>ERZ795053.5133-NODE-5133-length-13713-cov-6.401669_pt1 | contig 13713 bp, 13 predicted proteins | sample MGYA00375137_ERZ795053 | MGnify/ENA primary metagenome ERZ795053 (study PRJEB30182, sample SAMN05720284) | activated sludge metagenome | isolation source: Anaerobic digester | place: Hong Kong | collected 2014-12-17 ... | reverse complement strand
ATTTCTAAAACCTATGTCATGGGTGGTGAAAAAATTCATGCATTAAAAAGCATCAGTATAGAGATTTTTAGAAATGAATATGTCGCATTAATGGGGCCATCAGGGTCGGGGAAATCTACTTTGATGAATATTTTAGGATGTCTCGATACACCAAGTAGTGGTTCATATTGGTTGAATGGGATAGACGTAAGTCGAATGCAGGACAGTGAATTGGCTGAGGTGAGAAATAAGCAAATAGGGTTTGTATTCCAGACATTCAACCTATTACCGCGAATTAGCTCACTTGAAAATGTAGCTCTTCCTCTCGTTTATGCCGGCTTGTCAAAAAGAGAAAGATTGGAAAAAGCGGAGTATGCACTTTCTCTTGTAGGCCTTCAGGAAAGAATGGATCATAAGCCCAATGAGCTCTCCGGGGGTCAACGACAACGGGTTGCTATTGCTCGAGCATTGGTCAATAATCCTGCTATGATACTCGCAGATGAACCCACAGGGAATCTCGACACCAAGACAAGTTATGAAATCATGAGTATTTTTGAGAAATTACACGAGAATGGAAATACAATATTGTTAGTAACACATGAACCTGATATTTCTGAACATGCTCACCGTATTATAAGACTTAGAGATGGTCTTATCGAACTCGACGAAAAAAATGTAAATGTAAAAAAGGTGGAAATACCAGTGAATTAGAATTTTAGTTTTCAGAAGTAAATTTATAGCCAACCCCTCGTATTGAATGGAAATACTTTGGATTTCGAGGGTCGTCTTCAAAATATTTTCTGAATGAAAGTATAAAGTTGTCAATCGTCCTTGTGCTAGGATAAATGTCGTATCCCCATACATTCTGCAGAATATGCTGCCGACTCACAACCTCATTTTTTCTCTCAATTAACATTTTTAAGAGTAAAGCTTCTTTATTCGTTAAGTCGATTTTTTTGTTTCCGTGAGTCGCTTCAAAAGTTACAAAATTAATGTTGTTATTGCCAAATTGAAATTCATTGAGCTGCACTTTTGCCTCTTCTGTACTCCTTTTTATAAGGTTATTAACCCTCAATAGGAATTCTTCTAAGTTAAATGGTTTTACAAGATAGTCATCCGCACCGAGCTTTAATCCCATGATTCTGTCTTGTGAGCTGTCTTTAGCAGAAACCATCAAGATTCCAACTTTCTCGTTTCTTAGCCGTATATTCTCACATATCTGATATCCATTCAATCCCGGTAACATGATGTCGAGTATGATGAGGTCAAAATGCTGACCATCTATAATGCCCAATGCCTCCTTTCCGTCAGATGCTGTGACCACTTCATAGCCCTCCGCTTCGAGGTTAAACTTCATCATTTTTCGAATCTGTTCTTCGTCTTCAACTAAAAAAATTCGCATTTTCTCATCATTTTTTCAAAGTTACTATAAAAACAGTTCCTTTGGGCTGATTGTTCTCGACTCTTATGCTTCCGTTGTGAGATTCTACGATTCGCTTGACAATATATAAGCCCAACCCAGTCCCTTTGGTACGTCTGGTTTCTTCATTGCCGACACGATAAAATTGGTCAAAAATATTCTCCTTATCGACATCCGAAATTCCGATACCTCCGTCTGCAATTTGGATTTGTACCTGTCCAGAACTTTCTTCTAAGCTGATTTCAATCGGACTTTTTTCCCCGTATTTAACCGCATTTTCAAGAAGATTATTCACCAAGGAATAAAAGGCTTCTCGGTCTATGGATAAAGTAATATTAGGTGATGAATAATCTTCATTGAATTCGATTCCCGGATTTGCCTTGACGAATTTTTGTACAATATTTTTTACGAATTCAACGAGGTTTGTATCTTCATAATTGTAAGTATAGCTTTTGTTGAGCTTAAAAGACATTAAAATGTCGTTAATCAATTTTTCCAATCGATGGCTTTCAGAGAGTGCCATATCACTCAATTCAATCACTTTTTCGTGTTCAAGTTTTCTCTTTTTGAAGGTTTCGAGGACTAGATTTATAGTGGAAAGTGGTGATTTGAGTTCATGAGTTATAGATAGTAGGAAATTCTTAACCTTATTATTAGCCTCTAGTTCCTTGCTGAATGCATTGTGAAGTAAGTTTAATCCAATGAATAATAGAAGACCAAAAACTATGGCTTCACCCATAATCATTTTTCGCTGTGCTTCATAAGTATTTTGCAACTCTAAAATAGAGGATTGGAAAACTTCACCACTTATTTCTTCATGTTTTAATTTAGTATCGAGTAGAGCAAATTTGGCATTATAAACCTCTTCATTTTTTTCACTCAATAATATTGACCACCACACGAGGGCTATCAACATGTATAACATTATGCCGTAGGAAAGTAGTCTCATGATTAATAATCAAATGTTTTGTCAAGTGCTATCCTGATTTTTTCAACCGCCAGATTTAAGTCGTTTTCAGTATGAGCAGATGATATGAAGCCTACCTCATACCCGGAAGGCCCAAAGTAAACACCGTCTTGTAACAGGTGATGATGTAACTTTTTAAAATATTCCATACTAAGCGGATCGATTTGGTCTGCACTTTTAATCGTTTTCGATGTAAATTTTAACCAAAATATTCCTCCAATGTGAATCATCTCTGCGTCATATCCTCTTTTTAAAATGTGGTCATTGATTTGAGATACAAATTTCTCTGTTTTCAACTCTATTTTTTTATAAAAATCAGGTTGCAGCAATTGTTTTAATGTAGAATTACCGGCCGCGAGAGTAACAGGATTGGCTGAAAGAGTTCCAGCCTGATATACCGGGCCATCAGGAGAAATCATAGACATAATTTCAGCTTTCCCTCCATACATACCGACTGGCATGCCTCCACCAATAATTTTACCAAATGTCATCAAGTCTGGTGACAAATTGTACAATCCACTAGCGCCTTCAAAGTGTACTCTAAATCCCGAAATGACCTCGTCAAAAATGGAAACTATTTGATTTTCTCTACATAGATCAATAATCAACTTAAGAAATTCCAGATCTTGAAGGATTAACCCATTATTTGCAGGAATTGGTTCTATGATAATGGCCGCAATGTCATGTCCTTCTTGTTGGACAATTTTCCTCAAACCCTCACAATCATTTAGCTTGGCTACTATGGTTTCCTTCGCAAAACTCTCTGGAACCCCTGCTGAGGAAGATTCGCCAAAAGTGATTAAGCCACTGCCGGCCTTAACCAACATGGAATCGACATGGCCATGATAACACCCTTCAAACTTTACGATTTTATTTTTACCTGTATATCCTCTTGCCAGTCTCAGTGCCGACATGACGGCTTCTGTGCCGGAAGATACAAATCGAATTTTTTCTAGTCGACTGTGATTGTCGAGAATCGTATGTCCTATTTCATTGCCATGAGGAGTAGGTGTTCCAAATGAAGTGCCATGGGCAACGGTTTCTATGATAGAATCTCTTACCGCAGCATTGTTGTGACCTAATATGAGTGGCCCCCAGGAACCGCAAAAATCTAAATATCGATTGTCATCAACGTCTGTCATGTAGCAGCCTTCTGCTTTTTTTATAAATACGGGCGGTCCTGAAACAGATTTGAATGCTCTCACGGGTGAATTCACTCCACCGGGAAACATCATTTTTGCATCATTAAAAAGGAGTTCCGATTTAGATCTATCCAACTGATTTGACATAACAGATTTTGTATAAAGCGTGGCAAAGTTAGATAAATAAGGCGTGAATTACAGTGAATTAAACATGGTTTTAAGGAATTGACAAATTGATGGCAATTTGAAAATTATTATTTTGAAGCGGTTATCAATATTGTAAGTCAATATCCATTCTTGTGTCAATATTAAAGATTTTCATACTACATAAGAGAATTAGGTTTACTTTTGCGGCTTCAATTAAAAAAAAGCACATGCAAGACATTAGAAACATTGCTATCATAGCCCACGTTGACCACGGAAAAACAACACTAGTCGATAAAATTATTCATTACTGCCAAGCCATCGACACAAGAAAGGAAACTGGAGAATTGATTTTGGATAACAATGAATTAGAAAGAGAAAGAGGAATCACCATTCTCGCAAAAAATGTATCTGTCAATTATAAAGGTACTAAGATCAACATACTTGACACTCCGGGTCACGCCGATTTCGGTGGAGAGGTAGAGAGAGTTTTAAATATGGCAGATGGAGTGCTATTGCTTGTGGATGCTTTTGAAGGGCCGATGCCGCAAACTAGATTTGTATTGGGAAAAGCCATCAATCTAGGACTTAAACCGATTGTGGTTGTGAATAAAGTGGATAAAGAAAACTGCCGACCTGAGGAAGTTCAAGGTGATGTATTTGACCTGATGTTTAACCTTGAGGCTACGGAAGAACAACTGGATTTTGTTACCTTATTTGGTTCTAGTAAAAATGGTTGGATGAGTTATGATTACAAGGAAATTACGAATAGTGTAGAGCCATTGCTACATGCTATTATCGAAAATATACCATCGGCACCTTATGTAGAAGGGCCATTGCAGATGCAAATCACTTCATTGGATTATACGCCGTTTCAAGGTAGAATCGCTATAGGTAGGGTATCCAGAGGAGATATACATGAGGGAGAAGATGTGATGCTGATGATGAGTGAGGGTAAGACTAAGAAAATGAGGGCTAAGGAATTATACGTATTTGAAGGTCTTGGTAAAGTTAAGGTAGCCAGTGTGAGATCAGGGGATATCTGTGCCGTCACTGGAATTGAAGATTTCGATATCGGTGACACAATCGCTGACCTCGAAAACCCTGAGGCACTCCCACGTATCGAAGTGGATGAACCGACCATGAGTATGCTATTTACTATAAATAACTCGCCATTCTTTGGTAAGGAAGGTAAGTTTGTAACCTCTAGGCATCTAAGAGATCGCTTGATTAAAGAGACTGAGAAAAACCTAGCGTTGAGGGTGGAAGAAACGGATAGAGAAGATAAATTCAATGTTTATGGTAGAGGTATTTTACACCTATCAGTGCTAATAGAAACCATGCGACGAGAGGGATACGAATTGCAAGTCGGAAAACCCAAAGTCATTTTTAAAGAGATAGATGGCCAGAAACATGAGCCTTTTGAGACCTTGGTCATAGATGTACCAGAGACATTTGCCGGTAAGGCGATTGAGCTTGTCACACAGCGAAAAGGGAACATGACCGTAATGGAAACTCGTGGTGATTTGCAACATTTAGAGTTTGACATTCCTTCAAGGGGATTGATAGGATTGAGAAATAATATTTTGACTAATACGGCAGGTGAAGCCGTGATGACCCATCGATTTTTATCATATCAACCCTTCAAAGGTGAGATTACAGAGCGAAATAAAGGGAGCTTAGTGTCAATGGAACAAGGTCAATCTCTCGCTTATGCTATCGATAGACTACAGGATAGAGGCCGATTTTTTATCGATCCGGGAGATCAGGTTTACAAAGGTCAGGTCATCGGCGAGCACTCAAGAGACAATGATCTGGAAGTGAATGTAATCAAGGGTAAGAAACTGACCAACATGAGAGCTTCGGGTTCTGACGAAGGAACTAAAATTGCCCCAAAAATAAATTTCTCTCTCGAGGAATCTATGGAGTATATTAAAGAAGATGAGTATCTCGAAATTACACCTAAGAGCTTAAGAATGAGGAAAATAAACTTCTAGGAAGTTTATTTTCCTTCACCTTATATTAATCGTTTATTGCGACGATTCCAGGAAGCGATTTTCCTTCTAGGAATTCTAGCATGGCGCCACCACCAGTTGAGACGTAACTTACTTTTTCGCTTAATCCACTTTTATTGATTGCGGCAACACTGTCGCCACCACCGATTAAGGAAAAAGCGCCATTACTAGTGGCATCTGCAACCGCCTCTGCAATGGCATAAGTTCCTTTTGAAAAAGCTTCCATTTCAAAAACTCCCATGGGTCCATTCCACAAAATGGTCTTTGATTGAGCAATAACGTCTTGATATTTCGATATAGCTTTGGGGCCGATATCCAAACCCATCCAACCTTCATCAATGCTATCACTGGATACCTTTTTAGTATTGGCATCAGCACTAAATGCATCCGCAACTATGGAATCTTCCGGCAAGAAAATTTGCGTGTGGTCTATGATGGCTTTATCTAATATTTTGGTTGCCAGCGATAAGTAATCCTCTTCGCATAAGCTATTGCCCACATGGCCGCCTTTGGCTTTGATAAAGGTGTAGGCCATGCCTCCGCCTATGATGATATTGTCACAGAGAGGCAAGAGGTTTTCTAATAACTGAATTTTGTCAGAAACCTTTGCTCCACCAATGATTGCCGTTACTGGTCTTTCTGGATTTTGAATAACTTTGTTGGCATTCTTGATTTCTGATTCCATGAGATATCCAAATGCCTTATGCTCCTTGTCAAAGAATTGTGCAATGGTCGCTGTACTTGCATGAGCTCGGTGGGCTGTCCCGAATGCATCGTTGACATAAATATCAGCATAATTTGCTAGTTTTTGAGCAAAATCAACATCACCAGCGGTTTCTTCTTTATAAAATCTTAAATTTTCTAAAAGTAAAACCTCTCCTGGTTGCAGCGACTGAGCTGCCATAATTGCGGAATTTCCAATGCAATCATCGGCAAAGTGAACCTTCACGCCACCCAATAATTCACTCAAGTGCTTGACCAAGTGGTTGAGTGAAAATTTTGCTTCCGGGCCACTCTTGGGTCTTCCGAGGTGACTCATCAATATCACTGCTCCACCATCATTCAAAATTTTTTTAATTGTCGGTATGGAGGCTCTCATTCTGGTGTCATCCGTGATGTTTCCATTCTCATCCAAAGGGACATTAAAGTCGACCCTAACGATTACTTTTTTGTTCTGGAAATTGATTTTATCTATACTGGCCATAATATTAATTTTTTTGTAGAAAAATAAAAGGCCTGATTCGAAAACCAAGCCCTTATCTTTTATTATCATTTAGATTAATCTCCAATTAATGCGGCAAAATACCTCAAAGTTCTGACCAACTGAGAGACATAGCTCATTTCATTGTCGTACCAACTTACGGTCTTGACCAATTGTGTGTCACCATTGTTGATGACCTTAGTCTGAGTCGCATCAAAGATACTTCCAAAAGTTGTTCCTATGACGTCACTACTCACGATAGGATCAACGTTGTATCCAAAACTTTCGTTGGCTGCTGCTTTCATTGCATTGTTAATCTCTTCGACTGTGACTTTCTTATTTAAAACGGATACCAATTCTGTCAATGACCCAGTAATGGTGGGTACTCTCTGAGCATTTCCATCAAGTTTCCCTTTCAAGTTCGGGAGAACTAAACCAATTGCTTTTGCCGCACCAGTCGTATTTGGTACTATATTTTCAGCCGCTGCTCTTGCTCTTCTAAAATCTTTTTTATGAGGGGAATCTTGAGTGTTTTGGTCGTTGGTATAAGCATGTATTGTAGACATTAATCCTGTTACCAATCCGAATTGCTCATCCAATACTTGAGCCATCGGTGCCAAGCAATTCGTCGTACAACTCGCACAACTGATGATGGTTTCGCTGCCATCCAAAATGTCTTGATTGACATTGAAAACGATGGTTTTAAGGTCTCCAGTGGCTGGTGCTGAAATTACGACTTTTCTTGCACCCGCTTCGATATGAGCAGATGCTTTATCCTTATCCGCAAAAAATCCGGTACATTCTAACACTACATCAACATCGTGGTCTTTCCATGGTATTAATGCGGGATCTTTCTGGTTGTAAATTCTGATCTCTTCACCATTAACGATGATGCTGTTTTCAGTGGCTTCGACCTTTTGATCAAATCGACCTTGAGCAGTATCATATTTTAGTAAGTATGCTAACATGTCCGGGTTAGTAAGGTCGTTAATTGCCACGACGTCTATTCCTTCCATATCATATATTTGTCTGAAAACCAAACGTCCAATTCGACCGAATCCATTGATCGCAATTCTTTGTTGACTCATTTTAAATTATTATTTGTAGTAATTAAAAAATATAGCGCAAATATACTGAAAACTAGGGTTTTATAAAAGGTAAAACAGAATTAAATTTGTCATTTTTTATTCTAAAATAATATTGACCCGACGGTAATGTCGATGCATCAAAATGCTGGAAATGGGTGCCAATACCGTAATATTCATTTGTTCTGACCGATTTTACTACTTTTCCTTGATTATCTAAGATATCGCTGTTGATGACATTACCTTGGCTTAAGACAAATTTTACATTAACCAAATCATTTCCTATAGGATTTGGAAATATTTCGATGACTCTCGATTCATTGACATAGATTTCTTGATCTTCTAAATCGGTGAGTTCGTCGAATACAATATCTTCATCACCTTCCTTGTAATCCACACTTAATATTGGTAAATAATACATTTCATCCTCGGTGCCTTCACCCCACGTGACGAATACCGGAGGATTGTTTGGGTTGTATGGATTGGCTGTACTATTGTCATATTTTGCAAAGGCATGAATCACTGAGCCTTTTTCTGCTTTTATGAATTTGTTAAAATAATAGCCTCCTTGCCAGTTGAAATCCCAATCAGGAATTGAGATGAGATTGGTAATACTGCCATCCTTGTGTTGGAGATACACCTCCCAATTGCGACCTAAGTAATGCATGTGTGGGAAAATACCCACTAAACTTCTATCTTCTGTAAGAGTCCACTTTCCGTGAAATGTTTTAACGTCTCCCGGCAATAAATAGAAACTGAAAAAACCACCGGTCAAATTAAAAGGAAGCATGATGTAGTCATCCACATACCTTTTAATGGTTTCATTTTCTTGAGCGAAAAATATGTTCACTTTGCTTTTGTCTGTTTGGTCGATGGGGTAGGGAGCATAATGCACCTGAATCACTAAATCACTCCCGGCATTTAGTTTCTGACCCAGTCCTTCAGGATAATATCTTGGTTTTTGTCCTGGCACATAACCTGGATATTGGTCATAATCCAATACGGCATCGTCATTAAAACCATCCGTGCCTTCAAATCCGTATTCCGCTGTCTGTGCATCATAAGAGGCAGCCTTACCAGTAGTATCTTGAAAAAACAAGGCATGATGTACAATTTTCGTATTTCCTGGTCTTAATTCTATGGCTTTTATCACTTTGTCTTCCACCAGTCCGGTCGGAATGACAAAGTATCGGTATTCGTCATTATTGTTTCCTTTGTGTAGGTGGGTCTCAGCGAACTCAAGCACCAAATCTGGTTCTCCGAGAGCCGAACCGTCGGGAAATTGGGGTAGTGGAGGTTCGTCATTTAGATTGCCTTTGGGTGAACCATGGTCAACCCAATCTATAATCGTATTGATTTCATCATCGGTCAAGTAATTTTCATCCAAAAAATGGGAGTATTCCGGGTCTGCTTTCCAGGGGGGCATAATTCTTTCTTCTACTACATATCTTATTTGGTAAGAACGACCGCTGACTTCATCGTAATTAGTCAATGAGAATGGTCCAATCTCGCCGGGTCGATGACAACCAGTGCATTTATTATATATGATGGGTGCAACATCCTTTGTGAAACTTGGTGACTGTGCAATTGAAATTTGATATTGCAATGCTATTACAGCCACTAAGGCCACTTGTTTTAGAATTTTCATAATGTTCAATTTTTAGATAACTTATCACTAAAATTTATAAAACAACCCACAGCTTGCGTATGATTATGTCGAGGTGCTTTTTTATTCCTAATATCTTCCAAGACATCGGCAAGATAATGAATAATGCCTGATTTTCTTTGTTTACCTGGCATCAAATATGAATTGTCAATAGCACCTTTATAAATTATTTGTTCATTGTTTGCATCGATGAGTACCACCTCTGGGGTGACTTTGCAATTGTATTTATTGGTTATGGTCTTAAAATAATCCGTTTTCAATGGAAATCCAATGTTGTATTGATTTTTAAAATTTGCTATATTTTCCTTTTTACTGATAAAATTTGGAAAAATTCCTTCAAAATCTACCAAATCACCATATTGTGAATAGAGAACATTGAGTTCATCAGTATACTGTACACATATAGGACAATCTTCTAATAAGGTAATATACAATCGGTACTCCTGACCTATTCCTTGAAAACATAGGAATATGATAAATCCAATTATGAATGCCGAGTTTTTCAATTTAATAGTAATCTTGATTATTCAGTGTCACGTTTGTAGATTCCTTCAAATAAAACCCTCATAGGTTTATTATTTACATCGACGATTTCCCAACGTTGAACCACATCTTCACCTTGAGGTGTCCAGGTAATACGATGGTAAAAATCACCATTGCGACCCGTGATTAAGTCACTTCTCAATACCATCGATTCGCCGACTTTGATACCGCTCAAATACAAGGTAATCCCCTTGCTGTCAATCCATGTCTGGTGCCATTTTCCGTCTTTTTTATCAAAAAAATTCAGTGAAGTTCCTGTACTTCCTGACGAATGCCAGTGTTCCTGCAAAGCACAATTTCCTTCCACTTTTTCTATGTAATTGCTACCGACGGCATTTCCTAAAGTATCAAAAACCATCCAACTGCCAAGCCAAAAATCGAATTGATCGTACTCAGGAGTGCAACAATTACAGTTTTCATTTTGAGCATTAATATTAGAAAAAAGGGAAAAGCTGATGAGCATTAAAAAGCTTAGTTTAAATTTCATTTTTAGCTATTTTATGGTGTAATTTGTTCAATTCTATAATGGCACCTGAGCCATACCAAGGCTTGAGATTCATTTTTAATCTTCCAGAAATAATGGCAGGATCGGTCTTCGTCAATTGTTCTGCCTCCTCGATCGTAGATACGTTAAAAATATAAATCCCTTTCACCTCTCCCTCATCCAAAAATGGACCTGCCAAGACTAATTTTCCTTCTTCCGCCATACGATTGATATTGTCAAGATGTGCTCTCTGAATTTTTTGAATTTCCAATGAATCTTGGTTTCTATTGGGTCCAGCGAGAAGAAAGGCCATGACATACGGTTTCATTCCGTAATCATCTACACCCAATTGTCGGGCAAGTAAGGAATCGTAAGTCATTTCGGGAGACTTGTTTATTTTCTCAATATCGTAGGTTGCCTTTTCCGTATTGTTCTTGCAGGAAATTTGCAAGCCGATAACGAGTATGAAAATTGCAAAAATTTGATACATATTTTTTTATTCAATAATTGTGTAAAGATAAGTCATTCAAGAAGATATTATGATAAATTACAATGAGACTGCTGAAATTAATTAACTATTGATTTAAATTATGGTTACAATGTAGAATAAAAAATTATATTTGAGCTATTAATAATTATTTAAAATCTTAAACTATGGAAATTAATTGGTTATCTATTATTGTTGCAGCGTTAATTCCGCTACTGGTTGGGTTCGTATGGTATAATCCGAAGACTTTCGGTACTGCATGGATGAAATCAGCCGGTATGACGGAAGAGTCCATGAAAGGGGCAAATATGGCCGTAATTTTTGGAAGTACTTTTGTTTTAGGTCTTTTATTGGCGATGGGTATTGGTGGATTAGCTACACACGATGGTTTCGTTCAAGGTGCCCTATACTATGTGACAGGTGGTGAGGTCCCAGCAGCTGGTAGTGAGGCTGAGACGTGGTGGTCTTATTATTTGAATAACCTTGCTGCGGACAATCATACATTTAAGCATGGGGCATTTCATGGATTTATGTTTGGTGGTTTTTTTATTTCTCTTCCAGTGTTGGCAATTAATGCCTTATTTGAAAGAAAAAGTTGGAAGTACATATTGATTAACGCGGGGTTCTGGATAGTGTGTTGCACGTTGATGGGTGGCTTACTGGCTGCTTGGTAAATCGATAAAATAAAAAAAGGGATTATTTTAAATGATCCCTTTTTATTTTTAGTAACTATCGATTCTATAATTGGGAATTCATCTGAATTGCATTTACTTTGCAGCTTTTAAATTTAATTTAATATCAAGTGGAAAAATTTGACGAACCACAAGCGTTGACCGATGTGGCAGAATTTCATAATACATTCTCTTTACCTGTACTCTCAGCACCTACGATTCCCGATAAGCGTCGGTGTGAACTAAGAATTAATCTGTTGAAAGAGGAATTGGCAGAGCTCAAGGAAGCGATTGAAGACAATAATCTGGTTGAAATCGCCGATGCTTTGGCAGACTTACAGTATGTTTTAAGTGGTGCAGTACTTGAATTTGGATTAGGAAGAAAATTTAAAGAAATTTTTAATGAGGTTCATGGTTCTAACATGAGTAAAACCTGCAAGTCTAAAGAAGAGGCACTGGCTACACAGAGATATTATAAGGAATCGAAAGAAACGGATTCTGAAATAGTCGAGAAGGATGGGGTGTATCTCGTCTATAGAAGTTATGATAAAAAGGTGTTAAAATCAATCAATTATCATCCCGCTGATATCGAATCCATTTTGAATTCGTAGGGTTTAAATATTACTTCTCCGAACTATATGTGACTATAAATCCTTGACTGATACCGAGCTCTGCAAGCCTTTTTTTTGCTTTCTCGGCATCCTCACGGCTTAGGAAATTGCCGATTTGGTACTTGACATATCCATTTTGATGAAGGACATTGAGTGGATAGCCCAACTTTTTTTCTAGGTGGTCATAAGCTTCGGTTTCATTTTTTAATGCGGCAAGCTGCAGCCTGTACACTTTTGGTGGTGAAACAGCGGTAGGTGTGGTTTGTACTTTTGGACTTGATGATTTTTCCTTTACATCTTTTGGTTTTATGTCTTCGGATTTTTTATACTCCATATTCGTTTTTACTTCATGATTGGTTACGACGGTAAGTTCTGGTTCTGCCTTTTCAGGTATCGCAGTGGCATCTAAAAAATCGACCATCGCTTTAAAAATTGATTCCGCAATTTCTTCCTGTCCCTTATCACTGCCCAGATAGGCTTCCTCTTCAGTATTTGACAAAAAGCCCGTTTCTATCAATACCGCAGGCATCGTGGCTCTTCGCAATACCACAAATCCTGCTTGTTTTACACCTCTACTGACGGCCAACCTCTTGCTTTGGAGAGAGTTTTCGACCTTAGAGGCAAAGTCGATGCTTTGGTCTAGATAAAGGTTTTGGTACATGGATAATATGATGTGTCCCTCGGTAGAACTCGGGTCAAATCCATCGTAAGTCACCTCATGGTCATTTTCCAACAAAATGACTTCATTTTCTCTCTTTGCAACTTCTAGGTTTTCCTCCGCTCTGTGCAATCCCATGACAAAAGTTTCGGTACCATTCACGGATTTATTTTTCGCATAATTGCAATGAACAGAAAGAAATAAATCGACTTTTTTATCATTGGCGGCATTGATTCTTTCAAATAAAGGAATAAAAGTGTCATCTTTTCGAGTATAGTGAACTGTGGCATTTTGTAGTCGGTCTTCCACCTTTTTTCCCAGTTTCAGAGCAATGCTCAATGCAATATCTTTTTCTTTATGATGTATTCCTAAACATCCGCTGTCTTTGCCCCCATGCCCTGCATCTATCATGATACTTAGGCTGTTATCCTTAGAATTTAAGGCTTTTTTAACATCCGATTGGGTATGTGACACGACATGAATAGAAAAAAGCATCGTTATAAAAAGGAAAATAGTTTTCATCTAAAGTATATTGATTAAAGACCTTTGTTAATTTTGCATTTGAAATACAAATATATAAATAATATTTTTTTATAATATAAAAAACATTTGAAATCTGTTTATTACATAGTGTTTTTTA
>ERZ795053.5131-NODE-5131-length-13715-cov-6.842606_pt1 | contig 13715 bp, 12 predicted proteins | sample MGYA00375137_ERZ795053 | MGnify/ENA primary metagenome ERZ795053 (study PRJEB30182, sample SAMN05720284) | activated sludge metagenome | isolation source: Anaerobic digester | place: Hong Kong | collected 2014-12-17 ... | reverse complement strand
TCCGGTCCGCGCAGGGCGAACGCCGCAGCGCCGCCGAGGACGAGACACAGGAAGATGAACAAGAAGGACAGACCCATAATTTGCTTCCTAGAGCCGCTTTACATGGTCGTTGGTCATGAAACAGCTCTGGTTCCCGATCTGTCGTCCGCACCTGCGCCGAAAGTCGCTCCGCGCGATCAAGGCGCTCCGGGTTCGGATGGTAAGCGGACAGCCTTGCCAGGTCGTTAATATCCACAAGGTCCCGCGGCCCAAAATGGCGCAGAAACTGAACCCTAGCAGCCGGAAGCGGGGAGACAAGGCGGCTCGGCGCGCCTTTGGGGTCAGGCGTTTTCCCCATGCGGCGGCGCGAGGAGAGCATCGTCATGGAGGCCTTCTGGAACCCGCCTTTTCCGCCAGACCATATAAGCGGCGACCGCGCTCTGAAGGGCGGCGACGATAAGAAAGGCGCGGTCGGGAGGAAGGCCGCCCTGCGTGACCGCCAGAATGGAGAGAGAGCCAAAGATTGCGGCGGCGGCGTTCGCCATGTTGCTCGCTGCAAGAATGCGGGCCCGCTCGGCCGGCGGCGCCCGGCGCTGCATCGCCGCCTGCAAAGGCGCGATGAAGATGCCCATCAGCGCTGAGGTGAGGCAGAAGGCGACTGCAAGGGCGATTCCGGCCGCGCTCGCCGTCAGCGTCCCGCCGCCGGGCGCATTGCGAGCGAATTGCGTCAGCACAAAGATCAAAAGGGTGAGGGCTGCTGCGCCGGCGATTCCGAATGTCGAAAAGCCCAGTCCGCTCCTTCGCCGTGTGAGCGAGGCCGCCGCAAGGGCGCCGACGCCGGCGCCGATGGCGAACAGTCCCATGATCATCGTCGCAGTCAATTCATCGGCCTGAAGCGTCGACTTGACGTAGAGCGGAATGAGCAGGGTGACGAGCGTCGACGTGTAGAAGAAGAACGCGGCGCCGAGCACAGGCCGTACGACGCCGGGCGCGCGGAAGGCGTAGGAAAAGATGCGCGCGCCCTGCTGAAATGGATTCCAATCGAAACGCAGGTCGGGGGAGTTCGGCGCGCCATGCGGCGCATTGCGGATTGCGAGCCAACCGGCAAGCGATGCGACGAGAAGGATGACGGAGATCTTCGCGCCGCCATTCGGGGCCGCGATCAAGAGCCCGCCGAGGAAGAGCCCGACAAGAATGGAGACGTAAAGTCCGGCGTTGCAGAGCCCGTTGCCGCGGACAAGTTCGTTCGGGCGCAGATATTTCGGCATGGCCGCAAGACGCGCGGGGCTGAAGAATGCGGACTGCGCACCCATGGCGAAGAGGGTAATGATCAAGAGCAGTCCTGAATTCAAATAGAATCCGATTGCGGCGATCGCCATCAGCACGACTTCGGCGAGCTTGGTGCGGCGAAAGAGGGAGGCAGTTTCGTATTTTTCGGCGATCTGCCCGGAAATGGTTGAGAACATCAGCATCGCCAATGGGAAGAACAATCCGATAATCGGAATTGCATCATCCGCGTTAGGAAGACCTGAAATTTTGATGGCGCCGAAAGGGATTCCGATGAGCAACGCCTGGCGCAGCATGTTGTCAGTGAATGCGCCGAGCGAGAGCGCGGTCCACATCGGCCAGAAACGTTGCTGAAGAAATAGCGGGCGACGCGAGCGCGCAATGTCGAGGGTCATCGTATACGGGTTAATCGACCAGCAGCTTCGACGACAGCGGCTCGCGCGGCGCTGGCGGCGGTGAGGCCGCAAACCCCAGACGGGCCAGCATCTGAACTGTTCTTCCTTCTCCGCCTGCAAGCAGCGCATGCGCTTTCTTGTATTGCGCCTCCATCGCCGGAAACTCCTGCAAGGCTTGGCTCAGCGGATGGAAGCAAAGGCCTGCTGCATTTGCGGCAAGCTGCATGCGCACCCAGGCGCGCCCGCTTTCGAGTTGATCCCGGCGGGTGTTCGTAGTCGTTGTCGACCATGCGAACGCCATCGCCGTGCGGCAGGCGTCATTGTAGTAAGAGAGCGTCTGATCATAGGCCATCGCGCCAGGCACGCCCATCTTTGCTCGCGTGAGCACGCCAACATCCATCAGCCCTTCCATCAGCGGGCCGGTCAGGGAGAGGCCCCAGGGCGTTTCATTGTTCTCGCGCTTGCCGATGCGTGTCACGGCGATGCTTTCGCGGCGCGTCGCCTCATTGTTCCATTCGGTGGTCCACGCATCGACAGCGAGGGCGCGCAATTCCTCAACGCGCTTTGCATCGTTTGTCGCGCCGGCGTTGACGCCGGGAACTGTTGCGGCTGCAACGCGAGCAAGAAGGTCGTCGCTGACGACGCGCTTCACATCAAACGGAACGCGCGTTGTCCGGCGCGCCAGCGCTTCGCTGAAGAGCGGGTCTGGCTCACCGCCATTATCCGCCAGCGTTACGCGCGCGATCGGGCGCGCATCGAGTGTCGGCTGGGGTTCGCCTTCCGGGAAATAGGTGAGCTCTGCGCGCATTCCCTTTTCTGCCGCCGCCTGACGGAAGAGTTCGAGAAAGCAGCCGAACCCGATGGTGATTTGCCTGTTAGGTGGGTCCGTTTCGGGAAGCAGGCGCGCCGGATCGCAATAGAGGGTGAAGGCGTCGTCGCTTTCAAGTTCGACACGCCAAGGCTGCATGTTGTGCGGGTTCGGCGCGAGGATAGCATAAGCGAGCGCATCAAGGCGAGGATCGCCGAAGCCTTCCGCAGCTTCGCGCCATGGTGAGCGCGCTGCCTTCGGGGCGCGTGTAAGCGACCAGCTCGCCGCGCCCGCAGCAGTGACGGCGATGGCGCCGCCAGCCGTCATCAAGATTGCGCGTCTCGTTGTTGTCATCTTATCTCTCCCCGGTGAGCCGCGAGCTCATCATACGCTCAAGATAGACGAGGTCGAGAGCGCTATCAGGAAAAGAGCACCAGCACGCCGGAGATGGTGATGATGGAGAGCGCCGTCGTAACAGCGATGGCCGCGACTGTCTGGGGAATATAGTGCCCGTAATTGCTCGCCATTACGAAAGCGCCGACAGCCGTCGGCGTCACCGTGAAGAGCGCGAGCGCCCCGATATAGGCCGGATCGTTCACGCCGAACGCGGCCAGCAATGCAAACGCGATGGCCGGCAGCACGATCATTTTCATCACCATAATGGCGATGACTTTGCCGGCTGTCTCTCTCAAGGGAGGCAATGGGTGCGTTGCAAGAAAGAGACCCAGAGAGAATAGCGCGATCGGCCCGGCGCCGCGGCCGAGGAGGTCGAAAAACGTATGAATCGGTCCCGGCAAAGTCAGGCCAAGAGAGGCGAATATGAAACCTGACAAGGCGGCGACGACGAGAGGGTTCTTGAGCGGACGGAGGAATATCTGGCCGATCGCTGCTGAGCCGGTTTTTCCGTCGCCGTCTTTCGGCGCGCCCATCAGCGCGGCGCCGATGCTGATGACCAGAATGCCTTCCACAAGCATCAATACAACGAAGGGCTTGGCCCAACCTGCAATCGCAATCGCAATGGGAAGGCCGAGGAAAACGGCGTTGCCGATCGTTGATGCGAATGCATGCGCGCCTGCCTCCGGCGCTGAAAGGCCGAATACCTTCCGTGCAAGGAAGTAGGTCGAGAAGATTACGACGACTGCGGCGACGCCATAGGAGAGTGCAATAAGCCCGTCCGAAAGATGAAAACCGGAAGCGCCCGACATTAATCCGAAGAGCGCCGCCGGCATGCCGAAGCGATAGACGAAGCGCGTGAAGGCGCCCGCATCCGCAGCTGTCGCAAGCTTCAGCTGTCCGGCGATCAGGCCGGCGGCGATGACCGCGAAGACTGGAAAGGCTACGGAGATGACAGAGGACATGAGATCTTAGGCGGCGATGGCGGGAAGACCCGTCCATGCGCCTTCGTCGCTGCAAGCGTCAAGGCGCGATAGGGCGCAGGCCTGAATTTGATCCTCAATTTAGGGAAGTCGTCGGACAAACGCCGCGGGCGTGATTTCCCGGGGGCTGGGGGCGATAAAAACCGGAATCTCCGACCTTGAGCGCTTGCCCGACAAGTCAACCTTCGCGGGAAAATGAGGCGCGAGAAGGGATCAAATTGCGGCGAAAACTTGATGAACGAAATGTTACTAAATCTCGTTTTCGGGGCGCCGGCGGCGCAGAATAAGGGCTTGCGCAGGGCGTGAGAGCGTTAGAGACTTTACAGAATGGAGCCATCTGCAGATCAGCATCAGGCGGTCGCATCAGGCCGGGCCCGGAGCGCCGCCACTACATTCACCCGGCCGGAACTCGACCGCATCCTCCGTCTTTATGGTCAATTCGTCGCCGCCGGCGAATGGCGCGACTATGCGATCGACTTCCTGAAGGACGCAGCGGTCTTCAGCGTCTTCAGGCGCGCTTCGGAAATGCCCGTCTACCGAATCGAGAAACGCTCCAAGGGCGCGAGCCGACAGGGCGCATGGATGGTCGTCTCGATGAGCGGAGCGATCCTCAAGCGCGGCCATGAACTCGATCAGGTGCTGAAGGTTTTCGACCGCCAACGATTGCGTCTGGCGAACGACTAGCGCGTCAGGATCGCGAGATTGGCGGTTACTTCTCCTAAGTAACCGGTATTGGGTGTTCCCGAGAGGGTTGACGTTTGCTGGTTCAACTGCGCCGTCGTGCTGTCGTCGAACACATTGTCCGATGCGATCGAGATTCTCGGGAAATTCGAGATGCAGCCGCTATAGTTCGAGACATTGTTACTGACGAGAGCGCATTCATTTTCAGATGCGCGGATTTGACCCCCGTTGCTGCGACGTGTGAGTTTCTGGAAATGAAAGTGTCGCTCTACTACGTCCCGGTTGGCCTTCGCGCCGCCTCGATGAGCGCACGGATCGCCCAGCGTTTCATCTTGCGCGTTTCCGCGTCGCTGAGTTGCAGGACATCCTTGCAGACAATCATTGATTCTGAACCAAGGATGAGCGCGAGCGCCTGAGACAAGATAGTACGAGAGGCGGGGGTGAATTCTTTCTTCGCTGGCTCGAGCGCTGCTTCTATCAGAGGAGTGCGGCGGTTCTGCCTTGCGGGGAGGGCGCCGTCGATGTCGTCCCGCAGTCCTGCTTGCAGCGCGCTTGCGAGCATCAGGCGAAGGGTGGGTTCATTTGCGTCGATCATCTTGTCGAGCGCCTCATCTGCACGCAGAACGCGAGCGACAGGGTCGTGAGAAAGATCATCCCTGAAGACATCATCTGGCGTCGGAATCGCGACATCGAGGGCCGCTTCAAGAAGCAGCGCGTCAATGTTCGGGAAATAGCGATAGGCGGTCGCGCGCGAGACGAGCGCCTCCTCCGCGACTTCATCGAGGTTCGGTTTGACGCCCTTCCTTGTCAGGCGCGTCGCGGCTTCGAGGAGCGCCTTGCGGGTTCGCCGTTTCTGATTGGATCGCCCGGCGGGCTTGGCCTTCGCGCGCTTCGCCATGCCTTAGTCCTGCGGCAGCTGGCGCATGATCGCCGCCATGTCGATCCATACATTCTCTCGGCGGATGTCTCCATTGGACGCGAACTCAACGACATGAAGGAGACGGAATTCAAGCGGCCTGCCGCGTCCCTCGAAACCGAATGGCCGGCCCGGCGCCTTGCCTCTCCAGATGGCCTCGTCGATCAGGAAGCCGTCTCCATAAAGTCGGCGTACTGGCTCTACGGCGCTGTCCGACAGATCGGCGAACATCGTCTCATAAAAGGCGCGCGCCGCTTCCCGCCCGCGCGTTGGGCCGGTGGGCCATCCGACAATATCGTGCTCAACGTCCGGTGCGAGCGTCGCCAGCACGCCATCAACATCGTCGCGCGCTTCAAAGCCGAAATGCTCATTGATCTTCTGGTCCATATCCGTTCGAGCCAGGGCCATCGTCATTTTCCTCTCTTGATGCCGCGAGAGCTATAATGAGATGTTTATCTCACGAAAAGACTGGAGTCGCAAATATGCGATGGGCGGCGCTTTTCGCGCGCCAGGCCGTTGGGTCAATTAAGGGGAGAGGGGTTAGCGCTTGAACTTGCCGAAAAGCCCAACCAGTTCCTCGAACTTTTCCTGTTGTTCCTTGACGTCGCCTGAATTGATCGCGTCGGCGACGCAATGCGCGGCGTGGTCCTTGAGGATCAGGTCTTCGACCTTTGAAAGAGCCGCCTTGACGGCCTGAAGCTGCGTCAGAACGTCGATGCAGTAGCGTTCTTCTTCAAGCATGCGTGCGACGCCGTTCACCTGGCCGGATATCCGGTGAAGGCGTTTGACGATAGGCGCGCGATCGTGATGCGGCATGGCGTAATAAACCATCTGCTGTGATTTGACATATACCCTATAGGGGTATATCTCTCTCGTCAAGTTTCGAAGCGCTCCGGGGCCTGAATGTCTCCCTTTACTCGCCGCCAATTCCTGACGCGGTCCGTTCTTGCGGGCGGGGCCGTGCTCGCGCCGAACTTCCTTGCGCCATGGGCGCGCGCGAACGGCATGGCGGCGCTCACCGGAACCGAGTTTGACCTCACTGTTTCACGGCTCAAGGCGAGCGTCGGCGGAAAGGCGGCGCCCGCAACGCTCGTCAATGGAACCTTGCCGGGTCCGCTCCTCAGATGGCGCGAAGGCGACGACATCACCTTGCGCGTGACGAACCTGCTTGATGAAGACACCTCCATCCACTGGCACGGCATTCTCTTGCCCGCGGCGATGGACGGCGTGCCGGGCGTTTCGTTTTCAGGCATTCGGCCCGGCGAAACGTTCGTCTACAGATTTCCGGTGAAGCAGGCTGGCACTTACTGGTATCACAGCCATTCGGGGCTCCAGGAACAGTCAGGTCATTACGGACCTATCATCATCGATCCGAAAGACGCAGATCCGGTCGCTTATGAACGCGAGCACGTGATCGTTCTTTCGGATTGGACCTATCGCGACCCTCAGCACATTTTCTCAACGCTCAAGAAGTCGAGCGAAACCTATAATTACCAGCGGCGCACGCTTGGCGATTTCTTTCGAGACGCCAAGAAGGATGGAGTTGGCGCCGCTCTTTCCGAACGCGCGATGTGGGGCCGCATGCGCATGGACCCGGCGGACATCGCCGACGTGACGGGCGCCGCCTATACCTATCTTGTTAACGGTCATGCGCCTGACGACAATTGGACGGGGCTTTTCGGCGATGGCGAGCGCGTGCGGCTTCGGATCATCAACGCATCCGCAATGACCATTTTCAATTTCCGAATTCCCGATCTCGCCATGACGGTCGTGCAGGCAGACGGGCAGAATGTGCGGCCAGTCGAAACAGATGAAATCCAGATCGGCGTCGCTGAGACCTATGATGTGATCGTGCGGCCTTCCGCAGAGCGACCCTACACGATGATGGCGGAGACGATTGACCGCAGCGGATTCGCCGCGGGAACGCTCGCGCCCCGCCATGGAATGCGGGCGCCGGTTCCCGCGCCTCGTCCGCGTCCGACCCTGACAATGAAAGACATGGCGATGTCGCACGGGGCCGGTCATGGCGATATGAGCGGAATGGATCATGGCGGCATGGATCACGGATCGATGCAGCACGACGCCATGGATCACGGATCCATGAAGATGAGCGGCATGGAGCATGACGCGCAGGCGGGCCCTATCGCGCATCATCATCCGACGGGCGTCGGCGTCGACATGATCGCCGAAGCGCCCTCGAACCGATTGGGCGATCGCGGATTGGGCCTCGAAGACGCGCCACATCGAGTGCTCGTCTATACCGATCTCAGAAGCCTCAAACCCGACCACAAGACACGCATGCCAGAGCGTGAGATTGAGCTTCATCTCACTGGCAATATGGAACGCTATATGTGGTCATTCGACGGCGTGAAGTTTTCTGACGTCGATGCGCCAATCGCCATGCGTGAAGGGGAGCGCGTGCGGCTGACGCTCGTCAACGACACGATGATGAATCATCCGATCCATCTCCACGGCATGTTCTTCGAACTCGTGAATGGCGCCCATCACGACAAGCCGCGCAAGCACACCATTATTGTGAAGCCCGGCGACAAACTGTCTGTCGACCTGACAGCCGATGCGCCGGGCGAATGGGCGTTCCACTGTCACCTGCTCTATCACATGGTCGCCGGCATGATGCAGACCGTAATGGTCTCGTCCAGCGACGCGCCGGCGCCTCAGATGCACCCTGCGCAGCATTCCGGGCATGGGGATCATCAATGAGCGTGCGTGTCGGTCTTGCTCTGATTTCGCTTCTGTCGGGGCCGTCGCTGGCGCTCGCCGAAGGCGAGCATGATGCGCGTCATATGCTCTCTATGCACCATGGCGGGCAGACCTACAGCTATGTGGAAGGGGACCGGCTGGAGTTTGCGACCGGGGAAGGCGATCCCTTCCTTCTCTGGGACGCGCAAGGTTTCTGGGGCGGCGATCTCAACAAGCTCTGGATCAAGACTGAGGGCGCTTACGATCTTGAAAGCGACAGTTTCGGCGAAGGCGAAGTGCAGGCGCTGTGGAGCCGGGCGATCGGGAGCTTCTTCGATTTCCAGACGGGCGTCAGGCGTGACTTCGCTGCCGGCCCCGACCGGACCTACGGCGTCATCGGGGTTCAAGGCCTTGTTCCTTATCTCTTCGAGATCGACGCGGCCGCGTTCGTCAGCGGGCATGGCGACGTTACGGCGCGGGTGGAGCTCGAATATGAGCTTCTCATTACGCAGCGCCTCATCCTGCAGCCGCGCGCCGAACTTGAATTATCCGCGCAAGACGCGCCGGAGCTTGGCCTTGGAAGCGGCGTTACGAGCGCAGAGCTTGGCGCAAGGCTTCGCTATGAAATCCGGCGCCGCTTCGCGCCCTATGTGGGACTGTCGTGGGAACGCTCTGTCGGCGGAACAGCGGATTTGGCCCGCCTTGCAGGAGAGGATGTCGGGGAGACATCATTTGTGGCTGGCGTGCGCTTCTGGTTCTGAGAAAGAAGCATTGGCGCCGGCTATAGCGGCAGATCTGCCACACCATGAAGCTGAATTGCAGATGAAGTGAAATTGCGTCGCAAATGTTTCCCCATTCATAAATCTGAAACGAATTCGTCGCCGCGCCGTTAAATTCCTCTGCCAATCGCGCCCCGTCATTATTCACGGTGGGGCCAAGTATGAATCGCTCGCTCAAGCAACTTTCCGCAGTTTCGATCGCCGCGCTTGTCGCCGCGACCCCGCTCGCCGCGCTGGCGGGCGTCATCGAGGGCCGCGTCAGCGACCAGAGCCAAACAGTCTCTCTCGAAGGCGCGATCGTTCGCGTTCAGGAAACAGGCGCCGCGACCTCTACGGGGCGCGCCGGCGATTTCCGCTTCAGCGGTCTTCCCGCCGGCCAATACACGCTATCGGTCAGCTATATCGGCGTTGATCCGATGACGATCACTGTGACAATCCCGAGCGACGACGCGACGGTTCGTCAGGACGTTCGCCTCGGTCAGGAAGTTGCGGTCGTCGACAACATCCTCGTCGTCGGCCAGCGCGGCGCGCTTAACTCTGCGCTCAGCCAGCAGCGCGCATCGGACAAAGTCATCACGGTTCTTTCGGCTGACGCCGTCGGTCAGCTTCCCGATGAGAACGTCGCGGAAGCCGCTCGCCGTGCGGTGGGCGTCAATATTCAGAATGACCAGGGCGAAGGCCGCTACGTTTCGATCCGCGGCGCCAACCCGAACTTCGTGACGACGACGATCAACGGCGTGCGCATCCCGTCTCCGGACGCTGACCAGCGCAACGTTCCTCTCGATGTTATCGACAGCGACGTTCTTTCCAGCATCACCATCACGAAGTCGCTGACGCCGGATGTCGATGGCGACTCTATTGGCGGCAACGTTGAAATTTCGACGCTTTCGGGCCTCGACCAGAAAGATCTTCTCCTCAAGTTGAAAGCAGCGGGCATCTATACCGACCAGGTCGACAAATTCTCGCACCGTTATTCGGGCGTGATCGCTGACAACTTCCTCGACGGTCGCCTCGGCGTCGCCGCATCGGTTGCTTACCAGAAGCGCAAATTCGGCTCCGAGAACAAAGAGACGGACGGCCCCGATTGGGTTCTCGACGAGACTGTTCCTTATCCGGAAGAGCTGGAGCTTCGTGACTACCAGGTCACGCGTGAGCGCCTCACGGCCGGCCTCAATCTCGACTTCCAGGCGACGGACTCCCTTCTTCTTTACGCGCACGGCATCTATTCGGACTTCAGTGACGAAGAAATTCGCTCGCGCATCGAAAACAAGTTCGGCGATCCGGACTATGACTCAGCGACCAGCAGCGGAACGCAAGCCGTTTTCGATGCTGCGGCTGGCGACGAATATGAAGTCGACCGCGATCTGAAGGACCGCAAGGAAGACCAGAAGATCTACTCGTTCGTCGGTGGCGCGAAATATACGTCCGACGCGATCACTTTTGACGTGCTCGGTTCATACTCTTACGCTGAAGAATCAGAGCCGGAACGCCTCGACTCTGGTTTCCGCGCAAAGTTCGATGAAGGCCTCTTCGGCGTCGACGTTTCCGATGCGATCCAGCCGAAGCTCTACTTCCCTGACGCTTCGGCCGAAGCGGCGTATCATGACGCCAGCAACTATGAATTTGACGGCGTCGAGCGCACGAACGGCCTTTCGAAGGACGACGAAGTCGCGTTCGCAACGAACCTTCGTTACGACACGGAGCTCTTCGGTGCGCCAGGCTATCTGAAAGCTGGCGGCAAGATCCGTCTGCGTCAGAAGTCCTACGATCTAGACCTCAAGATTTATGACGGCTTTGACGGCTCGGATCTTCTTCTTTCGGACTTCGCAACATCGGTCGATTACAGCCTCGACAGCATCAACCCAACGCTTTCGCGCGACGCGTTCCGCGACTTCTTCTTTGCGAACGAAGCGAGCTTCGAGCTCAACGACGTCGATACCGCCGTTGAATCGACGGGCGCGAACTATACTGCTGACGAAGACGTCTACGCCGCCTATGCGATGGCGCAGCGCGACTTCGGCCCCGTCAGCATCGTCGCCGGCGTTCGCATGGAGCACACGAATTACAGCGCGAGCGGCTTCAGCGTCCTCACGCAGGAATTCGAAGACTCCTATGCCGGCGACATCACAGCTACGGATCCGAATACGCTGATCCCGACGCCGGCTGTTGCGGGCTCACTCCTCGCCGAAGACCTCGAGTTCGAATATGACGCGGGCGACGACGAGACTGTGCTCGAACTCACGCGCATCTATTCGCAAGAAGTTTCGGCCAAACAGAACTACACGGACTGGCTTCCGAGCGTGAACATGCGCTGGGACGTGACGGATGAAGTCGTCGCCCGCCTTGGTTACTACATGACGATCGTTCGGCCGAACCTCGAAGCTGCGGCGCCCCGCACGCTCGTCGAGCAGGGTGAATCGGACGTCGAGGGCGAAGCCGGCAATCCGTTCCTGAAGCGCCAGAAAGCGAACAATATCGACTTCTCGCTCGAATATTATCCGAGCAACAAGTCGATCATTTCGGTCGGCGTCTTCTACAAAGACATCAAAGACCTGATTGCGAACCAGCAGTTCGAGAATGTCGTCATCAATGGCGTCGCGTTCGACGAAGTCGACAGCTGGGTCAATCTCGACGACGCCTCGCTCTTCGGCGTCGAGTTCAACATGCAGCAGCCGCTCGACTTCCTGCCGTCTCCGCTCGATGGCTTCATTGTCAGCGCGAACTACACCTATGTCGATGGTGAGACGACCCTCGGCGATGGTCGCGAGATCGCGCTGCCTGGCCAATCGAAGCACGTCGCCACGGGTATTCTCGGTTACGAAAAAGGACCGGTCGATCTTCGCTTCGCGGCGACCTATCGCGGCAAGTATCTCGATGAGATCAACGCCGGCGGCGACGGTGTCGACCGCATCGTTGACGACCATCTGCAGCTCGACGTTTCGGCGAAATATCGCGTGACAGACCAGTTCCGCCTGTTCGCCGAGTTCAAGAACATCAACAACGAGCCTTTCGTCGCCTACATTCAGCCGGCCGGCTTCGACCGCCTGAACGCTCAATATGAAGAGTACGGCTGGTCGGCGAAGTTCGGCGTGTCGTTCACCTACTAAAGGTTTCCGCTCAGCGCGGAGGGGGCGGGTCCGCTTCGGCGCGATCCTGGCTAGAGCAGGGGCCGCAATTGCGGCTCCTGCTTTTTCCGTCGATAAGCCGCCGCAAGAGTTGAATCTTCGCCTGTGAGATTGGAGTCACTTGATGAAATACGTCTTCGTTCCCGCCCTTCTGCTCGCCGGCTGCGCTGGCGCGACCTCGCCGCTTCCGTTCGTTATGGCGACAGTTGAGACAGCGCCCGTCGGTTCGCTTGACGATGCGGCGGACGATCCGGCGATCTGGGTGAACCCGGCGGACGCAGGCGGAAGTCTTATTTTCGGCACGGATAAAAAAGCGGGGCTTTACGTCTACGACCTTTCTGGCGCGGTGAAGCAGTTCCTGCCTGCGGGCAAGCTCAACAATGTCGATTTGCGCCAGAACGTTTCGGCGGGCGACTGGCGGGGCGACATCGCTGCGGCCACGAATCGCACGGATGATACGGTGTCGCTCTTTACAGTTACGGGCGGCGTGGCGGCTCAGTCCGGCGCTATTCCGTCCGCGCTGGCTGAGCCTTACGGGCTCTGCATGGGAGCGCCGGAGGGCAAGGCGGTCATCTTTGTCACGTACAAGACGGGCGATGTGGTCGCCTATCCGCTCACTGGCGCCGGTGCGGGCGTCGAAGGCGCGCATCTCAAGCTCGAAACGCAACTTGAAGGCTGTGTCTTCGATGACGAGACAGGCGCTCTCTATATCGGCGAAGAAGATCGCGGCATCTGGAAGGCGGCGTATGCGGGTGACGTGTTCGGCGCGCTCATGCTGGTCGATGAAGTCGGAGGCGCGAGCGGGATCGCTGCTGACGTAGAAGGTCTTGCGCTCTACCGCACCGGACCTCAGTCGGGCTTCCTAATCGCGTCATCGCAGGGCAATTACAGCTATGCGGTTTACGAGCGCGAGGGAGAGAACCGTTTTCTCGGGCGGTTCGAAGTCGTCGACGGCCCCGCGGCGGATGGCGCACAGGAAACCGACGGAATCGAGGCTATTTCGGCGCCGCTTGGCGAGGCGTTTCCGGAAGGCGTGCTGATCGTTCAGGATGGCTTCAACGATCCGAAAGGCTCGGCCCAGAACTTCAAGGTCATTGACTGGCGCGCAGTGAAGGCTGCGCTCGGCCTCGAATAGCGAATAAGGAGCAAGCGCGGGGCGCGCTTGCTCAGTACTCGTTTTCCTGACCGAGAATGCGCCCGCCGTCATTCGGGGCCGATGCGCGCCCGCCGCACTGCAGATAGCCTTGCCGCCAACCGGCGCGATAGGCCTTATCGTTGTCGAAGAGATATTCGTCGCGCTGGCGTTTGGTGGAGAAGCTCTTGTCTTCCTCCGTCGCGGTTACGCATCCATCGCCATAACCGGCCTGATAGCTAGGCTGCTCGGCGAGATTGAGCGCCTCATCCGAGGCGCATCCGCCGATTGAGGCGGCGACAAGGCTGATCGCGATAAGCGCGCGAAACGGGTTCACAATATTAATCCCCTCTTAACACCCACGGGCCGCCACTGGCGGCCGATGCGGAGCTTAATCCATCGGGCGGCAAAGGGGAAATCGCAATTCATGCGCCTGAGCTGGATTGCGGCCGCTTGAGACAAGCCGCCAGCCCGGCGAAATCCATCCTTAACCGAGTCTCGGCTACAACGCCTTGATAACCATAGCGGCGCGCCCTT
>ERZ795053.5129-NODE-5129-length-13717-cov-6.132191_pt1 | contig 13717 bp, 11 predicted proteins | sample MGYA00375137_ERZ795053 | MGnify/ENA primary metagenome ERZ795053 (study PRJEB30182, sample SAMN05720284) | activated sludge metagenome | isolation source: Anaerobic digester | place: Hong Kong | collected 2014-12-17 ... | reverse complement strand
CATCGGATATTTATCGAGCATAAACTCTTTCGCTTTAATATCGTCATCGTTTGCCGCCGTTGCCGCTACCCTTAGCCATGTGTCGCCGTCAAAAGCGCAAATTTCTACGCGCGGATTTGACTTCATTTGTTTTGATACGTTTTTAGATTTTCCCGTTTGAATATACAGTTTGCCCTTATACAGCGCGACCGTACCGAAAGGTCTGACTTTCGGCTCGTTTCCGTCCATAGTCGCGAGATAATAGGTTTCGCATTTATTCAAAAATTCGTAGACTTCGTTCATTTTATATTTACTCCTTTTTTTGATTTTAGCAGTTTTTGACACGGCGGTCAATACGGACTTTTCACTCGATAAAATTTGATAAGCGTATGAAAATATGCTAATATTAGATTACGGGAGAAAATTTATGCCTTACGAAATAATATTGAAAAAAAACGCTGAAAAAAGCGTCGTCTTGGGTCACTCTTGGGTTTACGCTAACGAAGCGGAAAAAATAACGGGCAAAGACCACAACGGCTCGCTCGCAACCGTTTATACCCACGACGGAAAGTTTATCGGCAAAGGTTATATCAATCATTTGTCAAAAATTCTCGTTAGGATTTTTATACGCAATGAAAACGAAACGGACGATAAGTCGCTGTTTTTAAACCGCATAAAACAAGCAGACGAATATAGAAAAAATCTAGGTTACGACAACTGTTACCGTATGGTATTCGCCGAAGCTGACGAGCTGCCCGCCTTAATCATAGATAAATACGGCGACGTTTTATCGTGTCAGTTTTTGTCGCTCGGAATGGACAGAATGAAACCTTTAATCGTGGAATGTCTAACGGAGCTATTTCACCCCGTTGGTATATACGAGCGCAGCGACGTCGGCGTGCGTGAAAAAGAAGGCTTGCAGCAAGTTAAAAGCAAACTGTACGGCGACTTTGATACTCTCGCGCCTATTACGGAAAACGGTTTAAAAATGCTAGTCGACGTTGAAAACGGACAAAAAACAGGATATTTTTTGGATCAAAAAGAAAACCGCTTTGCTATTCGCCGATACTGTAAAGATAAAGAAGTATTGGATTGTTTTTGCAATAACGGGGGCTTTTCGCTTAACGCTTGCGCAGGCGGAGCAAAAAATGTCGTCGCCGTTGATATCTCCGACACCGCTCTTGATGCCGTTAAAACAAACGCAAAACTCAACGGCTTTGATAAAACCGTGACTTGCGTTCAAGGCGACGTTTTTGAGTTATTACGTGATTACAAAAAGCAAAATAAAAAATTCGATTTTATTATACTGGACCCGCCCGCTTTCGCTAAGACAGCCGATAACGTGGCTAACGCTATGCGCGGATACCGCGATATCAATATTTTGGCTATGAAGCTAGTCAAAAGCGGCGGTTTTTTGGCGACGTCGTCTTGCTCGCGGTATATGACTTTTCCTCTATTTACTAAAATGCTTGCCGAAAGCGCAACCGCCAGCGGCAGAACGGTAAGAGTGGCGGAAATAAAAACACAGTCCCCCGACCACCCTTCGCCCATTTTCGCAGAAGAAACGAGCTATCTCAAATTTTTTATTTTAAATATTATATAGACTTAATTTTAATATAAAAATCAGTATAAAAAAATCGGCTAAATAATTAGCCGATTTTGTTTTTTTTATAAAGAAAAATCTTCTTTTTCTGCGTTGATTTTGCTCGGGAAAAAATCGTAAAAAATTTCTTTGTCGTCTTCGGGTTTAAACGCGCCGAGTAAGTCAGGCTCAAGCGTCGCCTTGACTTTATAAATCAGATAGTCTAAATCTATCGTTTTTGCCAGTTGTTTTATCAAAATATTTTTCTTAATATTTTCAGGCGTTAATACGAGCATTTTGAGCAAAAAGTCTTTACCGGGCGTTTCAATAAATTTCAAATGCACTCTGTTACCCGAATAAGTGATTTTTATTTCCCTGACGCTTGCCATTTCCAAAAAGTTGATCTTTATTTTCAACACGTCTTGGTCGTCTTCATTTTGGGCGCAATACCCTTGCGCCGCTATCTCGTAACTTTCACCGTTTATTTGTATCACGCTTTTAACCGCTTTTTCAAAAGCGAAAGGCACGTTATAGACCGCGCTGCCTTCGACAAACTCGCAAAAATATTTTCCTTCCACGCAGTTGACCGTAAGTTTATCCAGTCCCATAGTGTAGTTGTTTTGAATAATTTGCAGTAGATTAGGCAGTAAACCGATTTTTTCCGACGTAAGCGAAGTCAAAAATATTTGTCTTCCCAAAATGCCGTCCAGCATAGATTGATTGAGCGGTTTCGGTTGAGTATACTTGACGCTTGGCAATAACGTTTGCTGTTTTATTTTTCCAAAATATTTTTCGACCAACGGGAAAATATTATTAGACTGAAACATATCGCTGTTGCCCGCTGTGATTGCGACGACTATTCCGGTATCGGGCAAAACAAAAATATTTTGACCGAACATTCCGTTAAATATTGCCATTTTTGGTTCGTCGCCTGTCCACATTTGGTAACCGTAATTGTATTTGCCGATATATTCGGGTACTTCCATTTGCGTGGAAGTCGCCTCTTCCATCCATTTTTCAGAAAGCAGTTGCTTACCGTTCCATTTGCCTTTATTCAAAACGAAAATGCCGAGTTTTAAAATATCTTCAGGCAAAATATACAGTCCCCAACCCGCTTTCTCAATACCTTGCGGACATTTTTCCCAAAAAATATCGGTGATGCCCAGCGGTTCGAAAAGTCTTGGTGTGAGATACTCTACCAAGCCTTGACCTGTTATTTTGTTTACCAGCGCCGCCAGCATATAAGAATTCATACTGTTATACATAAATTCTTTTCCGGGTCTGAATTTTACTTCGCTGGTCATAAAGTCGTTAGCCCAATCGGTAGACGTAACGCTGCCCGCCTCGTTAAAAGCTACGCCGGAAGTCATCGTCAATAAATTTTTTACCGTGATATTTCTTTGATAAAAATTGCGCGTGAAAAAACTCGGGCGCAATATTTTTTGATATTTATCATTTACGTTTATTTTACCTTCATCGGCGAGAAAACCTATGGCCATACCCGCGATAGTCTTGCACATGGAGTAAGTGGTCGCCCAACATTTATCGGTATACGGAGCGTAATTTTTTGCCGCTATTATCTTGTCGTTTTTCGCAACCATAACGGTATGCGGAGCGATAGTTTTGTCTGCGTCTATTTCGGTAAAAAAATTCTCAACGAGATTATTCGGAACGCCCTCTTTTTGCGGAGTTGAGCGAAGCAAAAGCGAACCGTGATTTTGCGATAGCACGCAGTCTTTTTGGGGCGGCAAAATCAAAACAGGCTCGGTGCTTTCTTTGTTATTCAGTATTCGCAAAATAAGTTTTAACGTATTTTGTTTTACTTTAATAATCATCTTTTCTCCTCCGTTTTTTCTTTACGTATTTTTAGTGTTGCATAAAAATTTAAAACCATTTTACCACAAGGCGTATATTTATTCAATATAATAATAACAAATATGAACTCTGTATTTAAGGACTTTGATTTTAAATTAGCTTAGAATCTTTTATTTATTTTTAAAAGTTTTTTTACAAATATTATTTAAGATTTTTCTTTACGTCGTATAAGACCGCTGTTTCTCTGATAATATTTGTGGAATAATATTTTTCCATTATAGGCTCGTTTTGTTTAATAGCGGTATCAATGTCTGCAAGCTCGTAAACGAACTTTAATTCGGCTTCATCATTGTCGAGATTTTGAGTTGTTTTGCCCGATATATTGCACGTAAAATAATACGACCTGTGTTCAAAAATCGTATCGGTATATTTTTCGATGTCAGAAAGTCTATACTCCACCGTTTCGCCGTATTCGGCTATCGTTTCCGCGTCGATAACAAAACCTATCTCTTCACGGACTTCACGAATAAGCGCGTCGATAATCGTTTCGCCTTTTTCCACTCCGCCGCCCGGGAATTTGTAATATCCTTCTTTTTCGCTTTTGACCAAAGCGTATTTGCCGTCTATGCGTATAATCGCTCTAGCCGCGCGCCGCACGGAATGCGGTAGATTTTTATCGTAATTAGCCTTATCTATTATTTTTATAATCCGCATTATTTTTCGCTCCCTATTAATTCGCGCCTTAGTTGCCGCAAATTTGTTAAACTATCGTTTGATTAAGCTGCTCAAGCAGTCTAGTATAAAAAATTATTTGGAATTGGATTTTTTCATTCCACATTTTAGTGGCGGTAACCGTGGCGAACTGCATCTTTTCAAATTTTTTAAGTTTGGTTAACCTTTCTTCTATAAAAGTTTTTTGTTTCTCAAGCGGCATATCTCGAAATTCCACGTCTTGTAAATTATCGTAAATTCTAAATGCGTCAAATCTGTCGATGTTATCGCAGTCGCCGATTGTTTTGGTGAAAGCGTTTAATTCGCAAGCAAAATCCGCTTCGTCCGTGACGTGCGAAGCTATCCCCGCCAAAATATCGAGTTTAGTTTTTTCGTTGAAATCCAAGCCGTTAACGAATGGCTTCGCTACTCTTGCCGAAATAAAACCGTGTTCATTATATTGACTAAAATCGGAAATCTCACAATAACCGACGTCATGCAGAAGGCACGCAATTATCAAGGCTTCTTCGTTCATTTTTTCAGCGCGGGCGATTTTTTGCCCTATTGCCGCCACACGCAAAGTATGGTCGTAGCGATATAACATTTGCTCTTTTGTAAAAAACGTTTTGTCGTATTCATTTAGTAATTTTTTATTAACGAATTCCAAAGTTTTTCTTATCTGTTCGGTCATTTTTTTCTCCGTAAATATTAAAAATCATATTAAATTAAAAACAAAATCCCCGCGCTTTTTGCGGGGATTTATTTTTACGCGTTTTACCGCAGCCCTTTGTCGTAAGGTATACCTTCCGCCTTTGGCGCGCGGGACGATTTGCTGGTCAGCGCGAGAATAATCATTGAAGCAATAAACGGAAGCATATTAAATATATTCGTCGTAAATCCGTTCATTACCAACGTCGGGAACAAAGTATCGCTCATATTCGCAATCGCCCTAAACAGACCGAAAAACATTGCCGCGCCGAAAATTCGCAAAGGCTTCCATTGACCGAAAATCATAACGCCCAACGCCAAGAAACCGAAACCTGTCACGCCTTGTTCAAAGTTCCAAGTGCTGACCGAAGGCACAACGTAAGCCAAACCGCCGATACCGCCTAAGATACCCGAAATCAAAACGCCGATATAACGGAATTTATAAACGTTAATACCTACGCTGTCTGCCGCCTGCGGATGTTCGCCGCAAGACATCAATCTCAAACCAAATCGGGTTTTATATAGTCCTATATACGCCGCGATTAAGGCGATAAGAGCTATAATGAAAAACCAGCTTATTTCAAATCTTGGATTTTCTAATATTTGTATTTTAAAAGCCGAATTAACGTATCTTACTTGCGGATTTGCGCTGTTAGTTAAATACGTCATATTTATAGATTTTGCGATAACGATAGCCAAAGCAACAGCAAGTAAGTTCAAAGCTGTGCCGCCGATCGTTTGGTCCGCTTTCAAATTGATTGAAGCGAATGCCAGCAAAAGCGAGTAAACGCCGCCCGCCAAAGCCGCAGCCAAGATTGATAGCACCACGATGAAACCTGGATTAGCTTGCATAAAGGTCAAAAACTGTACCGTTCCCGCGGACATTGTAGCCGCGTCCACCGCTCTTTGACATAACGCCAAAACAACGGCTCCCGCAATCGCTCCGATAACCATGATACCTTCCAAAGCGATATTTATGATACCGCTGTGTTCGGAAAACATACCGCCGAAAGCGACTAATGACAAAACTGTTCCGTACAAGATTGTAAATTGCAATATCAATAATATATTGGTCATAAATTTACCTCCTTGCCGTCTTCTTCTTTTGGTTTCGCGTTATCCGCTTCTTCGAGCATTTGCATTTCCAAACGGTTTTTGCGTTTTGATAATTGTTCTATTACCAAAGGCGCAAAAGCGCAGAAGTAGATTATGATGCCTGTAAACACGTTCGCCATTTCTTTACTGAAAGTAGTGCCCGTAAGCAAACCCGCTCCTTCCGAAATATGCGCTACGAAAAACGCCGCAAAGATTGAACCTATCGGGTTTAATGAAGCCATAAAGGCTACGGGTATGCCGTTAAACGCCAGGGAAGACAACGATGTCGTGCTTTTTGGGAACTGCTGTATATCGGTCAGAAACAATAAAGCCGCTCCTATACCTGCCAACGCGCCCGCTATTGTCATTGATAAAATAATATTGCTTTTATCGTTAATTCCAGCGTATTTACTTGCGTTTTTATTTTTTCCGCAAGCTCTTAGCTCGTAGCCGAAGGTAGTTTTGTTTAATAAAATTTGTATCACTACGGCTATTACGATAGCGATAATTATTGCGATGGAAACTTTTGACGGCGACATACTACTTCCCGAGAAAAGTTCGCCTAAACCCCAGTCGGGCAGTAATGACGATTTATTTACCGTTGCCAGCGACCAGGTGTTTGCGCCGCCGCGGTTAAACATACTCGAGATTGTGAGATTGTCGTTAATTACTCTGGTAAACGTAATCTTTGACGACATTAAATCGTTTACCATATAAAGCCCTATCCAGTTGAACATAATACAAGTTATTACTTCGTTTACTTGGAATAACGCCTTAAACAATCCGGGAATAGCTCCCCATACCGCTCCCAAAAGCATTGCCGCTAGTATACAAACGTACCAAGGAGCGTTCAAAACGATTGCGCAGTATAATGCGCCAAAAGCGCCAAGGGTATACTGCCCCGCCACGCCTATATTGAACATACCTGTCTTATAAGCGAACAAAACCGACAAACCTACCATAATGAGCGGCGCGGTGTAAGCTAACTGATTGCCCAAGCCGTAACCCGCTCCGTACGGATTCGCGAAACCGCCTTTTAGAATAGAGCCGAAAATCGAAGTCGCGTTCTTTGCGTCGATTAAAATAATAATTAAGTAGCCTACCAAAAGTCCGCCGATTATGCAGATTATTGATGAAACAAAACTTAAAGTCTTCGGGCTGTTCATAAGTGTGCGGAGTTTTGGTTCTTTATCGTCCATCGATACGAATAAGCTTTTGAACCAGCGTCCGATATTTTGCGCGGTTTTTTTAAACCAACCGCCTAATACTTTCCAAAAATTATTTTTCATTAGCGGTTTCCCCCTGTCTTTTCGCGCCTGCCATATATAAGCCGAGTTCTTCCACCGTAATGTCTTTAGAATTAAACTCGCCTACTATTTCGCCCTCGTACATAACGTACATTCTGTCAGAAACGCTCATAACTTCTTCAAGTTCCAGCGAAACGAGTAAAACGGCTTTTCCGTTATCGCGTTCCGCCACAAGCTGTTTGTGAATGTACTCGATAGCTCCGACGTCAAGACCTCTCGTCGGCTGCACAGCTACCAGTAAATCCGGGTCTTTGTCGATTTCTCTTGCAACGATAGCTTTTTGCTGGTTGCCGCCCGACATACTTCTTGCCATAGTGGTAGGACCTTGTCCCGAACGAATGTCGTATTGCTTTATAAGTTTTTCAGCGTATTTAGTGACTTCGTTATTTTTTATAAAGCCGTGATTTTGAAATTGGGGTTGCCAATAACGCTGCAAAATCAAATTTTCCTGCAACGTATAATCCAAAATCAGTCCGTATTTATGTCTGTCTTCGGGTATATGGCTCATACCGATTTTACTGCGTTCGCGAATGCTCGCTTTTGTAATATCGATATCTTTAAACAAAATTCTTCCTTCGCTCGGTTTTTCCAGCCCCGTAAGCGCCAAAACAAATTCCGTTTGTCCGTTGCCCTCGATACCCGCAACGCAGACGATTTCGCCTTTGTGAACATTTAAGTTCACTTTTTTTACGGCGTTGTTTTTGTGTATTTTACTCGGTACCGTAAGATTTTCTATTGAAAGCACTCTTTCGCCCGGGTGCGCTTCGCCTTTTTTTACTTGAAGCTGAACTTCGCGTCCCACCATCATTCGGCTTAGCGCTCTCACGTTAGTTTTCTTTGTCTCAACCGTACCGATACATTTTCCTTTTCTTAGTACCGTACAGCGGTCGGATACCGCCATAATTTCATTGAGTTTATGAGTGATAAACAATATCGACTTGCCTTCTTTTGCAAAGCCGCGCATTATATCCATTAACTCGTTGATTTCCTGCGGCGTAAGTACTGCCGTCGGTTCGTCAAAAATAAGTATTTCATTGTCGCGGTAAAGCATTTTGAGAATTTCGACGCGTTGTTGCATACCGACGGATACGTTTTCTATTAACGCATCGGGGTCGATATTCAGTCCGTATTTTTCGGACAGTTTTACGACTTTTTCTCTTGCTTCTTTTCTATTAATAAACCCCGCTTTGCAAGGTTCTTTTCCCAAAATTATATTGTCAAGAACGCTAAAAATCTCGACTAGCTTAAAGTGCTGATGCACCATTCCTATGCCGAGAGCGTTAGCGTCGTTCGGGTTTTTGATTTCCACTACTTGCCCGTCTTTTTTTATAATCCCCTTTTCCGCTTGGTACAATCCAAACAGCACGCTCATAAGCGTGGATTTACCCGCTCCGTTTTCACCTAGTAGAGCGTGTATTTCGCCCTTTTTCAGCTGAAGCGTTATGTCATCGTTCGCAATTATTCCGGGAAATTCCTTGGTAATGTTCAACATTTCAATAACGTAATTGTTGTCCATTAAAATTGCACCATCCTTTTACCTTTCTCTTAATTGTAGCAAAAATTAGCCTTTTTAGCAAAAAGAAAGGGACCAAGCCCTTTCTTCTTGCACAAAACGTTTTTTGTTAGTCGATATAAATAACTGTTGTATTGCTTGATACAGTAGGTCTAGCATCAGTAGAGTTAGAAATAGTTATTACATCAGAAGCAGTACCATTGAGCACTTGGATAGCGTAATCAGCGCCTTGAACAAATCCGTAACCATAACGAACAACAGCGGGAACAGCCATTCCGCCCAAGAAACCGAGTTTTGTATAACCGTCCATTACAGCAGCGTATCCAGCCAAGAAACCAGCTTGTTCTTCTTGATAAAGAATACAGAAAGTATTGTCAGCGATTTTGAATTCTTCATAGTTGTGGTTGGGTGTGCCATCCAACAAAATGAAAGCTACGTCAGGATATTGATCTTGAACAGCGAAGATTGTTTCTTCAAACAAGAAACCGGGGCATACGATAACGTCAGCGCCGTTTTCAATAGCCAAAGCGATAGATGTTGCTCTTGCTTCAAGGCTGTCTTCGTTGGGTTGGAAATAATTGTAATCAATATTGTTTGCTTGAGCATAAGCTACTACGCCTTGCCATGCAGCTTGGTTGAAGGATTCGTCGTCGATAGTTCCTACGTCTGTAACTAAAGCGATATAATTACCAGGAGTAATTGTTCCTGCGTAATTAGGATTGCTAGCGTTGTTTGAAGCGGGAAGATTAGCTTTGATTTTGGTCAAGATTTCTTGATATTGAGCCATTGTGAAGTTGTCAAATCTCCAAGAATCTGTAGCTGTGGGAATACCAACATAGTCTTTAGCGTCTTGTCCAGCCAAAGTTGAGTTCAAACCCAATGTAGCTGCGGTTCCGCCAACTAAATCCCAGTCGCCTGCGAAATATACTGCCAAAGCAGTCATAACGGATTCTTGTAAAGCTTTCATTGAAGATGTAACGATACAGTCGTCAATGTAACCTTGGTCAACGTCAACGCCGATAACATTCGCGTTGTTGCTATTTGCCGCTTCTACTGCAGAAGTATAAATACCGCCGCCGCAAGCGAATACGATTTCTGTTCCAGCTGAATACCAGCCGTTCATTTTAGCAGTGATGTTTGCGTCGCCGAAAAACTGTCCGCCGTAAGTATATTTAATTTCGAGCGTAGTCTTTTCGGTGGTGGGCGCGCATGCCGCAAAAATTCCCATAGTTCCTATTGCCAGTACGAGTACCAGTAATAGACTAACGATTTTTTTCATAATTTACCTTTTTCCTCCATTAAAATTTTTACATTTTGTAAAAATGCTACAACTAAGTATAGCATATTTAAAAGGGCATTACAAGTGAAAATTTATCTTTGTTTTTCTTTTTTAAAAAAGAAATTCCGCCCTTTTTTTGCTTTTCATTAGCGAACCAGAATTAAAATTTTTTTATATTTTTTAATTTATCTCCGCTATTATATTTTGCGCAATATAGTTCAAAAAAACCGCTCCGCGCCTTATTTTTAAAAATCTTTGTTTGCGGATTTACGGTCTTATTGAAATCTCGTTGATTTAGATAGTTCAGATTGAAAAATTAATAATTTTCTTTTCTCACTTCAAAATAACTTTTCGGGTGCGCGCAGCACGGGCAAACTTCGGGCGCGTTTTTCGCCGTCAATACGTAACCGCAGTTGCGGCATACCCATACCGTTGTTTCGTTTTTATTAAATACGGAATTTTCTTTGATATTTGACGCGAGTTTGCGGTATCTGGCTTCGTGTTCTTTTTCAACGGCGGCTACAAGTCTGAAACGTTTTGCCAAATCGCTGAAACCTTCTTCTTCGGCTTCATTGGCAAATCTTGCGTACATATCAGTCCATTCATAAAGCTCGCCCGCCGCAGCGTCTAATAGATTTGCGTATGTATCGCCTATGCCGTGAAATTCTTTGAACCACAGCTTTGCGTGTTCTTTTTCATTTAATGCGGTCTCGGCGAAAATCGCGGATATTTGCTCGTAACCGTCTTTTTTTGCCTGTGATGAAAAATAATCGTATTTGTTTCTTGCCTGCGATTCGCCCGCGTATGCGTCCATCAAATTACGCTCCGTTTTGCTTCCCTTTAAATTCATTTTTTTGCCTCCTTAGTTTTTAAATATTTTTCAACTAAATTATAATGAGACACGCCGCCGTTGTCAATAACGAAAGAATAATCATTGCGCGGAAAAAGCGTAGAAAAAACTCCCCGATAGATGTCAGAGAGTTTTTATTTTGAGTATACAAATCGTTTGAGTTCGTTAAATGCTTTGTATTTTTGATTATTTATCGGTCGTATTTATTTCAGGTTTTTTTATGCTTTTGTCGGCTAATAAAGTTGATGAAGCGAACACGACTAATAACGACGTTCCGTTATGCACGAGCGCGCCCCACACGGGATTTAAAATTCCTAACGAGCTAAGTATAACTGCTGTAAAATTTACAAGCATCGCAAAAATAATATTTATTTTGATAACGCTTAAAGTTTTTTTGGATAGTTTTATTAGTCCCGGGATTTTTTCTATTCTGTCGTCCATTACCGCGATGTCCGATACTTCCAAAGCTACGTCGCTGCCGATTGCGCCCATCGTAACCGAGCAGTCAGCCGCCGCCAATGCGGGAGCGTCATTTACGCCGTCGCCTGCCATGCAAACTTTTTTGCCGTCGTTTGAGTAATCTTCTATTCTTTTCAGCTTATCTTCGGGCAGCAAAGAGTGGTAATACTCATCCAAACCCGTTTCCTTATGAACTCTCTCGGCGGAATAAGAATTGTCGCCCGTCAGCATAACCGTTTTTATTTTGTCGGACTTTAACGCAGTTATCGTGTCAGCCGCGTTTTCTCTAATCGTGTCGGACAACGCGACAGCTCCGCAAAATTCGCCATTTACGCTCAGTCCTACCACCGTGTATCCATTTTTCAGCCAAGTGCCGATAGTTTCATTTTTCGGTAACTTTTTAAAATAATCAAGTTTTGCGACAATTATTTTCTTGTCTTCTACAATCGCTTCAACGCCCGAGCCTACCAAAGATTTTGTCTGCATAGCGGTAATTTTTTTGTCCGCAAAAACCGTAATCGCTTTCGCCAAAGGATGCTCGGATTTTGACTCCGCCCCAGCCAAATAATTTAAGAAAATGTCTTTATCTATATTTGAAAAATAATCTACTACTTTGATTTCGCCCGTTGTAAGAGTGCCTGTTTTGTCGAATACAAAAACGTCCGTTTTGCCGATACTTTCGAGGGCTTCGCCGCTTTTTATCAAAATGCCGTGATAGCTTGCGTTACCGATAGCCGCGGCAACTGCCGTAGGCGCAGCCAAAGCTAAAGCGCAGGGACAGAACACTACCAATACCGTCACGCTTCTGACCAAAGCTTCCGTCCAGGAAACATGAAAACCGAAATACGCCACGGGGAACACCAAAATTGCCAAAGCGATAGCCAAAGGCACGATAATACCAGCCCATTTGTCGGCTGTTCGTACCGCGGGCGCTTTTTTGTTTTCCGCGTTTTTTACAAGCTCCACCATCTTTGCCAAGGTCGTTTGGGTAGAAGGTTTTGTCACCGATATTTCTATCGCGCCGCTGTTATTCCACGTGCCCGCAAAAACGCCGTCGCCTATGGTCTTGTCGATGGGAACGCTCTCGCCCGTGATAGCCGCCTGGTTAACAGAAGTCGCGCCTTTTGAGATAGTTCCGTCGACGGAAATTTGCTCGTAAGGTTTTACCAAAACGGTATCGCCGACTTGTACAAAATTCACAGGCATCGAAACGAACTTATCCTGCATCAATATATTAGCCGTTTTGGGCGCGAGATTGATAAGCTTTTCAATTCCGCTGCGTGAACGTTTTACCGTCAGGTCTTCAATAAGTCCGCCGAGCATCATCAAGAAAGCTACTTCCCCTGCCGCGAACAAATAATTGCCGTGAGTCGTGCTTGTTATGCCAGTCCAGTTGAGAATTTCCAAAACCACGCAGGCAACCAACGCAACAGTGATAAGTAACGCAGATTTTATTTTTTTATGTTTAAATAAGTTTTCAAAAGCCGAAATAGCTAACGGCGTGCCGCACAAAACGACGGCAATCCAACCGCTGTTAAAGTACGTCCATATCGAATGTTGCGGAAATAGATTGCCCCATAAAAATGATAATACGAGCGCGGCCAAAGACACCGATAACGCAATTATTTGATATTTTATCGTTTCATAAAAACGCTCTTTCTTATGTTCAATTTTGCAACATGAACTCATAAATAATCTCCTTTCGTACCCCACCCCTTAGGGGGTAGGTCTAATAATATAATATGTCTTACTTAAGAAAAAGTCAAGAAAAATTTTATATATCTTTTATTCGCATATTATTTGCGTTTTCGTTCGTTTTAATTTATGAAAAAAGACTTTTTGCTCGATCAAAAAAAGCGTATCTATTCGACACGCTTTTTTGTTAATAAAAATTTTATTATAAAAAATTTCTTTAAATTAAATCATTTCAAAAAAAATTACTATTTAAATAATAATCTGCTTGGAAGTAAATTTGGTTTCGAAAACAAATTACATATTTTTTGTGACAACGATATTAACATTTGCGTCGGCTACGTTCGCTAACACTATATCGCCTATTTTCAAACGTTTTTCAACTTTTATTTTTTTCAGTTCTTTCATTACTGCAAAAATTTTGTCTTTTGGTATTTCACCGTCGGTTTTTACCGATATTACAGGGCAATCGTCAAACACGGTAGCTACTGTGGAAGTAAGCGAACGCATCGGGCAGGTTATTTCTTTAAGAGCGAATTTTTCGCCGCGCAGGCATTTATTTCCGCTTACCGCATTTGTTTTTTCGTCGACCGTAAGCCTGCAGCCGTTGGGACAAGCGATACATATTAATTCTTTCATTTATACACCCACCTCCAAAACGAATGAAAAGCTGTGACAGTCGGAATAGGCTTCAAGATTAAGTTTCAGTCTTTCCATTTCGGGCGGA
>ERZ795053.5125-NODE-5125-length-13720-cov-4.409074_pt1 | contig 13720 bp, 14 predicted proteins | sample MGYA00375137_ERZ795053 | MGnify/ENA primary metagenome ERZ795053 (study PRJEB30182, sample SAMN05720284) | activated sludge metagenome | isolation source: Anaerobic digester | place: Hong Kong | collected 2014-12-17 ... | reverse complement strand
ATGATGCCGAACAGATCGACGCGCTCCGGCGCTTCGGGTTCAAGGTCTATTACGGCGATGCCTCACGCCCCGATCTGCTGGAGGCAGCCGGTGCCCACGACGCCAGCGTCCTGATCATCGCCGTCGACGACCGCGACAAGATCGACGAGATCGCGGAGGTGGCGAAGCAGCACTTCCCGCACCTCACCCTGTTCGCCCGCGCCGTTGATCGCATGCACGCCTACGAACTGATAAACCGCGGCGTCGCCCACGTGTTCCGCGAACTCTTCGCCTCTTCCGTCGACATGGGCCGGGAGGTTCTGGTGGCGCTCGGGCGCCACCCCTTCGAGGCCATGCGCGCCGCCCGCACCTTCAGCGCCCACGACGAAAAGCTGATGCAGATGGCCGCCGCCCATGTCGACGACGACGCAGCACTCGTCGATATCGCGCGCAAGGCACGCGCGGAAATTCAGAATGTGCTGTCCGGCGACGTTTCGTCTGCCATGCAGCCCGGCGATCACGCCTGGGAGGCGCCCGACCGGACCCGGGAATAGGTTCAGACAAGTTGTTAGTAGCCACCATAAATTTTGTCATGTTCCAGTATGAACCCCAGCGGCTCCGAGTGTATTCTATTCGGATCTTCGGAAAAATCTGAGGGAACAACCGTAATTTGTGCATTGACGCATTCAGCTAGGTAACCTGAGAGTTCGGTCGATGATCTCAGCCGTCTAAAATTTCCGTTAAAACGAACAAACTTTCCGTCGTGGAGAAGACCCGTCTCGCTATTTATCAGAGCAATGGATCGCCTAATGTAAAGCGTCCACAAGACAAGGTTTTCAGACAAGTTCTCGAAGTAGTAAAATCTTAAAGATGCTAAAGATTCTGAGTAGGGTATGGATATCCGAGGAGCCATCCTGGCCATATGCAATTCTCCTCAAGAGCTGTGTACCAATCTCATCAGACTTAGAGAAACGATAAGAGATACCAGTCATGTCCACATCCATCCACGACGTCAAGATCGATCCCCGCAACCTCGACATCCTGATCTCCGTCAACGGCGAACTGGTGCCGCGCGCCCAGGCGATGGTCTCGGTCTTCGACTCCGGCTTCATGATGGGCGATGGCGTCTGGGAAGGCTTGCGCATGGTGAAGGGCGGCATTCCGTTCCTCCGCGAACACATCGAGCGCCTTTACGAGGGCGCCAAGGCGATCTTCATGGACATCGGTCTGGCACCCGACGAACTCGTCGCCCGCGTCTTCGAGTGTCTCGATGCCAACGGCATGGAAGACGGCATTCATATCCGGCTCATGGTCACGCGCGGCGTGAAGGCGACCCCCTACCAGGATCCACGTGTGAATATCGGTGCACCCACCATCGTGATCATCCCCGAGCACAAGACGCCCAACCCTGAGAAATTCCACAAGGGCCTTTCGCTCCACACCGTCAACGTCCGCCGCGGATACCCCGACGTGCAAGACCAGAAACTTAATTCACATTCCAAGCTGAACTGCATAACCGCCTGTATTCAGGCGGCAAATGCCGGGGCTGATGAAGGTCTGATGCTCGATCCCTTGGGCTTCGTGGCGACTTGCAATTCCACCCACTTCTTCATCATCCGGCGCGGCGAAGTGTGGACCTCGACAGGCCAGTACTGCATCCCCGGCATAACCCGCGGCAACATGATCCGCCTGTGCAGGGAGAACGGAATTCCTGTCTTCGAAAAGTCCTTCTCGCTCTACGATGTCTATGGCGCCGACGAGGCCTTCGTCACCGGCACCTTTGCGGGATTGACGCCCGTGCGCGTGATTGATGGGCGCCCGGTGCGCCACCCCATGTCGACCGCGGAATGGTCCGGTCCGGGTCCAGTTTCGATTCGCCTTTCAACGCTTTACAAGGAACTCTGTATCAAGGACGCGAGGCGGAGCCTGTAAATGACCAATCTCGCCATGTGGTCCGGTCCGCGAAACATCTCCACAGCCATGATGTATGCCTTCGGCAACCGCGCGGATTGCGTTGCCTGGGACGAACCCTTCTACGCCTTCTCGCTGGTCCATCACGGCAACGACCACCCGATGCGGGACGAGATCATCGCCGCCAATGACAGCGATTGGGACCGCCTGGTGGCCCGCTGCCTGGCACCGGCGCCAAAGCCACTCTTCTATCAGAAGCACATGACCCACCACATGCTGGCGGGATATGACCGCGCATGGATCAAGGGCCTCACCAACGCCTTCCTGATCAGGACACCTGAACGGGTTCTTGCGAGCTACACAAAGAAGTGGTCCGACGTGTCGCTGCGCGACATCGGCTTCGTCGAGCAGGCGGAGATCTTCGACATGGTCGCCGGCCATTTGGGCCATGCGCCCCCGGTCGTCGATGCCGACGACGTGCTGGCCGATCCGCGAAACGTGCTGACGAAGCTATGCGAAGCCTGTGGAATCTCTTTCGACGAGGCGATGCTGTCGTGGCCCGCGGGCCCCAAGCCCTTCGACGGCGTATGGGCGCCGCATTGGTACAATGCAGTCTGGGCATCGACGGGACTGTCACGTCCCGAACCGAAGCCCGTTAATCTGCCGGATGCGCTGCGCGCCATCGCCGATGCCGCGCGGCCTTATTACGACAAGATGCGGCCGTTCCGCCTCACCTGACGACGTGGTGAGCCGCCATGCTATGGGTCGTGATCGGCGCAGGCGCCCCGCCCTCCTTTTCCACGAGCAACTCGGCGCGGCGCAATTCCTGCTCTTCTTCCTCGAGCGCGGACTGCGCATCGTTGAGCTGGTCCTTCAACTCGGCGATCGAGCGCATCAGATTGTCGCGCCGACCGCGCGCAGCCTTGGCCGAAAGCGAATAGTTGAAGTGATTGGGATCGCTGACCCCGTTGCGGCTTTCCTCGAACTTCACCTGCGCGTCGAGATCGTCGTACTTGCGCATGAAGTCCTGAATCATGCTGTCGATATCAGCAACCTGCCGGCGCTTGTCTTCGGTGCGGAAGCGGTGCAGCCGGAGAAGTGACTCCCTTGAACGCATGGTGACCCTCATTCAAACTCTACAAACACTGAGGCGGTTGGTTCCGTCCCCTTTTCACGATTCACCGAATCAACTACGCAGAAGATTCCTGTGTCCGTTCGCGTTCATGATGAACGGGTAAGCTTAAGGCAGCGTAAATCGCCCCAGCAGCAGGCATTTCGTGTGGTCAAGTCCACCACGAGGCGAGTTTGTCAATATGTAGTAGGTGGCGCAAGCCGGGCTACTACATATGCGTAATGATTCTCGAAAGGTCGACCGCATTGGATTAGCTTTTGTTAACCTTTGCCGGTTTATCTTAAGCGTGATGATTAACGGTTAGTTGTGCGCAAGCCTTGTCGGGCGCGCCAGACCTAGTGACTCAGGTGACAGAGTCCGGACCATAGGGGATTCGAGATGAGGGTACTGCTGATCGAGGACGATACCGCGACGGCCCAGAGCATTGAACTGATGCTCAAATCCGAGGGTTTCAACGTCTATACCACCGACCTCGGCGAAGAAGGTGTCGACCTTGGCAAGCTCTACGACTACGACATCATACTGCTTGACCTGAACCTTCCGGACATGTCCGGATATGAGGTATTGAAGACGCTTCGTGTGGCCAAGGTCAACACGCCGATCCTGATCCTGTCAGGACTTGCCGGCATCGAGGACAAGGTCAAGGGCCTGGGCTTCGGCGCCGACGACTACATGACCAAGCCTTTCCACAAGGATGAGCTTGTGGCCCGCATCCACGCCGTGGTGCGCCGTTCAAAGGGTCACGCCCAGTCGGTCATTGTCACCGGCGATCTTTGCGTGAACCTGGATACCAAGACGGTGGAAGTCGGTGGTGCGCGCGTTCATCTCACCGGCAAGGAATACCAGATGCTGGAGCTCCTCTCGCTCCGCAAAGGCACCACCCTCACCAAGGAAATGTTCCTCAACCACCTCTACGGCGGCATGGACGAACCCGAGTTGAAGATCATCGACGTCTTCATCTGCAAGCTCAGGAAGAAGCTGGCCAACGCGGCAGGCGGCAAGAACTTCATCGAGACGGTGTGGGGCCGCGGCTATGTGCTGCGCGAAAACGCGCCCCCGATGGGTGACGGCGAAATTCGCGAAAGTGCCTGACGGCGCGGTTCCGCGCCATCACGTCAAATCTATAGGCTGATCTAGCGGCGGGATATTGGCTTGCGCACGGTGGCGTGCGCAGGCTGCAAACGGGCGCGGCTCAAAGCGCCCCACAGAGACAGTCCGGTCAGTATGGATGCAATCGTTATCGATGCGGCGTACACGTATGTTGTCATTCATCTTGTCTCCGTCGTGCCCAAGTTACGCCACGGACCTGACGGGCATCTGAAGAAATTGCTGACAATTTGAACGATCTCCGCCCCTACCCTCCCGTAGCGCAATCCGCTGTTTACTGCATCCGGCTATTTTCTTTGGTAAGCTGCCGGAGTTCGAACGGCCATGGTTTTCGATCACTACATCGATGGAACGCGTCTCGCGGATGTGCTTGACGACAGCATTGCGCTGCCCGGCGAAACCTCCCTGATCCGTGGACTCGGCGGCGCCGGCGAGATCACGGCCACCAGCGCGTTGACGGTCATAGACGGCGGCGGGCGACTTGAACGAAACCGTAACCTACGCCCTGCAGATCCAGAACTATCTCATTGAATTCAACGGCGGCACCGATGACCTGGTTCATTGGGGCGGCTGGCACGACACATTGACGGGCGTCGACCGCGTCTTCTGCGGCGATGGCGCGGAGACCATCATCTTCCACCCCGGTGGTGCGGCGCGTATTGAGAAATCATTCCTCTACATCGAGGACTTCGCCCAGGGCACCGACAAGATTGATCTGGTGTCCGGAATGTCCGTCGCCAAGTTCCTGCCACTTGGCTATGACTTCAACCTGTCGGGCACCGGCGGACTGCGCTTCGACACGGCTCACGGCGATACGCTGTTCCTCGCCGGCTTCACGGCGGGACAGCTCATCGCCGGCGATTTCATCGTCTGGCGCCCGATCAGGCCGCCTTCACCAGTACGTCGTCGCCATCCATGGCCATGGTCAGTGTCAGGCCGGCCGACTGTGCCAGTTGCTTGGCGTAATAGGGCTGCACCAGGCGAGCATCCACGGTGGCGAGGTCCACCGAACCATCGAGCACTTGCAAGGTGGCCTCCGGCAATTTGGCGCGGTCACCCTTGGCGCGCGCCAGGAAGGTCTCGCCGTCGATCGAAATGGTGACCACCCCGCCGCGCGGGATTGCCGCCATCGCCATCAGCAACATGTTGAGCACCATCTTGACCTGTTGCTTCGGGCGGTTTTCGCGCGGCGCCTGCCAGTCGAGCTTGACCTTTTCCGAGCCGACGAAGGCGGTCGCCGTCTCGCCCGCCTCGCCCATGTCGATCATGGCGCCGGCCGAACCCGCGGCCCCGAAGGCGATGCGGCAGAACTTCAGCTTGGCCGAAGCCGTCCGCGCCGACGAGCGCACCATCTCAAGTGCCATCTCGCGCGTCTCGGCATCGGTGTCCGGGTCGTCGGCCAGTTCCAGCCCGTTGGCGATCGCCCCCACCGGCGAAATCACGTCGTGACAAACACGGCTGCACAGCAAGGCGGCAAGGTCGAGGTCGGAAAGCTTGGCATCTGTCATGTCGTAACCCGGTCATCTGATTCGGTTAGCCCCTTGTAGCAAAAGGCGCGGGGAAATTCCGCATTGACGGCCACGCCCTGAGCAGACATGAAGGCCCCGAAAATCCGGAGACGACCGCCTATGACCATTCAGCCCTCACCCTTCATGCAATCCCTCATCGACCTGGCCATGGTCGCCGGACGCGAGATCATGGCGATCTATGCCACCGATTTCTCGGCCAAGGCGAAAGGTGATCTGTCGCCGGTGACGGAAGCAGACGAAGCCGCCGAGAAGGTCATCCTAGCCGGCCTGAAGAAAATTGATTCGGCCACGCCGGTGATTTCCGAGGAAGCCGCCTCGGCCGGTATCATCCCCGAGGCCTCCGATACCTTCTTCCTCGTCGACCCGCTGGACGGAACCAAGGAATTCATCTCGAGAAACGGCGAGTTCACCGTCAACATTGCGCGCGTGCAGAACGGCAAGCCGGTTGCAGGCGTGGTCTATGCGCCGGCCATCGGCCGCTTGTTCTGGGGCGAAGGCGGCATCGGCGCAGCACAAGGAAAGAGCGACGGCGACACCGCCGGCAACTGGCAGCAGATTGCCGTGCGCGCCACACCGGATGATGGCGCCACGGTCGTGGCCAGCCGCTCTCATCGCGACCAGGCGACCGACGATTACTTGAAGTCTGTGAAGGTCAAATCGCTGACGTCGGCAGGATCGTCACTGAAATTCTGCCTGGTGGCGGCGGCGGAAGCCGACCTCTACCCGCGCTTCGGCCGCACCATGGAATGGGATACGGCGGCAGGTCACGCCGTGCTGGCCGCGGCCGGCGGCAAGGTGATGACCGTCGATGGCGAACCCCTCGCCTATGGCAAGCGTCAACGCGGCTACGACAACCCCGGCTTCATCGCCAGCGCCTGACAGTCTTTGACGAAGCATTAACCATCCTGAAATCCGCACCTGCTAGAACCGGGTGCAGGATGGCCCAAGCCATGGACTTGCCTTGGACTTGCCACGACCGGATGGCATGTCCATGGCCATTGATAGGATGTTCGCGATGAAGACCTTTCTGACTGCCTGCGTGATTGGCATTGCCCTGGCTGCAACGCCCGCCGCATTCGCCCAGACCACGGGTTCGGTCTCGAAGCAGACCCGCACCCAGTCTGAAGATACGTACACGACCGAGGAGATCATCGCCGCGGGCCACGAGACCTTCGGAAAGGCAAGCCGCGGACTGGCCAAGGCGGTGGAATACATCTTCCAGCGCCAGGGCGAGCCCACCGCCTATATCGTCGGCGAGGAAGGCTCCGGCGCCTTCGTCGGCGGACTGCGTTACGGCGAAGGCACGATCTACTACAAGAGCGGCATCAAGCAGCGGATCTACTGGCAGGGCCCGTCGGTCGGGTTCGATTTCGGTGCCAACGGCTCGCGCAGCATGGTGCTGGTCTACAATTCGCAGGACCCGCACGATCTTTACGAGCGCTTTGGCGGGGTCGAAGGGTCGGCTTATCTGATTGGCGGCATGGGCGTCAATTTCCAGCGCCACGACGATATCATCCTCGCCCCGATCCGCACCGGAGTGGGCGCACGGCTGGGCGCGAATGTCGGATATCTGAAATATACCCGGCGCCCCGACTGGAACCCATTCTAGGGATCAGTCGTTCAGTCCGTGGCTACGGCCCCGGCGAGGTCATGCTTTTGCCATGCTTGTCGGGTTCTAGGAGCCCAACAAGAGGATTGTCCACATGAAGAACATGATTGCCACGGCAGCGGTCGCGCTGCCCACCCTGCTGTTTGCGGCCCTTTCGCCGGCCTCCGCCTCCGAACCGAACGGCACCTGGGCCATGCAAAACGGCAAGGTGACCGTCAAGGTTTCCAACTGCGGCTCGAACCTGTGTGCCCGCATCGTCGGCCTCAAGGAACCGATCAGCAAGATCGACGGCAAGCCGAAGGTTGACCGTGAAAATCCCGATCCGTCGCTGCGCAACCGCCCCCTCATGGGTCTGTCGATCCTGGTCGGCATGAAGCCTGCCGGCGACGGCCAGTGGAAGGGCGCCATCTACAATCCCGACGATGGCAAGACCTACAGCGCCACCGTCACCCACAAGGGCGGCACCATGAAGGTGAAGGGCTGCGTGGCTGCGGTGCTGTGCAAGACCAACACGTTCGTGAAGGTCAACTGATCTCCGGTCAGCCAGGGTTGGCATCTCCGCCAGCGCTGGCTTCCCTTTTGCAACTTCCCCCGGAATTCGTTAGTAAGGTGTAAACGCCGGAGATCACATGTCCCAGACCGAGACACTTTTGCTGGTCGTCCTCGGATTTGCCTTGGCAACGCTGGTGGCGTTGTTTCTGGGACGGCTGGTTTGGGTCACGGCGTTGCGCCTCGGCGCCCGGCGCATGCACAAGCAGGTTCCCACCACCCTCGTCGGCTTGCAGACCGAGCGGGACCGGCTGCGCGCCGAACATGCGATGATGTCCCAACGGCTCGGCAGCCGGCTGGAGGCTGTGAAGCTGAAAATGGCCGAGCAGATGGCCGAAGTCAGCCGCCACCGCAACAGGCTGGAAATGGCGGAAGCCAATATCGCCGCCAAGAGCGCGGAAATCGAGCGTCTGAACCAGCATGTCCGTGCGCTCGAAACCAGGTTGGCCGATCAGGCGGGAGCGAAAGCCGCGCTCGAAGCTGCGGTGGCCGAACGCGAGCAGGAACTTGCCGACGTCCGCACGAAAATCGACCAGTTGGATGACCTTGCAACGCCTGTCCCCGTGCCGACGCCCGTGCATGGCGCGGCCGACGCTGGCCTTCAGGACCGCATTGCAAAGTTGAACCAGCTCGCCCTGCATGTCGCCAACGAACGGGAAGTCGCCACCGGACAAGACCCGCAGGCACCGATCGACCCCCTGCTCACGGAAAAGCTCGAGGAAGCCCGCCGCCAGACCCACGACATCCAGAAGGAACTCGAACGGCTGGATGCCGAGTGGTCGCGAAAGCTCGAGGAATTGCCAGCGGCGAAGGACAATGGCCCCCCCGCCCAACCGCGCGCCGTGGCCAATGTCATCTCGCTCGCCAACCGCATCCGCGCCCTTCAGAAGGACATGGGGACGAGCTGACGGCTTTCCAGGCCGTCGCGAACGCCGGGGCGCTTCAGATCATGATTGTACAAGCTTGAAGTGGCGCTCCCTGCGGGAATCGAACCCGCCTTTGCAACGTGAGAGGCTGCCGTCCTAACCGATAGACGAAGGGAGCTTGAGGCCAAGTGGCCGTCATATATCGGCGGCTCCTGCAAAGCGCAAGCGGTGATTGGAACGGGAACGTGCATGGTCGATGCTGCCCTTGGCATGATATAGAGCCGCGCCATGACATCCGGGCCCAATCCACCTCTCTCCGCCATCGTCGCGGAAGCAACCCGTCTCGACCGCGCGCTCGCGCTGGCCTTTCCCGAGGTGAGCCGCTCGCGCTTCCAGGTGCTGATCGCCGATGGCCACGTCTCGGTTGATGGCCAACCCGTCACAGAAATCCGCCACAAGGTGAAACCGGGAGCCAGTTTGCGCGTCGAGTTCCCTGAGGCGGCGGAGCCTGAACCCAAACCCGAAGTGATGGATCTTCACATCGTCTATGAAGACAAGGACTTGATCGTGATCGACAAGCCTGCCGGGTTGGTGGTGCATCCGGGAGCCGGCAATGAAACCGGCACCTTGGTGAACGCCCTCATCGCCCATTGTGGAGACAGCCTGTCGGGGATCGGCGGCGTGAAGCGTCCTGGCATCGTCCATCGCCTCGACAAGGACACCAGCGGCCTTCTCGTTGTGGCCAAGAACGACGCCGCCCACCAGGCGTTGTCCGAGCAATTTGCTGCTCACGGCCGCGACGGGCGTCTCCAACGCGCCTATCTGGCCGTGGTCTGGGGTGCGCCAGAACGGCGCCAGGGCACCATCCACGCCGCCATCGACCGGTCAAACGCCAACCGCAAGAAGATGGCGGTGTCGCGCTCGGCCCAGGCCCGGGACGCGGTAACGCACTATGAAATACTGAAAACCTTCGGGAATCCCCCGGTGGCAAGCCTGGTCCGCTGCATTCTCGAAACCGGCCGCACTCACCAAATTCGGGTCCATATGGCCCACATCGGGCACCCCCTGCTCGGCGACAAGACCTATGGATCGGGCTTCCGCGCCTCCGAGCGAACCTTATCCGAATCCGCAAGGGATGCTCTCAAGACATTGAATCGGCAGGCACTTCACGCAACAACGCTTGGCTTCGAGCATCCCCGGACCGGTAAACCCTTGCATTTCGACAGTCCCGCACCAGATGATCTGGCGAGCCTGCTCGCAGCGCTCGAAGGCTCGAACACGCTTTCTTGAATATCTGTAACTGGTCCGGTGTCTTATTTTCAGCGTAATTGCCTCCTATATGGTGGCATCTAGGATAGGAAAGGGTACACAGATGGCCCAGACAACCACGCTCCCCGCAATTGCTTCCGGCGAAGCCGGCCTTCAGCGCTATCTCCAGGAGATCCGGCAGTTCCCGATGCTGCAGCCGGATGAGGAGTACATGCTGGCCAAGGCCTGGAAGGAGCACGGGGACTCGAAAGCAGCCCAGAAGCTGATTACCAGCCATCTTCGCCTCGTGGCCAAGATTGCCATGGGTTATCGCGGCTACGGGCTGCCCGTGGGCGAAGTCATTTCCGAAGGCAACGTCGGCCTCATGCAGGCGGTCAAGAAATTCGAGCCCGACAAGGGCTTCCGTCTTGCGACTTATGCGATGTGGTGGATCAAGGCATCTATCCAGGAATTCGTCCTGCGCTCGTGGTCCCTGGTCAAGATGGGCACGACCGCAAACCAGAAGAAGCTGTTCTTCAACCTCCGCAAGGTGAAGAGCCAGATCGAGGCACTGGAAGACGGAGATCTGCGGCCAGATCAAGTCCAGCTGATCGCCCACAAGCTCGGCGTGACCGAAGAGGACGTGGTGTCGATGAACCGCCGTCTCTCCGGCGACACCTCGCTCAACGCCACCATCCGCGAGGACGGCGAAGGCGAATGGCAGGACTGGCTGGTCGACGACAGCGACAGCCAGGAAGAGATGCTGATGCAGAGCGAGGAGGCCGCAATGCGCAAGGGCCTGCTGCATGACGCGATGGAGAAGCTCTCTGACCGGGAACGCCGTGTCTTCGAAGCCCGCCGCCTGCAGGATGACCCGATGACGCTGGAAGACCTGAGCCAGGAGTTTGGCGTATCGCGCGAGCGCATTCGCCAGATCGAGGTGCGGGCCTTCGAGAAGGTCCAGAAGGCGGTGAAGAATGCCGCCCAGCGCATCATGGCGCCAAAGACGCTCCCCGCCTCAGGCGCAACCGCCTGACATCTTCAGATCAGCGGAAGGCCGGAGCCCCCGGCCTTCCAATGAAGCGCCGGTACGCCTCTGCAAGCAGCAGGCTGATGAACCAGATCCACGGGATCTGGACAACGAAACCCAGCAGTCCAGCAAGCATGAGCCGGCGCAGGATGTCGCCCGGCTGAATGGCATCGGGCATCATTCCGGTGCGCGCCTGTTCAATCATGGCGGCAAAATATGGCCAGGCGGCCAGACCGGCGACCGGCAGAAACACAAGCAGGAAGACCAGGCTCCCCAAGATGAGCCGCAGCGGCACGCCCCAGCTTTCACCCTTGCTCAGGGGCCACATTCCCTTGAAGAAATCCGGTGACGTACCGAGCGCCACCGCCGGCAGCGCCACGATAAACCGGCATTGGAACCACAGCACAAAAGCCACCAGGCCGATAAAGGCCCCGCCGGCCACCACGGCAAAAATCACCGCCCCGCTACCGCTGTCGCCGATGCCGGCCACGCCAGCAAACAGCCCTATGACCAGCGCCAAGACGATTACGCCGGCAATATAGACGAGGAAGGTCAGGATCGCGATCCCGATGCCATACAGGACGGTCAGCAAGACGGGTTTGATCCCTCCAGGGCCGAGCGACGCCCAACTGAGTTCACCAAACGCGTAGTAGCGGATCAGGCGCACGAACAGCCACGCCATGGCGAGCGCGGCCACGATATTCATGAGCATCGACAACCCTTCGGCCCGCAGCACGCTGCGCATCACGCCGGGGTCGAGCGGGATATCCGGATTGAGTTGCAAGGCCATCAACTCGGCAAAGACCCCGGAAATCGCCCAACCCGCCGCCAGCGACATTGCCACCATGATTGCAACCGGCACCACGCTCAGCTGAATGAGTGGAACCCAATGCGCTGCGATGAATCCAATTACCGTCCGGCTCGTACCCGGCAGTACAGCCATTTGCGGCTCCCGCTACTGAAACAACCCCTTCTCGCGCGGTGTAGCATAGAAGATCTGAACGGCCCAGATACTCGTGCCACGCTGGATCACGCCGGTGGACACGAACTGGTAATTGCGGCTCACCAATTGTTTGCGGTGAGAACTGCTGTCCACCCACTGCTGGAACAGGGCTCGGGCTTTCGCGGCATCCACCGGCGTTTTCTTAGTGTCGCGGGCGGCATTCTCGCCAAGGCTCGGAAACCGGGTAACATCGCCTGCGAAGACGGCCATCCGGCTGGAAAACTCATGGCCGGTGCTGGCACGGTGGCCCATGAAATTGTGCAGCATCATGTCGGCGGCATGGGCGCGCGCCGCGGTGACGAAGAAGTCGCCGGCCTTCAGGGGCTTCTTGCCCTTCTGGCTGCGGTAACCATTGGCCAGCCGCAAGAGTTCTGCCTCGAGATCCGGCCGGAACATGGATCCCGCCGGCGGCTTGGCGGTGACCGACGTCGCAAAATCGAGATAGGTACCGGCTGCGGCATGTCGTGGTGCGAGCACCAGCCCAAGCGCCGCAACCAAAGCGAGATGAACGGCCACAATTGCCCTCAACCGCAAGTATCTAAAGCAAATTTTCTCCAACATTTTGGCTCCTCAAGGCGTCACGGCAGGCCTTGCATTTACTCTTCTTTCGCTTCGACCTGCTACGAGCAAGGATGTGCCGGGAGAATGTGGCGGGGGTTGGATTGGGATTGCGCGAATGATGGGCAGTAGGATCGGCTTGAAACTGGAGCAGAAGCACTTGCCGTTCGTCGGCCTGGCGGTGCTTTGCGCGCTGGTTGCGCTGCTGGGCTATAGCCTCGTCAATTCCGCAACGCGCCAGTTGCTGGAAGCGGAAGCGCGCATCGACGCCGAACGCTGGTCCAGGTTCATGTCCTCGCATATGGACGAACTGCCGTCGATCGCCACGGGGAGCAAATCGGCAGCACAAACCTCTCAGTGGCTCCGCTACGGCTTGGCCGGTGGCTCCGTGATCGCGGTTCGCGTCTACGACACCAACGGCGTCCTCAAGATGCAGTCGGGCGCCGGTCTTGATCCATTCCTGGTCGGGAAGCATATCAACGTCGTCGACAGCCGCTTTGCCAGCGCTCTCAAAACACGGACACCTGGAACCGAACTCTATTGGCAGCAGGAGTCCGGTCAGCATCGTTTCATCGCCGCAACGATCGTGCCGATTGAGAGCGACCGCCACACGGCGGGCTGGCTTCTGGTCAATATCGACCAAACGGGCCGGCAAATGCTGTTCACCGCAGAGACAACCAAGGCCTCGCTCGCCATCTGCCTGCTCCTGGTGGCAGGTCCCATCTTCGGATTCTGGTACCACGCGCGGCGCAAGGCGCAGATGGAACAGGCTCTGTTCCGCATCTCGCAGCGCGATCCCCTGACCGGGCTACTGCTCAAGAATCCCTTCATGGATCAGGTGAAGAAGAGCCTGGCAGAGGCCGCCCCGGATGCCAAGTCGGCGCTGATCCTGTGTGAGATGACCGGCGCGCCGGCCGTGGCACAGGCCAATGGCCAGGCCGTCGAAGACCAACTCATCAGGAATGCGGCCCAGCAGCTTCAAACCATCACGGCTGGCGTGGCCCAAATCGCGGTCGCCGGCCGCGGTGCATTTCTTGCATTCGTGCACGATGCCAGCGACCCGATGCAGGTGCTGCGCCTTGCCAAGGAAATCACCCTGAAACTGGGCAGCAGCGCCGGGGCGCCCGACATCAACACCAGTTGCCCGAGCCACACCGGCATTGCGCTGTTCCCGACGGACGCGAACAACGACGAAGACC
>ERZ795053.5124-NODE-5124-length-13723-cov-6.213052_pt1 | contig 13723 bp, 9 predicted proteins | sample MGYA00375137_ERZ795053 | MGnify/ENA primary metagenome ERZ795053 (study PRJEB30182, sample SAMN05720284) | activated sludge metagenome | isolation source: Anaerobic digester | place: Hong Kong | collected 2014-12-17 ... | reverse complement strand
CCACCTGAATTTTTAATTTTATACAAAGACAAATTGATAATCTCTATCGAGTTGATTACCGAAAATACGATTTATCTACAGTTCCAATAAATAGGGTAGCCGCATTTGCACACCTTTTTCTTCAAAGATCTTTTGGAATTCTTGATATTTTTTCAAATCCAGTAGTGTCTTACTATCCGGGGTAAATTGTTGTTTAATTTCCTCGGCACTTTCAAATTGACTCAACAACTCCAAGAATTTATTCCTTTTAATCTTTGGAAATTCCTCTATCTTATAATCTTCGAGCTTGGCCATTTCCGCCGCGATTCTGATGGCATCGTCTAGATTTCCAATCTCATCCACTAGGCCAAGTTGTTTCGCTCTGTTACCCGTCCACACCCGTCCTTGACCTATCGTATTGACCGAATCTACCGAGATGTGCCTTCCTTGTGCCACCCGACTCAAAAAGGTCTGATAGATAAGATCTACACTTTCTTTAAATAAATTTTCCTCATTTTGGCTCACATCATAGACACTCGTAGGCCCTAGTGCATAAGGATGCGTTTGTAATGTGTCAAAATTGACGTGTAGCTTTTCTCTCGCCAGTTTTGAAAAATTAGGAAACATGCTATAGACTCCGATGGAACCCGTCAGAGTGGTGGGTTCTGATACAATGGTGTCCGCTCCACATGAAATATAATATCCTCCAGAAGCCGCATAATCACCGAAGGATGCCACCACGGGAATGCCTTTTGCTTTTAATTCTTCTAATTCGTGCCAAATAATATCTGAGGTTATGCTGCTGCCTCCGGGAGAATTAACCCTTAGGACGATGGCTTTTAAATCCTTTTTCCTTTTCAACTTATCAAAAAGTTCAAGGTAGGTTTTGTCATTAATCTCACCTGCATCTGCCGTATTATAATTGACGGTGCCTTCAGCATAGACAATGGCTACTTTGTTCTTTGAACTTCCAGCATCTTCAAGACCTTGACTTCGGTCATATTTTTCTAAGCTGACGTATTTGATTTTTTTATCGGCTTCTAAACCTAATTTTTGCTTTATTTTTGATTCTATTTCATCGAAATAGTTGACTCCGTCTACGAGTTGATGCTCCATAGCGGATATTGCATTTTTACCGTAATAATATTTCAGTATGTTATTTACTTCTACTTTTGAAATATTTCTGTAACGAGAAACTTCACCAATTAATGTGTCGGCCATTTCACCGAAAAATTCCCTTAGTTGTACTTTATTTTCAGGACTTAGGTCATTTCTTCGGAAAGGCTCTGTGGCACTTTTATAATTTCCGGCATAGAAAACTTCCATTTTTATCCCTAAATTGTCAAAAGCATCCTTGAAAAATGGACTGAGATACCCGTATCCTTTCAAGTCAACCATTCCATTAGGATTGATAAAGATGGAGTCGGCAGCCAGATTTAACAGATATGCTTTTTGGGTATAAAAATCTGCATAGGAATATATCCACTTGCCTGATTTTTTGAAATTTTCGAGTGCTAAAGTTAGATCTCTTGCAACGGTATGACCCATTTGAATATCTTTCGTGTTCAGCAGGATTCCTTCAATTTTATCGTCATTGGCAGCTTGGTCAATAAGATATAATATCCTTCGTAAGCCTAAGGCATTTGGATTCTCAAAAGAGTAGGGTTCTAAAGCGACATTATTGGTCTTCTCAGGAATTGGATTTTTAAATTCTAATTTTAAAACACTATTTGAGCTAATGCTTTCTTTTTCTGCTCCCATAAATCCTATGGAAGCGACAATAACAAGTAAAAGCACCATGGCTAGAATAGTGCCAAGACAAGAACCAAACACAATTTTGAAAAATGTCCGCATGAAACTATGATTATTTTATTGCAAAAATACGAATGAATTCTAGTATTTGATTAGTTGTTAGATAAAATGACCAGAAATTTATGTCTAGGGTCTCTAAAATACGATAAATGGGAAGACCGCAACTCTACGATCTTCCCTTATTCATAATTTTATTATTATTTTCCCATGAGGGCATTAATATCTAAAGAAACACTTAATCTTCCACACTGCTCCTTGGGTGCCGATAAATCTGGTGCATATTTATAACCCATGAGAGCATGAATTACTTTTTTCAACGTTGCTCGATCCATTTCCGCTTGGGTTTCAGGAAGTAACTCTGCAAAAGTCACTATACCGGATCTATTGATACACAGATTTGCAACTATTTTACTCTTTTGTTTTGCAAATCCAATAGCTAATAATTCTGCAGTATTTTGATAGATAACTCTTCTTCCGAAAATTCCGTCTCCTGAGCCATCGTATTCTCCTGTGCCAGGGCCTCCATTGCCTACACCACTGTCTCCGTCATTACCAGAACTACTTCCTTTTCCAGTCCCTGAAGTTCCTTTGCCTGTTCCGCTATCAGAATTTTTAGAAGCAGAAGGATCACCTGTTGCGTCCTTACCCGTAGTGCTACCCGTAGGACTACCGGTGGGCTTCGAAGTCGGCTTGCTGGTAGGTTTTTCAACCGGCTTCGTTGTAGGTTTTTCCACTGGCTTAGGCTTTTGTGGAACAGGTACAGGATCTGGTTCAGGGTCATCCACAGGAATATCATCCTCCACAGCTTGTACCGGGCTTTCATCTTGAACTGCATCCGTCGTTATGGGCGGAGTCGTTTCTTCCATCGGTGTTGGGTCAGGATCTGGAATGTCGATATCTGGCTTAGGTACCTCTACTTCAGGTGTAGGTGTCGGATCAATGGATTTTACAGGATCTGCCTTTGGCCGCATTTTACCAACATCTTCATGGGCATAATCACTCAATGAGCTTTCTACAAAGTCAAATTCTACATTTACAGCATATATTGGTGGATCTGGTTCATTAACCACCGGGAAAAAATATAAAAATGCAATTAGTAGAAGCAATAAGTGAATGATAATGGAAATATTTCTCCCTTTTCTCTTATTCTTTTGTTCATTGATGCTAATGTCAGTCATGGCAATAGTTTTATTAAGTTCTAAGACGTTTAACTGAATTTATTATTGTTAAGGAAGTATTAAATCCTGTACAATAATATTACTACTAAAAATTAATTCGAACAAAGATATTATTTTTTTTAATAATAAGAGCCACCCATTTTTATGTAGATCAAACGGGTGAAGACATTGTTTACAATTCTTTAATGTCTTTACATGCCTGTGGATTTAAATAATATTGATATATTTACCATGTTAAATTGTTAATTAATCAAACTCAATTCGATGAAAGCAAAATTACACTTATTAATGTTTATCATTATTCCAATGATGATGAATGCCCAAATTGTCATTTCAGAAATTATGTACAATCCACCGGAATCAGGTACAGATATTTATGAATACATAGAATTGTACAATAATCTGGATGTAGAATTTGATATGACTGGTTATAAAATGCAAGGCGTGGAATATGTATTTGATGGAGAAATTATTCCTGCCAATGGCTACTTAGTGTTGGCAGTGAATAAAGCAGAATTAGATGCATTGTTCGGTACGAATTCAATCCAAGTTACCGCAGGTGCTTTGAATAATTCAGGAGAGACCCTAGCAGTTTTAGATGCTCAAGACAATGTAATAGACGAGGTTACTTACAGTCGAGATGCACCCTGGCCTTCAGAAGCCAATGGAAACGGGAGCAGCCTTGAACTATGCGATCCTAACTCGGATAATTCATTGCCAGAAAGTTGGACGGCATCACTTAATGCCACTGGGAAAATAGTCAATGGTATCGAGATAAATGCCTCTCCCGGTGAGCAAAATTGTATTATTATCTATGATGCTGAAATAACAGCCAATCCTGACAATACCTTCAAACCTGCAAATGTGACGATTCCTCTGGGAGGAAAAGTGCATTGGGTCAATCTAGGTGGAAATCACAATGTCAATGGTAGCTTGACTGCGTATCCGAATAATCCGGAAGGATTCATGAATGGAAACCCATCTAGTGCTGCATGGACATTTGATTATACATTTACGATTCCCGGAGTGTACGAGTATCGATGTGATCCTCATGCAGGTCTAGGAATGACCGGAACAATTACCGTTTTAAACCCATATACAAATTTAGGTTTGGATGAGGTTAACGCCACTGACGTAGATGGTGTCTGTACTAGAATCGGTGAAAAAGTGATTGTTCAAGGTGTGGTGAATAGCATAAATTGGAGACCCGGAGGGTTGGATTTTGTTATTTCCGATGATCAGAACAATGGCGTTTTTATCTTCAGCAATTCTGAATCCTTTGGATATACTGTGACTGAAGGCGATGAAATCGAGGTAAAAGGCACGGTTACCCAATTTAATGGAAGAACTCAAGTTGCACCGGATGAAGTTTTGTTAGTTTCAAGTAATAACGATTTGGTAATTCCTGACGAAACGAATGTTTTTGAAGAAGCGTTAGAGGCTCATGTACTGACCATAAAAAATATGACTTACGTAGATGCGGAACAATGGAAAGGAACAGGCAGTTACAATGTTTCTGTCACGAATGGAACGGATGTCTTTGACATAAGAATCGACAGCGATACAGATTTAGAAGGTCAGCCTGCTCCACAAGCTCCATTCAATATTACAGGAGTACTGTCACAATATGATTCTTCATCTCCATATCTTGAGGGATATCAGCTACTTATCAGATATTCAAGTGATATCGTACCAATTTCAAAAGTAAACGATTTATCATCACTTGGTTATATCAATGTCTATCCAAATCCCGTATTGGAAAATCTGAGTTTTGACACGGACATTCCGAATATTGAAAAAGTAAAATTATATGATGTCAATATGAATTTGGTTTCAGAAGCTGATTTTTCTAAGAGTCTGAATGTATCGGAATTAAATGCTGGTATATACTTTATACAATTGATAAAAGGAGATTACTTAACATATAAAAAGTTCGTTAAGCAATAATCTTCTATGAATAAATATGAGAACTATTCGATTTTATAATTATAGATATCCGGATAGTTCTCATATTTTCCTTCTAAGTGAATAGGACGATCATTCCTCTCAAATACTTCTGTCATTTTTTCTTTGGTAACATTAATTCCATTCACTTTTTGAATGATGTAGCCGGGTTCTATATTTGCTTTGTCCGCGATTGAATTTTGCATGACCGAACTGACATAGATTCCTTGACATTGACATAAATTCTGTTCGTAATCTGTCAACATTCGCAATTCTAAACCAAAATTTTCGAATATTTTATCTTTTAAAAACACCACCACTTCGGTCGTGTTAATTTGATTTTTTAAGGTTGTTCTGACTTGAATTTCTTTGGAATTTCGGAAAATCCTAAGACTTATCTTTTCACCTGGTCGTTTTTTGCCCAGTTCTTCGGTAAATTGTGCTACTGAATTGGTTTTTTTATCGTTTACAGAAAGTATGACATCTCCACGCTTCAAGCCAACTTCATCGGCTGCACCATCTTTATACACCATTTCAATGTAGGCACCAGCGACTTGTTTCATATTGAGAGATTCTGCAATTTCATTATCTACATTGCTGACTTCGACTCCTAGCCAAGCCCTCTGCACCACTCCATATTCCATCAAATCTTTGATTATTTTTTGAGCCAAATTGATTGGTATCGCAAACGAAAAGCCCTCATAATTTCCGTCTTCACTGATGATTGCGGTATTGATACCGACCAATTCTCCTTTTGTATTTACCAATGCACCACCGCTGTTGCCTCTATTGACTACTGCATCCGTTTGGATAAAAGATTCTATTCCGGTTCTTTCGAGTAGGTCTATGGCACGACCCTTAGCGCTGACGATACCTGCCGTCACCGTAGAGCTCAATTTAAATGGATTTCCCACTGCTAAAACCCATTCGCCAACCTGCAAGGAATCAGAATTTCCAAATACCAAATAGGGAAGACCATCTGTGGGAATTTTCAAAAGTGCCAAATCCGTATTGGAATCCATTCCCTTTATCTCGGCGAGATATTCTTTTTGATTGTTGAGTATGACAGTAATTCTATCCGCATTTTCCACTACATGTCGGTTGGTCACGATGTAACCATCTTTAGTAACAATGACGCCGGACCCCGAGGTCGAAGCATAATTTTTAACTTCATTATTGGAATGGTTTTGAATAATAGAATTTATGGAGACAACCGACTCTCGGCTTAGATTGGCAGCATTGATAAAATCCGTAGGAACTGATGATATAAACCGATCTTTGTATCGAGATGAAAATTGAATTTCTTTTTCTGCAACGGCGATGGCTTTGATTCTTTCGGTGTCAAAAGTTTGATCTTTAACGTAATATTGGTGATAAATTATTAGTGAAACCAAAACCAATACTATGTTGGACAATAAAAATGTCAAAAATTGCTTGCGATTCATACTGTAAATTCCAAATTTAGTCACGATTCATAACCCATTATTCAACTTCAATATTGTCAGTTTGTTTACCAAATTTTTTAATCACGAAGTAAAGGATAATAATTCCCAAAATATAAAAACCAAACGCATCAAGACCTCCTCCGAAATAGGTTGAGAGTACTACACAGACCAAACTCAATGATCCAACGGTCATCGCATAAGGTAATTGAGTCCTCACATGATCTAGGTGGTTACAATCCGAAGCCAATGAGCTTAATATGGTCGTATCGGAAATAGGAGAGCAGTGGTCGCCTAATACTGAGGCTGCTAATACCGTCGCAATGACATTGTACGTAAGCTCCATTGAATGGTTAAAATCAAGCCCGGCATCAATGGCTAGGGTATAAGTAGTCGGTATGGCAATAGGAAATAGAATGGCCATAGTACTCCAACTTGATCCTGTACTAAAACTAATGAGTGCAGCCAGTATAAATATCAATCCCGGCAAAAACAACGGGCTTATCGTTCCTCGCAATGAATTACTAATAAATTCGGCCGTATGCAAATGCTCGGTGGTCAATGCCAAAGACCAGGCGAGAACCAATATCAATATTGCCGGCAACATGGTTTTTACCCCAGTGGTAAAATAAAACATGGAATTGAAAAGGTTGATGGTTTTAGAAAACACAGTAAGCAATAATGCAACGATGACTCCTGCTAAACTTGCCCAAATCAAAGCCTGATAACTGTCTGATGAGCCGATCACCAAGCCTAGTTTTTGGAAAAAATGCAGAGATGTGCCATCCTTATCGACTATGTTACTCCATATATCTCCCCAAGTATTATTAACTGAACTGAAATTGCTCATGCCCTTATGAATACTATCTAGTCCAGAGTCGATCAATCCAAAAATGGTAGTTATGATCACGGTCAGTATTGGTAAGAATGCAAATAACCAATTTAACTTGGCATTAGGTACGGGACTCAAGTCCTCCATATTTGGTTCGTCCTGATCGGGTGTTTTAGCACTGGAGATTTGTCCTGTGGTTATTGCCCTTATTTCGGCTTTATACATTGGTCCAAAATCTCGACGCAATTTTATCAATAAAAACATAAAAATAATAGTGAAGACAGAATAGTAAGAATACTTAATCGAACTGATAAAGACACTATAGGCAGTAAAATGTTCGTCGAGTCCAAGATTGGCCAAACCGTCAGAAATATAACCAAGTTCTGCTCCGATCCATGTCGTGATAAAAGCTACTGAGGCCACAGGCGCTGCTGTAGAATCTACTAAATAAGACAATTTTTCTCGACTTATTCTAAACTTATCGGTCACCGGTCGCATCGTATTACCCACGATGAGGGTATTGGCATAATCATCGAAAAAAATGGCAATCCCTAAAAACCAAGTTACAAACTGAGTGCTTTGGCGGTTTTTGGCATATTTTTCAAGTTTTTGAACAACCCCGGCCATTCCTCCATTTTTAGAAATGATGGCTACCATTCCACCAATTAATAGCGAAAATATGATGACACTCAGATGACCTGTATCATTGAGTGCTGTCAATACATATTTTTGTACGACATCTAAAACCGAGGCTATAAACCAATAGAAAGAATCCAATCTCATGCCCCCTAGAATGAATGCCCCTGACCAAATACCTATGAATAAGCTGACCAATACCTCCTTGAAAATTAAAGCCAATAAAATTGCCAAAAGTGGTGGAATAATCGATGTCCATGAAGGTATACATTGAATCCTGAGTTGATGATTATTTTTCATGGATATATGGTACAGTCCATATTCTCCATCTTCAACTCCAAATTTATATAACTCTCCCTTAAAATCGGGATGAATATCTGTTTTGACGAGTCCACTATGGTTGGCAGCGGTAACATTATTTCCATTAAGGAGATAACTTATCGAATCTGCTTTAGAATTTGTTTTTAAATAAATTGAATTATCCTGTATTAATGGTTCGATTGATTTCAATTGTTCGGTGCTCGGTGTATAGGTCGTGGAAGCGGCGATACTGTCCATTTGAGCATGAATGGTTGATGCGACCAAGACAAAAAGCAAGATTGAATAAATAATTTGGATTGACTTTTTTAAATTCGAAACTTTAAAAGAATATCTTTGAACCATAATATCAAATTCATAATTATGAGAGGAAAGATAAAAACAATATTGATATTTTCGATATATGTGCTTGTCCAATTTTTTATTTCTAATTGTGAAGCACAGAATTTTACCTATAAGTTTGTCCCTTCAGGCATAGAAAATGATGTAAAAGCTTTGCCCTTTTTTGGAGGGGTAAAAAATCCTCAATTTTCAAACGTGGATTTAAACCTTGACGGAAAGGATGATCTCGTGGTTTTTGATAAATTGGGTAGCGTAATTTTGCCTTTTGTGTCCACAGGAAGTGTGGGTGATATCCAATTTGTCTATGCTCCCGAATATCGAAATATATTTCCAAAATTTGACAGTTTTTTACTTTTTCGAGATTATAATTTTGATGGTATAAAGGACATATTTACCCTGCCCATAGGGGTAGCAAGTAGTGCTATTGCCGTATATAAAGGAAAAATTGTTGACGGAAAATTGACTTACGAATTGTTGACGTTTCCTAATTATCCACAAAATTATTTGCACTATCTGTACAATGCCAATGTCTATTCCATTTACAATGCAACGTCGGATGTACCAGGAGTTGAAGATATTGACGGGGATGGGGATTTGGATATTTTAAGTTTTGATTCAGGTAGCACATATATCGTTTATTATCAAAATATGACCGTAGAAGAAGGCTTGGATTATGATGTTTTTAAATTAGTGAGGAAAGATCCGTGTTGGGGGAAATTTGTAGAGTCCGGAGTGAGTGATAGTATTTTTCTAAGTGATGATCCCGCCAAATGTTATGATTTTAATTTTAAATCTCCTATTGGTTCTAATAGGCATGCAGGCAGTACCATTCTTCCTATAAATTTGGATGGCGATGACGATATGGACATCTTGATTGGCGACACATCAAGCAATACCTTAATTGCTGTTTTTAACGGAGGTACGAGTACACAAGCTTGGGCGACATCATACGACAATAATTTTCCAAGCCTTGAAGAAAAAATTGATATCAGCACCTTTCTAGCTGCATTTTATGTTGATGTAAATAATGACCAGGTCAAAGATTTACTCGTAGCACCTAATATATCGTCAGGAGGTCAAACCTATAACCAAATATGGCTGTATCTAAACAGAGGAAGTAATAACAACCCTGATTTTCACTTGACAACGAAGAATTTTTTAAGCGAGCTTACTTATGTGTTTGGCGTGGGAAGTTTTCCAGAATTCGTTGATTACAATAACGACGGACTCATGGATATTTTAGTTGGAAGTAATGGGTTAGAATTAAGGGATGGGACGGACCATGCAAAGTTGACCTTGCTCAAAAACATTGGAACAAAGTCATCGCCTAATTATATCGTTGAAGATGACAATTTCTTGGGATTAAAGTCTTTCAGCGATGTGATTTATTATCCCAAACCTGCATTTGGTGACTTGGATGGAGATGGTGACGATGATTTAGTATTAGGAACGAATAGCGGTTATTTAATTTACTATGAAAATCAGCAAGGTGATGATGGTGTCATGAATTTTGAAAGCTATACATTTCCATTAATTGACTATGTATTGGGCAATATATTGGCACCGACAGTTTTTGATTTGAATGGCGATGGACATCAAGATTTGGTGATAGGGGAGAATAATAACTATTTGAATTATTATCAAAATAATGGTGATGATTTACCTCCTTTCTTTGAACCCGATGTTACTCTGGCGCCAAATACGGAAGACTTAGGTGGAATTTTTCCAACGGCCGACACCAAGAGGAAAGTCGGAACACCGAAGTTTCTAAAAACTAAGGAAGGTTTGAGATTTTTAATTGGATTTAATAAAGGAAATATAGAGTACTATCAAACTGGAAATGATTTGCTTGAGGAACCATTTCAATTGATTGCCAATTTGAATAATTTTAGAGAAGGTAATTCCATATATTTTAGTGCAGCGGACATTGACAATGATGAATTATATGAATTTGTCATTGGAAATGATAGGGGAGGAATCAGCTTTTTTGATAGTGATATTCAAGTAGATGACGAATCAGATGTTGTGAATACCTTCTACGATAGTATGCAATTGAAGGTTTCAAATCCTGTATTGGATGAAATTATTATCAAAGCAGATTACGAATTGATTGGAAAAAAATGGCAATTGCTGGATGTTCAAGGAAAAATCATGAAATCAGGAACTTTAGAAAATGATAAAATAGACGTGAAAGAAATGCCTTCGGGTGTATATTTTTTAAACTTGGGGAGCGGAATTGCTCGTATTATAAAGCTCTAGAACCAAAAATCAAGCTGCCGATTCTCACCATGTTACTTCCTTCTTCAATGGCTATTTGATAATCGCCAGACATTCCCATAGATAAGGTGTCGAAATGATGCATGTGAAACCGTTGATGAATACTTAAGTATTTGTAACACAGTCCGTGGAATTCGAGTCCGATTTGTACTTCATCATCCGTAAAAGTAGCCATACCCATGAGTCCTCTTAGACGAAGGTTAGGAAATTGATTTTCATAAAGTGGAATGACAAAATCCTCTAAATCCTCAGGAGAAATTCCAAATTTCGAATTTTCTTCGGCGATTTTTACTTGAAGTAAAATGTTGATTATGCGGTCATTATCTAATGCTAGTTTATCTAATAGTTCGATCAATTCCATACTATCAACGGAATGTATCATGTGAACAAATGGAGCTATCATTTTGGCTTTATTCTTCTGTAAATGCCCGATCATGTGCCAGCGAATATCTTTGGGCAATGCTTCATACTTACCCACGAGTTCCTGAACTTTATTTTCACCAAAATCCCTTTGTCCCCTGTTGTAAACGTCCAATATCTCTTCATTCGATTTGGTCTTAGACACAGCGACGAGAGCCACATCCTTTTCTTTTAGATAATCTAAAATCTTGATATATTCCATTTTAGAGATTTTGATCTAGTTTTCAGCGATTCATAATTTTAACACTCAGTTCTATTAATTTACTTGAAAAAAAACTGGACATTTATTATTTGGTTAGCATTTCAATCTTAATAAAACAATCCAACCATAGTGGCAGACAATAGTGATGCCAGACTCCCACCAATTAAAGCTTTCAATCCAAATTCTGACAAGGTCTTTCTCTGACCCGGAGCAAGACTACCAATTCCCCCAATTTGAATGCCAATACTCGCAAAATTGGCAAAACCACAAAGCATATAAGTCGCCATGATCACCGATTTTTGATTGACTAAATGAACTGCTGATTCGGTAGATTTTAGATCTGCAAGTTGTATGTATCCTACAAATTCACTTGCAACAAGTTTTATTCCAAGCAATTGCCCCATTAGCATCATGTCATCGCTAGAGACACCGATGAGCCACATCAAAGGAGAGAATACAATCCCCAAAATTGATTCCAAAGAAAAGCTTTGATAAGGAGTATGGGTAGCCATCCACTCATTTAAATTAGTAAAACCACCTATCCACCCCAGAATGCCATTAGCCATAGCAATAAAAGCAATAAAGACTAGTAACATAGCTCCTACGTTCATTGCTAGTTTGAGACCTTCTGTCGTACCATTCGCAATGGCATCAAGAAAATTACTGCCTATGACCTCTTTAGATACATTCACTTCCATGTCAATTGGCTGCGTCTGAGGATAGAGCATTTTAGACACAACAATGGCTCCGGGTGCCGCCATAACAGATGCTGCAAGTAAATGCCTTGCAAATTGTAATCTCAATTCTGGATCGTCACCACCCAAAAAACCAATATATGCCGCCAATACACCACCTGCTACGGTGGCCATTCCACCAACCATGACAAGCAGGATTTCAGATTTCGTCATTTTTTCGAGGTAAGCTTTGATAAGTAAGGGTGCTTCCGTCTGTCCTAAGAATATATTTCCGGCCACGGATAAGCTTTCAGCACCTGAGATATTTAGAAGTTTTGTGAGTAGTTTTGCCATTCCTTTTACAACTACCTGTATTATCCCAAAGTAAAAAAGTACGGAAGTCAGGGCGGAAAAGAAGATGACAGTTGGCAATATTTGAAAAGCGAAAATGAAACCATTTTTACTGATATCCATCAAATCGCCAAGCAAAAATTTAGCTCCTTCACCGGTATAGTTCAGAATATTGATGAATATACTGCCAACGAAATTGAAAATCCAAGCGATGAAACTCAAATCCACTCTATATGTTTCCTCACCAATATTAAAATTAAAGCCAATTTTATCGCCTACAAGAATTCCAACGGCAAGCAAAAACTGGACACCCAATCCTATGCCAACAGTTTTCCAATTGATAGCTCTTCTATTTGAGCTTAAAAGGTAACATATTAAAACAAGGGTGGTAATTCCTATCAATCCTCTAGTCACAGACATTAGCTCCATTGCAAATTTGATTGTTTTACGCTGGAAAATTAATAAAATCTTTTAATTTACAAGTAAATATATTCAATGGGTTTATATTCGCAGCGTGATTTAGATTTTTGAATCTTGAAATGTTTATAATACAATCATGGCTGTAAAATTTATCATAGGCATATCAGGCGGTAGTGGATCTGGGAAGACAAGTTTCATTAATGAGCTGAGAAGGGATTTTGACGAAATGGATGTATGTGTCGTAAGTCAAGACGATTATTACAAGGAACGAAACTTGCAAAAGAAAGATGAAAATGGGATAATAAATTTTGACTTGCCTGGCTCGATTGAAGATGGGGAATTGATCCGAGACCTTCATCAGTTAAAAAGTGGAAATGCGGTCGAAAGAACCGAATATACCTTTAATAATTCGCTCAAAGAAGCTGATACCAAACTTTTTTATCCAGCAAAAATTTTGATTATTGAAGGACTTTTTATCTACCATTTTGCGGAAATTCGGGAACTCATAGACCTTAAAATCCTCATTGATGCCAAAACCAGCAGCAAAATAATACGAAGGATAAAAAGGGATCAAAATGAGAGAAATTACCCGATTGATGATGTGCTCTATCGATATGAAAAGCACGTCATGCCTGCATACGAACAATTCATAGAACCATTCAAAGATCAGGTCGATATCATCGTTAATAATAACCAGAGTTTTGATAAAGGTTTGGATGTCGTAAAAGGTTATATCAACTTTTTGTTAAATAAATCTTAGCAATAACGGAAATTTATTTTCATATTTGCCACGCATTTAAATGGGGCTATAGCTCAGATGGCTAGAGTATTTGACTGGCAGTCAAAAGGCCGGGGGTTCGAATCCCCCTAGCTCCACTTAGTATTAAAAAATGCAG
>ERZ795053.5122-NODE-5122-length-13730-cov-9.560512_pt1 | contig 13730 bp, 10 predicted proteins | sample MGYA00375137_ERZ795053 | MGnify/ENA primary metagenome ERZ795053 (study PRJEB30182, sample SAMN05720284) | activated sludge metagenome | isolation source: Anaerobic digester | place: Hong Kong | collected 2014-12-17 ... | reverse complement strand
TACCACTAAGGCACTTAGGACACATCGGAGCACTAAGTTTCGCATGCTTACTTTGCAGGTTCGAAAAACCCACCCCTTTCCTTCCCCTCCCGGGAAGGGAATATCATCGTTCCTTTGGAATGGAGAACTCTTTCCTGAATTCCAAAATTCAAAAAACCGGTGTAATTAGCGAATAGCTTTCTTACCACCAGTCATCTCGACTAAGCCAACTGAAAGTGGCGCACGGAGAGATCTCTGATTACGTGTTTACGTATTTACGTGTTTACGTTGCCGGTGATCAACGAACAGCGAACAACGAACAGCGAATTTACCACTAAGGCACTTAGGACACATCGGAGCACTAAGTTTCGCATGCTTACTTTGCAGGTTCGAAAAACCCACCCCTTTCCTTCCCCTCCCGGGAAGGGAATATCATCGTTCCTTTGGAATGGAGAACTCTTTCCTGAATTCCAAAATTCAAAAAACCGGTGTAATTAGCGAATAGCTTTCTTACCACCAGTCATCTCGACTAAGCCAACTGAAAGTGGCGCACGGAGAGATCTCTGATTACGTGTATACGTATGTACGTGTTTACGTTGCGGGTGATCAGCAAACAACGAACGACGAACAACGAACAGCGAATTTACCAGTTAGTAAAGACCCGTCCTTCCCCTCCCGGGAAGGTAGTATCATTGTTCCTTTGGGTTACCCCTGATGCTTCTTTACCCCTCAATCTTCTTCTTATACTTCACCACAATGCCCGGATTTAACATATACCTGCCAAATTCATTTCCATAGATGGCCAGACCTGCCTCACCCGGAGCTTCCAGACGCACATTGAGATAGCCGGTCTTCTGAGCACGCCGCAATGCGGACTTCTCGATTGGGATCCGCAGGTAATATCCGTAGGAACCGGCTTCCCGCAACTTGCGGTCGCGCAGCTGATGGTGCCAGGAAAGTACGCCTCGATGGTCAGCAGGGTCATCAGGCAATTTCATACTGCCGGCAGCAACCCCGTTTATTTTTACGCGCACTTCTCCGGGAAAAGTCATCTCATCGGTCATGGGATATGCATTCGAATTTTTGCTGTTTTCCACCCGGGCTCCCAGCATGTAGTCCATATCCTTGACCAAGGCTTCATCACGGTCTTTGGCAAATAATTCTTTAGCACCCACTTCTGCCTGAAAATAGATGTCCGTCGATCCGTTCAAGGAGAGATCCGCAGGGATCGGGATGCGGTATTCGAAGTATCCATGACCGGCTCCATTTTCTTTTTTGCCGTCAAGGACATCCCATTGTTTTACCGACCAATCCGATGCTGAAAAATCTTTTGCCGGGATGTCTATGACCCGGGCAACCTTTTCTTTACCGTATACGATAAAATTTAAAAAATTGCGGTGTAGTGAAGCGTCATCTCCGGCTTTGAGCACCCAGGCCAGCGTATATACACCGGGTTCATCCGGCATGGTCACTTTAAGCGGCCCAACGGATTGCTGCATCCAGGGTTTTGAAGGAATGCGCAACGTGCCAGTGGGTCCGCTGACCGGATCGCCGATCGTATTAGTGCCCGTGACATTCCATTCCAGGATTAAGCCTTCCGGTACATCCCCTGTCATAAAGCTGGCAAATAAAGGGATGTCCTCATTCCCTCCGGCCATGACTTCACGGCATATGTCAATACCTGCACTTAGGTAGTATTTGTCATGCCAATCATTCAGGGTCATCCCCGGTACCATCTCCTCGACCCCAGTAAATTTTTGGGTACGGTCGAATCGCCAGTAACCATTCCATTCGTTGATCACATCATGATGTTCCGTATACAACCATCCGGAGTTCTTAGGAAACATCCGGAATGCATTTATCATTTTATGATAGTCCCAGCTCCAGTCAACATCTCCCGTACTGCCATCGTATCCCCAAACATTGCCACATTCCGAATTGAACAGCGGTTGCGTTCCCTGAGTAAATCCATCTTCAAAGAAGTATCCGCTACCCGAATAAGTGCTATCGGTAATTTCCTTGAGCGTTGATTCCCACTCCCAGCCGGGCAGGTACATATGCCAGGAATTGAGGTCGGTCTCCGTATGTCCGCGGCCGCAACAGATGGAATTGTCTTCCACGAGCCTGGTCTGATCCAGTGATTTAGCCAAATAATACATGGAGGCAACCCAGTCCTGAGTCTCTTTGAGGTAACGGCGGACCTGCTTGCCATTCTCTTCCACCTCGCTAAACAATCCCCATGTTTCATTAAAGACGATCCAGGAGAAAATCGCCGGATGGTTAAAGTCCCGCTTGATCATCTCGTGCAAAGTGTGGGTGGACTCTGCTTTGGCTTCTGCAGTTGGTTCGCCCCAGAAGTTTGGCAAATCGGACATAACCAACAGTCCCAGCTTATCCGCCCAATACAATTTGCGGGGAATATCCACCTTGATATGGGTACGGATGCCATTCAGACCGATGGATTTGGAGCGTTCGATTTCTTCACGCATAAATTGATCGGAAGGGAAAGTATAAAAGCCTTCCGGATGGTAAGACTGGTCCAGCGTAAGCTGCAGATAAATGGGTTGGTTATTTAACGCTACGTACCGGTAATTGGTCCCCGGCATATTCATCACCGAAATCTTGCGCATACCGAAATAACTGGTTACCACATCTTCCCCGAAACTGAGCGATACGTTGTACAAATTCGGGTTTTCCAGGTCCCAGCGTTTAGCCCCGGGCATATCGATGGTAGTGATCAATTTGCCTTTGCCTTCCGGCCAGTCCACTTGCTTACTAAAGTTTTGATCCATCCCGGAAATCTTAATGACCAGCGGCATGGCATGTTGTGGCGGTGTGGTTGTAAATGCTACAATCTGCACCTTCTGGTGATCGATATCAGGATGGAACTGGACCGCATCCAGAAACATTTGTCCCCTTGCTTCGAGATATACCGTCTGCCATAATCCCCGGGCATTTCCATAGCCTTGTTTTCCGTAAAGCGTAAAATCGCGCCGTACATCATCCACCCGGATCACCAGTTTTTGCGGCTCGCCATAATGCACATAGGGCGTCAAATCAAATTCAAACGGGGTATATCCGCCCTGGTGCGTACCCAACAGGTTCCCATCGAGCCACACGGTGGTCTCCCAATCGCTGGCACCTATGATCAGAAATGTTTTTTTATCCTCCCAGCCCGGATCAACCTGGATGGTACGTTGATACCAGGCTATATCGGAAGAGTCCGGCACGCCTGAAAGGGCAGATCCCCAGGGGAAAGGTACATTAATCGACAATCCATGTCCGGGCAATCCTTTATCCCATTGCTGAAATATTCCAGTATTGGCAGGATCAAAAGCAAAATCCCAGGATCCGTTTAAATTAACCCAGGAGGGGCGCTCCCAGTCCGGGCGCGGGTGTTCAGGCAGCGGGATCTGCTGTCCGGAGGACACCGCAACCACTCCCAGGACCAATCCATATTGCAGGGTCAATGTACGCAGCCATTGTCGAAAATTCCGGTCAGAAATCATATGTTTTCTTTGTTTTTTATTTCTCGATTAACGGCATTTCGCCGGTCAAATAGTTCCTCGATAAAATGCATGAGGATGTTGATCAGCACAATGAGCAGGGCGCTGATTAAAGGCGGCCAAATCCAACCAAACCCAACCATGCAGCCAATGGAGGCCGTAACCCACACCGTTGCCGCCGTATTTAGTCCATGGACGGATCCGCCGGCACGCAATATTACCCCGGCGCCAAGAAATCCGACGCCCACCACCACCTGACCCAGGACGCGAGTGACGTCATCATGTCCTTCACGTATCAGCGCCTGACCTAACATAACATAAATGGCTGAACCAACTGCCACCAGCGTATTGGTCTTCAGTCCGGCTGCTTTATTGCGCCACTCCCGCTCCAGGCCGATGACCACTCCGCAAGCGATTGCGAGCAACAAACGATGCAAATATGTTGTTAAATCCATAGCATGAGTTTGCGGGCAGAAGATACTCAAATCAAGCAAATGTCCATCGAATTACGGTGGATAAAGGAGGTGATCGCCGGAGTCGTTTGGATATTCCTGATCGGCTGGCCATATTTCACCCCGGGACACAGTCAATCCAACTGGAGCAAGCTTGACCGGCAAGTAAAAGCCATTCGCTATGCGGGACAGTCCCTGACCGAACTCACCAATCAGATCACCCAGGGGGCCAAATCGGAAAAGGACAAGGCCAGGGCACTTTTCACCTGGACCGCAACCCACCTGTATTACGATCAGTTGAATGACGGACCGGAAGCAAACTGGGAAAACCGGCAGGCCATTGCCATTATCTCCCGTGGAAAAGGAGTCTGCTGGGATTATGCAACCGTCTTTCAGGCATTATGCCAACGAGCTGGTATTCCTTGCTTGCGGATAACCGGCTACGGACCTGTTCGATGGCCTGAGACGCAATTGCCCGAACAACCCAATCATGCATGGAATCTGTTCCGCGTAGATGGATTTTGGTACCTGGCGGATGCAACCTGGCAATCCGGTGCTCCGCAAGGCAACGACGCCTTTCAAATTCAGACTGGCAAGGATTATTTCGGCACGCCACCCGAACTTTTTGTCCGCAATCATTTACCGGAACATCCGATGTTTCAATTGCTGGATTGCCCGGTGTCAACAGATGCTTTTGAGAAGTTCAAGGACACAGGAGTTTTTCACTCACCATGCTCTTCGCCATATGCTTACCAGGACACACTGATCCGGTACGAATCCATGGATGAGAAGCAACGCAGTCTATGGTATCAACAAGAGGTTTACCGGTTCAGACCGACTCCTGCCAACCGGCGTTACGTGGATCAGGTTATTGCCGATGTGGGTATTGCGTTACAAACCGAAGGAGATGCCTTTTTTGCCGATCAACGCTTTGAGCAGGCTTCTGTCAAATACGATGAATCGCTTTCTTTTTTCGCTAAAATTCAGAATCAACCTAGTCTGTTTGACTGGCAGCAAAAAGCCATTGGCATCACCTGGTTCAATCGTGGAATGGCTTGTAAGAAAATGGAACAGACCGAATGCAATGATTTTTTTGAAAATGCCTGGAGCCTGTTGAAGCCTTATGAGTCCGACCCGTTACTCCAACCCGTGATCAACTACTTAAAACAAGTTCTTCGTTAAGCCGAAACAATAGTCCAGCTAATTGGAACAATGCTGCTATTGAAGCGATGCAATCTACACGAACTTTCCTGCATTCAATGCATCATTAAAAAATTGATTTATGCAGTTAAGTAAACTATGTATGCTATGCCTGCTGATGCTAGCCCTGTCATGCAAAAAAGAAGGCATTCCCGGCTGCACCGACCCGGATTCTTCCAGTTACGATCCTACTGCTACCGAAGACGACGGGAGTTGTGCTTATGTGCGGGACAAATTCGTTGGTTTTTGGAAGGGAAGTGCAGACTGCAGTAAGGACATTTTTGATGATTTTAATTTTGAAATTCAAATTGGTTTGGTGGAAAAAACCAAGGATATGATAAATCTTAATTTCATTTGTTGCTCTCAATTGGCGTTTACCGGGGTTGTCATTGATGAAAATACAATTACCATTGATTTCAAGAAGTTCATCAACGTATTCCCTAACCGTTGTAATTCACCAACCGTTACAACTATTTCAAATGGTAATTACCATTTACGGGGCACTCTTCATCTTGTAGACAACCGGTTAATAGGCAATAATATGTTTAATGCTCTACTCGATGAGATGGATAACAACCTTTGTTCGTACACCTGTAATTTCGTACTCACCAAAAGCTGAAATGATCTTGTAGCAACACCGTCTGATCCTGCTCAATCAAGATTACTTCCGCCGATGTTCTACCTCATTGGTCGTCCAGCATGCAAATGCTAGATTCGGGCCAATTCAATTGGCGATTGATAAAACAATTTATATCGCTTTTGCTTTACTATGCAAATGGTTATTCCAATCATCAAAAAGCATTGTTATGAAATTTACAAACTTCCTTTTTAGCGCACTGTTGGCAGGTATTGCCCTGGTATTTTCAACCGCAGCATGTGCTCAAGATTCGCGCCCCAGTCCGGCAGCTACGGCTAATGGCATGATCGGAGATGCAAAAATCAGCATCAACTACAGCAGCCCGGGCGTGAAAGGCCGTACACTCTGGGGAGCACTTGTGCCCTACGACAAAGTATGGCGAGCAGGAGCTAATGAGGCTACGGTATTTGAAACCGATAAAGATGTCATGGTAGAAGGCAAAACTCTGAAAGCCGGACGCTATTCATTCTTTACCATTCCTACTGCCACTACCTGGACCATAATCTTTAATAGCGAGCCGGATCAGTGGGGAGCATTTAAATACGATGAATCAAAAGATGCCCTTCGTGTCGTCGTTACGCCAAAGGCGTCGGCTGAAATGAATGAGCGCCTGAAATATGAAGTTACTCCCACCGGCATCTCTCTTTTCTGGGAAAATCTGGAGATCCCGGTCATGATCAAATAAAAATCAAATCAGAAGTTTAGTAGTTTAGGGGTCGAGGATTACCAACCATCAACATCTTAAACTACTAAACTTTGTTTTCGGTATACATCTCCAAAAACTTCCCGCCCATCGGTTCCCGGTTGCTTCAGGAAGCCGGTATTCAGGTCGAACAATGGCCTCACGACCGGCCTATGACCCAGGATGAGCTCATCCGTGCTGTCCAAAATCACCAGGGACTATTTTGCGCCGGTACCGATCTGATCAACGATTTTTTCCTGAAATCCTGTTCGCACTTAAAAATTATTGCCCAATTCGCCGTAGGTTATGACAACATCGACGTTGCCACCGCTCGTGATTTAGGAATTGTTATCACCAATACACCTGATGCCATGAGCGATGCGACGGCGGATATTGCCTTCGCATTGATGCTGGCCGTTTCCCGTAAACTGTTTTACCTGCATAAATCCATCGGACGCGGTGATTGGACCTATTTCCGGCCTCAAGCGCATCTGGGAATGGAATTAAAGGGCAAAACGCTGGGTATCTTTGGATTGGGCACTATTGGCCTCGAAATGGCCAAACGATGTCATGCCGCCTACCACATGCCGGTCCTCTATACCAACCGGAACCCCAACCCTCTTGCGGAAGCTACAGTTGGAGCGCATCACGTGTCTTTTGATGAATTATTGACAAGGAGCGACGTGCTTTCGGTCCATTGCGCGCTGACGCCGGAAACGGCCGGTCTTTTTAACCATGCTGTTTTCTCCAAAATGAAGTCGACAGCCCTTTTTATCAATACGTCCCGGGGTGGCGTTCACCATGAAGGGGACCTGCTGGATGCCCTGCAGAAAGGTACCATCTGGGGCGCCGGGCTGGACGTGACTAATCCGGAGCCGATGACTGCCGATCATCCATTACTGGAAATGGAAAATGTGGCCGTTCTACCTCATATCGGATCGGCAACCATTGAAGCCAGAAATCGAATGGTCGGGATGGCAGCCAGGAATATCATTGCTTTTGTCCGTGGAGAACCTGTTCCTAATCCGGTCATTGGATAAGCTTCCATTGCACAGAATCGAATAAACTCGTTATTGTACAAGACGCTGTGCAGTAACCTCCTCCGGGGATACCGCTGACTCCTCGTTTCCAAAATGCTGACGGATGTAAGTCAGAATGTGAGCAATGCCTTCATCAGGGATCATATCCAGTTTCGGCATGACATTGTTATACGACTTTCCTTTGACCTGGATTTCACCACGCATGCCGTTCAATATGATTTGGATGAGTGGTGCTTTTTCTCCGTTCACCCATTCCGAACCGTCCAGCGGGGGGAATCGGTCGTTGCCCCGTCCATTTCGCTGGTGACAAACCGAGCAATAAGTATTGAATAATTTACCACCTTCAGACAGATGCGCTTCATCAATTGCCTCCATACCGGGCAACCGGACCCGGTCTTTGGTTTCATCAGGCGTTTTGATATTGGTTGCTGTTAGTTTTCTTTGCTGTATGGGGGCCAGGTCTTTGTCACCAAAGGCAGCTTTATCGCCCTGATATTCAACCTTCCAGATTTTACCTTTCTCGGAATCAGAGATATACAGCGACCCGTCCGGCCCCATTGCTAATCCCATCGGCCGGTAGGCAGCGTCGCTGGTATTTATGATGGTATCTATTCCGGCAAATCCATCGGCAAACACTTCCCAGGGCCCTGCTGGCTGACCATTTTTCATTGGCACAAAGCCTATGAAATAACCGGACTGAGGATAAGGGGAACTGCTGGTGGAGCCGTGAAATGCTATAAAAGCACCGTTGTGGTAATGCGCCGGGAACTGGTCGCCTGTATAAAATAATAGGTCATTGGGTGCAAAGTGCCCGGGGAAGCCAAGGACTGGTGGGGTCAAATGCGTGGTATCGCCTTGTTTATTCCCATCGCCTCCATATTCCGGATTCAGAAAATATTTGTTTTTGATCTGATCGAAGTAATGATAAGGCCACCCCGCATCACTATCCTTATCCAGGCGGATAAATACCTCTGAAGGTAATACCGCACCTTCCCAGACTGTAAATGCATTTGGCCAGGTATTGTGCAGATAATCCCGGCCGTGCGCCACCGCATACAATCCATTTGTTTCATTGTTCCATTCCATCCCTACCACGCTGCGCAAGCCGGTGGCAAACTTTTCACCATCCTCCTGAAACTGATTTGATTTATTCAGATCAAAGCGCCAGATGCCTCCGCGGGATTCCAATAAAGGGCATGGGAACAGGCCCGGTGAAAGGGGTGACCGGTCATTTTCCTGGCAGGCGTCAGAAGGTGCGCCAAACACCGTATAAAAATGTCCTTCCTGGTCAAATGCCAATGGTTTGGTGTCGTGTTGCCGTGGCCGCTGACGGTCGGTAAGTAGTAATTCCATTTCGGAAGTAGGGACCAGATCGCCTGTTAATTTTTGACGGTAGATCCTGGTTACGGAGCTGAAATACAAATAACCGTCATGAATTCGCATCTCCGTTCCATAACTGCTCCGGTCCTGATAATCGTCAAATGTTTTGATAATGTCCGCACGCCCATCGCCGCTGGTATCCCTCAAAGCGGCATTTCCGCCCAGTGAATCCGGAAAACGGAGCTTAACATATAGATCACCGTTATCGTTGACCGTTAAATGCCTTGCCCGACCTTTCAAGCTATCCACAACGACCAGAGCAGAAAATCCTCCAGGCAGGACCAATCCTCCATTTTGTGGCTGATTAGATGCTGGTGCCTTATTAGAATCACAGCCACTTGCTACCAGGTGAATTACGATTATAAGAACCCCCAAAAAGCCAATGGAGTTACCTCCGGGATGCCTTGCCATGTTCAGAAATTAATCTTACCAATAATTCAAAATAGGTTATCTCTTACAGCCATAAGGCACGCCTCCCTGGGCAAAGCTTGGAAGTGAGCCCTAAGAACGATCGTATTAATACTTGGTAAAGAAGGTCTATGATTCTGCTTTTACCAGAATGGACTTAATCCGTTTGGCTACATAATCCACTTGTTCCGGCCGCAATAATACTACGCCCACACTTAATTGAGACTGCCCCCCCTCCATTCGCCGAACATTGGTGACGATGCTGGGGTTTTCTGCCTTTAATGCATCATAGACTTCTCGCGGGGTGATTTTGACCTTTTCCTGATCCCAGGAAACCAGCAAACTTGGAAATGCATTCGCCGGGCCGGGGCTAATATGAGTTTCACCCTGGACGCCGGCTATGGTTTCGAGCTGTGTCCTGATCCGGTCAGCCCGGTCCAGCCATTCTTGCCATTCCGCATCATGATCCAGTTCCAGATAAGCCTTCAAGGCCGCGTACATACCAAAAAGTTCTTCCTTATTTACTTTCATCGGCCGGCCGATAGGCGCTTCATAGGGGCTGTGGTTGAGCTTTGCCGCCTCAATGAGATCTTTGCGACCATACAATAGCCGGCACTCTGAGGCCCGCGGATCATTTTTCCTCCCGAAAAGGTGATCAGGTCGAAACCGATCTTTTGATATTTAAACAAATTCTCCACGGGAGGCACATCCGCGGCGGCATCAATGAAGGAAGGCACCTGGTGCCGTTTGGCTATTTCAACAAATTGTTCGTGGGAGATACTTGATCTACCGGCGGCATTAAAGAAGAGGGCCATCACGGTATTTTCCGTAAATGCCTTTTCCATTTCCTCAGGCCCTTCCACTTCCACGATGCGTGCTCCGGTGGTGGTTATCGCCTGGTCGAATACATACCGGTGACTTTTCTGCATGATCACTTCCGGTCGCGGTCCGGGCAAATTCGGTATTAACAACCGCTTCTCTTCATCCGTACCGGTTATCGTTGCTGCGGTTCCTAACACCATGGCGCAGGCCGCGCCGGATGTAACCATAGCAGCTTCTACTTTCAGCATTTCGGCGATCTTCTCCCCGACCCTGTCCTGCAGTTCATGCATATTGGCAAAATCATGGGAAGTGGAATTTATGGCTTCCATCACCTCAGGCCGCATCAGCGACCCGGAAAGAAATGTCATGGTCACTCCGGCATTAATAACCGGTGTAACACCAAGTTCTTCAAAGAGGTCTCTCGTCTTGGCCTTTTCCACTGACCGGCCAAAAACCGAAGATGACCAAATGCCGGTTCCAAAAAGGCTACCGATCACCGGAGTGGCTGATAGATGGCGCAGCAGTTTTCTTCTCGTGATCATATCTTGCTATTTATTGAGATTTTGCTGAATATAAACCATTTTCAGACAGAGGTCAGGTAACAAATGGAAAAAAAAGCATTTAACCAATGAAATGATTGGACGAAACCGGCATGGTTCTACCACTATGCATTTACTAGAAGGCCATCTCTGTACCCGTGCCGGATTAGTTACTTGTTTTCACTTATTCCCGGCGACCAGGATTGGTATTCACGGGATATGTCCTCCGGCCCCATAAAGGGCTTGTATAGAAGCCTGGACTTAAGGGTATAAACCCTGTTGGCCTGCGGGTCGGGAATAATCCATTGGAAATCCCAGGCAGGATTAGTCAGCTGGTCCGGCACCGGTTTTAAGGTAAAATTCAACGATCCGCCCGTCGGAGATTGAGAAAACCGTATTTGCTGGTCCGGTTGAAAGAGGAAAGCCAACACCATCTGGTGAAAAAGGCCATAATAATAGGGATCGCTGAAATGGTAAGTGGAATAGTGGTTGGCTAACGTGGCATTAAAATTTGGTGCAAAATAAAGTTCATGGTCATCAGAAAGCGATCGGTGTGTGCTTTCGATGCCATGTTCTCCCGACCAGGCACCAATCCAATGAGGTTCCGGACGGCTGGTTTCGGTTCCCATAAAGTAAATCTTTGGATCCTGCGGTGCGTTGATGTAGCTGGCCCAAAACAAGCCAGCATAACCGTGCTTAAAAAATCCGGGATTATGTAACAAACAATTAACCTCGATATCAATGTAATTGGCCCCCGTTAAGGTAAAAGTTGTCAGAACCTCGACACCCGACACAGGCGTGGTGCTCTGGTACAATTGCACCTGGTTGTCCGCAGAACGAAATAATTGCATAGGGTGATCACGTGGTTCAAATAAAGGTACCAGGCTATCTCCTCCGAAGATATGCTCCAGGTTGAATCCGGCATACTGGGGAACAAACACGCTGGAGTCCTGACCCTGATGCGTTAGCAAGGCGATACCGTTGAAACGGGCAAGATGGACATCTCCGTATGCCCGGTTATCGGTAAAAACTACCCGCAGAGCTTCACTCTCCAACTGGATTGATCCCTCAACCGGGATGCCCTCAGGTAGAAGGCTCCGTACCGTTTTCCCGGCACATGACCACAATTGAAATAAAGCGGCAACTAGGACAATAAATGCTCCATGAAATCTCATAAAGACAACTTAAAGTATTTTACCGTCAATTTGCATTTTTCCTATTCTTGAATCACCTCCGGGAATAAATAATCACCGCAAATACCCGAAAATGAATATTTTCACCACCGTCCGGACTTCGTTAATTCCCCTTTGAACGTTGAAGTAATTTATGATAACCCGAAAACAGTTCATCACCAATTCGCTCACCGCCCTGACGGGAGCAGGTATTTTAGGCCAGTATGCATTTCGTACCCCGGCTGTGAAAAGAATTTCCTTTGACCTGCATGCCCATCCGGGTCAGCTTTATAAGTCCGAGGATGCATCGGAAGAAGCCAACCCCAATGCGATGAACACCATTGCCGGCATGGAGCCCGGCCAATTAAGCGGTTTCTTCCTTTCACTGGTTGCTGATTCCAAATTGCTGGTTCTCGGTGACAATGGCGTATCCGTTACCGGAGGATTTAAAGAGGGGGAAGGCTGGGCAGATTACCAGCGACAATTAAAAATCGTCAAGGATTTCCTGCAGCATTCTACGGTGCGATTTGGAACTACCGCCGCGGATATGACCTCCGATGCAGTGACCGCTTTCCTGGCTGTAGAGGGGGGACATTTCCTGGAAGGGGATGCTGGGAGACTGGAAGAAGCATATGTCGAAGGTGTCCGTTCCGTACAACTGGTTCATTATGCTCCCAATGAATTAGGGGATTTACAGACCTGGGAAGTGCAATACCAAGGTCTGTCAGCTGCCGGCAAGGAGGTGGTCAAACGGATGAATCGCCTGGGCATGTTAATCGATGTGGCCCACGCATCTTATGACACAACCAAACAGGTTGCCATGATGACCAAAAGCCCCATCATGCTATCCCACAGTGTGTTGAAAATGGAACCGGGCCGCCCAATTGAAAAACGGGCGATCACTAAGGAACATGCCAAAATCGTGGCGGATACCGGCGGTGTTATCGGCATGTGGCCTTCGGGATTTAACCACGACTTCCAGGAATATGTGGAAAATACTTTGCGTATGGTCGATGTGGTGGGTATCGATCATGTAGGAATCGGAACCGACATGGATGCCAACTATAAGCCAGTATTATCCAGCTATTCCCAATATCCGGATCTTTCACAGGCATTGACTGACAAAGGATTGTCCAACGTGGATGTGGCCAAAATCATGGGAGACAACGCCGTAAGAGTAGTCCGGGAGGTGATCGGTTGATCCCTCAAGTCAGGTTCCCGCCTGGTTATCTCTTCAGTTGATGATGTATGCGTCGGCGTACGTTACAGCATTTGATCAGCAGAAAATTTCCATTTTCCCTTGTTGTTTATGCCATTAGACCGGAAAAGAATAATCCGGGTCTGCGCGTATTTGTCACAAATCAAAAAATCGGAAAAGGGCCCTGAAACTCCGTCGATTGAAATGCACGGAAACCAAATTTTTTTCCTCCGTCCGTAAAAAACAGCTCACCGGCTGCTTTACCACCTATATAATAGATACTGGCCGCATCGATCTCTTCCAAGGGCAAATACGCTGTTTCGGAAATTTTATAGAACTGGTCCTTCCTGTCTGCAAACTCGCAGGAATTAAGCGGATATTTATTCACGGTAAAAGACTGCGCATTGCAGCGTTGTCTATCCGTGTCAAAATAGACATATTCATTACCTTCTGTACTGACCATCTGGATGGCATTTTTGGAATATTCTGAACAATCCGAAATAGCATCGTATTTCCAGGCCGCACCAATGGCCAAAAACGGGCATTCAATTTCTCTACCCCATTGATCTACCGGATAGCTATTCGACTGGAAAGTAAAAAATGCAGGATTTGTCCATTGCCCTGCGATTTTTTTGGAATTAAAATTTGCCTGGATTAATTGTCCTCCTGAATGGTCGAACAGATAAATGCTTTGAGCGGATATGCTTACTCCAGC
>ERZ795053.5120-NODE-5120-length-13734-cov-5.039696_pt1 | contig 13734 bp, 13 predicted proteins | sample MGYA00375137_ERZ795053 | MGnify/ENA primary metagenome ERZ795053 (study PRJEB30182, sample SAMN05720284) | activated sludge metagenome | isolation source: Anaerobic digester | place: Hong Kong | collected 2014-12-17 ... | reverse complement strand
ATAGAGGCAACTGTCATTCCAAGGCCAACCTGCTTGGGGTTTACACCTCCGCGTTCCTCTTCTGGACGAGCTGCGCCAGAAATAGTTTGTGAAAGCATATCCTGAAAGCTGACACGGCTGGTTTTAAAACCATAGGTGTTTACGTTAGAGATGTTGTTACCTATAACATCCATACGTGTCTGGTGATTTTTCAGACCGGAAACTCCGGAAAAGAGCGATCGCATCATGGTGATAGACTCCTAAGAGAAATTAATAAGCTGAGTATGACTTAGCTGCTTTACTGTAACCATTTATATTATTATCGTAATAATTATAAAATTCATTAAAAGAATTCCTGACTCCTTTTTCCGTGGTTGTGAAATCCATTTCAGGAGTAGATTTTTGTGTATTGACATTTGAATCAATAACAGGAGCATTTTTTACTGGCTGATTGTCCGTATCGGTTTTTAATGTCTGACTGCTTTTTTGTATTTCTTGTGGCGATGGGAAAACCGCATGTACATCATCGACTCTGCACTCATACTTATCTACAACAACCCTTATTTCGCCCTGACGCCGAACAACATGGGATACAGTACCGTCTACAGGAATTCCTCTCTGTGCATCAAGTGCCTGTACTCTTTTACCAATAAGAGAATACGCCTCGTTTAGTTTGCCACGAGAATTCAGTTCACTTATCTGAGTATTTACATTTGTCATCTGTTCCAAAGAAGAAAACTGTGCCATCTGAGCAATGAAATCCCTGTCTTGCATAGGATTTGTCGGATCCTGATGAGTGAGCTCGGTAACAAGAAGTTGAAGAAAAGAATCTTTTCCAAGACCCTCACCGTAACTTTTACCGTCGGCCTGATGTTTTTTATTGATAAACTCCGCCTGGTTTCTGGCTTTTGCAAGCTCTTGTGGTGAAAGCTTGTTATTAAACTGTACATTATCAGTTGGCATGATTACCTCACATTACAAGATTGATTGAGCCGTCATAATATTGTCCAGATTGCGATGATATCTGTGAGTACTCTTCAGCTGCGCTATGAACAACGGGTGCAGTTAATGCTTCATAAAGTTCTTTGCTCTCTTTGTAGTTGTTGTATGATGATTCGCCGTTTCTTACATCAACGGAAAAACTTCCAAGGTTTATACCCTCTTCAAGAAGGCGTTCTTTAAGTGAATCAAATTGCGATAAAAGCATATCTTTGGCTTCTTTTGAATCGACCAGAAATTTACCGTTAAGAATACCGTTTTCCAAACCAAGGTTAACAGTTACATTTCCAAGACGTTCTGGATACATTCTAAGGTTTATTGTGCCGTTGCTTTTGTCAGTAACCGTTACTCTTGCCTTATTTATAAGATCATTTATCTGATCCTTAAATAATCCGTCAGATTTCATGGGTTGTCTATCGGCTTTTATGGATGATAAGTCATTTTTGGATTGAGAACTATCTTTTGTAAAAGAGAAAGAGTTGTCATCGTTTTTTAATGAGTTGCTTTGCTTGATCTCCTTTTCTCCTGTGGAATTGACAGCCGTTTCAAGATTAATCTTGTTTGCGCTACTGTTATCGTTATGGTTTGCCCGAGAAAGAGCGATACGATCTTTTGCAGTCAGTTGTTCAAGTACAAGACCAGTTTTCTTGATAAGATCGGCTAATAACGGTGTTTTGGAATCGGGATTCAGTACTTCTTTTTTTAGCAGCTCCAAGTTCTTGTGCAGGTTGGAAAGCTGATGTTTAAGGTTAATTAATTTCTTGCTGCCTTTACTATGATCCATATCAAGCAGGTTCTCAATTTTTTCTGACAACTTGTCTATTTTGGCTACCGTATCTTTGTTGTTAGCGGGAGATACCCCTTTTGACAGTGTCTGTAAAAGGGAGTGTAGCTCTTTTTTTAATTCACTTATTTGCTCATCGTTAATTTCATTTTTTTCAGATTCATTGGTTTTTGCTGATTTATCGATAGAGGAATTTTGTTCAGAGTCTAATTCTTCTGATTTTTCGGTATTTTTGGTATAAGAAATCTTATCATCAGCTTTTATATCTTCTGTTTTTTCACTTCTGGAATCGTAATTCTGTTCGGGTTTTTGAACCGTGTAATCGTTTTGGAGTTGTTGTTCAACAGGTGCGTTATTCCGGTGAAGTTCTTTATATGGGTCATTCTGTTCGACTGCTTGTTTAAGCATGTTTTTAAAGTCAAAATCATTGAATTCTTGATTATTACTGCTTTTATGTTTATTAACATTGTTTATAAAATCAGGTACTAGTATTTGTGCCTTGTAATTAGAAATAGTGCTGTTTTCCATCGAGACCTCATTGTAACCGCTATTTTCTGTAAAAAACAGAAGGCGGTTTAGTCAAATAAGAGGTTAATCGGAAGACCTCTTACCTGAGGTATCGTAAGAAAAAAAATTTTTCTAAAGGATAATTTACGTGAAAATAGATAAAATATGGACGGTATTAGATTACTGAAAGAGAAGAAAATTCTGTGTATTATTTGAGCTAAATAGAGTCATCCATTATCATTTTAATCACTTTTTCGGCGTTATCGAAAAAGCTTTGATTCTCAATCGCTATTTTAATGTCTCGCCTAAGCATTACGATATACAGATTGCTTTCGGGAAGATCCATGTTTCTGAAAATTTTGTTGCCACTTAACGGAAAGCCGTAAACATGCTTTTCACCAGTTTTTCTATTTGTTGCAATAACTTCGGGATTGGATATTATGGAAGAGTGATCTTTATTAATAATATGGTCAAGGGACGCAAAAGCACCGAGGGGGGCATGTTCTGCAAAAACATCCTGTTTTAATATAAGCATGGAGTTAGCCTGATTTGCAATTGAAATTCGAAGTTGCATGTAGTCTGACATGGGAGTAAGACCCACCTGTACGATACCGTCATTATTGACGTCAATTGCAGCTTTGGTAAAATAATCCATTAGAAAACTGCGTTCTTGGATAGTAAGATTTACTTGATAAGTGCCAACCCTTAGATCGGGTATAACCCTTTCGATAAACTGGTAAACTATAGCTATCGCGGTAGAGCCTAAAATTATGTAAGCTATTATGAAGTATTTGTAGTAATACCACATATTGTCACACCACTTTATAAACCGCTTAAGCATGATTTGCGCTCCGTATGTCTTGAATATTTATAAAAGCTATAAAATGTACCGGCGTAAAAAATAACGAACATATTTAAATAAGTTCTTCGTTCGTGTTATACCATTGGATATCACTTTTTGTGCCGATATCTGTCAAGATATTCTTTATTTGGATATATCTTAGTGGAGTGGAATAAGAAGTTGGTTGCCAGGACGAATAATATAGGGTTTTTTTAGTTTATTAATATGTATTAACTGATCAATGGATGTGTTGTGTTTTTTTGCGATACGTGACAGGTGGTCGCCTTTTACTACAGTATAAGTTTTTATTCTCGAATAGGGAAGAGTGTATATTTTATCTTCGTTATTAACGAAACTTTCATAATAATTTTCGGGAATCAGTAAAACATAACCCTCCCCAACAAGAGGGGTTATGGACTTCTTTAATTGAGGATTAAAAAGATAGATTGTAGATTCAGGTATGCCTGTTTTTTCAGAGACATTTGGTATTGAAACAGGTTTTTTTAATGGAATTCCAAAAAGTTCAACGTTCTGTTCGGGGGTAGAAGGTAGTCCGAAGAAACTGTTATGTCTGTAAAGAATTGATAGGGCCGCGAATCTTTGTACATAAAGGCTGGTTTCTGTTGGTAATGCTCCCGTTTCAACTATTTCCCAGTATGTCATCTGGGGATGATTGGCAACAGCCTGATTTATTCTTGTTGATCCGCAGTTATAGGCAGCGAGAGCAAGTTCCCAGGATTTATGATGTTTATATAGATGATACAGATGTTGCATCGCTGCATGTGTTGAATTTATTAGGCATCTTCGCCCATCTTCCCATCTGTTTATTGAAAGATTAAAAATAGTGGCAGTTTTGGGCATGAATTGCCAAAGTCCGGCTGCTCCAGCGTGAGATACAGCGTAGGGATTGTAGCTACTTTCTAAAATGGGAAGATCAGAAATAACAATTGGTATTTCCGGATAACCGTTTACGATATCTTCGATTACAGGCCTGTAAATTTCGGCATTTTTTACAGCAGAAAGATAAAACGCTTTGCCACTTGTGGCGTAGTGATAAACTTGATTGCGAACAGCTTTAATATTCAGAGCGGATAAGTCTTCAATAGCTGTAAGAATATCCTTGCCTTCAGACACAGGTATGTCGGCTGAGTTACCTTCCAGCTTTTCAGATTGTGTTTTGATTAAACTTGATAGAACAATATCTGCTTTTGCCTGGGAAAAGCATAGTATAGTCAAAAATAAAATTATTTTTTTCATGTGATTCTCATTAAAAGCATTGTAATATCATCACTCTGCTCGTGACCGGATGTGAAAGATTTGAGATCTTTTATTACTGCATCTTTTACTGTTTCGGCGTCTTTGTCATGATTCTTTTTTAGTACGTTATAAAATCGCTCTTCTCCATACTCTTCGTTATTGTTGTTCATCGCTTCGACGATTCCATCGGTATACAAAACAAGAAGATCATTTTTTTCAAGGATCGTATTCTTGCCGGAAGAAAATCTTTCAAAAGACTCACGACCAACAGCTCCAAGTGCAACACCGCCTGCTGGAAGCTCCTTAACGCTGTTTTTCCTGACGATAAGCGCAGGGTTGTGACCAGCACTGGAAAAATTTAAAGAGTGTGATTTTGTGTCGTACACGGCGTAAAACATCGAGACGAAAAAATTCGAGGCAGTGTTTAAATAAAGATGTTCGTTAAGTTTTTCCATAAGAGTAGAAGGTTTGACCGTCTCTGAAGAAAAACTGTGTATAAGGGTTCTGGTAATGGTCATAACAAGACCCGAACCGACACCGTGGCCTGATACATCTGCAATAACCAAGGCAAGCTTTTCGGGTGCTAAAGGTATCACGTCATAATAATCACCGCCTGCTTCCGATTGTGATGCGTAATATGAAGAAAATTGCAGTTTATTTATGTCAGGCAGTACGGAGGGTAGTAAAACGCTTTGTATCTCGTGAGCAGTCTTTAGTTCGGTAGACATGCGGTTTTTTTCGATCATCTCTTCACGAGCTTTTTTCAGGTTTTTGCCCATTATATTAAAGATGTCCGAAAGACGTCCAACTTCATCGCTTCCACGCATTTTAAATTTATAGTCAAAATTGCCGCGCCCTATTTCGTAGGCACCATCAGCTAGTTTATTAATTTTTCTGATAATAAAACCGGGGAAAAGCAGTGCAATTATTATAAAACGTAAAAAAATGGCTAATGCAAGATTGGTTACTTCGTTTCTGTTTCTGTTCAAATTCACAAAGAATTCTTTGCTTAGAAGGCGTATGCCTATTATGCCATTGAGGTCGCTCTTGTATGCTTGAAGCGCAAGTTCTTGTATTGGAACTGGCGAACTAACGGAAATAGAGTTTCGTTCAAGAAAACGATAAAGCCCGGTCCAATTGTGAATATTGGGCTTCAAGCGAAGATTATATTTCTTTCGAAATTGATCGCACGTTTCAGAATAATTTTGAAATGACAAGTCGGATTTTAGAGATTTTAGCTGCTCTGTGAACTCTTTTTGAGCAATTTCTCGTTGATTGTTTGTAAGCCTCCCCGTATAACGGACTGCTGAGAAGTATACAAACAATCTGTTGTAATCTTTATCATTAGCGGCATTGATTTTATAATCAAAATCGGTATAGTTATAAACCAGTCTTTTGATGAATTCCTGTTCAAAATAGCTGTGTTGTTCTTGAAGTGAACTGGTCTCTCGATTTGCCGGAAGAGACCGCGTAAGGCTTTTGTAAAAGTCTTTGTATTTATTGTATAACTCTTCGGTAAAATCACCGGAAAAAACAGGTAATCCAACAACAACCGAATCGTCCTGGTCAATTTTTTTGTTCTGGGTCGTTATCTGTTTAAAGTTGACACCGGTTTCTATTGTTTCGAGGAAGAAGTCTAACAACTGAATAAGCTCTTCATCGTAACTGTTTTTTGCATCATCGACTCGGGCATGATTTCGGTCAAAATACAGAAAACGGTTCCTTTTTGATTCGGAGGTGTTATCTGTCTCGATAATGTTGATTAGGAATGCCACATCAAGCATCGTGTCCCGAGATATTATATCAGGAAAAAATTGCATAACTTTTTGTATCGCTTCGTCTCTATTTGTTTTGCAATCATTCAGATAGGGGCGGGATTCACCACTTTTTTTGAAATTTCTGACTTCCCTGTCATAATAGAGGTAAAGTTTGGTCTCACGCTTGATTCCCTTAAGAATTGCACCCGAAAAATGTGTGATCTCTTTAATAACGGTTTGTTCACTTTTTTTGAATATGGCAACTGAGAGTATGAAACTGATCAACGCTATGCTGAAAATCATTATAAGGGATATTTGAAGGCGCAGACCAATGCGTATGGGTCTTACGTTTTTTAGCTTTCGTCTCATATACTAACGAGCCTTCTTGTTATTGCCCGATAGCAAGTTATATAAAAGAGCGAAGAGAAAAGTAAAGATGAAGGTATCAACTGCAACATAAAGGGTATTGAATATAATACCGGGAATTTTTGCTGTAAATGATGACGATATTGTATTTGTAAGAGAAAAAGCGCCTGACGGATGAATTGTTTCAAAAAGAACAACTGCTTCGATTGCGAAATTATTTATGGCACACCAGGTAAACAGAATAAACGCGGGTAAGGTACAGACAATAACAGATGAAATAGTAAACGCTTTGATATTGAACTTCATGGAAATACTCTCCCGGGTCAAATTATGTGTTTCAGTCAAATATGTGAAATTGAGACTTTCCCATTAAAGTAAGTTCTTTGTTATACGTCAATGAAAATTGTCATTGACATCTTTGCTGCCTGGGATGTTAATATGTACAATTGCAACGTACACTGTTATCAGCGGGGTAGTTTTGGAACAGATCGAAAAGATTAAGCTCCCTCTTATAAAAGACTACATAAAGACCATTAAGTCGTTGGCTGGTCAGGGAAGAAACTACTATCATAAATTTCTGGTCATACCGCTCTCCTCATGGAGTAGTCATCCTGTCGATTATGAATTATCAGATCTTCAAAAAGAAATCGAAGAGGGTCGTTCCATCCCGGATATCGAAAAGATTGCAGTTTCATATAAACGTGCCCTTATTAGATCGGTAGCTAAGGATCAGTTTGATCTGACTCTGCCCGGGAAATTATCCATAAGTTATCTTCTTGATATTCAAAACAGCATCGATTTGGCGAATAGAATGGAATCCCTCCAATTTGTAAATTTGCTACGCAAACCGTTTACAGACTATTCTCGTATAGAGTATAATTCTATGAATACCCGTTTTCGGCAGGAGTTAGACTCAATACAAGATAATGGTGAGCTTATCGAGAGTATATCAAAGTTGAAGTCTGATGAAGAGGAGAAGCTTAAGTTTGAGTTAGATCGATCTGAAAAAATGGTGTGTGCAATAAAATCTCGTTTGAATCAGCTTGACGCATCAGATATTAGGAAGCATATAATTGCTTATCTGATCAGTACTGCTTCACCTTCCATGCCTCGGTTACACAAGGATATTGATCCAGTAATCGACAAGATAGGTAGATTGCATAGAGGTTACAAAAAAGAAATTTACGATTCTGTTGCTGTTATAATATATAGAGAACTTATGGCCGCAGTAAAAAAATCTGATTTGCGAAAAGCTATACTCCTGATTTCGAAGTTTACGGTGCTTTTCAGGGGCAACCCGGGGACTCCACACTTTGAAGAGGTCGATGCTTTCGAGAAGATATTTTTTTCAATCATAGAAAAGAAAAATCTGTGGGATCTAATTTAAAGGATTTGTTCTATTTTTATTCGATCATTATCGGGAATGCTTTTTTTCATGGTCAGACTGTTTTCGCCTTCATTATGAGTGTACCAAATTTCATCCATCAGTTTATGAATTATATAGATGCCAAGACCGCGCTTGAGGCCTTCTTTGAAATGGGTAGAGATATCTGGAAGGGGTCTTTTGGTGAGATCAAATTCGGGACCGCTATAGTTTAGAATGACTTGACCGTAATTTTTTTCTGCTGAAAAGATAACCTGAATATCATCACAAAATCCCGGAATTGCAGAGTCGTGCTCTATTATATTGGCAATTACTTCGTAGGCACAAAGTTCAAAATGTGAAGCAGTCTCTTCCTCAATTCCATTTTCTGTGAGATAGCAAAGAAATGATTCTCTGAAACTATCCAGTTCATCAAGGTTTCTTTTAATCTTTTTTTGCAAAAAAAGATTGTTACCCATTTTCTGCGTCATCCAGAGTTTTGCATATTGAAAAAAAGTTGATAAAACCAAGCATCTTTATGATTTTTGTAATTTTGTCAGGAAGATCACATAAAATCAGTTTTTTACCTTTTTTTGACATTATTTCATTATAATTGATTAATGTCCCCATACCGGCACTGGCAATATATTCTAGTTTTTCCATGGAAATAACAAGTTTTTCCGGAACCTGATCAACTTCATCTGAAAGCTTTTTATCCAGTGTTGGCGCGGTTTTTGCGTCAAGTGATCCGCCGATTTTGACAACTACTGACTTTCCGCGTTTTTCTCGAGAATAAGTTAATGCAGCCATGAAACCTCCTGAAAAAAACCTTAAACGAATCGAGAATTTGCTGTTTAGAGTTTTATAATTATCGAAGCTTTCTGTAATTAGTGCAAGATATAGCGAGTATGTCAAGGTTAAATCGTTGATGCCGTTAATAATGTGGATAAGGATAAAACACGACAGCCGGGAATATCCCCGGCTGTCATAAGTACATTAATAGATGAATTGTTTTGAGAGCTTATACAGCTTTTGTCACTTTTCCCGAACGTATGCATTGAGTACAAACATATTTGCGCACTTTGCTTCCAGCCTGAAGGACGCGTACTTTTTTTATATTCGGCTTCCACATTTTGTTAGTTCTTTTATGTGAGTGGCTGACATTGCATCCAAACTGCACTGATTTCCCACAGATTTCACATTTTGCCATTGGATTCCCCATTTGATGATTATTTGCAGTCATGTTTGCTATATCGTTGAATTTTTGCAAGAAAATAATTTTGATAGATAATAAAAAGAACTGAATTGTTGTCGTGATATGTGTTCAAAAGATCTTTCGGTTTTGGTTTTAGTTATGAATAACAATTGACACAGGTTAAACACCATCTGATTATTGGGAAAAAGTGCCATATACTCAGGCCATAATTAGGATAATCGAGATGAAAATAGAACTTGATACAACAGTTGAGGAGGCTCTGAAAATGCCTGGTTCAGCTGGTAAGGTCTTCAAAAAATATGATTTGTATTGTGCTGGCTGTCATGGTTCGTCGCAAGATACTATTTCTAGAGTTATTATCAATAATGGACTTGATCCGGAAAAATTTTTAAACGACCTGAATAGTTCCATAGAATAGATGAGGGTAGTTACTGGTTTACTCAAAGGACGCAATATTCCTTTTAACAACAGCTCGTTTGATCAGGCCGACGTAACATCCGGTAAAGTAAAGGAGTCCGTTTTTTCGATTATAGGTCCGGTTATCAATGGATGTTCCTTTCTTGATCTTTATGGAGGGTCAGGACAAATCGGATTTGAGGCCTACAGTAGAGGGGCTAAAGTTGTTATAAACGAGCGAGATAAAAAGCGTTATCAGTTTATAAAGAGATGTGCGGATAATTTTGGGATTGCCCAAAACATAAAGATTTTAAATTTTGCTGATGAAGTCTGTATCCGTTATCTTTTCAAAAGGGAATATAGTTTCGATGTGGTGTACCTTGATCCGCCGTATGTCAAAAAACGTGGAAAGGTCAGTTTATACGGGCAAACGCTCTCTTCGCTTGAACGGCGTGGTATTCTGAATAAGGGTTGCCAAATACTTATACAATACCATTCAAAAAACGAGCTGGTTTCTATTCCTGAAATGTTTGTTACAGAATCGGTTCACGTATATGGAGCGACTTCTTTGGCTCTTTATATTTATTCGCCCGGTTTGTGAGGCAAAAGTTATATGAAAATAGTTGCAAAATTGATAAAAAGAATTAAACAGATCGTGGTTGCCTTGTTGTTGTTACTTTTTGCAGCTCTGATTTTTTTTACGTATACCGTATATACTGTCTATTCATATCCTCGCGACAAGGCTGTAATAAAGACAGATGCTGTCATAGTATTGGGGGCGGCAGCGTGGGGAAAAAATCCCTCGCCGGTATTCAAGGAGAGAATTAATCATGCAATACGTCTGTATGACGCGGGTATGTGTCGATACATTATTTTCACTGGTGGCAAAGGCGGTGAAGATGAGCCCGGAGAATCTGTTATTGCAAGGCGTTATGCGATAAAAAATGGAGTAAATGAGAAGTTTATACTTATTGAAAATAAATCTAGAACTACTGAAGAGAATATTTTTTATGCGGGAAAAATTGCCGAGAAGTACGGTTTAAAAACCTTTACGCTGGTTTCTGATCCCTACCATTTGAAAAGGGCAGCCGTTATCGCCGAATTTCACGGTATGACTGTTTATCCATCGGCTACACCGACAACCCGTTTTAAGGGAAGCGAGAAAAAGCTTGAATTTCTAATCAGAGAGAGCTATTATCTGATACTATATAAAATAGGTATCGCATTAATGTGAATTAATTGCATATAATGCGATGATAAATGATTATGTTTGAAAACTTCAGTTTGGAAATAATAATTAATCTGGTATTACCGTCGGTGTCATCGGCTATATCTTTTTTGCTTGCCATGATGTTCCTCTATTTTTACCGCAAGTGTGGCTCTTACTATTACAGTTCATCGTTTGTCCTTTCGCTAAATATTACTCTATACAGTATTTGCGAGGCGTTAATACGTTTTAATGGAATTCTCTTCAGATGGTACAACGACGCATTTGTGTTCTATTCGATAAAGCAGGTGGCTATATCGTTGTTGATATTTTCTGTGTCATATCTGTTTTTTACTTTGGAACCTAAAAATAGATATCATAAAGGGTTGTTTATGACATTTATGGTCAGTGGTTTGTCTATGGCGCTGGTTAGCTCTGTGTTGCTATATTTTAATCACCCACTTTTTTTACAACGACCAGATAATATTCCTGCTGCATTGACCTACGCAAATATTTACCGCATGTACGAATACGGTATTTTGTATAATATTAGAAACATTATTGTAATGCTGTTAACCTTAAGCTCATGTTTTATATTCTTTATAAGACTGATAAGATCTGGAAACTACTATGAGGGAGGCATTCAGTTTGCTGGTGTTTTTCTGCTGACTTTTTTTTCTTTAAGTGATGTTTTGCGGTTATATTATGGATACAATGTATGCCTATTTCCCAGTATTAATTTTCCACGCACATCAATTGGTGTTATTCTTTTCCTTTTACTGTACAGTTTTTTTCTTGTTAAGACATTTTTTGATAAGGCAGGTTTAACAGATCAAACACTGATGGAGTTACGGGAGAGTCAGAAGAATCTTAAGCTTATCGCGAGAAATGTGAATGAGGTGGTGTGGATTACGGATTACCCGCCAGTTAAGACCTACTATATAAATTCATTGTTTAAACATATTTTCAATATTCCGGTTAAAGAGGTCTATAATGATTGCGGAATATGGAAGAATGCTGTTCATTTTGATGATCGTCATCTGTTTAAGAGTTCTTTGGATTTTAGCCGAATAACACGTAATAGCGAGTGTGAATACCGAATTTATAACAGGGCAAAGGTCGCCTGGGTGCGTGACCGTATCTATCCGGTTAAAAATCGCTCCGGTGAAATTTTCAGACTTATACGTATAATAGAAGATATTACAGAAAAGAAACAGTCAGAGGAGCAGCTATCATACCTTGCTTTTCACGATCCGTTAACAGGATTAGCCAACCGTAAAGCTCTTTATGAAACGGTATCTGATTCGCTTCTTCAATCGGCGCGTAACCGTTATCAGTCAATGAAAGCGTTTCTGTTTATTGATCTTGATGAATTCAAAGATGTTAACGAGACAGCAGGCCACAGCGTTGGTGATAAATTGCTCTGTTATGTTAGCGACCGCCTTTCAAACACTATTCGTGAAACTGATTATATTTTCCGTATTGGTGGCGATGAGTTTGTTGTAATTCTGAATAATATTGATGATGAGTATGCTGCGGCATCGGTTGCTGAAAAGATTATTGGAAAACTTGCAAAGCCCTTTATATGTGATAGCGAGCGCCTTTTCATTGGAGTGAGCATAGGAATCGCAGTTTATCCGAAAGATGGTATTGATATAGAAGATCTGATCAAGAATAGTGATATTGCTCTTAGGGACGCAAAAAAGGTTAAGAACAGCTTCTCTTTTTATAATACCGAGATGAATATCAGAGCTGTGAATAGGGTACTTTTGGAAAAGGATCTAAGAGGTGCACTAGACAGAGGTGAATTTAATCTTTTGTATCAACCGTTTATTAATCGTAATGGTGAAGTTTGTGGCATGGAAGTTCTTTTGCGCTGGAAAAGTTCTCATGGTTATGTAGAACCTGATAAATTTATTCCGATAATTGAAAACAATGGTCTTATCGTTCCAATTGGGTCATGGGTGTTAAATCAGGCCCTAGGTTTTCAAAAATCATTAGCGGATATGGGTTACAAAATACGTATTGCCATAAATATTTCTCCGCGACAATTTAGAGATGAGCAGTTTTTGTCAATTGTCGAGAAAGCTTTTGAAAAAAGTGGTGCTGCAAAGGGGAGAGTGGAGTTAGAGATAACAGAGGGTTTAATGGTCGAAGATCCCGAAGAGATAGCCACAAAGATGAAGCAGTTGAGTCTAGCGGGTGTAAGGTTTTCCATTGACGATTTTGGCACTGGTTACTCTTCTCTAAGTTACATAAAGGATTTCCCTATTTCGCATATCAAAATTGACCGCTCGTTTGTAATGACTATTGGTGAAAACGAGAGCAACCGTAAGATAATAAAGGCAATAATAGCCATGGCGCATTCTTTGGGTCTTGAGGTGATTGGCGAAGGTATCGAAACCGACGAGCAATTGGCATACCTTGCTCAGGTAGAGTGTGACGAAATACAGGGCTATTATTACAGCAAACCTCTATCTCCAGAGAGTTTTCTAGAGTTTATAAAGAAAAATCCAGTAAAGAGTCAGGGCTAACTTAGTTTGATTTTATTGATTGAATTTTTAAACGGAGTATTTTAAAAATTTATTATAAACAGGATTCTAAAAATATTAAGTTTTAGTAACTGTTGTCCTCCAGAATTTGTATAACAAGAAAGCGATGAACTATATCATCGCTTTCTTGTTAATTGAAGAGATAAATATCATGGATATCTCATCTCTATTGTATATTCGCTGTTATTGTCATCAAAATCGAATCCATTTTCTTCAAGTGAAAGTGGATCACCAAATTTTTTTGGTGATTTTCCAAAGATAATATTACCTTCCGACTCAGAATTCCATCTAATATCCTCGTTTAAATCTTGCCATCCGAATATGGCGTACCTGCCGAATTTTAATCCGCTTATGTATATTGTTGCTTTTCCATCTGCAACACTACTCCGTCCCTTAGTCATTACGTTTCCTGAGTCTAGCGGTTCGCTGTTAAAAAATCCCCAGTAAACAGGATCGTTTCCGCGTATTCCTGTTATAGTAATTTGAAGATCACCGTAACTGGGTGAATCA
>ERZ795053.5118-NODE-5118-length-13736-cov-7.090929_pt1 | contig 13736 bp, 11 predicted proteins | sample MGYA00375137_ERZ795053 | MGnify/ENA primary metagenome ERZ795053 (study PRJEB30182, sample SAMN05720284) | activated sludge metagenome | isolation source: Anaerobic digester | place: Hong Kong | collected 2014-12-17 ... | reverse complement strand
TCGCTCTACCCGCCTCGGCTTGTCCTTCCCAACGCTCGTAGCTCAAAGGAAAAGGAAAGCCCATGAAACGCAGAATAGCCTTGATCGCGCTCGTTCTCCTCTCCGTGGCTTGTCTACCCGCCCTGGCTCAATCCGGCAGGGGCGGCGACAAGGAGAGCGCGGAAGCCGAGGCCGATAGCAAGTCCCAGGAGCTATTCTTTAGCCTGCAGGCGACGGTTGACGTCGTCCACGTGAACCTCGCAACGCGCAAGGTAGACATGGGTTTCACGCCTGGGGTGGGATTCGGTATGCGATGGAAACCTTCCTGGTGGTCCCTTACCGATTCTTTCCTTGGCGTGATTACGCTGGTCGGTGCCAATTTTATCGACATCGATGATGTATCGGATTTCGATTACTTCAAGGTTTCAGCCGTGCCGGTACTATCCATCGCGGGCTTCCTGTCCGTCGGGTATGGCGTCAGCTATAACCTATCCCTCAAACCTGGCTCGCGGGATACACTCGAGTATATCCTGTCTTTCGGCTTGTCGACGCCGGTCAATATCGAATCGTCTCAGGATGAGTACTAGGAGCAACGGATCGTAGAAAACAGGAGGTCATCGATGAAGGACCATCGAAGCACGTTTGGATTCCTTGCCGTCGCTCTATCGATTATATGCATGACGACGCTCTCATGCGGAGACCTCGATCCAGTCGAGATCGACCTCTTCATCGGTTCCACGCCATGTCCTACCGGTTATGTAGTTGACTTCGGCCTCTGCGACATCGAATACGGCGATACAATTGAAAAGACCATCACCGTCAAAAGCGCGGGCACCAGCGACCTTATTATCAGTTCGGTCAAGCTGTCGGGGACCGGCGCTGAAAGCTTCTCGTTGGCTCAGGACGACTACTCAGGAATGCTCGGGGCGCAACGGTCCATGGACATCGACGTGTTCTTTTATCCGACTGAGTTGGGGGCTCATACCTGCACGCTTGAGATAGAAAGCAGTGACGTATCGGAACCTCTATACACCATTACGCTCAAAGGAATGGGAGCGAAGACTATTTATTTTAATAGCTTGGCAGCTACTAACGGTACATCCGATCTTGTTACTACTAGCAAGCTGACCCTGGAGTTTGACCAGGATCCGATTGGTCTGTTGATATCAGATATAACGATCGTCGGAGCGACGCCGGTAAGCCTGAGCGATAGCGGGTCGACGAGGGAGCTGGATATTAGCGACGTCATCGTTGCGAACGAACAAGAGATTACGCTTAGCCTGGGTACCGCTAGCGGTTATATCTTTAATCCATCGAGTCTATCCACGATCGTATATAAAAATAAAGACTATATTTCTCCAAATATTGGAACAATGAAGTACGTGCCGGCAGGTAAATTCCAGCGTGATGGTACTGCAAGCAATATTAGTTCTGTAAGCGCTTTCAGGATCGGGCGTACAGAGGTTACGCGGTCCCAGTTCGAGGCTGTTATGGGTTATGATCCATCCTGGAATTTTGCTTCGGCTAATAATGTGCCGGACAATCCAGTTCAAATGATGTTTTGGTACGATGCCATAGCATTCTGTAATAAGCTCAGTATCATTGAGGGCTTAACACCAGTATATTCAGTTACCGGAATTAGCGATTGGTCAAATATAAGCCGCGTAGAAATTTTGGATGACACTATTGATTGGGATGGGGCAAGCGCGAGTTGGATTGCCAACGGTTATCGGCTTCCGACTGAGATGGAATGGATGTGGGCAGCGATGGGCGCTCCGGCCGATGGCCAGGGTTTAGACCCCAACACTACTGGCTACCTTAAAGACTATGCCGGTGATGATGGAACGAATACTATAGATGATTGTGCTTGGTATGATAAGGATATGACGGATGATTTCCCACATCCAGTTGGATTAAAGGATCCCAATGAACTCGATATCTGCGACATGAGCGGGAATATATACGAATGGTGTTGGGATTGGTATGGTACCATTACTTCGGGAGAAAAAAGTGATTATACGGGAGCCACATCTGGCTCTCAACGCGTTTTACGAGGTGGATGCTTCGAATACACTGAGGGCTACTGCTCTGTGAATGAGCGATACTTTACTGAGCCTGGTGGAGGAGAGCCCCATATGATTGTCGGTTTCCGCGTAGTAAGAAAGTAGGAGCCGACCGATCACTGCCTACGATGCAGGGGAGACACTATCGGCTTCCTGCATCAGGCGCTCCAGGAAGTATGCCGCGTAGTCTCTGATGTCTTGGTCGCGGTCTTCCATGGCGGTTCTCGCGATTGCCTGTACGGCCAGGGGAAACTCATCTACTATGGCGTACAGGTTATCCAGAATGCGCGTCTTGACCTGGCCGGATCGTTCCACCTGTAAGCGTTCGCTATAGAGCGCTACCAGGGCGTCGTCCGGTTCTCTCATTCCAAGCGTCGTCACTATGGACAGGCGCACGATGCTCTCGGAGTCATTCGCCAGATTGGTTCGCAAGGCCTCGTCTATCGACGGGTCGCTCTGGAACCGGGCGGCGTAGGCCGCGCTCGCGCGTACGTCCGGGGCCTCGTCGCGCATGGCCTCCAGGATAAGCGATACGGTCGAGGGCGCCTGCGCGTTGCCCAGGGCCCTGAGCGATCTGGCGCGCGACGGTACGTCGGCCGCGGAGGCATAGCGTTGTCGCAGTTCGCCTACGAGCCGGTCGGCCTCGGCCTCGTGGCCCTGAATACGGAGCGAAGCGGCCATGAGCCCGAGGTTCAGGCCGGCCGTCCAGGCTATCTCCGTCTCTGGGACGAGGCAGAGTCCCCTGACGCATTCAACCGCCTCGGGGCCAGGATCGAGGAGCAGGCCCAGGTAGGGTATCAGGCCGGAGCAGACGGATGTATTCGTTTGCCAGTGCGTGACGAGGTCGCACAAAGCCGACTGCGCCTGCGCGTGACCGGCGTTTAGAAGCGCGTCGGGGATATAGTACAGCGCCAGGCTGTCGACAGGAGCTTCACCCGCCTTGGCGGCAAGAAGGCCGGACGATTCAGGATTAAGGAAGGCGAGCGCGCGGAGCGACGCCATGAGATCGGTATTCTTGTAGTCTTCTATTCGCGCCGCCTCCGCTTCTGCCAGGTCCAGTTCGGCTAGAACGTCTTGCGCCGACCGCCCTGCCAGCTTCTCGATGTGCGTAGCTTCGAATACCTCGCGCAGCGTAGGCTCTTGGTACAACGCGTACAAGGTGATGTCGCTCGAGGCTGCACCGCTAGAGGTACTGGCTAGATGGCTTTCGTCGTGCGTCGAACCAGACCATTCTCGTTGCGCCTGGAACGAGTAACGAGTAATACCCACCTGACGCTTACCCTGCGATAGGAGCTGTACCTCTTCCATCGCGGCCGATTCAAGGCGCCCTTTCGTATATCGAGCCGTGGCATGGTTCCTGGTGTCTATGCTGGGGAAGAGGACGCCAAGCCGCCTGCTTACTAGTTCCCGTTCCGTATAGCCCGTCTTTACCTTGAGTATCTCCAGGCCCTTTGCCGAATTCTCAAGCACTCGATACTCGGCGACGTAGGGGCCCGAGGCGTCATGCTGCGTAGTCGTCCACGCTTCGACGTCGTCGTCCGGGGAGGGCTGGATAATGAACTCGAGATTGGCCAGGATACTCGCGATCGTGTTGCGATACGCCGCGAGCTCGTAGCTCCCTCTGACGCCGAAGCTGAGTATACGACCTTGCTTGTCGATGGATAGTACTATAGGCCTGGACAGCGCCCCGGCTAGCTCATCCGAGCTTCGTTCGTCTATGGATCCGTTTACCTCAAGTAAGGCCGTTCGAGGGCTAAAGGTTATGGCGACGTCCTGGGAATTATGATGGGTCGCGACCAACCTGGTCTCGAAATCGCCTTCGATACGCGTATAGATATCATACCTGGCGCCTACTATCGCGCCGTCATCGTCGAGGCTAGCGGCCTCGGTCAGGTAGTCGATGGATGAATCCGATTCCCAACGGAACGAGTACCCGCAACGCGTGCCCGCGTTTGATCCGAATAGGGTGCGTTCGCCCCCGTACCCCGAGCCTCGTACGCGGACTATGCCCATGAGAGCCAGCGCTACGATGACGCCGCTTCCTATACTGGCGATGACGAGTACGGTCCTTTTTGAGATCCGCGACTTCAAATCGATTCGCTTTCCATGCGTCTCCGGTTTACTCCCCAAATCGCTATTTCAACGCCACGCTGAACGAACCCTCATTGTTTTTAGTATTAGCGTCGTTGAACCGAACGAGTACGCCTACCTTGACGCCCGGCGCCGGCTTGCTCGTAGCGCTTGGAGCCGGCGCGCTCTTCGTGCCCGCCTTAGGCAGGCTCTTGGCGCCAGGCGCCGGCGCGCTCGTCGCGGCGGGCGCGCGTGAGCCAAGCGCGGTAGCGGATAGCCCCAGGCTCTTGAACGAGATCAGTATCGGCGTTCTTCCTCCGACTATCGTAGCTAATTCGGATTCCTTTAGCAGATCGGCGCCTCGTATAGTATAGGTCTTGCCGTTGACGTTAAAGCTGATACTGACAAGGTGTACGGCCAGATCCGCCCATGTAACCGGGTCGCCCGTTCCATTGGCCAGGCTCAAGGCGAAGCCTTCAGGCGCTACTGGTTTTTTTGTGGCGGGCCGGTACTCCAGCGAGCTTACGACGAGGTCTACGGATCGCCTTATGGTGATGGAGAATTTGTTGTTATCCCTGTGCAGGTCAACTCCCCCTGAAGGGATGACTATCTCTCCGAGTATCTTCGCGGAGCCGTTGAGCGGCAGCTTCAGCCTTTGCATCTCTTTTTGGGACAGGGTGTAGCTTACCCTCCCTTCCTTGCCGGAGACAGTCGAATCGAGTTCGCCCTTCTTGTTGATCGTCGCGAGCGGAATGGACAGAGCGCCTTTGCCGTCTTGATTGGTAACCTTCAGAGTGTAGCCCTTCCAGTCGGTGGCGCCGCCCCAATTGACTACGTCTATGCTTATGGTGCCTTTGTCCTGTATATAGCTCATCCCGGCGAGCGCTGGATCGGGCTTCCTGAATCCGGGTACCAGCTCTTCGCTATCATGGTATAGAGTGGTTGGATCAAAAGAAAACCCTTTCCAGTCAAAGAGTTCGATATTAAAATCAATCTTAAGTACGGTTATAGCTAAATAGATATGTCCGCTTAGTATGTCCGTTGCCTGTGCCTTTATAGTCCATAGGCTATTTATTTTCCTGTCCAGTGGATCCGCCACGGCTCCTTTTTCAGATGATTTAGCATTAGTTACTCTTATGGTATGGGTAACTGGTGTTGATAGCTTGAGTGCCGTGAGGTTAACTCCGAGGCCAATCGCCATTGCTGTCCTGAGCCCAACTTGTCCTGATCCAAAAACGTTCCCGAAAGTAGAGGGAGTAACAGTCATGCTACTATAGCCAATAGGTTCAATACTCAGGCTTCCGTTTATTTTTAAGTCGCCGCCGCCTTCCACCCCAATGGTAATCGTTACAGGAACAGGTCCGGCTTGTACATAAACTGACATCTTGAAAAACGTCTGCTTGTATTCGAAGCTCGGCCCAGTAAATTTATAAAGTGTCGAGCCAGCGGGAACACCCGGTATTTTTGCCCCTTTTTGAGCCCAGATGTCTATAGTTAATGGCGAAGGAGGAAGCGCAGCTACCTCGAAATACGCAGTACTGCTACCGCCCGTCTTGTCGAGCATTGACGTGACGCCTACTTTAGCAAGAACGCATTCATAACCGAATATCGTCTGGCCAACGGATGACTCCGCATGGAATTTTGTAAAGGGATCATCAGGGTCAATATCTCGTACCCCTTCCATTGAATTCCTCCACCAGACGCTCATGGCATCCGGAGAACCGATTTCCTTGTTGTACGATCGCGATCCGGTATACTCGACGTACTCGCCGGCCACGACGCCCGAATGCGGGAGGAACCGATCGATGGACAGCATGGTCGCCTTGGGCGCTATAGACGTTACTCTTCGGCTGTCTGCCCGCAGCTTTTTCGCATCAGCCTCGAGCCTGGAGTACTTGGCATCGTAGCGCTCGAGGGTGCCCAGGCTCTTCTCCTCTCGGAGCGAGTATCCCTTCGAGCTTAGGTATCGTTCTATTTCCTCGAGCTGGGCGTAATAGTCCTTAGCCTTCATACGCGTCGCGGGCTGGGTTACGCGTACGGGTATAGTGCCGGGCTTTAGGCTAACGGGCCTGTCTATCTTTGGTACGTCGATATTATCTTCTGGACCATAGCTCTTGCCGCTCAGGCTGTCTATGAATCTGCCCTTAGCGTCCTTCTGCGCTATGGGCTTATACGGTATCTTTTTCGTCGATACGTCGATGAAGGATTTCTGCGGGATTACGTTCGCCTCTTTCGCGGCCTGCGGCCAGGCTATCGGGGCGCAAAGCGATCCCATCAAAACGCTTAACGCTACCAGGCGCGTTAAGGGCCCAAGCCATACGGCATGCGTTCCATCCCTGGTCACTTCTTGCCTCCAACGCGCGATGACGCGAACTATCAGGTGATACTCATGCTATAAGATGAATCCGGCGCATATAGAGGCGTGCAACCATATGATAGCCTGGCTGGAATAGTAATCGAGTACATCATAGTTGGGGTTGCCGGAGAAGTCGCAACCGGCATACGGGCGTATGTACATAGAATCGGACAGCTTGATCGGCACGCCTATCCCCATGGTTCCCATGAAAGCGGCGCCGCCGCCGGCGAAAAGGAATCCGAGGCCCGTATCGATGTCCACGCCTACTTTTTCTTTAAATTGGAAGCGTCCGTCGAAGAGGGCGCAGATCCTGAGGGGGTTGATGCCGTCTTCGAATTCGATATAGTAAGCGCCTTGAACCCCGAATCCGAGCAAGCCTCGCCCTCCATCGTCGAACGGTATAGCGAAAGGAAAACTTAGATAGGTAGCTTCCGCGCCAAGGGACCAGGGAGGCGTTACCTCGCTTACCCCTACCATGAACTCCCTGACGGGCTGTTTCAGCTTGATGTTGAATTCTTGTGAATAGGAGCTGAATGAAGCGATTGACAGGCAGAACGCGAGCAAAGCGATCCGACGCATAGATAGTACCCCCTGAACGATCCGAGAGGCCGAGAGCCTTTACGTGCGGGCCTTACAGGAGTTGATTCATGGTGAAAGCAATCGTACTACGTGCCTTTGGATCGCCTAGGCTATACCCTATTGCAACGTAGAGACTAAATCAAACGATATTAAGAAATTTTACTGATTTTTGAAGCTAGAGGAAGCTCCATACCAGTGGGCGTCGCGATCCTAGAATTCAATTGCAGTATTCATATATACTCCGCTCCACGTTTGCCGCTTGGTCGCGGGAACCTAGCGGAGGCATGATGCGCGTCGAATCCTTGTTCCTTTCAAAGTACGATGGCGATGACCTGGTCTCGCGCAACAAGGCGCGCATCTTCATGTACTACAGCTTCCTGATGCTGTTCCTGCTCTGCTTTATTCCCGTGGGATACCTGGTGCTGGGCGTGTCTCCCGACGTTACGCTGCGGGGAGGCGTCGGCGCGGCGGCTATCGCCGCGCTCGTGCTGATCAGCCTGGCGTTCCTACGCGTAGGGCGGCTCAAGACGGCCATCTATTCGTATTTGATCAGCACGATAGTGATCGTGTCGGCGGTGCGCATCTACGGCGCCTTTACCGATCCAGAGACCGCGTTCACCGCCTATATCTACTACATGCTGTACGTCATCGTCTTCGTCGCCGCCTTCGGCGAGCGCAGGCACGTCGCGCCGGCCGTCGTCGTCTTCGTCCTCAACAACGTGGCGACGCTGCTGATCGTGCGGCGGGCCGAAGGCGTCAGCGCCGCGACGGCGACCGGCTTCGTCAACGGGACAATAGGCATGGCGATCACCGGGGTCTCGGCCTTCTCGCTCGTCAGCCTGATGGACTCCTACACATCGCAGCTGAGGGCCAACGCGGAGGCCGCGTCCGATAAGATGAAGAAGATCGAGGAGGCCGTGTCGACGGTTCGCGACGGCCTCGACGTCGGCGAGCGGCTCGTATCGGAGGCGAAGTCGATGGAGGATAGCCTCGGGGAGATCGACCGAAGCCTCGAGGCCAGCCAGGGCCGGCTCGCGTCGCTGGCGGACGACATAGCCGAGGCGAAGGGCGCCAACGACGAGATCGTCAGGGCCAGCTCGGACCTGGGCGTCTCCAGCGACTCGTACCGGGCCATCTCGGTGCAGGCGTCGGCCGCGGTGAACCAGATGACCGCGTCGATCCAGGAGATATCGTCGATCACCGGGCGGGGCGGCCGGAGCATGGAGAGCCTGTCGGAGAGCATCGCGAGAGGCGAGGGCGCCGCCGACCTGTCGTCCGAGTCGATGGAGCGGCTGTCGGGCAACGCCGACTCCATCCTGTCCATCGTCGACGTGATCAACGGAATCGCCAGCCAGACCAACCTGCTCGCGATGAACGCCGCGATCGAGGCGGCCCACGCCGGCGACTCCGGCAAGGGTTTCAGCGTGGTAGCCGAGGAGATCCGGCGTCTCGCCGAGGAGACCGCCGATAATATCAGCGCGATCACCGAGGGCCTCAAGGCCTTCATGGACGACCTTGGCCAGGCTAACCAAGCCAACCGCGGAATAGGGAAGGCCTTCGCCGAGATCAGCCAGAGGACTACCGAGACTGCCCAGGCCTTCTCGGAGATAGTCGCGGGCCTGAACGACCTGGGCGGGGGCACCGCGGAGATCGACCGGGCCGTGGTGGCCGTCGTCGACAGCTCGTCGGGCATGGCCGCCTCGGTGGCCTCGGTCGACTCGAAGGTCGCCGGCAACAACGCGGCCATCGAATCGGTCAGGCGGCTGACCATGGAGGCCCGTAGGGACCTCGAGCTGATAGCCTCTGGCTTCGACGATATCCTGAGGCGGTCAGCTACGGTCCGTGCGCTCGGAGACCGCAGCGGGTCGTGCATGCAGTCCCTCGACGAGGCCATCTCGGGCCTCCAGGGCTAGCGCCGCTACTCGGCCGTGATCTGCCTGAGGTAGGCCACGGCCCCTGCTCCGTCGCCGCGCTCGATGAGGTCGTAGTAGCGCCTGAGCCTGAGCGCCGTCTCGCTCGGGTCCCTGACGTGGGAGGAGGTTCCCAGAAGGCCAGGCCCGCGTTCTTGAAGGCGTTGAAGATGAGCGGGATGACCGTGTTGCCCGAGTCGACGCAGACGCGGTGGTGGAACCTGAAGTGCAGCAGCGCCAGGGCCTGGCCGTCGGCCGCTGCGCGACGCCGAGCGTATCGTCGGTCTCGCCGGCGGCAGCGGCGTCACGCCCTTCCTGTCGCTCGCCAAGGCGATAGCCGACGGCGACGAGGACTGCTCCCTGACCCTGCTCTACGGCAGCCGCGCCAGGGGCGACATGCTGTTCCAGGACGAATTCCGCGAGATCGCCCGACGTTGCGACCGATTCCGGTTGGTCAACGTGCTGAGCGACGACGAGCTCGAAGGCTGCGAGAAGGGCTTCATCAGCGCCGAGCTCATCAGGAAGCACGCGCCCGTCGACGGCGACTATTCCGTATTCGTCTGCGGCCCGCAGGCGATGAACGACTTCGTCGACGCCGAGATCGCCGAACTCGGCCTCAGGCCGAAGTCCGTGCGCCACGAGCTGTTCGGAGAGTACAGGAACCCCGGCCGGAACGCCGACTATCCGGAAGGCGCCAGGGGCAGGCGCTTCAAACTGGACGTCTCGGTCTGCGGCGCGTCCTATTCGATCGACTGCTACGCCGACGAGACCCTGCTGTGCGCGATGGAGCGGAACGGTATCGCAGCCCCGTCGGAATGCAGGAGCGGGGAGTGCGGCTGGTGCCACTCGCGGCTGGTGAGCGGCACGGTGTACGTGCCCGAGGCCGTGGACGGAAGACGCCAGGCCGACCTCCAGTTCGGCTACGTGCATCCCTGCTGCTCGTTCCCGACCAGCGACTTGGCTATAGACGTTCCGCCATGTAGGAACTAAGCCTTAGGAGCCGCGGCCTCCGCGTAGGCGGGGCCGCGATCCCGAGGCAACGGCGCCCGGATCGATAGCTGGAACCCGGCGCCTTCCTCGCTCTGCCAGGACATGTCGCAACCGGACGCGGCGAGCGCGTCCCTCATGAGGGTCATGCCGTTTCCTTCCTCGAGGGCGTCGCAGCCGCGGCCGTCGTCGCAGACGTTGACGATAAGCCGCGTCGCGCCCCAGAGGAGGCTGATGCTCAGGCGCCTGGCCTTGCCGTGGCGCAGCGCGTTGGTCATCGCCTCGCGGCACGCGTCTCGGATGGCCGCTACGAGCGCCGGCGGAAGCGCCCGCTCGCCGCCGGCGCTGACGAGCTCGGTCTCGATGGCGTCAGGAGGGGCGACCGCCAGGAGCCCTTGCAGGGCCAGCGATAGTACGGCTTCCTGCGATACCTGGCCGCCGAGCCTGCGGTCGAGGCCGGCGAGCCCCTCCCGTACGCGCTCGGCGCATTCGTCGAGAACGGCGCGCTCGTCGATCGCGTCGCCCCGGGCCGCTTCGCTCAGGCCGCGCCTGAGCAGAAAGATGACCAGCGTCAGCGAATGGCCGAGGATGTCGTGGAGGGCGCGGCGCGACGACTGCAGCAGGTCCTGCCCCAGGACGAAGAGCTTGCGCTCGTTGCGCCGGGTTATCTCCACTAGCGATTCCTCGAGGAGGGCGTTCTCCCTGGCGAGCTCCTCCTGCATACGCGCGATCTCCGTGATGTCGGTATAGCACCTGAAGCCGCGCTTCCCCTTGAGCCGCGACGAGTGGAGCCGGTAGACCCGGTCGCCCAGCGTCAGCTCGTCGGATAGCGCTGTCGAGCCTATGACGAACCCTCGCGGGGCGCCGCGCGCGTGGACGACTCGGCCGGCTCCGTCGGTGAAGACGACGAGGTCGTCGAGGGTCTCGAGCACTATCGACCGAGCTACGGGGATAGGGCCGAGGAAGTTGAAGCGCAGGGCCGCCAGGGCGAAGAAGAAGATAGAGGTCGTCATGGCGATGGGCGTCACGTCGAAGAGCGGGCGTATGACGCGGCTCGTATAGAGGATGTTGATCACGAGGGGAATGAGGGCAGCCGTCGCTATGAGCAGCCCGACGGCCATGGAGCGTATCTTGCGTATCCTCATAAGGCAGAACGCGATGCTGACGCCTATGAGCGAGTACGTATAGCCGGTGAACCACGGGAAGATCGGGCCGAAGCGGTCACGCCAGAAATCGAAATAGCTATAGAAGAGCCCATGGAGGGGATTGGTGGCGAAGAGCCCGAAGAAGGCGGAGGAAACGAGGTATAGGGCGCGCATCAGGGGTAGCGACGGGGCCCTGTCATAGCGGAAGCGCACGGCGAAGGACAGGAACAGCGGCCCGATGAAACAGACGGCCAGGTACTGGGTGACGATGAAGAACCAGCGCATCTCCACGCGGGGAGAGACGGTCTTGAGCATCTTGCTGACGATCCACAGGAGCAGGGCTCCCTGGAGCCATAGATACGCCCTGAGCAGGGGCGTCTTGTCGGCGTAGCGATGCAGGAGGGCGTTGCCGCCGACGTTCAGGATCAGCGCGGCTATATGCCACGCCTCGATCCAGAATATCTCGTGGGCGAGCTCGGGCGAGACCGGCATCATTCCAGGTCGACGACGAGGCCGCGCTTGATGGCGAACACCGCTATCTGGGTACGCGCCTCGAGCCCGAGCTTCGCGAGTATGGACGATACGCGGTTCTTGACCGTTCCCTCCGAGCACGATTCCCGGAAGGCTATCTCCTTATTGCCGAGGCCGTTGACGATATGGCGTATGTAGTCCAGGTCCTTATCGGTAAGGCCCATGTCCGACGGCGGGGCGCCGGTCGGCTGCAGCCTCCCGGCGGCTAGGAACGGCTTGAGCGCTTCCTGGAAGACGACGAGGCCGCCGGCTATCGCCCTGATGGCCCGTACGAAGACCGCCGGCTCGACGTCCTTGAGCAGGAATCCGTCGACCCCGAGCGCGATCGCCCGATGGACCATCTCCGCGTCCGGGAAGGTGGTCAGCAGCGCTATCTTGGTGTCGAGGCCCTCGTCCCGTATGGCGCGGGCGGCCTCGAGCCCGTCCATGACCGGCATGCGTACGTCCATGAGTATGATGTCCGGCCGCTTGGCGCGGCATAGCTCGAGCGCCTCGCGGCCGTCCGCCGCGGTGTCGAGTATGGACAGCTCAGGGTCGCCGTCGAGCAGGAGATGCACCGACTCGCGTATGAGCTGCTGATCCTCGGCGAAGATGATACGGCAGTTCATGGAGCCTCCCTGCGCGGCGCTAGCTCGTTGACGAGTGAACGTACCTCCGCGAGCGATTCCTCGGCGAGCCCGAGGCAGTCCGAGAGCGATCGATTCCTTGCCGCGTAGGACAGGAATCGCTTAAGCTTCACGCGCACCTCGCGGTCTATCTCGCCCGAGACGTGCTCGACGATACGGGCCCGCGCCGCCTCGCTGTCCAGCCGCTCGATCGATACCAGGAGCCGCTGGCGCGCGGCCAGGGCGGCGCCGGCGCGCTCCAGCGAGTCCGCCAGTTCCTGTTCGCGGCTGGTGTCGAGGAGGGTCAGGAGCGAGCCGCGGCCGCCCGGCAGCGGCTTGAAGCGCCAGTAGAAGCTTCGGGAGTCCAGGCGCGCGGTGCCGGCGGCCTCCTCGGGGGCGGCGAGGAGCGCCGAAAGGAAGGCCGCCGGATGGTCGGCCGGCGGGTCAGGCCTATGGTCCAGGACGAAGACTTCCGGCAACGGGTTCTCCCGTCCGATCGAGATGATCCTGCCCGCCGCGTCGAAGACGACTATGCCCTCGCGGATGCTGTCGAGCAGGAGGCCTTCATGGCGCTTGACGAGGTCGTCGGGACGGCGACGGATGAAGAGCAGCAGTACGAGCGCCCCGCTTATGATCGCCGGCGCGATCGACAGGAGGGCGACGGCTCGCAAGGCGGATGCCGCGCGCGGCCAGGGGGCTATCACGGACAAAGGCAGGCACGCGAGCAAGGCCGCAGACGAGGCGAACCAGGAGGCGTACAGGAGCGGCCGCCGGTGAAAGGAACGAGCCGTCTCCATCGAGAGGGCGGCGAGGCAGACGGCGGAGCAGAGAACGATCGCGAAGATGTCGTAGCTGTAGGTGACCATGGGCTGGGCAAGTATAGACCATGAATCGCGGTCTGCAAACGCCGGGTTTAAAAAAAAACGCCAGTCGCCGTCTTTGTCCATCGTGCCTTTGGTCATGCCACCGGGCCTGACTAAAGAATGGCGGCCGACGTGACCTACGGCACTTCCGCCATGGTGCCGCCCGACGTATACATACGGACAAACACTACGTTAGGAGCGCGATGCATGAAGAAAATCGTATTCGCCGCGATCGTATGCGCGGCCGTGTCCTCCTGCTCGTTCATGGGCATCAGCGGCAGTTCCGTGCCGGCCGGCACGTATAGGGCCATAACGGATCCCGACGGCGACCACGTGGTAACCACGGTGGAGCTCGCCGACGGTAGCTTCAAGTACCAGCGGGCGATAGACGGCGACGTCCAGGTACGGTACGAGGCCACCTTCGATAGCTTGACCGACATCGGTAACAATACCTACGAGGCCGTACTGACCAGCCTGACCGGTCTAGCAGGCTCGACCGACTGGACTAGCCTGAACACCTCCGTCGCGCAGCTGCAGCTGATCTATAACAGCCCCACGCTCAGGGTCAACCTCGACGTCAACGGCAACGGCGCCTTCGACGCCGGCCTCGTCGACCTGGTGGAGGTAAGCTTTGAGGCGGAGTGACGC
>ERZ795053.5116-NODE-5116-length-13738-cov-5.440035_pt1 | contig 13738 bp, 9 predicted proteins | sample MGYA00375137_ERZ795053 | MGnify/ENA primary metagenome ERZ795053 (study PRJEB30182, sample SAMN05720284) | activated sludge metagenome | isolation source: Anaerobic digester | place: Hong Kong | collected 2014-12-17 ... | reverse complement strand
GGTGCTATACCAGCCGCCTTGGTCCAGTGCCCGTTTCAGCTGTTTCAACAGCACCGAATAGTCGATGCGGTAGTCCGGGCGCTTGTAGAGCACGCTGCCATACGATTCGACAAAAAGGAGGTAGATGTTGGGTTTGCGCGGCAGCGTGTAGGCCGAGTAGTCATAGGTCTTTTGTAGTTCGGCATCGTCAAAGCTGGAGACCAGGCGATAGAGTTCCAACGACTTCTCAATGTTCTCTTCCACCTTGTAGCTGAGGCTACTCAATACGGTGGTCGGCGCGGCCAGGGCATGCTGTTCCTTGACAACGGCAAAGAGCAGTAAAAGACCCGCTCCACCAAAGAGGATACGGCTGCCTGGTCCCCACTGTACACTGAGGGTACTCTGATAGAAGTGGGTGGCTAGTTGGTATATTCCCCACACAATCACCACGACCAGCAGCAGCGCACCCAAATAGAAGCTCACCGCAATGTTTAGGTGGTCGAACAGATAGCGCAGCCCATCGAGGGCCAGAAAATAGTGGTTGTAAAAGACCGGTTCCGATTGGTAAATTGAAAGGGTGATCGCTTCATAGATGTAGTAGCTGAGCAGAAAGAAGTAGGCGCCAACAAAGAGAGAGCGCAATCCTGGTCGGCGCAACCAGGCAAAGTTGACCAATAAGACAATGAGGAGCAGCAACTCAATGTTAAGCCGAAAGGGGTCAAAGTTCTCGCGCCCAATGACGAGTTGGTGAAAAAACGATGGCCAATCCTGGTTGCTCAAGAGGGCAAAGGGCAGGAGGGTCGTTTCTTCCCTGTTAAGCAGGTAAAGTGGCAAAAAGAGCAACGTGTTCAGAATGATGAAACAGAGAAAAAATGTGCGACTGGGATGGTCCCCGGCGCGCTGTTGGTGAGAGCGAAACCAGCTTTGCATAGCAGCACCACTTTGTTTGGTAAACTTGTTTAGGATGAAACGGCATGAAACATCTCTGCGGTCATCTCGGCTTGTGCCAGGTGTTCCGCAGCGTGGCGTGCAACAACGACAAAGATCTCGTTGCTGCTCATTGTGCCCCGCCTGGGGTGTTGGCGGGGCTGCGCCAAATCCGCGGCATTCATCGTGACGAGTGTGGCATCAATATCGGTCCGAAGCTGGTGCCAGCGTTCTCTGATGGCTGTCGAATCGCTGCCCACCGCTTGAAATTCGGCATCACGCTTGCGCTGCACGGGCTGCCCACAGACAACACCCCAGATCGTCTCCTCAATGTTGCCAACGATATGGGTTGCCAGTGCAAAGAGGCTGCTGGCGGTGGGAGAGGGGCGCCAATTGAGCGCTTCACCGGATAGCCCTTCCAGCAGGTCAAGCAGCCGTTCCACCGAGCGCACAACGTAGGGCCACGCCACTGCTGTGGATTGGGCAACCGTTGCCGGCCACGGCAGATCAGCTAGGTCTTCAAGGGTATCGTAAAAGAAGACCTGTTGCGCAATGCCTTGCAGGGTGGTCGAGATCTCGGAGCCAGTGCGGGCGATCACCACAACCGGCTTCCCTTGGCTATGAGCGTAGCCTGCCTCGATCCCCAACCCCACCCCTTTTTCACTAAATTCAAGTAAGACAAGGTCCGCCGCGTCGATGGCGCGAAACGAATGACGCATCAGCGCAGCGGGCGGCAACTCTTTGGCCCCCCACTGTTCGATGTCGCGGAACACACAGGTGCTACGATGTCCCGCCGCCGATAGCGTTGCCGATAACGCTTCAATCAACGCACGGTTTTGACCATTGGCATGGTATTTGATTGCAAGATAGAGATGCATAGTCACCAAATGCTATCAATTGCCTTCACACTTGTCAATTGTACCTAATGCGCTGTAAACAGAGATCGTTGGCAAGCCTTCCAAGAAGGTCCAATGCCAATCTGCTCTGTTCGTTCTGCACTAAGCCCAAGACCATTCAAATAAGGAAATACTGGTTCCCATCGCTCCGCGTGGGAACAGGTCCCGGACGCTCTGCGTCCCGAGACGCAGAGCGTCTCATCCAACATTCCACGCAGAGCGTGGAACGAGCAATATGCTTATTTGAATGGTCTTGGCACTAAGCCAGCGCCGCTGGGTGTGTACGCCTCTTCGAAAGGCTGCGCATTTTCAGGTGCTTACAGAAGAAGACCAAATTGAGCGTCTGGCGTAAGCCCCAATTGTGGTACGCTCCCTTATCGAAATTCGGGCTTGACATATCGATAAAAATCAATATAATCGGTCTTATGTCAATTGACCAAAATGTGATCACCTTCGCCAAAGCGCTTGCCGACGAAACCCGGCAAGAAATCATGAAACTGCTCTGTTGTGAGTGGCTCAGCGTCAACGATGTGGTTGACGCATTGGGGGGCCGCGTCAATCAGCCAACGGTGAGCCATCACCTCAAACTGCTTGCCGATGCCCATCTGGTGGATGTACGCCAGGAGGGGCGTCAACGCTTTTACACCCTCAATCAAGAGCACTTTACGGTCTGTTGTGGCGTCCTCATGCACAATTTTGCGCCCGATTTTGTGGGTGCCAATTTTGTTGCGACGCCGGAGTTGACGTTGACGCCAAAGGGCGATACGCCGAAAGCGGTGTAAATTGCCAGTCCGCTCTCTGCGCCGCTCGCGATTTACACAATTCGTGCGATAGCGCCCGCCAAAGTCGTCTGAGCTGTAGACAGGCGTGCTTGGCGAGCAGTGCTTGAGCAGATTTTTTTACACAAAAGTATCGATGGATATCGATGTTATTGTTTGGTCGGCATGGCCTTACGCTCGCTTCGTCCCCGATACGCAAGGGAACTTGGTAACAAAAAGGAGAGCAAGATGACAACAAATACCTTACCCGTCGCCATTATCGGCGGTGGCCCCGTGGGGCTTGCCGCGGCGGCCCACTTGATTCAACGGGGGGAAACTCCCCTGGTCTTTGAAGCAGGACGTGAAGTCGCTGCCAATATCCGCACCTGGGGCCACGTGCATCTCTTTTCGCCGTGGCGCTGGTGTGTCGATAAGGCGGCCGTTGCCCTGTTGGAAGCCGCCGGCTGGCAGATGCCTGATCCTGATCGCCTGCCCACCGGTGATGAACTTATCGATGACTATCTGTTGCCGCTGTCGCAACTGCCGGTTCTAAAAAATCAGATCCATCTGAATACACGCGTTGTTGCCGTGAGTCGGCGGCGCGCTGACAAACTAAAAGATGCCGGTCGCGCCGATGCACCGTTTGTCCTGCAAGTCGAGCACGATGGCGTCGAGACACGGTTGCTGGCCCGCGCTGTGATCGATGCCAGCGGCACCTGGGCAACTCCGAATCCCATTGGTGCCGATGGTCTCGCCGCACCGGGTGAGCAAGCGCATCGCGACAAGATCAGCTACGGGATCCCCGCCGTGTTGGGGGCAATGCGCAAGCGCTATGCTGGGAAACATGTGGCGGTCATCGGCGGGGGGCATTCGGCGATCAACGCCATTCTCGAACTGCGCGATTTGCAAGCGGAAGCGCCGAAGACGCAGATTACCTGGGTGTTGCGTAAAGCTAACGTAGCGACGACCTACGGTGGATTGCAGAACGATGAATTGCCTGGCCGCGGCTTACTGGGTGTGCGTATCAAGGAACTGGTCGACCGCGGGGCAATTGAGATTGTCACGCCATTCTTTACCACGCGGGTCAATGGCGTGGGCGAGCAATTGCACCTGATCGGTGACACACCCGCTGGTGAGCACACGCTGATCGTCGACGAAATCATCGGCGCAACCGGTGCGCGGCCGGATCTGGCGTTCCTGCGTGAATTGCGGCTCGATCTTGATCCCGCTGTCGAAGCGCCCAGCGCGATTGCACCGTTAATCGATCCAAACCTTCATAGCTGCGGCACAGTTCCCCCGCACGGGGAGAAAGAACTGCGTCACCCCGAACCAGGCTTTTACATGGTCGGCATGAAGAGCTATGGTCGGGCACCGACTTTCCTGTTGGCGACGGGCTATGAGCAGGTGCGTTCGGTGGTGGCGGCGCTGGTGGGCGATTGGGAAGCGGCGGCGGATGTACAGTTGGCGCTTCCGGAGACCGGGGTCTGTGGGGTGCCCGCCGGTATCGATCCGAATGGCTTGGGCCTGGGCAGCAGTTGTTGTGGCGCGCCAGCCCCTGCCGCTGCTTCACCGCTGATCAACGTTGACCTCTCTGGTCTGCAACTGGGGCATACACCATCGGCACTGGGGTCGATTGCCCTGACCGCTGACAGTTGTTGTGGCGTGGACGCCTGTTGTACGGCGGACGCGCCAGTCGCCGCCGATGCCTGTTGTACAGCGGAGACCAAGGCAGAAGCACAGCGCGAGCGGGTGACCGCCGGTGGAGAGAGTTGTTGCGGATAATGTTGTTGGAACTAGCTACCGTAGGGTTTTGAGCTATCACTGTACGCCAGGGGCTGAAGACCCCTGGCTACGTAACGATGCCCGGTAAACCGGGCTTTCCCGGCACGTTAAGCCCGGTTTACCGGGCGTTGTTCTGTAGCCCTGTGCTTTAGCGCAGGGCGGATTCCCGTTAAAACCCAAACCCTACGGTAGCTAGGTGTTGGAACAGTAGTGCTGTAAATTACGCGATCAAAAACAAAAAACGGGCTGGGGTTCGTGCAGAACGCACGAACCCCAGCCCGTTTTTTGTTGCATAGATCCTTGCTGAGACTTTGCTGAGACCCTGCTGAGACGCCCCTGCTATGCTATGAGCACAGGGTCAAAACAGAAAGCTTGCAAGCAGGTGGGAGTCATGCCCCACCGAGAGATCTCTCATCTCAACGACCCTTTCGTGAACCTTCCGTCCGGTATTCGAAAGGAATTTTAGAGATGACAACCCGTACACATGTATCCAAATTTACCGTCAAATTCATTCTCGCAGTTGTGCTGACAATCGCCACCACGATCGGTTCCGGTGTTGTGGCTACACAGATGGGGATAGAGCACGGCGCGGCTGTCTATGCCTGTACTTCTTCTGGCGGCGGTGGCTGCTGAAGAATAGAGACTGTCCCAGTTTGTGTGTAAATATGTAGGCTGCTCAGTGTAGAACGTAGCCATTTACACACACTGTGGTACAGTCTCGAAGAATAAGCAATGCAGGGGATGCACAGAACAGCCTGCCTCAATCGTTTGTGCTCCCCCCGGTATCTTTGCTTCCCCCAGTATCTATCGTCGTGAGCGCTTTCCAGTCATCTGCTAACATAGCCAAACCGGCCGTGTAGTTAAACTGTAAATAGCCCTGTTTTGCAGCCTTTAGCAGTTCTTTTGCCAACTCAATTTCACCTATCGATAGATGGATCAAGCCGAGATTGTGTTGTGCTTGGGCCAATTCCAGACCGAGTGAAAATTGACGGTACACGGCTTCGGCTTGTCGTGCCAGTTGCATGGCATTGGTATAGTTCCCCGTAAGCCGGTAGGCGACCGAAAGATTGTTGAGGACATTGCCAAGGAGCGAGCGTTCCCCCAGCCGCTCGATCAGTTCGACGTCACTATGTAGGATTGGAATTGCCTGTGCTGGAACGCCCCGCTCAATGTGCAGCAATCCTAGATTTAAATAGCCATAGATTAGGCTGTGACCATCCTCCAACTCTTCCCAGATCGAGCATGCATGCGAGAGATGTTGCTCGGCCTGTGCCCACTGTCGTTGGCGCACATATAAGACGCCGAGGTGGTTGTGGGTATGCGCTAGCCCATGTCTATTTTCCAAGGCCTCAAAGATGGTCAGTGCATGACAACTCAAAATCCTGCTGCGCCACCAGTGACCGTGATCCACATAGAAGTACCCCAGATTGGAACAGGCACGTGCCTCTTCAAAGCGGTTGCCGGTCCGACGTGCCAGGTAAATCGTTTGGCGATAGTAGTAGATCACATCCTTGATTTTGCTCATCCGGTTACAAAGCCGAGCCAGCAAAGCTGTGAATGTAGTTTCTGCCTCTAGATCTGCTTCCTGTTTTGCCACGTTACGTGCTCGCTGCAAGACAATTTCCCAAGCATCCCAGTGGCCGCGCCGTTCCATGTAGGGTGTTAACGCCACAATCAACGGCTTGACCAACGGCCATGCCGGTGTAAAGTCAAGGCCAAGGTTGATCGCCTTCAGGATCGCCTCACGTTCCCGATCCAAGTAGGCCACTTCAAGTTGTTGTACAGCGTCGTGATCACGCCAATGGGTCACCATGCGCACAACTCGTTGCTGAAAAAAACGCAGGTAGGGCGCAGTGGAAAGCGTTTCATTGGTCACTGCCATTGGAGCACCTCGTTCATCAAAAAGGTCTCGGTGAGCCGGTGTAGCCGATACCGCGGCTCGTTGAGATCACCACCGGTCTGTACCAAGGAAAGTGCATTGAGTTGGGCCAACCCCTCCTGCAACTCATCGATCTCCAGCTCGCTGACCAATGCCAACTGGGCAAAGGTCCCATTCGGTGCCAGGGGGAGGCTCAAGAGCAGTTGTCTGCTCTGCTCAGTTAACATTTGCCACGCTTGCCAGTAGATATAGGTGTAGAGCTGGTCGATGCGCTTCCCGCGGGCCTCGCGCAAATTGTCCAGCACTTGCGGTAGCGGTAGAAAAGTCAGTTGACCAATCACAAGCTTCAGCGCCAACGGATTGCCACCCACAAGTTGATAGATTTCGTGTAGCTCAGCTTGGCTGGCGCTGGCAAGGCGGGCACTGTTGCGGACCGTGGCCTCGTGACGCAAAAATGCGTGGGCATCTTCCTCCTCCAACTCTGTCAAGCTGTAACAGAATATATCCGAATAGCTCTGCAAGGTCAGGCGGCTTGTGATCAGACATTTGCTTGGATTCACCAACTGACGCAAATAGGGCACAAGCGTCTGATAGTCGGGGACACTCTCTAAGTTATCGACGACGACAAGTGTTGGAACGTCAGTCAATCGTTGGCGCAAGATCTGATGCTTCTCTTGATGCGACGCCGTCAGTGGCGGTTTGTCGAGGAGCTGTTCGAGTAGCAGCGTGGTCAACGTCTCTACATCGAGTGCCGGGCGACCGGTCTCAGTGATGCCGACTGCGGGGCGAAACTCTTCTTGTTTGGCACTGACCCAGGCGATGTCCTCAAAGCGATCGCTCTGCACGAATTCGTGGACGAGCAGCGTGGCGAGGGTTGTTTTGCCAATGCCACCAATGCCATCTAACGCCACGAGCCACGGACGATCCGCACGTTGTAACACGTCATAAATGCGCACACGGGCACGCGCTGTGCCAAAGAGTTCCTGATCCGGTAACGGATCGAGACGACTCAGGATGCGAACCGCTTTAGATGGTGTGTGTAGCGGAGGTGGATTTTGTGTCGGTGGTTGACTGACCAGGGCCGCCCCATCGCCCACTGAATTTGCTCTGTTTGTGTTATGGGTGAGGGGAATGGCGTCTGGATCTTGGCCATTGGTTGTGACAGTGAATGAACCCAGTTTGATGCTATTAACCAAAGCAATGGTGCTCTCTTCCGGTTCAACGCCCAATTCGCGCTGCAATATTTCACAACAGCTGTCGAACTGAGCCAATGCGCCACTGCGGTCACCTTGCGCGGCGAGGGCATAGATCAGCTGACGATGGGCATTCTCTTGCCACGGCTCTAGCCGGATTTCTTGGCGGGCAAAGTTTGTCGCCGATAGAAACTCATGTTGGTCGAGATGGAGTTCCGTGAGTTGACTGAGCGCTTGCAACATCTGCCGGTGGCGGACCTCCTGTTGTATCACACGCCATTCTTCGAAATCCGGGCTGTCAATCTCCTCCAGTCCAGCAAGCAACTCTCCCCCATAGAGTGCTACCGCTTGGGCCAAATAACTTTGCGTGCTGGACTTGGAGGCCGCAGTCTCTGCATTGTGGATCAGCTTGTCGAATTCCATGACATCGACGACGCAATCACGGTGATTGACACTCAACTGTACAGTCTGCCGATCAATCGTCAAAATGGGTGGCTCCAACGTGAGCAGGGGGCTGAGAATATCGCGCAAATTGGCGAGCACATTGCGCAGACTCTTGCGAGCCTGTGCTTCGGGATAATCACCCCACAACAGCGTTGCCAACCGACTGCGTGTCACCGGGCGATTGGCCTCGACAGCTAGATAGGCCAGGAGTGCACGCGCTTTGTTCGAGCGAAAGCCGGTGAGCATGGAACTTTCCAACGCCTGGGGATTGTGTGGCGCGGTTGTCAGCGCATTGGCTGGGCTTGGTGTACCGCTTGCAGATGGATACAGACGGACATCAAAAGGGCCAAACAACCTGATTTCTAGATGAGCCATGAACGTGAATCATCCTTCTCAACGTAATTGTTGGACGTTTCTTGATAAAGCATGTTGATGATGCAGCAAAAACTTCGTGGCGTTACCGTGGCACTTTGGATGCGAATTGCGTAGATTGTTGCCCAGCTTGGTGGCGTTATAGATACGGAGGCTGTGTACACTATGGACAGCTGGACAAAGTAACCGAGGAATACATACCACAGGTTAGGAATCACGTTGGACGATTTATCTGGTCTTCTTCCGTAATTCCCAAAAATGGGACGCACCCGTAACGGAGCCCAAACAGCTCCCTAACAATTGTGTAACTTATTCTATCATAAGTCTCTCAAACACTCTACTGCTTTTTCTTGTACAACTGGACTTTGGCAAAAATCTAACCCATCAGCTTCCGTACACGAGTAAACAGTCCCTACTTCATGACAAAAACCTGACAGCTTTGCTCGGAAAAGCTGAAAATTTACCAGAGTTCAATCTGTAAGTTTACGAATTGTTCAATATTTTTCTATTTTCTGTAAGGTGTAAACCAAAAAGGAGCTTCTCATGACAACAATGACCGCAACTGCAACGATGGCTGTTTCGACCAATGGTACCTCTGCCGCCCAATCTAGTCTGCCCGCCAGTGGCAAGATGAAGCCCACGAAGGTGCAAGATGGTATGTCTGGAACGATGAAGGCATCCTATCTCATGCAACTGTATACAAATGTCGTGTTGGCAACACCAACCATCAACTTGCCCTCACAGGTGGATACTGCGACTAACACGACCGTTAGCACGGATCTGCCCAAACACCAGGTCACTGCCCAAAACCATGCCAAGTATTACATTAACACTGTCAACCCGCTGATTGTTGGTACGGTGGCCGATATTTTGGGCTTCGCCAATGAGTGGAATTCTTTCTACGATAAGTTGCTTGTGCTTTCACATTCGATTGACGAGGATAATCACAAAGAGATGTTTACCGAAGCCATGCAACTTTTTCAGAAGGCGATCAAAGCAAAGGGCGACTCTACGACACCAGTGATCACGGCGCTCAATAACTTGTTGGCTGATATTCAGAGCGACCAGCGCAATTTTAACCAAGATCACGGCACAGTTGAATCCTGGCTTGCCGGTGAATCTGGCGAACTCGAGACGTTAAAATCAGAGATCAAGGCTGACCAGGATGCCATCAAAAAAGATAATGCGATGATTGCCGGTGGTGCAGTGATGATCGTTGCGGGCGTCTTGACATCGATTGCGGGCGTGGCCGCCGATGTCGTAACGGGTGGCGCAGCAACAGCCATGGTCGTCGGGGGGCTGGCCGTGGCCGCAGGTGGCGCAGCCATGGCCGGGATCGCGGGGAAGGATCTGGAGAAGAAGCAAAAGGAACTCAAGAGCAAGACCATCGAACTGAATGCAGATCAGATTCTCTATACCAATGTCAATGGCATCGACCACACCATTGGAAATATTGTGGGCGCACTCACGGATGCCGTGAGCGCCGTTGAAAGCCTGCAACATGGCTGGAATTCACTCCACGACGATTTTGGCGAGATTATCAACGCATTGGAACTGGCAGATCCGGATATGCCTGCCTGGTTGTCTACACAACTGTCCGCCGCCAATTCCGATTGGGCCGATTGCCACAAACTGGCTCAACATCTGCAAGAGAACGGCACGTTGCAGGTCACGACGCAGAAGATCTGAGGCGCTCCCCCTTTGTATCGAGAAGTCCCTCGAAAGCCGGACATTCAACCTGGTTCTGTAGAAGGCTAAACCCAAGACCATTCAAATAAGGAAATACTGGTTCCCATCGCTCCGCGTGGGAACAGGTCCCGGACGCTCTGCGTCCCGAGACGCAGAGCGTCTCATCCAACATTCCACGCAGAGCGTGGAACGAGCAATATGCTTATTTGAATGGTCTTGAGGCTAAAGCAGGTTGGACGTCTGGCTTTTACCGCTACAACAAATGGTTCCAAGTTATGAGCGCTATCGTAACTGCAGATCCGCTGCATTACGAACAGTTGTTTAGGAGGAATAACAGATGCCACGTTCGATGATTCATGACCGCGATGATGACTCTCCGGATGCCAATAGTCACGATGGTTACCGCCCCGATGGACCAGTTCAGAACAATCAGCCTGTTTCAGCACCACTGCCAAAGGGTGATTGCCCGATTGCGCCGCCGGAGCAGATGACACATTCGGTCAAGCCCGCAATGGCTGCCATTGCACTTGCCGATCAGGCAGCGACAGAGCTGATCAATCAAGTAAATCCTCCTGCATCGTCGGTGGTGCCCAATCTGCCCACCCATGTCGCCAATGCCAAACGACATGCGCAAACGTGGCAACAGACCTTGCGACCCCAGGTGATCCAGGTTTTGGGCGGGGTGGTCGCATTTGGCAACACCTTTGAACACATGTATACACCTCTGTTGCAAGAAGCGCAACGCATTGCCAACGGCGATACAACCGCCAATGCATCGTTCCAAACGCATATCGCTGGCCTGCATAATACAACAAGTCGCACAGCGACAACGGCAAAAGCGCTCACACCCCAACTCAAGCAATATGCCATCGAGGCAGCAGGTGACAGTGCCAACCTGCTTGGCGATTCCAATACTGTGACCGCCCAACTGGCAGGGGATAAGGCCGCCATCAATACGTTGAATGATACTCTGCACAGCCGTGAAAAAGATCTGAAAACCAAGATCATTATCACCGCCTTTTTCCCCCTGATCATGGGCATCGTTGAAGGGATCAAACATGACATTCGTGACGCCAAGCGCGCACTACATGATGCCCAACAGTCCCTCGACGATACTGCTCAGGAAGCGGCCACGTTGCGTGCTTTGCAACTGGGCCTTGCCAGTTTTGTGCGTTCGGCCCATACATTGCAAATCAGCATGAGCGCTCTGGCCGATGGGTGGGACAATCTGAATGCACAGTTTAACGAGCTCATGCAGTCGGAAAATATCACCGCCTCTGGTCTGTGGACCCCTGCATTGCTGGATACCGCTCGCCGCAACTGGGTGGATTTGCGTGATCTAGCTATAACGTTGGGCGAAGGAATTCATCAGTGGCCGGTCGATAACGCGTCGCTGCTTCGTTACAAAAAACTCACGGGCACGGCAATCCTTAGCCGCATCACAGTTACACGCGATGCCGGGCAGGAATCGCTCAAGCTTGTCGACGGATACACCAGCAACGGGTGGCGCAGGGATTGGTCGTTGCTCTGTCGAGGCGATTTCATGGGCCGCAAACAGGCGCAGATTGCGCTCTATGATCCCGTGCATGGCGATATCGATATCGTCGGCTTTGATGCCGCGGGCAGCACCATGAAATTTGATTATCAAAATCAGGGACTGCCAAAACAATGGGAAGCGATGGTCGCCGGGGATTTCCTGGGTAACAGCTGCAGCCAGTTGATGCTCTATGATCCCACCGCAGGCACGTTGACCCTCGCTAGCTTTGATCACAACGGTAAGCTTGCCCGACAAGTCGCGTATGCGGATGGGGGGACCAAGGCCAACAACCAGCAGTGGGATACGCTGGTGGCTGGGCGATTTTTGCCAAATGGTCGCAGCCAACTGCTCACCTATGCTGTCAACGAGAAACGGATGACGCTCACGGGCTTTCAGCAGCAGGGGCGGATAGAGCTGCAGAAGACCACAGACCAGGCGATCCCACAGGCCTCCTGGCGTCTGATGGAGGTCGGTGATTTTCTAGGGGTTGGGCAAGATCAGATTATCTTTCACAGCCAGCAGTTGCGGCAGATTTGCCTGGTTTCGTTCACCACACAAGGTCAGCCTGTTGTCCACGCAACGCAATCCCTCGCCGCCGACTGGCAACTGGCGACTGTCGGCGATTTCTTGGGCAATGGACGGGCACAGATTGCCTGTTACGATTCCCAATCAGGCGCGATTACATTGTTGAGCTTTACCGATCATGGTGGGATCGCCATCTCGCAAACCACAACCATTCGTCAAGGCTGGAATCAGATGGTTGTGGGTCAGGTACTTGGCAATGGGTTAGATCAGATCCTCGCATATGGGAGCGAACAAGGCATTGCTTCCATCATCCGTTTCAAACACACGAATTTGGCGGAAGCGATGAGCCTTGCCCATCACTGGGACACAGACTGGACAACCATGTGCCTGGGTCACTTCTGTGATCCACGGTCTGCCTGACCAATCTTGCTCGATGCGTTCGTTGCTTTCGCCCTAAACCTCTATACAACTCAGAAACGAGGAGATCATGACTACTGCCACCCGCACCACTCTACAAACCAATGCGCTGTCCGTACACGCGCTGCAAATCGCGGTTGAGGAAATCGCTGCAACAGATATTCTCCTGCAAATGTATGCCAATGGGTTGGCAGCGCAACCCGATCTGCCGATACCGCAGGCGCCAACCTTGCCCACCCATCAGCAAGCGCTGCGTAAGACAATTGACCAAAGCTATATCCAGGGGGTAGAGCCTGCCACGTTCCAATGCTATGCCGATATATCGGCATATTGCAATGAATTCAATGTGTTTTGCGGCAAGCTTGAACAGCTAGGGTATCAACTCAGCGCTGGTGACACCAACCATACAACACAGCGCGCAGTCGCCAATGAGTTAAGCCAAGCGTTGTTGGTATTTATCAAGGTGATTCAGACAAACTTATCGACCAACCAACAGACGATGGGTCTGGCAACATCGCTGCAACAGTCGATGGCGGCATTACAAAAACAATTCGATGCGGATCTGCAGTTGGTGGAAACATTGTTTCATCAGGGCGAAATCGCCGATCTTCAAGCTGCGGTCAATGCCGAGTTCGACGCAATCAACAAGGATAATCAGCAAATCGCCAATGGCGCCGTCAAAGGGTTGAAACCCGTGTTGGAGATCATGTTGGGAGTCGTCAAGGCCGCGGGCAAAATCTTGGGCGGTGGGGGAACAGCGGAGTCCGCTCCACCCCCTGAAAATGGTGACGACACATTTGATCTCTTTATTGAAGGGGTGAAAGATGCCAAACACGTCAATGCCGAATTGGATGCGATTGTCGATGATGTCAATCGCCGGATTGTCGCCTATGGACAATTGTTGATGACACTGAAGATGGATCAGTCACGCTATGCGCTTGTGCAGGCTTTGGTGCAACGTGTCACAGCGATGAGCCGCGCAAGCGCCAACAGCGTAGATGCCTTTACCAAGCTACACCAAGGTTGGCAGTCACTGGCGGATCATCTGCAAGAATTGATCGTCCGACTCAATGATGGCGCCGCGACTGGCAGCGAGATCATCACCGCCCTTCAAACAGCCAAGGACGAAATCCAACAGTTGCATTCGACTGTTCAATATCTACAGGAGCTCGGGCAACTACCCGTGACGCAAGCTCGATTGCCTGTCGCTGCCTAGCGTGATAACTGCCGACTCAATGTCAGTAAGTTAAGCGCACTTGACCTAAAAGTCTTCAGTGGTCAGTACTCAGTTTTCAGTCCCGCCAGGGCGCACGGCACCCTTCCAACGGGAAGTAACAAAG
>ERZ795053.5114-NODE-5114-length-13748-cov-9.277806_pt1 | contig 13748 bp, 14 predicted proteins | sample MGYA00375137_ERZ795053 | MGnify/ENA primary metagenome ERZ795053 (study PRJEB30182, sample SAMN05720284) | activated sludge metagenome | isolation source: Anaerobic digester | place: Hong Kong | collected 2014-12-17 ... | reverse complement strand
TACTGATTACGGTAGCGGCCGCGCTCATCCTCGCCTGGCGACCGACCGTACTTATCTACGGCCTACAGGCGGCCGGCCTCTACGCCTCCATCGCCATACCGATGGGGCTCATCCTCGGGATCGTGCACATCGTCAACCTCGCGCACGGCGAATTCCTGATGGTGGCGGCGTACGCGACCTACCTGCTGTGCAGGTCGCTCGGCATAGACCCCTACCTGGCGATGCTGCCGGTGGCCGCGGTGACCGCCGGCTTCGGCTTCGTCATCTACAAGCTGACCATACGGCAGGCCCTCAAGGCCCCGGAGCTCAACCAGCTCATCCTGACCTTCGGGCTCGGCATCTCGATGACGCAGGTAGCCAACCTGCTCTTCACCTCGCAGACGAGGAAGCTGTCGTTCGACTACGTCTCGGCGTCGGTCGATATCGGCGAGCTGTCGTTCGGTATATACAACTTCGTGTTCCTGCTGGCCGCTGCCCTGATGGCGTTCGGGCTCAGGTGGTACCTGACGAGGACCACCGCCGGCAAGGCGGCGCTCGCCGTCGGGCAGAACCCGCGCGGCGCCGCCATCGTCGGCATCGACGTCGACAAGACCTACGGCATAGTGTTCGCGATCGCCACGGCCCTCGTCGGCATGATGGGGTCGATGCTCATCACCCGCTCGGCGGTCTTCCCGACTGTAGGTAGCCCGTACACGATGAAGAGCTTCTGCCTGGTCGCGATGGCGGGCATCGGCAATATCCCCGGCATACTCGGCGCCAGCATCCTGCTCGGCGTCTCGGAGAATTTCCTCAAGGCCTTCCGCGGCCTGCGCGGCTGGGCCGATATCGTATTCTTCGTCCTGATCATCACGGTGATACTCGGACGCTCGATCAAGGGGAAGAAGGCATGAAGATAAGGGGCTCGTACATAGCCGCGGCGGCGATCGCGGCCGCGGTCATCGCCTTCCCGGCCTTCCTGGGGGCGTACCCCCTGAACGTCGCCCGTAACGTCATGACGTACATGGCCCTGGCGATCAGCTGGGACATGCTGCTGCGCTCCGGGCAGATATCGTTCGGCATCGCGGGCCTGTTCGGCCTCGGGTCGTACGCCTCGATCCTCGCGGTGCTCCGCGGCGGCATGGACCCGCTGCTGAGCATCGCGTTCGCCGCGCTGTTCGCCGGGCTCGTCGCGTTCGCGCTCGGCTTCGCGATACTCAGGCTCAGGGCGATGTACTTCTCCATCACCACGCTCGCGCTGATGGAGATATTCAGGATCGTCATGCACAACCTGCACGACTTCTCCGGCGGGCCGGAGGGCGCGGTGCTGCCCGGCGTCATCTTCGACGGCAACGCGTCGGCGCTCTACTGGCTATGCCTCGGGGGGCTGTTCGTCACGATAGGCGCCTCGGCGTATTTCGAGAAGAGCAAGCTGCGCCTGGCGCTGACGGCCATACGCAACGACGAGACGAGCGCCCGGTCGAACGGCGTCGACATCTTCAAGTACCTGCTCGTCGCCTTCGTCGTGACCTCGACCCTGCAGGGCATGATGGGCGCCATCCAGGTGCAGTCGTACGGCTTCACCACGCCGGACACCGCCTTCGACGCGAACTTCACGCTGCTGCCGCTCGCGATGGCGCTGCTCGGCGGCATCCACAGCACCGTCGGGCCGATGGCCGGCGCCGTGCTGCTCGGCATCGCGTCCGAATGGCTCAAGCTGAAGATCCCGTACGGCCACCTGGTCGTGTACGGCGTCATCATCATACTCGTCATCCTGTTCATGCCGAACGGCCTCGTGGGCCTGGTTCGCGGGGCGATGAGGAACGCCCGCCGGCGAGGTACCGGCGCGGCGGGTACCGGCGCGGCCGGAGGCGTAGAATGAGCAAACTGAGCACGACCGGCCTGACGAAGGCCTTCTCCGGCCTCGTCGCCGTCAACGACGTGACCTTCGGCATGGAGGAGGGCGAGATACTCGGGATCATAGGGCCGAACGGCGCCGGCAAGACGACCTTCATCCACCTGGTCTCGGGCATCCTGATGCCGACCTCCGGGCGCATCGAGTTCAAGGGCCGGGACATCACCTACGCGCCCGCCCACGAGCGTAGCCGCCTGGGCATCGCCAGGACCTACCAGCTGATCCATCCCCTCGAGAACCTCAAGGTGCTCGAGAACGTGATGGTCGGCGCCGTCTTCAGCCGGGGCAAGAGCCTCAAGGAGGCGAGGCTGTCGGCGGAGACCATCTGCGCGGAGCTCGAGCTGGACGGGCTCGGCCGCGACACGGCGCAGCTGTCGATCCTGGAGATCAAGAAGATGGAGATCGCCAGGGCGCTCGCGAACGAGCCCGAAGTGCTGTTCCTCGACGAGGTGATGGCCGGGCTCAACAGCGACGAGACCAAGCAGGTGATAGCCACCGTGCAGCGCATCGCCCGCGAGCGCAGGATGGCAGTCGGCGTCGTCGAGCACGTGATGGGCGTCATACGGGAGCTGACCCAGCGAGTCATCGTGCTCGAGGCCGGGGAGCTGATAGCGGAGGGTCCGTACGAGAAGGTATCCAAGGACCCGCGCGTGATCGAGGCGTACCTCGGGGGTGCCGCATGATACTGGACGTCAAGAAGCTCGAGACCGGCTACGGCAAGCTGCAGGTGCTGCGCGGCATCGACCTATCGGTCGGGCAGGAGTCGGTCGGCCTGTTCGGCCCGAACGGCGCCGGCAAGACCACGCTGATCAACGCGGTCATGGGCATGGTCAAGCCCTGGTCCGGCTCCATCGAGTTCGAGGGATCGCGGATCGGCGGCATGCAGACGCACATGGTGGCCCGGGCGGGCATCGCGCTCGTGCCGCAGGAGCGCGAGCTGTTCCCCGGCATGAGCGTCGCGGACAACCTCGAGCTCGGCGCCGCCTACGTGCCGCGCGGCAAGGGGATCAAGGACAAGCAGCTGGAGACCGTGCTCGCGCTCTTCCCGATACTCAAGGAGCGCTACAAGCAGCTCGTCGGCACGATGTCCGGCGGGCAGCAGCGCATGGTCGCGATCGGGCGGGCGCTGATGGCCAACCCGGCGCTGCTGATACTCGACGAGCCGTCGCTCGGCCTGCAGCCGTCCATCGTGGCGGAGGTCTTCGAGCGCCTGGCCGTGCTCAAGAAGGACGTCGCCATCCTGGTGACCGAGCAGAACGTGCGGGAGAGCCTCAAGGCCATCGATCGCGGCTACGTGATCGAGAACGGCCGGGTGCTGCTCGAGGATACGGCCGAGGGGCTGGCCAAGAACCCCCACGTCGTGTCCGCCTACCTGGGGCTGTAGCCGTGGCCCGCGCCATCGTAGGGGGGATAGGCCTCGAGTACGAGCTCGAATCCCCTGGGCGGGGAACGACGGACTCGGCCGGCGCGCCGCCGACGGTGGCGCTGCTCAACGGCATCGGCATGTCGATAGCCCATTGGCGTCCGGTGGCCGACCGGCTACTGGCCGCCGGCTACCGCGTGCTGACGCACGACTTCCGGGGACAGCTCCTGTCGGACCGTCCGTCCGGGGCCTACTCGTTCGAGCTCCACGCCCGGGACCTGGCCGAGCTGCTCGCCGGGCTCGGGATCGGCCGCGTCTTCGCCGTCGGCACCTCGTACGGCTCCGAGGTCGCCCTGACCTTCGCCCGCGACTATCCCGGACTATGCGCCGGCGTCGCGGCGATCGACGGCGTCACGGAGTACGACGACGTGCTCCGGGCCGCCATCGAGTGCTGGAAGTCAGCTGCGCTCGCCGACCCGAGGACGTTCTACAAGTCGCTCCTGCCCTGGACCTACTCCGCCGCCTACCTCGCCGCCCACCGCGACGAGCTCGCGGCGCGCGAGGGCCTGATCGCCGGCCTGCCCCGCGACTACTTCGAGGGCTTCGCCCGGCTCTGCGACTCGTTCCTGGCCATACGCCTAAGCGGGGACCTCGGCCGGATCTCGCGCCCCTGCCTCGTCGTCGTCGGCGATCGGGATATACTGAAGCCTCCGCGCTACTCGCGGATCATCGCCGACGGGGTGCCCGGGGCCACATACGCCGAGGTCGCCGGCGCCGGCCACGCTCTGGCCATCGAGGCGCCCGGCGAGCTGTCGGACCTGCTGCTCGGCTTCTTCGCCGAGGCGGCCGGTCGTTGACGGGCGGCCGCCGGCCGTCGATACTGGGCGGCCGGGTGTCGGCGGGCTACGCGCCGAGCGCCTTGATCGCCGCGGTCGCGGTCGCGGTCGCGGCGGCGGCGTCCTGCGCGCCGTCGGGAAGCATGGAGGGTAACATGGAAGGCAAGACCGTATCGGTCATGGGCAAGGAACTGTATTACGTCGAGTCGGGCTCCGGCTCGCCCGTGGTGCTGGTGCACGGCAACACCGGCTCGAGCCGCTGGTGGAAGAAGGTCATGGCCCTGGACGGCCGGCGCGTCGTCGCCCTCGACCTGCCGAACTTCGGCCGGTCGGCCAGGCTCGACTCCGCCGACATCGACCTGTACGCCGATTACCTAGCCGCCTTCATCGGGGCGCTCGGGCTGGAGCGACCGGTAGTCGTCGGCCACAGCCTCGGCGGGGCCGTGGTCATGTCGATGGCCGCCCGGAATCCCGGCCTGCCCGCCGGCGTCGTCATCGTGGACGGCGCGGCCCCCTCGGGGCTCGTTACCCTCGAGGCCCACTATCCGTACTTCGAGCTGATCAGGGCCGACCGCGGCCTGATGCGCAAGGCCCTCGCCGCCGTGGCGCCGACCATGACCGACGAGGCCTTCCTCGACGAGATCGTCGACGACGCGATGCTGATGGCGCCCTTCGCGTTCGAGGGCAACCCGAGGGCGCTGGCGCGCCTCGACTATACCGGCCGCGCCGGCGCGTTCACCGGCCCCGCGCTGGTCGTATGGGGGCGGAAGGACACCATCATCACCGAGGCCATGGCCCGGGAGACCGCCGCGGCCTACCCGAACGGGAGGCTACTGGTCCTCGACTCGGTCGGCCATTCGGTCATGGTCGAGGACCCCGAGGGTTTCGAGCGTATCCTGCTCGACTTCCTCGACGGCGTCAGGTGATTTGACCGGAGCGGCCTTCGCCTGTACACTGAATCATGATTCATAAACCCAAGACCCGTCGCGGCGTCGAGACCCAGGAGAAGATCCTCAAGGCCGCGGAGGATTGCTTCGCGGAGAAGGGATACTTCCAGACCGGCATCTCCGACATAACACGGCGGGCGGAGATCGCCCCGGGTACGTTCTATATCTACTTCGAGGACAAGCTGTCGGTCTTCAGGTACCTGATGCGCGAGCTCGGGCACCGCCTGCGCGGCCGCATCCACCTGGCGCTCGAGGGCTGCGACACGCGCGTCGAGATCGAGGAACGGGGCATCCGCGCCTTCTTCGAGTACGTCTCCGAGCATACGGGCCTGTTCCGCATCATCTGGGACGCCCAGTTCGTCGACCAGGAGGCTTTCAGGGCCTACTACGAGGGTTTCGCTACCGCCTACGCGCGCCGTCTCGGCGAGGCCCGCGACGCGGGTCAGGTCCGCGACCTGAACATGGACGCCCTGGCGTATAGCCTGATCGGCATCAATAACTTCATAGCGCTCAAGTACCTCATCTTCGACGGGACGGAGGTGCCCGAGTCCGCCATCAGGACCGCGATCGCCCTGCTGTCCGACGGCGCCCTGATCGGAGGCCCCGAGCCGGCGCCTTCCTGAGTCCCTTAATCGCTCTAAAATTCTAGATTGACGAAACATGAAACAACTCTCATAATATGAAAGATGATTCATAGTTCATCAAGGAGGTATTATGGAGCGAAAGCAGACGGCCATGATGCTGGCGATAGCGCTGGCCTGGCTCGCCGTACTGATCCTCGGATGGAACGGCGCCTGGCTTATCGCCATGGTCCTGTCGGTCTTCCTGATGCTCGGCCACATGGTGCTGGGAGCGACGCATAACGGGAAGCTCGACGCCGGGTTCCTCGCGTACCCGCTACTGACCTGGACGGCCCTATGGGTGGCGAGCTTCCTACTCTCCGCCTACTACGCGGAGGCCTTCCGCGGCAAGGTACCCGATTTCACGATCCTCGGTTTCCACCCGTCGTTCGCGTGGACCATCATCACCTACTGGATAGGCGGCATCGCGTCGCTGTCGGTCGGGCTCTACGCGATGCGCGACCGCTGGCTGTCCGAGGCGGACTGGGAGACCTTCAAGAGCGACATCGCCGCCATCAAGGCGCAAGGAGGCCAGGCATGAGCGCGGGCGCCAAGATCCTGATCGTCGGATTCTCGTTCGCGATGATCGTCGTCTCGTTCCTGATCGGCATCTGGGCCAAGAAGAAGGCCGATACCGCCCAGGCGTTCTTCGGCGGCACCGCCCTGTTCGGCCCCTTCACCGTGGGCCTGTCGACCATGTCCGCCGTGGCGAGCGCGTTCGCGATCGTCGGCATCCCGGGCATCATCTACGCCACCGGCAACCCGATGAGCTTCTGGATGCTGTCGTCCGCCGCCTTCGGCATGGCCTACATCATACTAGGCAAGAAGGTGCGCGCGATGGCCGAGCTCGGCCCCATCTCGAGCCTCGGCGACATCTCCGACCTGCGCTTCCAGAAGAGCCGCTATATCAAGGCGGTCATGAGCCTCGTGCTGTTCCTCGGCTGCATCGCCTACCTGGCCGCCCAGATCAAGGGCGTCTCTGTGATGTTCGCCCACCTGCTCGGCTGGAACTTCTACGTCACCGGCTTCCTCATCTTCGGCGTGCTGATCGCCTACATGATCATCGGCGGCGAGGCCGGCGGCATCATGACCCAGGCTTTCCAGGGCCTCGTCATGGCGGTGGCCGGCATCATCATCATCATCGGCTTCTTCGTGGTCACCGGCGGCTTCGGTAACGTGCTCGAGGCGGTGGCCAAGGCCGGCGAAGTGACTGGCGGCGGCGTCACCAAGAAGATGAGCGCCGACTTCCTGAACGCCTGGGGCGTGCTGCCCGGGCAGGTCTCCATGGTCTACATGCTCGTGCCCATCCTCGGCACCGTCGGCCAGCCGCAGGTGCTGACCCGCATGTACGCGCTCAAGAACCCGCGCGACATGCCAAAGCTCGGCCTGTGGGCGGCCCTGTCGCACGCGGTGGTCGGGTTCCTGGCCATCGTCATGGGCTTCGGCGCCCTGTACCTCGTGGCCACCGGCAAGATCGCGCCGCTCGCCAAGGCGGACACCGCCGCGGCCGTGTTCGCCGACCACCTCGGCATCTGGGGCCAGCTGCTCTTCTACGCGACCGTGCTAGCGGCCGCCATGTCCTCGGCCTCGATGTTCCTGTCGCTGTCCGCCGGCATCATCTCCAGGGACCTGCCCGCGGCCTTCGGGCTCAAGGCGGTCGACGGGCCCACCCAGATCAAGCGCTTCAGGGTCACGATGGGCGTGCTCGGCGTGATCGCGGTGGCGCTCGCGCTGACGAACGACAGCATGGTGGCCATCCTCGGCACCTTCGGCTGGGGCACCCTGATGACGGCGACCTTCCCGGTCTTCGTCGTCGGCCTGCTCTGGAAGCGCGCCAGCAAGGAGGGCGTCGCGACCGGCCTGTCCATCGCCCTCGTCCTCAACGTGATCTGCTTCGTGCTGGTGCAGAACAAGTTCAAGTTCCCGGGAGCCATCCCGTGGTACTTTAACGTCATAGTGTTCTCGATCGTCGCGACGGTCGTCGTATCGCTGTTCACCTCCGGCGCCGCCGGCAAGAACCTCGATAGGGCCGTCGAGAAGGTCATCGACCTGTAGTAGCGACTATGAGCGGGGCCGGGCGGCGCGTATCGCCCGACCCCTCCGGGAGGAAGCATGAGAGCGTTGGGAATATCGGCCAGCCCGCGGGAGCATAGCAACTCGCGCGCCTACCTGGCCTTCGCCCTGAAGGAGCTGGCCGAGCGCGGCGTGGAGACCGAGATGGTCGACCTGCGCGGGCTGATGATCGATGAATGCCAGGCGTGCTACTCCTGCGCCAAGACGAAGGAATGCGCGGTCAAGGACGACTTCCAGGGCGTGTTCGCCCGCATGATGGAAGCGGACGCCATACTCGTGGCCTATCCCGTGTACCACGCGTCGGAGCCGGCCAAGCTGAAGGCCCTGATGGACCGCGCCGGCTTCCTCGGCCGCTGGACCGCGAACGACCTCGCCGCCGGGCAGGGCAGCGGCGGCTATCAGTGGAAGGGCACCGCGTTCTCGGGGAAGATAGGCACCCCGATAGCGGTGGCCAGGAGGGCCGGGCACGCGTTCGCGTTCGCCCAGACCCTCCTCTGGTTCACGGTCAACGACTTCATCGTCACCGGCTCCCACTACTGGAACGTCGGCGTCGCCGGCAAGGGCGGCGCCGTGAACCCCGAGGACGACCAGGAGGCCTACGGCATCCTGTCGCACCAGGCCGAGAACATAGCGGCCCTACTCAAGAAACTAAAGGCCTGACGGCATTGTAAGGAATACGAGATGCAGGAACTGAGCTGGATTGGGAACTACGCGTACGGGAGGGCCCGCACGAGCCCGGACAAGGTAGCCGTTACCGACCTGGACGACGGGCGGTCGTTCACCTACGCCGAGCTCGACGCCCGGGCGAACCGGCTGGCGAACTACATGCGGCGGGAGTGGGGCGTCGCGAAGGGCGACCGCGTCGCCTTCCTGTCGCGCAACCGCGTCGAGCTCGTCGACGCGCTGTTCGCGGCGGGCAAGCTCGGCGCGATACTGGTGCCGTACAACGTGCGGCTTTCGACCGACGAGCTGGCCAGGCTGATGGCCGACGAGGAGCCGAGGGCGCTCTTCTACGAGGAGGCCTTCGAGGCCGCCGTCGCCGCGCTCAGGCCCAGGGCCTCGGTAGAGCGCTACGTACGGCTCGGCGAGCGCCGCGGCTCGCCGTCCGACGAGTACGCCGCGATCGAGTCGTACGCCGACGCGTCGCCCGTCTCGTGCCCCGGCCTGACCGAGGACGACGTCTTCCTGCTGATCCACACCGGCGGCACGACCGGGCTGCCCAAGGGCGGGATGATCTCCCACCGCGCGGTGCTCTTCAACGCGCTGTCCGAGATAATCACCTGGAAGCTCAGCGACGCCGACTCGTCGCACATCCTGCTCCCGCTGTTCCATACCGGCGGCTGGAACCTCCTGACCATTCCGCTGCTCCTCGCCGGCGGCCGGGTGATACTGAACCGGCAGTTCGACCCGGGGCTCGGCATACGGACCATCGCCGAGGAGAGGACGACCCTCGTCTTCGGCGCCGCGACCATCTTCCGCATGATGCTCGAGCACCCCGACTTCGCCGGGGCCGACTTCTCGAGCGTCCGCTGGATGATGGCCGGCGCGGCCCCGACGCCGCTCAACGTGATGGAGGCCTTCTGGGCCCGCGGCATCCCGTTCGTGCTCGGCTACGGCATGACCGAGGCCGGCCCGAACAACCTCTCGGCCCCGGCCGAGGACATGAGCTTCGAGCTGATGCGCGAGAAGCACGCGTCGGTCGGCAAGCCGTTCTTCTTCACGCAGATGCGCATCGTCGACGACGACGGCCGCGACGTCGGCCCCGGCGGCGCCGGCGAGCTCATCTGGAGCGGCCCGCAGATCTTCTCCGGATACTGGAACAAGCCCGAGGCGACCGCCGAGGTGCTGCGGGACGGCTGGGTCTACTCCGGCGACGTGGCGACGCGGGACGCCGACGGCTACGTGTACATCGTCGGGCGCAAGAAGAACATGTACATCTCCGGCGGCGAGAACGTGTTCCCGCCCGAGGTGGAGAAGGCGCTCTACGAGATACCCGAGGTCCACGAGGTCTGCGTGATCGGCGTGCCGGACGAGAAATGGGGCGAGGTGGGCAAGGCGGTCATCGCGCTCAAGCCGGGCGCGAGCATCGACAAGGCCGGCGTGCAGGCCGCCCTGGCCGGCCGGCTAGCCAGGTTCAAGGTCCCGAAGTACGTGGCCTTCGTGAAGGCGGTGCCGAAGAACTCGGTAGGCAAGATCGTGTCGAGCGACGCCCAGCGGCTCTACGGCAGGCCGGTCGACGAGGACGAGCGATGAGCGTGGCGGGCTCCCTCCCGAGGATAGGCATCGAGCGCATGGGCTACTACGTGCCCGAGGCCGTGCAGACGAGCGAGTACATCGCAGCGGCTTCGGGGATACCCCGCGAGGTCATCGAGGGGAAATTCGGCATCAAGCAGCGGCACAAGGCCGGGCCCGGCGAGCAGGTGACCGACCTGGGCGTCAAGGCCTGCCTCGAGGCCCTCGGCGGCCTCGACCCGGCCGAGCTCGACCTGGTGGTCTACTGCGGCAGCGAGTACAAGGACTACTACCTGTTCAACGCCGCGGCCGCCGTGGCGCGCCGCATCGGGGCCGTCAACGCCAACGCCTTCGAGATCCACAACCTCTGCTCCGCCGGGGTCTGGTCGCTCAAGGTGCTCAAGAGCATGATGCAGGTCGACCCGTCGCTGCGGAACGTGCTGCTGTTCACCGCTAGCAAGGAGACCGACGTCGTCGACCTGTCGAACCAGCGCACGCGCTTCATGTTCAACTTCGGCGACGGCGCCGCGGCGGCCCTGCTCCGGCGGGACGCCGAGCGGAACGTGATACTCGAGACGAGCATGATCACCGACGGCCGCTTCGCCGCCGACGTGGCCGTCTACGGCGTCGGCTCGAAGAACTGGGACGGGCTCGAGACGCTCGACCGGCCGCTCCGCAGCCTCGACGTCGCCGACCCGGCGGCGATGAAGGAGAGGCTCGACCCGATCAGCATGGGCAACTTCGTGTCCGTGATCGAGCGCGCCGCCGAGAAGAGCGGTTACGCCGGCAAGATCGACTTCGTGGCACCGATCTTCATGAAGAGCTCGATACTCGAGGGCATACTCGGCAAGCTCGGGCTCGGCCTCGACGACACCTACGTGCTCGAGGACTTCGGGCACTGCCAGTCCGCCGACGCCTATATCGCGATGATCGAGGGCGCCAAGGCCGGCCGGCTCGTCGACGGCGACCTCGCCGTCATGTTCGGAGCCGGCACCGGCTATACCTGGGCGGCTACCGCCGTCAAGTGGGGACCCATCTAGCTTCCTGGGGTAAGTTAATAAATAGCGCCCCCGCGCGGAGGTCGAGACTCCGCGCGGGGGCGCGCCTTTTTCCGGTCCCGACGAGCGCCCACTAGTGGCCGAGCAGGCGACGGACCGCCAGGCTCGCCAGCAGGTGCCCCGCCGCCTGCGGCACGAAGGGCCCGGAGCCCTGCACCGCCCGGACCCTGACGCCGCCCGCGCAGTCGCCGGGCCGGCTGCCGTCGGGCGGCATCGCGGGCGGCACCGGGGGCTCGTCGGACCATACGCACTCGAAGGCGGCCGGCATCGACACGCCCGCGTCGCCTATGGCCGCGAGCGAGGCGCCGGGCGGCCCGAAGCCCAGCCGCCTCAGCCGCTTGCGCACGTCGGAGGCGAGCGGGCAGTGGGTCGCGTCCCAGAGCCTGCCGACCTTGAGCCGCTCGGGCGCGAGGCGGCCCGCGGTGCCCATCGCCGACGCGAAGGGCCGGCCCTCCCGGGCCAGCGCGGCCATCAGGTTTACCTTAGGGTTCAGCGTGTCGATGCAGTCCAGGTAGAAGTCGCAGCCGCCCGGTACCATGCCCGCGGCCTCGGCGCCGTGCACGATGCGGCCGATCGCCTCGACGCGGCAGCCCGGGTTGACGCGGGACGCGTAGTCGGCGAACGCGTCGGTCTTGGGGCGGCCGACGTCGCCGGAATAGCCGAAGTACAGGCGGTTCAGGTTCGACTCGCTCACCTCGTCGAAGTCGACGACGACGAGGGATCCGACGCCCGCGCGGACCAGGTCCATCGCGGCGGCGGCCCCGACGCCGCCGAGCCCGAACACGCAGACCCGAGCGGCGGCCAGAGCGTCGGCGCCGCCGTCGCCGAGCAGTATCCTCGTGCGCTCATCGAAGGGCATGGGCGAAGGCCTCCCTGAAATTGGACTCGACGGCCGCCATGACGGCGCGCTCGCCCTCTCCGCGTATCTCGGCAATGCGCGAGGCGACCAGGGCCAGGTCGGACGTCGTCGACCAGGCTCGCAGGGGCCGGCCGCCCTCAGGCGCGGGCGAGCGCGGCGGCTGGTACGGCGCGTCCGTCTCGGTCAGCAGCGCGGAGGCCGGCAGGGCCGCGGCGCTCGCGGCGGCCTTCCTGTTGCCGTTGCATAGCGGCAGGCCGAACGAGAACAGCGCCCGCGGGCAGCGCCGTAGGAAGTCGAGCGCCTCGTTCGCCGGCCCGGGCCACGAATGCAGGATCACCGCCCGCAGGCGGGCCAGGCGCCCGGCGTACTCGAACAGCAGGTCGTCCGCTCGGCGCAGGTGCAGCACGACGGGCAGGCCGCTCCTCTCGGCCAGCTCGAGCTGGTACTCGAAGACGGCCCGCTGCGCGGCCTCGGCCTCGGGCGTCCTCGTCGTCTCCGGCGAGTCGCCGTAGAAGTCGAAGCCGCACTCGCCGACGGCCGCGATATCGCCGGACGCCGCCCGGGCGGCGAGCGCGTCGGCCTCGTCCATGACCGGCAGCTGCGGGTGCAGCCCGAACGACACCAGCGCGGCACGCGATCCGGCCATGATCCGCCGGGTCGCCTCGAAGCCGGAGTCGTCGTGCACCGACGCGAGGCCGAGGACGCCGAGCTCACGGTACTCGTCGACGAAGCCGGGGGCGAGCGCGAAAAGGTCGTCGGCGTGGAAATGGGCGTCTATCGGTATGGGCGTATCGTCGCTTCGGTCCATCGGATCTAGTATACCTAGTTCCTCGAACCTTGTGGCGGGGGTTCGGATCATACCGGCTATGGATGATCCATTCCGGTACTATACGTTCTATGGCGTGTCGCGCCGGCGCTCTACAAGGTTCGAGGAACTAATAAAAAGCCGCCCCGGATAAGGGGCGGCTATCTGTTCCACGCAGAAGCGCGAAGGCTAGAGGCTTGCGAGCAGGCTCCTCGCGTCGGCCAGCGCGGCGGGTTCGTCGAACCAGCCGCCGTCGATCGCCTTCTTGAGCAGCGCCTTGGCGTCGGCGGAGGCGCCGTAGCGGGCGGACAGCGTCGCGAGGGCCAGCGCGTACGAGCTACGCAGGGCTCCGGCGTCCTCGGGAGAGGCGGACCTGAGCGCGGCCAGCGCGCGGGCGCCCGAGCCGGAGGCGATGGCGGATAGCGAGGCGCTGTACGCGACGCGGGCGGCGCCGGTCGGGTCGAACGCGTCGACGTAGAGCTGGAAGGCCTCCATATAGAGCGAGTAGGCCTTGGCGTGGTCTCCGGCGCTCGCGGCCTCGAAGGCTTCCTTGGCCGCCTCGTCGGCTTCTACCGTACCGCCGGCCCACATCGTCCCCTTGGCCTCGACGGCCTCGGAGCCGCGTACGCCCGCGACGGTCTGGTCGGCCGGGCCGCCCTTGGCCAGCTTCTCGAGCTTGCCCGCCACCGTAGCGAGCGCGCTCGCCTCGGCCTTGGGCTTGAACAGCGCGTCGATCACGTAGGTGCCCGGCGCGGCGATAGCGATGGTAGAGCCGGACTGAGAGCGCAGCTCGAGCACCGCGCCGGCCGCCAGCCTGACCGACTGGGCCGAGTCGAGCTTATCGTCGAAATCGAGCTTCTTCCAGGAGCCGCCGGACAGGACTTGGGCGTCGCCGTCGACGAAGTCGACCACGACGGGCGCGGCGAAGGCGCCGATCGCGACGACGAACGCGAAGACCGCGGTTATGAATAAACGTTTCTGACTCATACGCTTCACCTTTCGGAGGCGTCGAATGGCCGCCCCGGCCGATTAATCGCTCGACCCGCATAGTATAGCGCGGATCG
>ERZ795053.5112-NODE-5112-length-13752-cov-5.066438_pt1 | contig 13752 bp, 8 predicted proteins | sample MGYA00375137_ERZ795053 | MGnify/ENA primary metagenome ERZ795053 (study PRJEB30182, sample SAMN05720284) | activated sludge metagenome | isolation source: Anaerobic digester | place: Hong Kong | collected 2014-12-17 ... | reverse complement strand
AGCACGACCTTGCCAAGGTCGGGGTCGCGAGTTCGAGTCTCGTTTCCCGCTCATAGTTAGAAAAGAGGTTTTACAGCTTCTTTTTGTTGTTCATTAAAATAATCAGGATGCCCGGGTGGTGGAATGGTAGACACGTTGGACTTAAAATCCAATGAACATTATGTTCGTGCGGGTTCAAGTCCCGCCCCGGGTACCAATTGCGGGAATAGCTCAGTTGGTAGAGCACGACCTTGCCAAGGTCGGGGTCGCGAGTTCGAGTCTCGTTTCCCGCTCACACTTTTTAAAGCCTTTCGATTTTTGTCGGGAGGCTTTTTTTTGAAAAAAATTCTGCAAAGAACTCAGAACGCTTAAAATTAATAAAGCCCCTGAACCTTGACCAGAGTATTGTTTTATCTTCATATCTGTTCGGCTAATTCCCAACCAATTAAGTTTTCAGATGAAAACAAAAGAACAAATCTTATTTAAAAATCAAAAACGGATAATATTAATTTGCATTTTTGCCAATATTGCTTTGAAAAGCAACAGTAACATTACAATTTTCGGAAATTCAAATCATTCTGACTAAAAATGTCGTTCGCTAAATCGGTTCAAAATATCCTGTTTTTTCTGTTTGTACAATCAATTTGTTTTGGACAAAAATCCGGGATGGAAAAAATTGATACCAATGATTTAAAACGCCACCTGACTTTTTTATCATCCGATAGTTTACAGGGAAGATCGTTTGGAACACCAGTAAACGGGTTGGATATTGCCGCTGATTATCTGAGAACAAACGCAAAAAAAATCGGGCTTGCAGACGGAGCCGATGACTATTTTCAAGATGTTCCAATTGTTTCATCACAACCCGATCGTAAAAATGTATTTCTTGAAATTACAAATGCCAATGGAAATGTAATTTTTAAAACTGATTCGATAATTGGGTTGCCGCCGGATAGCGATATTGACATTTCGAATGCCGAAATAGTTTTTGCCGGGTTCGGTTTCAACGATGAAAAAACCGGTTACAATGATTTCGAGACCATAGATATTCGCGGAAAAATAGTCATGTTTTGCATTGGTACGCCCGCGTTGTTTCAAATTGATGAAATGCCACACTGGAATAACCAACTGGAAACCGGCAAAGTAAAAAAAGCTTTTAACGCAGGTGCCGTTGGCGTTATTTTAATCAACAGTCCGTTAGACCGGGAGAACAGTATTTATGGCCACATCCGAAACTGGATTAACAGGGTAAATTTTAATCTTGAGTTTCCGGAAAAAACTTTTCATGATAAAAACTCTTTTGTTTTAACAACTTCATATCAGGCAGATTTAATGCTCGGGAAAAGTGGCGAACTCAAAAACCTGCTTTTAAATATTTCGACCAGCAAAAAATCGAATTCATTCAAAATTGAAGGAATAAGAGCAAATATCAAAGCAAAAAGTAAAACTGAACATTTTTCGGGGAAAAATATAATCGGTGTTGTTGAGGGAAGCGATCCGGTTTTAAAAAACGAATGTGTAGTTTTTATGGCACATTATGATCATTTGGGGATTGATGAAAATGGTGATGTCTTTAACGGGGCTGATGACAACGGTTCGGGAACAGTTACTCTTTTGGAAATTGCAGAAGCATTTGCCGGCTTGAAGAAAAAACCAAAACGCAGCATAGTATTTTTGTGGGTTACCGGCGAAGAAGTTGGAATGCTCGGTTCGCAATATTATGCCGAAAACCCTTTATTCCCGGTGGAAAAAACAGTCGCCTGCATTAATATCGACATGGACGGGAGGGTTTTTGAACAGCGGGATACTGTTTGGAACAAATCGCCAAAAGTGGTTAAAGATTTTGACGGGCTTTACACTTTAACCAATGATTTTTGCCCTGAAATAAGGAAAATAAACAGTGCAGTTTGCCAGACACTTGGTTTGATTCCTGATTATTCGTTGCCAACAAATTTCCTGCGCAGCAGCGACCATTTCTCATTTCACAAAAACGGGGTGCCAATTCTGAATTATTCTAACGGCTATCATGCAGATTATCACAAAGCTACAGATGAAGTTTTGCGGATTAATTTCGATAAAATGAAACGTGTTGCCGATCTCAGCTTTTTAGTTGGGTTTGAAATTGCCAATCATAAAAAACTCAAAACTTCCAAAAAGTAAAACTCAAAATCGAATTAAGATGAAATCAAGAATATTATTTACCCTGTATTTTGCGCTTACTGTTACAATTTCGTTTTCTCAGAAAAGGGAGTTAAAATCAATTACAGAAAATGAACTGAAAGCACATTTGGAATTTATTGCCAGCGATTACATGCAGGGGCGTGATTTTGGAACACAAATTCCGGGACTTGAGATTACTGCTGAATACTTAAAATCGCAATGTTTGCAAATGGGATTGAAACCAGGCGGGCTAAATTTTACCCAACCTGTAAAAATGCAATCTATTCAAACTGAAAAGAAGAACACATTTATCGAATTGAAAAACATAAACGGTGAAACAAAATTTAAAAGCAATGAAATCTATGCTTTCCCGGGTTCGTTTAAAAATGATACAATAAATGCAAAAATAGTTTTTGCAGGTTACGGTTATCAAAACAACGAAACCGGATATAACGACTACAAAGGTCTTGAGCTAAAAGATAAAATTGTTTTGATAATGACCCGCAACCCTGAAATAGCAGGCAATAAGAAAGATGACGAAGAAATTACAAAGTTGGAAATGGGAAAACTGGCGCACATTTTTATGTCGGGTGCCAGTGCAATTATGCTGGTTCCCGATCCGTTGAATCCCGATAATAGCTGGTTCGAAATGGTTAAGGATTATGCTTCACAGGGAATGTGGCAAACTGAAGGTTCTATTAAAGAAGAAATGCCTGGAAGCAATATTATCCTGGCAAACACTGAAATAGCTGACGAAATTTTGCGGGAATCAGGAAAAAATTTAAAAGAAATTCAGCAGGAAATAAATACCTCGGGTAAACCAAATTCTTTTGAAATTGAAAAAGTGACTGGCGAAATTCAGGTAACAAAAAAAACCGAAAAAGTTAACGGAGAAAATATAATCGGAATTGTTGAAGGCAGCGACCCGGTTTTGAAAAACGAATGTGTGATTTTAACAGCCCATTACGACCATGTTGGAATAACCGGAAAAGGCGAAATAAATAACGGCGCCGATGACAACGGCTCGGGAACAGTGGCTTTACTTGAAATTGCGGAGGCATTTTCGAAAATGAAAAAGAAACCCCGCCGGAGCATCGTTTTTGCCTGGGTAACTGCTGAAGAAAAAGGATTGGTTGGTTCGGAATATTATACTCAAAATCCGGTTTTCCCGCTCAAAAAAACAGTAGCAAATATTAACCTTGATATGGTTGGCCGCTCGGCTGAAAAAGAACTTGAAAAAGTAGAAAACCCCGAAAAAAGTTTGGCCGGACCAAATGGAATTTACATCATCACCGGCGATAACAGCCAAACGCTCACAGAAATCAGCAACAAAACCTGCAAAAAACTGGGTTTGATTCCCAGCGATGCTTTAACCGATGAATTTATGGAAAGCAGCGATCAGTATAATTTCTATAAAAATGGAATTCCTGTACTGGCAGTTTCAACCGGTTTGCATGAAGACTATCATAAACCCGGCGATGACTTTGATAAGATTGATTACCATAAAATGAAACGGATTTGCAACTACACTTTTCTTGTAGTTAATGAAATTGCAGATCAGAAAAATTAAACCTTAAAAAGTTTGCAGTATTACCCAAAATGTCTTTTACTATTTTGATTCACAGAGATTAATAAAATCCCATCGTTTTTTAATAATTCTGTAGTTAATAAGCCCAAATTTTCAGAAAGGTTTTATACTTAACCTGTATTTTGCTGCATGCGGCGTTACCCGGTATCTTTGCAATTGCCGAATTGCCGTTCCGCCAACCCCCGAAACTTCATAATCAACATTCAGTATTGTGCCTGATGCTTCCTTTAACTGATACGTATAAACTGCACGGTCGAGGTTATCGGTTGTGAATTTATGAAGGCTGAAATTTAACAATTCGCCACCACTGATCATCAACCCTTTACCTTCGGAATTCATCACTCTTAACCAGCGCACATCAGAGCGGTTACCATATTCCTGCGGGAAAATATACGGAACATACATTTCATCAGCATCTGAAAAATAATGCCCCACCTTTGCACCAGTTTTGCGGTCAGGATAATTTTCGAAAGGGCCGCGGCCATACCACTCAACATTACTGAACTGTTTTGGCAACTGAAATTGAAGACCTATTTTTTGCAACATGTCAGGCATCGGACCGTGAGGAATGATTTCCTGTTCAAGTTCTATTGTCCCATCCGCCAGAAAAGTCCATGTTTCATTTCGTTGAAATGCTGAAACACCAACATATCCGGTTAGTTTACTGTTTGCCGCCTGTGTAGTATTTGAAAATGCCTTTATCCTGACCGACAGTTTTGAGTGTGAGTTTTGCAAAATTTCAATTTCATCAACCTGATGGACCAAATCACGCATCCCTAACGTTCTCAACTGGTTGTCGATACTGCGGCCAAAACCGGGTGTAAAATTTCGATCCTGAAATTGCTGCCCGCCCCAGGGATCAATATCATTTGCCAGAGGGGCTCGCCACACATTAAATTTTGGACCGCCTTCAAGATATTCAGTTTCGCGGTATTTTAACGAGCTAAAACTTCCAGTCTTCCTGTTAATTACATATTTGAATATTTCCCCCGAAATTATCAGTTCATTGTCATTTTCTGTACAATAAACTTTGCCTTTCAACCCCGGTTTTTCCATAGGTTTCAAAGGCGTTTGCACAAGCATTTCATCCCATGCGATTTCGTGGCCTTTTTTTGCCCAATTTGTATCTTCTTTTAAAAGAAACGAAACAGTTAACATACATTCGGAATACGGTTCAATAGTTGGCATTCTGAATGGGATAGAATCAACCACCGTTTGTCCAGGTGGCAAATCAATACTGAAATACCCCCGTTGAATTGTGTCTCCATTTACACTTATCTGCCACACTCCCTGCAACTCGTTTAAATTCGTAAACTGATGGCGGTTTGTAAATTTAACTTTCCCGTGTTCAACGTCAATCGGTTCAATTTTTACAGGCTGCCCCGATTTTTTTATCTGGTAAATTTCGGGTTGAACAGTTCTGTCAGGCCAAACAATACCGTAAGTTCGGCCTCCCAAACCAACTGCATAAAAATCGCCTTCTTTTTCATCTTTTTCAAAATCGAGTGCAAGCACAGCATTTGTTGTATCCTCTTTTAACTCTTTAATTGAAACCGCCTTATCGAAAATTTTCGCGTCATCAATAATCATTTTCGACAGGCGGCCCGAAAATTCTCCCTGATCCTGGGTTTCGGCCTCGCGGCCGATACACAGCGGGAAAGGAGTTAAACTTATATTCCCGTTAAAACTCATTTGTGCAACAGGTTTTTCATCAATAAAAAGCTGAAGTTTATTCCCGTCATAAATACCTGCAATATGGTGCCAGTTTTCGTAAAAATCGCCTCCTACTTTTGTTTTTGCCGAGATACGTTTATCGCCGTACACATAAAATTCAAGCGTCTCCGGGTTTTCCATCACTATTCCAAACTGGTGCCGTCCTTTTGTCAGAAACGAGTTGGGTTGCGGTATTTTCGAAGGTTTCACCCAAAAACCAATTGAAAGCTGTTTCCCGGAAATATCCAGGCTCGGATCGCGGTAAAACTCTACCCAGTCATCATGTCCCGAGAACTCAAGCCCCCTGCCATTTTTTCCCCCGGTAAAAACCGGTCGCCCCATAATCTGTCCATCATTTTTGTTTGGCGACAAATCTCTTACAATCCAGCGCGGTGTGTTAATACCGGGGCTCACCCAGTCCCAGATTGCGCCTCCTGTAAGTCTCGGATATTTCCAGATATATTCCCAGTATTCATCCATTCCACCCAGCCCATTCCCTGTGGCAGCAAGGTATTCGTCCATAAATGAGGCACGCATATCGTTTTCGGGAAGCACTTTTCCTTCAGCCAGATTTTTATAGTCGATCGGATTCCAGTAACGCGGCCCGACAATATCTTCAAAAGGAATATAAAAAGTATTCCCGCCGTACATCCACGCCGGACGGCTTGGGTCGATTGCTTTTCCGGTTTTAATTACTTCGTTAATATTAAAACCACTTCCCGACTCATTACCGGCGCTCCACACAATTACCGATGGATGATTGCGGTCGCGGTACACCAGTTTCCTACTTCGGTCGCGGTACATTTCTGTCCATTTTGGGTCTTCTGATAAATATTCGTTCATGTGCGATTCATCGCCGACCTCATCAAAAATATACATTCCCAATTCGTCGGCCAGATCAATATATTCTGGTGTTGGCGGGTAGTGGCACGTACGTACACAATTAATGTTAAACTGCTTCATCAGAACTAAATCTTTTCGGAGTGTTTCGAGCGGAACCGCCTGCCCATGCTCAGGATCGTGCATGTGGCTGTTTACACCGTTAAGTTTTAAAGGAACGCCGTTTAAAGTGAGGATTTTATTTTTGTATTCTACCTCCCTGAATCCTATTTTCTTTGTGAATGCTTCAAGAGTTGCCCCGTTTTTATCTTTTAAAAGAACGAGGAGTGTAAATAAATTGGGGTGTTCAGCCGACCATTTCGGAGGATCGACTACAAGTGTTGAAATTTTTATCTTTTTAGTTTGAAGTGAGTCAACTTTAAAGACTTCAGATTGAATTCCATCTTTCAGAATTGATACCTTTTCTGAATTTAATACGTCGATTTCCAAAGTACAAATTACTGAATCGGGAATTGTATTTATTACATCGGTTTCAATTGTCAGTGTTGCATCTTTGTAGTCAGCGTCCAGGTTGGTAACCACATAAAAATCATGTACGTAAGTTTTAGGCAGGGCATATAATTTCACATCCCGGTAAATCCCCGAAAGCCGCCACATATCCTGGTTTTCCAAATATGAACCATCGCAAAAACGGATAACTTCAACTGCCAAATCATTCTCCCCCTTTTCAACAAACGGTGTAATATTGAATTCAGCAGGTTCGAAACCGCCCTGGTTGTAACCAACACGCTTACCATTTACCCAAATATACGATGCCGATTTTATCCCTTCGAAACGAAGCATGATTTCTTTGTCCGACCATGTTTTCGGAATTATAAATTTACGTTTGTAACAACCGGTTGGATTAAAATAGTCAGGAATTTTAGGCGGGTCGCTCTCAAAAGTTAGTGCAATATTCCTGAATTTTGGTTAGTCATAACCTACCATTTGCCAGTTGGCCGGCACTTTAATTTCATCCCAGTCTTCAACATTGTATTTTGGTTTCCAGAAACCTTCAGGAACCAGATCCGGTGTTTCAACCAGCTTGAATTTCCAATTCCCGTTCAACAATTGAAAATTCTCATTTTTATTTACCCTGTTAAGTATTGCTGCATCTTTTGTTGAAAACCGAATATGAAACGCATGAGGCAAATTTTGCCCTTTTTCAAAAACAGCCGGATTTTCCCAATCTGTAGGCAGAAATTCAACTTCAAGCTGAGAAAAAGAATTTATCGAAATCGAAAAAAACAGAATGGTAAAAAATAAGAATCGGCTCATTATTGCTGGCTTTTTGTGAATTGCAAATCTAAAAAGAAATCGGGATTTTATGGCCGGGACAAGGACTTTCCCAAGTCCTTGATTTTTAAAAAACATTGAGTTAGGAGACTCAACATCCCTGAGAGACATTGAGTTGGAAAACTCGATGTCCCCTGAAGAACTTTGAGTTGGAAACTCAAAGTCCCAAGAGTCAGGCCCCCTTGTGAAACTCGCCAAAATAGTTGGTCGGTGTAAATCCTGTGTGCTTTTTAAAAGTGCGGTTAAAGTTTGAAAGGTTGTTAAAACCACTCTCAAAAGAGATTTGTGAAACTGACAATTTACCATCAATTATCAACCTGCAGGCATATCCAATACGCAAATCATTTAAATATTCAGAAAGCGATTTGCCCGACTTTTCTTTAAAAAAACGACAAAACGCAGCAGGATGCAAATTGGCAATTCCCGCCACTTTTTCCAGTTCAATTTTCCGTTGATAATTTGTATTAAGGAACTGCATTACTTTTGTAAGTCTGAAATTTGTGAAGCTCTGTTTTTCATTCTGGTACAACTCACCGGCCAGCAATTTGTAATCAACAGTTTTGGCAAGTTCCTGCAATAGTTCCTGCAATAAAATTATCCTTTCGAAACCGCTGCTTTTTGCAATCTTTATCAGCTTTTTTGATAACTTTTGTACCACTCCGGGGAAAAACCTTATTCCTTGCGAGGCACGTTCAAAAAGCTCCCCGATAGAATGATATTCAGGATAGTTTTCAATTTCCTCCTTCAAAAAATCATGTGGAAACTGGATAACAATATACTTGATTTTCAGGTTACCGCTGCTATTCAGATAAATTTCGTTACTTCGCCAGAAATGGGGCAAATTGCTTCCGATTAAAGCCAAATCGCCAGATTGAAATTCTTCGATACTGTCGGCTACGAACCTTGTTCCACTGCCATCAATAACATATAAAATTTCAAATTCGGGATGAAAGTGCCAGGGAAAAGTAAAATGCGGCATTTCGCGCATCTTAACTTTCACAGGCGAACGACCCGGAAAATCAATATGTTCGTGCATTATTTTCATCAGCCCTTTTTTTGAATTATAAAATCAAAGTCGTCAAAATAAGTCGTCAAATTGTATTTTGAATATTTATTTGTTCCAATTCGGTTTTATTCCAACCCATTTTAATCTGATAAAATTAAAGCAATGATTCGAATAACTTCCACATTTACCAAGCCTTAAATTACTGATTAAAAAACAAACTGCCAGCAAACAAAACTCAACTGTCAATAATAGCAAAAACGTTAATTAAGTACAAGTCATTGCAAATAAAATACTGGATAAATATATATTAGAAAAGTAAATTTGTGAGCAAACTTAAATCGATATCATGACAAACGACCAATGGAACTTAATATTAAATACTGTTCACGGTAAAACACCCGAAAAACCTGTAACCGCCTTTATTATCGACAGTCCCTGGATTCCGGGATGGGCAGGAGTTTCAACTTTACAATTTTATTCTTCTGAAGAAATATGGTTTCAAACCAATAAAAAAGTAATCGAAACTTTTCCTGATATAATTTTTCTTCCGGGTTTCTGGTCGGAGTTTGGAATGTGTACCGAACCTTCGGCATTTGGGGCTAAATTGGTTTGGAACAGCTTCAACCTACCCCACGCCGACAGAATTATGACTGACATTTCGGAGGCTGCCAACCTGAAAATTCCAAATCCAAAAACTGATGGACTTTTGCCATTTGTTATTCAACGCCTGGCAAATTACCAGAAACCCATTAACGAAATGGGGCACGAAATTAAATTTGCCGTTGCACGCGGACCACTGAATATTGCATCCTTTTTAATGGGTACTACAGAATTGCTAACCGGGTTTATGATGGACCCTGAAAACAGTCACAAACTGCTGGAAACAATAACTCAGTTTTCGATTAACTGGATTCAGCATCAAAAAGAAATGTTTCCCAGCATTGAAGGTATTCTGGTTTTAGATGATATTGTTGGTTTTATTGGCGATGACGAATGTAAGGAATATGCAGTGCCATACATTAAAAGAATTTTTGAAGCTTTCGATTCGAAATTGAATTTTTTCCATAACGATGCTCAGGGATTGGTCTCAACACCTTATTTAAAAGAAATGGGTGTTCATCTTTTCAATTTTAGCTTTGAACATTCGATGAAAGAAATACGTGAACTGGCCGGACCGGAAATTGCTTTAATAGGAAACCTGCCCCCACGAGACGTTCTTGCAATGAAATCTCCCGAAATTGTGCGCGAAGAAACCCGGAAAATGATAGAAGAATTTGGGGACAAAAACCGTGTAATCTGGTCGTGCGGCGGCGGAATGCCACCAAACGTAAGCACTGAAAATATTCTGGCGTTTAAGGAAACAATTGATAAGGAAGTTCCAAAATTGCAATGATGCAAACTTTCTATGAAATCAATTCAATCTTAGAGAATGCCACAAAATAAAATGTGAAGTATATTAAGATTACTTAAAAATGAGAGTATTAAAAATTTTGGTTGTTGTCATACTTTTCACACAACAACTTTCCGCACAGGAGTTGGTAAAATTCAAAGTTCAATTTAACGATGAAAGAATCGACTCTCCGGTTTCGGTTTCATTGGATGGCATTAATTACAACACCGACAAAGGAACGCTTGTATTATATGAAAGTACTGCTGCGGGTGAAAAAGTAATTCCAAGCCAGATTGAAACCGGTTATTCAGCCCGGCTTTGGTTTGTGTTGAAAGGTGTTTCAGAAAAAAACTCGGAACGACAATTTATTTTGAAGCTGGAAGAAAATACACCGGTATTATCTTCAAAAGTTTCGCTAAAAAAAGATTACAGGGATATGAGTTTGGTCATGAACGAAAAGCCAATACTGAAATATCGTTATGCAGTTACTTTTCCGCCCGATGGAATTAACCCTATTTTTAAACGGTCAGGATTTATTCATCCGTTATATTCTCCTGAAGGCGAAGTTTTAACCCGGATTCAGGCTCCTGATCATTACCATCATTACGGAATTTGGGGGCCATGGACACACACACATATTGGAGACAGGCAAGTTGATTTCTGGAACCTGGGAGAAGGACAGGGAACAGTAAAATTCGCAGGATTTCTTACTGAAGAAGAAGGGGCAATTTACAGCAGTTTTGAGGCGTTGCAGCAACATATTGATTTTGGAGGAAAAGGCGAAGACCAGGTTGCCATGAACGAAATTCTCGATGTGCGGGCCTGGAATATTGGTGAAGGAGTTTGGATGGTTGATTATACAACCTCAATTAACAGTCCGCTTGAAAACGGGATTTTGCTTGATGCATACCGTTACGGCGGTGGAATTGGATTCCGAGCTACTGAAAAATGGAAAAAAGACAATTGCACCGTGTTAACTTCCGATAACAAAACGAGGATTGATGCCGATGGTTCTTTTGCGAAATGGTGCATTGTTGAAGGTGAATCGGAAACAAAGGAAGGCCGCTCGGGAATCCTGTTTATGAGCCACCCTTCAAACCGGATGCATCCTGAACCAATGCGGGTTTGGCCGCTGGATGCAAATGCCGGTCGGGGCGACATGTATTTCGAGTTTGTCCCGATTCGCCATGAAGAATGGAAACTTAAAGCAAAACAGAATCACACATTGAAATACAGAATGATTATTTTCGACGGAAAGATGGATGCCAAAACAGCCGGAATGTACTGGAATAGTTTTGCAGCAAATCCACAGGTTGAAATGTTAAAATGAAAATTAATGCCACAGATTCACAGGTGATTATATTCTCTAAATCTGTGAATCTGTGGCGATAAATAAGTGGCAAAAAAGAGTACTAACAATTTCAAAATTAATACAGGTAAAATGAAAAAGATTACAATAAGTTTATTGGCATTTCTTTTTGCGTTGGCAGTAAATGCCCAGCTAAAAGAATTTCCCTGTACCCCGGAATGGGTACAAAAGATTGAAAAAATAGCACCGGAAAAACCCTCGGCGCAACCCAAAAAGGAAAGAAAAATATTGATATTCGACAAATTCACCGGATTTAATCACTGGGTAATACCGCATGCAACTGCTGTTATTCGCACGGTAGGTGAAAAAAGCGGCGCTTACAAAGTTGATGTCGTCAGCGACTTATCGTTTTTTGAAACCAAAACACTAAAAAAATATGATGCCGTTGTTCTAAACAACAATTGCTCGGTTGGCCCACGCCGAAACCAAATATTAGATATGCTTGATGAAGATAAAAGCCTGACCGAGAAACAAAAAATAAAAATGGCTGCCGAATTCGAAAATAACCTAATCGATTATGTGAAAAAAGGCGGGGGATTGATGATTGTTCACGGGGCAATTGTAATGCAAAATAATTCGCTGTCATTTAGCACAATGGTTGGCGGCAGTTTCGATTACCACCCTCCACAGCAGGAAATCACACTTGAACTGGCAGAACCGGGGCATCCGCTGCTTGAAGCTTTCGAAGGAAAGCCATTTGTTCATGTTGACGAACCTTATTTGTTTAACAATGCCTATATACAAAAAAACTTTAGGCCACTACTTTATATGGATACCGATAAATTGACAAATAAGCCAAAACCAATCGATGAAAAAATTAAATATGTATCCTGGATAAAACAGTTTGGCAAAGGACGTGTTTTTTATGTATCGCCTTCGCACAATGCCCAGAGTTACGAAGATGCACGATTATTAAAATACTATCTTAACGGAGCCCAGTATGTCCTGGGTGATCTGAAGTGTGATGATTCACCTCTAAAAAATAAATAATCAATAAAAACTAAAACAAAATACAACATGAAACGAAGAACTTTTTTAAGAAATTCTGCAGCTGCAACCGCAGGTGCAATTGTTATCCCAACCATTGTTCCCTCGTCAGTTTTTGGTGCAAGCGCACCCAGTAATAAAATTAATATCGGGCAAATTGGTTGTGGCCGGATTGCACGCACTCACGACATGTATGAATTGCTGAAATACGATCAGGCGAGATATATTGCCGTTTGTGATTTGGATAAAAACCGGCTTGAAGACGGGAAAAAACTTGTAGAAGATACCTACAATAAAAAAACTGGCAGCACAAATGCCATTGATGTAAAAATGTATGGCGACTACAGGGAATTGCTTTTAAATAAAGACATTGATGCAGTGGCAATAAGTACGCCCGACCACTGGCATTCGCAACCGGCAATAGAAGCTGCACTTGCAGGAAAAGACATTTACCTTCAGAAACCAACTTCGTTAACTGTTACCGAAGGACGTTTATTAAGCGATATAGTACACAAAACCGGCTCAATTCTGCAGGTTGGAACACAACAGCGTTCGTCAACCCAATTCAGAAGGGCTGCAGAACTGGTTCGAAACGGAAGAATTGGGAAACTGCATACTGTAAAAATAGGTTTGCCGGGCGACCCATCAGGCCCACTTTTTGAAAAAATGCCGGTTCCGGCTGCACTAAACTTTGATATGTGGCTGGGTTCAACACCTGAAATAGAATATACTGAACAACTGGTTCACCCGCAAAAAGGTTACGACCGCCCGGGTTGGTTGCGCCACGAAAATTACGGCGCCGGGATGATTACCGGCTGGGGGCAGCACCATTACGATTCGGCTGCATGGGGCATGGACACTGAATTTACAGGTCCAATCTCTGTTGAATCAGTTGCCGAGTTCCCGAAATCAGGAAGCTGGAATGTTCACGGCGATTTTATGGTAAAACAGGAATATGCAAACGGAATAACAGTTTATACAAGCGGTGGTTTCCCCAACGGAATCCGTTATGAAGGAACCGACGGCTGGATTTTTGTCACCCGCGGTGCTTACCGTGCAACGCCAACCGATCCGATTCCCGCCGGTTCAACAAAAGCACTTGATGCAAGCAGCGAGGATATTTTGAAATCGGTTATCGGCGAAAATGAAATTCATTTGTATGTGAGCGAAGAACAACATGGCAACTGGCTGGACTGCATCAAATCACGCAAAGCGCCAATTTCTCCTGTCGAAATTGGTCATCGCGCATGTTCTGTGTGTTTAATCAGTCACATTGCGATGCATATTCCGGGTGTTTTAAAATGGAATCCAAATACCGAAAGGTTTATTGATAACGATTTGGCCAACTCCATGCTGAGCCGTCCGCAGCGCTATCCGTACGGGAC
>ERZ795053.5111-NODE-5111-length-13754-cov-20.537265_pt1 | contig 13754 bp, 8 predicted proteins | sample MGYA00375137_ERZ795053 | MGnify/ENA primary metagenome ERZ795053 (study PRJEB30182, sample SAMN05720284) | activated sludge metagenome | isolation source: Anaerobic digester | place: Hong Kong | collected 2014-12-17 ... | reverse complement strand
CCTCCAGCGCCAGCGCATAGTCGCCCGGTTCGAGATCCTGCGGCATTCGCAGGTGTAGTCGCCGGCAGACAATTTCACTGTCACGCCAGTCAGCATCCGCTGCGAGCGTGCCCGACCAGAGCGTCGTCTCGCCACCATTTTTCAGCGTCAGCGCCGCGGGCAGGTCGGCGTGTTCCGGTCCGCCCTGGAAATAGAGTTCGAGGGTGAGGGGCGCCCCGGCTTCGCTCGGGCTTGCAGGCAGCGAGTACCCGGTCAGCACGAGCCCGTCCTGGCCCAGCGGCAGCGTCGTCCGTGCGGCCGGCTGCGCGTCGGCAAAAGGCAGGGAGACGATCGGCAGCGTCCACGTGCCGGCCAGCGCGCTGTCGCCCGGCGCGTCGAGGCGCGGGCGGCGCGCGCCGTCCGCCGCATATTCGTACCAGCCGGCCAGCACGCGCACCGTCTCGCCGCCGCTGCAAACATCGTCGATCGCGGGCGAGTAATGCTGCGCCACGCGTTCGCCCGCGCGCCAGACCGTCGTCGGGTAGGTGCCGTCGCCGGGGATGACGTCCGCCTGTCCGACGCGCTGGTTGCGCGCATTTTGCAGGTGTACGAAGGAGGTCAGGTCGCGGCGCGTCGACGCCTCCGCTTCCCAGAAGAGCGTGATCGAACGTCCGTCGTCCGCCACGCTCATGCCGCGCAGCGCGGGCGCGTCGTCGAAAGTCGCGCTGGCCGGCTGCTGGATTGCTATGCCGGGCGGCCACTCCTGTGCTGTGTCCGAATCGACCATGACGTAGGCCAGCAGCGGGTTGCCGAGACGGTCGTCGAGGATCTGCACAGGTTCGTTCCACAGCGCCGCCACGCGCTCCGCCTCGCCAAGCTGTTCCGATGGGAATGCGTAGATCGCCCCCTTGCCCGGCTCGGGCAACACCATGGCCTGCGCCGGGTCCAGCGAGCGGATGCGGTGGTCGCGCAGGAAGGTCACCGTGGCGTGCGTCGACCAGAGCGGCGAGAGGAAGATGGTGTTGCCGTCGTCGCCGCGTGCCTTCATCCAGTCGATCGCATCGACCTTGTCGGCGTCGTATGCGTAGTAGACCTCGGGCATGGCTGGGTAGCGCACGAAGTAATCGTAGAAGGTGGACGCACCGCTGAGCAGGAGCAGCACTGCGACCAGCGCCGCCCGCAGCCTCTGGCCCAGGCGCGGCCACGTGGCGATCCACGTCAGTCCGAGCCCGGCGCCGAGCATGACGGGCGGCACCGCGGCCAGCGTGCGCGAGTAGTTGGGCGCAGCCTCGCTGAGCACCGACGGCGCCAGCATGACAAAGGCCCACGCCGCAAAGAGAAAGAGCGCATCGCGGTCGGGGTCGGGCTGGGGCCGGGCCTTGCCCAGCAGCCGCCACGCCCACAGCGCCACACCGATATAGAAGGGAATGGCCATGAACCAGTCAAAGACGGGGCGGTCGGGGATGCCGTGCGCCCACTCCAGGTCGCCGTCAAAGGAGAACATGCCCAGCACGCGCACGATATTCGTCGCCAGCAACTGCCACGGCGATGCCTCACCGCTGACGCGTTCGGCAAAGACGGACACCTCGGAAGCGTGGCCAAAAAAGAACTCGGGGTGGCGCAGGAATTCCAGCCCGAGGGGCAGGAAGACGACGAACGCCGCCAGCCCCGCAACCACCAATCCTGCCAGCGGATTGCCGGCATTCAACCGCCGCCGGCCGGGATGACGCCACAGCAGCCACAGGACATAGGCCAGCAGCACAAAGGGCACGAAGCGCCCGGTCGGATTGTTCCACACGCCAAGCCCGGCCAGCACGCCGCTGCCGACGAAGGCGAGCCAGTGGAGGGGCGAGGGGCGAGTTGGGAGGGGCGAGGAAAAATCCTCTGCGCGTCGGGCTCCTTCTCTTCCGCTCTCCCCTTCTCCCTCTCTCCCTCTCTCCTCCTCTTCTTTTCCTCTGCGCCTCTGCGCCTCTGCGTCAAGAGAATTCCCGCCCGCGCACCCATACCAGAACAGGCCAAAGACGCCGCTCAGGATAAGCGGCATGAGGATGATGCGGATGCCGTAGTGGCTGAAGTGGATGTGCCAGTAGCTGACCGTCAGCGCCAGGGCCGTAAGCGCCGCCAGCACCTGGCTGTGGCGCCGGAAGAGCGCCCGCACCAGCATGTAGACAGCCGGCACCGTAAGCGTGCCAGCAAGCGCCGACGCCAGCCGCAGCGTGTAGAGATCGAGCCGGCCCGTCAGCGCACCGATGGCCGCCTGGTAGTAGGTGTAGAGCACCTCGCGGCCGCCATTGGCGGGCAGGAAGAGCGGCCGGTTGCCAGCGAGCACCTGGCCGGCGTCGATGGCGTTGAAGGCTTCGTCGAACTGCGGGCCGGGCGGCACCACGCCAAGCTGGTAGAAACGCAGCGCGCCCGCCAGCAGCGTGATTCCCAGTACGATCCACCAATCCCGTCGCGTCATCAAAGCAAAGAACTCCAAAGTGCTGGCCCAAATCGTAGCGGCGCTCTGTGACCGCCGTTTCCGGCGCGATCAACAACGCCGGCTATGGCAGGGAAACCTCACCAACCGTCACGAACTCACCGGCCGGCGCACCGGACACCGGGTCATAGACGCCCACGATCACCTGATACTCCCCCGGCGCCAGATCACCCGGCAGCGCGAGCGCCATATAGCCCGGCTTGGCGTCGCCGGCGTTCCACGTCGTCGGCGGCAAGAGCGTGCCGATGGGGAACTCGTCGCGCTGCGCCACGACGGCGCCGCCATTATCTACCAGCCGCAACGTCACCCGGTAATCGAGCGTGGGCTTTTGCGCCGCCAGCCAGTCCAGTTGCACGAAGAGATGGCTCCGGTCGAGCGTGTTCTCGGGCGGCGCCATGATGGACGCGCCGGTCAGAATCAGCTCGTCGTTGAAGCGCGCATCGAGCGCAGTCGTCGTATTCGGCGTCAGAAATTGCGGGCTGAGAAAGCGGCACAGGTCCACATCCAGCCACTCCCAGCACGTCTCCTTGTAGGCGACGGCCGTCAGGTACTTGGGCACAAATTCGCCGGCATCCACTTCATCTTCGGCCGTCACCACCAGCCACAGCGCCGGATGGCTGCCCAGCAACTCCTGCACGACGCCGTCCATCTCCTCGGGCACGACGGGCGGCGCGTTGATCGGCCAGAATGGCGGCAGGTCGACGGCGGGCGCTGTGGCGAACTCGGCGACCTCCGGCAGGTAGTATTTGGCGAGCAGATGCTGGCGCGGCGCGTAGAGCATGATCGCTTCGTCGGGGTGGCGATTGGCGGCCAGGAACGCAGCCATCTCGCGATACTCGCTCTTGACGTACGGCCCGAAATAGTACTGGATGCCCAGCAGCGCCGGCACCAGCGCCAGCCCTGCGCCCGCCGCGCCCAGCAGCCGGCTCTGCCGTCCCAGCCAAACGATGCCGCCGGCGGCGAGCACGTAGAGCGCAGGCAGGATGAACAGGATGTAGCGGGCGGCCAGCGAGCGGAAAAGCGCAACGCTGATCGCCAGCGGCAGCAGTGCCAGCAGCCCGACCAGCCAACTCCACGGGACCGCACGATCCTCGGTTCGCCGCGCGTCCGACACGAGGGTGGCGGCCAGACCAACGAGGATCAACGGAACGAGCAGAAAGCCCGTCACCGCGATCTCCGGCTGCCAGCGGATGGCGCCAAAGCTCAGATCGCGCCACAGGCTGTCGGCGAAACGCAGGGCGGAGGGTGCTGCACCGCTGCCGATGCCGCCGGCGATGACGCCCACCGTGGCGCGAAAGCCGGGCGCCAGCAACATCCACAGCGCGATGGGCGCGAGCGAGAGCAGGGTGATGCTTGCGCCGGCCAGCGCCCCGCGCCAGGAACGTGCACGCGCCGCCAGCAGGAGCAAAAAAAGCCCTTCCACGCCGATGAGGAGGACTGAGTAGTAGTGAAAGCCGGTCATGATCCAGTTGGCGGCAACAAAGCCGGCGATCGCCCAGCCGCGCGGGCGGGTTACTGCCGCGCATAGCGCAATCAGCGAGAGCAGCGCCAGGGCAAGCACGACCGTGTACATGCGCGCTTCCTGGCTGTAGAGCAGCAGCGTGGGCGAGAGCGCCATGAGTAGCGCCGTCCACAGGCGCAGGGCACGTTCGCCTGGCCACATGCGCCGCACCCACAGCCATGCCAGCGGCACCGCCAGCGCGCCCATGAGCGCCGGCAGCAGGCGCAGCATCGCCTCGCTCTGCCCAAAGAGCGCCGACCACGCCGCCATCGCTAGTTGCCAGAGGGGCGGGTGCTCGAAGCCGGCATTCCAGTGAAACGCGACGATCTCGCCGGCGGTGGCGCGCGCCATGAGCGCGGTCGCCGCCTCGTCGTACGCAAGGCCCTTGTCGCCGATCGCCCACAGCCGCAGCGCGAGCGCCGCCAGCGTGATGCCGGCCAGCAGCCACCATTCGCCTCGCGGCCGGGAAGTCTCCGTCATCTGCATATGACTGGCTATTCTACCCCGAGTTGTGAGGAGGGCGGGAATCAGGGGCGGTTGACCAGACCGTAGCGTAACGCCAGGACGGCGGCCTGCGTGCGGTCGGTGACGTCGAGCTTGGCGAAGAGCGTGCTCACGTAATTCTGCACGGTGCCCTTGGAGAGAAAGAGGCGCTCGGCGATCTCGGCGTTGCTCAGGCCTTCGGCGATGAGTTCGAGAATCTCGCGCTCGCGCGGGCTGAGATCGACCGCAAAGTGAGCGCTTGCCGGTGCGGCGGGCTGGCTCACGAACTGGAAGAGTTTGCCCGCCACCTTGGGGTCGACGTGGGTCGCCCCCGCCGCCGTGCCACGGATCGCCTCGATGATCTGGTCGCGCGGCGCGTCCTTGAGCAGATAGCCGGCGGCCCCGGCACGGATGGCGTCGAAGACCCACTCGTCGTCGTCATAGGTCGTCAGTACGAGGACGCGTGTCGCCGGGTGCTGCTGGCGGATGCGCTCGGTTGCCTGGATGCCATTCATGACGGGCATGCGCAAGTCCATGAGCACCACGTCCGGCTGCCGCTGCGCCACGGCCTCGACGGCATCGGCGCCATTCTCCGCGACCCCGATCACCTCGATGTCGGCGGCCTGGCGCAGGATCACGCGCAGCCCTTCCGTCACGATGGACTGGTCGTCGCAGAGTAACACGCGGATCATGGCACCACCAGCCTGATTGTCGTGCCGCCGCCCGCGCCGCTGGCGATGTCGAGCGTGCCGCCCAGCATCTCGGCGCGCTCGCGCATGAGTTGCAGTCCCATATGGTCGCCTTCCATCGCTGCCGAATCGAAGCCGCGGCCGTTGTCGCAGAGGGTCAGCGTGAGTGCGCCGTTGAAGGCCAGCGAAACGGCGAGTTCCGTGGCGCCGGCGTGGCGCGCCGTGTTGGCGAGCGCCTCCTGCGCGATGCGATAGACGCCCTGCTCCACCGCAGGTGGGAGTGCCGGCTGCGTCTCCGGTAGCTCCAGCGTCAGCGCCATGCCGCCGCGCTGAGCGGTCGTCGTCGCCAGGTTCCGGATCGCCAGCGCGAGCCCCAGGTCGTCGAGCGGCGATGCGCGCAGGGCATGCATCGCGCGGCGGGTCTCGGTGAGGCCGGAGCGGGTCTGGGCCAGCGCCTTGCCCAGGATGTCGTGCGCTTCGTTCGGCGCCGTCGTCATGGCGCTATCCACCGCCTCCAACTGCACGGCCACTGCGCTCAGCGAATGGGCCAGCGTGTCGTGCAACTCGCGCGCCATGCGGTTGCGCTCGCGGCTGACGGCGAGCTGTTCCTGGCTCGCCGCGTACTGGGTGAGCTGGATGTTGGCTTCGGTCAAGGCGCGGCGCTGGGCGCGCTGGGCTGCCATCATGCGGGTAATGACAAAGCTCACCATCACGTAGATCGCCACGTGGATGATGATTTGGAAGACGAGCGGCGGCCAGGGCAGCGCGCTCAACAGCAGCGGGCTAAAGGCAAACAGTTCGGCGACCGCCAGCAGCAGGACGTACCACATCACGCGGCGCATGTCGTACTGCCAGGCTACCATCACAACGCCGAAAAGCAGAAGGACGAACAGCGTCCACCCGCTCTCCATGGCAAGAAGGAGGGCGAGAGGTGTGTCGGCGGCCAGCACCACTTCGACATATTTGAGCACCCACGCCGTGAAGATGGCGTGGCTCAGCGCAGCCGCAACCGCGTAATAGACGGCGAATACTGGCAGATACCAGCGACCCATGCGCGCCGGCAGCCCCGGCCAGAAGGCGAACAGGGCAAGCGTGATGACCATCAGCGCTCGCAAGAAGGCCGGCCCCAGGCTGGAGTCGCTGTCCAGTGCAATGGAGCGCAGTACGTCGCCGGCCACGGCTGCACCGCCCGGCGGAATCCCTGCTGGTGCCCGCAACGGAAAGGCCGCCAACGTCGCCGGCAGCAGCAGGATCTGAATGCCGACCAGCACGCGCAGCACGCTGAGCAAGCCCGGTTCGAGCGTGGTCGACGGGCTGGGGGAGGCAGGCGCTGGTGACGGCTGAAGGCTTCGCATGACCGGAGTATAGCACGCGCGGCAGTGCCTGCTAACCCTGGCCGTTCACCTACGCGCATGAGCCGGCTCACATCGCAACATGAATCGACTCACGCACCTTCTACACTGCGCACACTGTTGCTGCCTGCGTAGATTCGCTACGCTGAATGCAGCCGGCCGGCGTTGCTGCCGGCTCGAATTCACGGGAAGCGAGGGAAGTATGGAAAGCAACAACGGTCAGAACGGCGATGCGCCCGTCATTGCCATTGACGGCGTCACCAAGACCTACCAGATGGGCGAGGTGGCCGTGCACGCCCTGCGCGGCGTGTCGCTCGCGATTCACAGCGGCGAGTATGTCGCCATCATCGGCGCCAGCGGGTCGGGCAAGAGCACGCTCATGAACATCATCGGCCTGCTCGACCGGCCGACCAGCGGCACGTACGCCATCCGCGGCCAGGAAGTCGGCCAGCTTGGCAAGAGCGAGCAAGCCGACATTCGCAATCGGGAGATCGGCTTTGTCTTTCAGCGCTTCAACCTGCTGCCGCGCACTTCAGCGCAGGCGCAGGTGGAACTGCCGCTCTTCTACGCCGGTATCACCGGGACGAAAGCCAGGCGGCGTGCCGTCGACGCGCTGACCCGCGTGGGGCTGGGAGAGCGTATCGACCACCGGCCCGACCAACTTTCCGGCGGCCAGCAGCAGCGCGTGGCCATTGCCCGCGCCCTGGTGACGCAACCCAGCCTGCTCCTGGCCGACGAGCCGACGGGCGCGCTCGACAGCAAGACGACGGCCGAGATTCTCGATCTCTTCGACGAACTGCACGCACAGGGGTTGACGCTGGTCGTCGTCACGCACGAGCATAGCGTGGCCGAGCGCGCCGGGCGCGTGATTACCGTCAGCGACGGCGCGATTGTCGGCGATGCACTGGCTGCCCAGCCAACGCCGGCAGTCACGGCCACAAACGGTTTTGGCAGCGTGCTTCCGACGCTGTCGCCGGCCAGAACGGCGGTGGCCCAATGAGGATGTTGCGCTACTTCCCGCTCGCACTCGGCAACATCAACGTCAACAAGACGCGCTCGCTGCTCACCATGCTCGGCATCATCATCGGCGTGGCCGCGGTGCTGACCACGCTGGGCATTGCCTCGGGCGCGGCCAGCAGCATCACCTCCGAGATCGAGGCGCAGGGCACGAACCTGCTGGAGGTGAGCCCGACCGGCGGAGGCCAGGGCGGCACACTCACCATGGCCGATGCGCGCATTCTGGGCGACAGGGATGACTTCCCCCAGTTCGCCGGCGTCGCACCGACCTACAGCGGCAACGCGACCCTTGTGCGCGGAGCGAATGACGCCGGCGGCCAGGTGCGCGGCGTTACCGCCGATTTCCCGTCGGTGAGCACGGTGGAGATTGCTGACGGCCGCTTTCTCAACGCAGTGGAGGAGACGAACTCGGCGCGTGTCGTCGTGCTGGGCCACGATCTGGCCGGCGACCTCTTTGGCAGCGAGAATCCCATCGGCCAGGAGGTGCGCATCGCCGGCGATCTCTTCACCGTCGTCGGCGTGTTGGAGGCGTCGGGCGGCAGCGCCTTTTTCAGCGACGACACCACGGCCTACGTGCCGCTCGGCGTGGCGCAGACGCGGCTCTTTGCGGCCCCGCGCTATCGGGGTGAGCTGACCGTCAGCAGCATCAGCATCAAGGTGGCGGAGGGCTATGCGCTGGAGCAGGCGGAGCAGGATGTCGAAGTGGCGCTGCGCCTGCTTCACGGCCTGGGTCAGGACGACGACAACGATTTCAGCATCTTCAACCAGGCCAGCCTGCTCGATCTGGCCGGCAGCGTCTCGACGACCCTGTCGGCGCTGCTCGGCGGCATCGGCGCCATCAGCCTGATCGTGGGCGGCATCGGCATCATGAACATCATGCTCGTGACGGTGACCGAACGCACCAACGAGATCGGTCTGCGCCGCGCGCTGGGCGCCCACGATCGCGACATCCTGGTGCAGTTCCTGGCTGAGGCGCTGGTGCTCTGCATCATCGGTGGCCTGCTCGGCATTGGGCTGAGCTATGGCGTGGCGGCATTGCTGACGGCCCTGCCGGGCTTCTCCATCGCCGTCACCATCGACGCGGCCTCGGTGGTCATGGCGCTGGGTGTAGCGTCGGCCGCTGCGATCATCTTCGGCCTCTACCCTGCCATCCGCGCGACCCGGCTCGATCCGGTCGAGGCGCTGCGGTATGAGTAGGAGGGGCGAGGGGCGAGGGGCGAGGGGCGAGAGGCGAGAGGCGGAGTAACACTCTAGGCGTGCCTGGCCGGATTTGAATGACAACAACGACTATAAGTGTGAGGGAAGACGATGCGACGGATATTGAAGTGGGGCATAGGGTTGCTTGTGGTGGCGGGTGTGGCGGTTGGGGCGTTTGCGTTGCTCACGGGGCCGGGCGGGCCGCTGGCGGCGACCATCTCGGCGCAGACGCCCGATCAGGTGCAGACGGTGGCGATCCGGCCGGCGGATTCGATGCTGGGGCAGATCAGCGCGTCGGGCAGCATTGCGCCGGTGGATGTCGAGCATGTGGTGCTGGGCGTCGACGGCACGGTGCTGGAGGTGCTGGTCGAGCCGGGCGATGTGGTGGCGGCCGGCGATGCACTCCTGCGGCTGGATAGTTCCGATCTGGAATTGTCGGTGCTCATGGCCGAACTCGACGTCGCGACGGCCGAAAACGCGCTGGCGCAGTTGCAGGAGCCGGCGAGCGCCACCGAAGTTGCTGAGGCGCGCGCCGACCTGCTCTCGGCGCAGGAGAAGCTGGCCGATGCGAACGAGCCGGCCACCGCGCTGGAGATCCAGGCAGCGCAGGCGAGCGTCGCGGCGGCCTGGGCGAAGTACAACGATCTGAAGGAGGGACCGAGCGACGCCGAACTCACAAAGCTGGAAGCGAACCTGCGCAAGACGGAGATCGCGTTGCAAGAGGCTCAGCGGGCGTACGACAAGGTGAAGTGGGCCAACGATGCCGGCATGACGGCCGAAGGGGCCAATCTCCAGCAGGCGACGATCGATTACGAGGCGGCCAAGGCTGACCATGAAGTCTCCGTGGCGCCGGCCGACGAGGCGGATCTCCAGTCGGCCATCAGCCAGGCCAAGGACGCGCAGCAGAAGCTCGACGACCTGTTGGCCCGGCCCGACCCTGTGGACATTGCGGCGGCGGAGGCCCAGGTGGCCGGTGCCCAGACGCGCCTCGACAACCTGCTTGCCGGCGCCGATGACCTGGAGATCGAAGCGGCCACTATCAAGGTGCAGACGGCGCTGGTGACGCTGGGCGAGGCGCGCAAGGAACTGGCCAAAGCCGAGATCGCATCGCCCATAACAGGGAGCGTTCTCACCGTCGCCACACAAGAGGGCAACCAGGAGCGTAGCGGCGCGCAGGTTGCAACGCTGGCCGACCTGGCCGGCCTGGAGTTGACGGTCAATGTGGCGGAAGTGGATGTCAACAAGATTGCCATCGACCAGCCGGCGGAGATCTCGGTCGACGCGCTGCCGGGCAGTCTATTCGCCGGCCAGGTGACGCGCATCGCGCCGGTGAGCAACGGCGCGGCCGGCTCCGTGAGCTATGCGGTCACCATCGCGCTTGACGGCGACCTGGCCGGCTTGCTGCCCGACATGACGGCCGTGGCCCGCCTCGTCGACGAGGCGATCGCCGGCGGCTGGCTCGTGCCGACGGCGTCGATTCAGGGCGAGGGCGGCGCGGCGACGCTGCCGGTCATGCGCGCCGGTGCGCCTATCCAGGTGCCGGTTGCGACGGGACTGGTACAGGGGGAATGGACGGTCGTTTATTCGGCGGAGTTGCAGGCGGGCGACGAGGTGGTCGGCACGGTCTATGCCCCGTCGGCGGCGGCGCAGCAGGAAACGGAATCGATGGGCGGTGGCTTCCCCCCGCGGCCGCCGGAGGGCTTTCGCGGGAACTGAGCATGAGTGAGCCTAGCCTGCGCCGGCGGGCGATGGCGGGGAGTCACTCGACGGTACGACGCCGTCCAGCATCTCCAGCGCCGCCAGCGCCAGGTCGCCGCCCTGGTGGACGCCGCGCACGATGCCCTGGCCGTCGATCAGGGTGAGCAGGGGGGCGGTCGCAATCTTGCGTGCGTTGTAGCGCTTGGAGACCTTGCCGTCCCAGTCGAGCAGGATGACGACGTAGTCGGCGACGTCCAGCCCCGGCGGCATGGCTTCGGCGGCCTTGGCATAGGTGCCGCGCATGACCTGTTCGGCCAGCGAGCGCAGAAAGACGGGCACCGCGCTCATATTGACCACGCTGGGCACGAGCAGGGTGGCGGCATCGGCGTAGCGTGCCCGCACGGCTTCCTGCATCGCCTGCACGGCCGCAACGGAGTTCTGGTCGTGAAAGGCGAGCAGCAAGGCCGTACCCTGGCAGGTGTCCAGGCTGACGATGCGGTTCGAGCCAAGAGCGGTCAATTCGAAACCGGGCGCTGCAGCGCCGACGGTAACGGACGGTGATGCCATGGTGCCTCCTGCGGCTGAATCGGGCTGCATTGTATGGCAGAGAGCGGCGCCGGTGCAACAATCGGCGATGTGTTATCGTACAAGCGTTATCGTAAGAAGCATTGCTGGGCGCATGCTCCAGCGGCGTTACAATACGATGATATACAGGCAGTTGCGCCGGCAGATTACGCCGGCGGCGCCGGTCGGGTGTATCCTAACGAGTGGTGCGACATTGCATCACAAAGCAGATAGATGGTGGAGTGTCATGATGAATTATCGTCGTACGCAGAATCGGTGGAATGGGCGGCTCCTCATGGGGCTGCTGACGGTTGCGCTGGTGGCCGGTCTGGTCATCACCCCGCTGTCGCTCAACCCGGCGCCCGTGTCGGCGCAGAGCAGCATGGATGACGGCAAGATGGCCGTTGTCGGGCTGGACGGCGCGACGTTACAAGATGCGCCGGGCGGCAAGACGGTGGCCGAGTTGTCGGCCGGCGACGTGGTGATGGCCGTGGGCCGCACCGAGGACGGCAAGTACCTCCAGGTCGAGGCGGACCGCGGGCAGAAGGGCTGGGTTGTGATCAGCAGCGTCGTGGTCTTTGGCATCGACGTGCTGCCGGTGGTCGAGCCGCCGGCACCGCCCACGCCGACCAAGGCGCCGACGCCTACACCCGTGCCGCCGACTCCAACCCCGACCGCCATGCCCACGGCGACCGCGGCCGCCGCGGCTGCCACGGCACGCCCGGCTGCTACGGCGACTGAGGCAGCGGCTGAAGCACCCGCCGCGGCGACGACGGCAAGTCGCGCGGAAGCGACGGCCGATGGCACTATCGGCGTGGTCAAGGGGAGCGGCGCCGACGTGTACGACGCCCCTGACGGTACGAGCGTGCAGACACTGCCCGGCGCCGACGCAGTGACCGCCACCGGCCGCGATGGCGACGGCGCGTGGCTCATGGTCACGACGCTGGACGGCACCGAGGGCTGGATGAAGGCGGCCGACCTGGTCATCTTCGGTGTGGACGAACTGCCCGACATGACGGCCAGCACAGAGGACGCAGCGGCTGAAACTTCGGCGCCCGACGTCGCGCAAAGTGCGGCCGTCACGGAAACAATGACCACGGAGAGCGAGACGGCGACACCTGAGGCCGCCGAAACGGCCACGGCCGAGCCGGCTGCGGATCTGCCCGAAGCGTCGATGACCGGCACTGCCAATGTCTCCGGCGCGCGGCTCAATATCCGGTCGGGTGCGGGCAGCGACTTCCGCATCATCGGCAAGGCGGCCGGCGGCGAAGAACTGGCTGTAGCCGGTCGCAGCGATGACAACAACTGGCTGCTGATCCTGCGCGAGAACCTGCCCGCCGGCGCCGGCTGGGTGGCGGCGAACCTGGTGCGCCTCGACGGCGATGTGGCCGACCTGCCCATTTCGGCCGAGGTGGTGAGTGGTGCTGCTGCGCCGGCTGCGGCTGCGACGCCGGCTGCCACACAGGCTCCGTCGACCGCGGCAACGCCCGCCGCTACCGCAGCACCGGCTGCTACGGAAGCGCCGGCGGCCACCGCGGAACCGGCCGCGACCACGGCCCCGGCCAGCTCGTCGACGCGCACCGGCGCCACCGGTCTGAGCGGCACGCTGGTCTTCCAGGATGGGCGCGGGAGCATCTACGTTTACGACCTGGAGCGCGGCGAAGTGCGTTTCCTGACCAGCGGGTTTGATCCCGCCATCAGCAACGACGGCAGCAAGGTCGCCTTTGTGCGCACCGGTGACGGCATTTACAGCATCAACATTGATGGCTCCAACGAGCAGCGGGTGCACGAAGGCAGTGAGTTGGTAACGTCGCCCAAGTGGAGCCCGGACGGCAAGTGGATCGTCTTCAGCCGGCTGCTGGGCGAGTACAAGTGCTGGGACACGCAATTCTTCGGCTGCATCACGCTGCGCCAGATCTCGCAGAACTTCCCAGGCGTGCCGCCGCAGATTCTCCAGAAGAGCATCCTGAGCGAGTACGACCGCATCGAGCTTCCGAACTTCGGGCTTGCCCGCGTGAATGCTAGCGGCGGTGACTATCGCGACCTGCCGGCGCTGGATTCGGCGATCGCGCCGGACTGGAACGAGAGCGGCATCGTCTACGAATCGAAGGCCGGCATCGAGATTACGCAGGACAAGCCGGACGGCGAGACGCGCCCTGTCTTGCAGGAGAACTGGGACTGGGATCCCGACTGGGCGCCCAATGGCGGTCGCATCGTCTACCAGTCCAAGGAAGGCCCCAAATGGGAGATCTTCGCCATCAACCCGGATGGCAGCGGCCAGGTTGCCTTGACCCGTCCGGTCACCACGCTCGTCGACGAGATGCCCAGCAACGTTGCGCCCGCCTTCAGCCCCGACGGCAAGCACATCGTCTTCCTGAGCAACCGCCAGGATGACAACGAGGCCGGTGCGTGGCGGCTGTGGGTGATGGACGCCGACGGCAGCAACCAGCGCCCGCTCCCGCTCGACATGGAGATCGACTACGCCTTTGGCGGCGAGCAGGTGGCGAGCTGGGGGCTGTGAGGGTTTGAGGAGATGACAAGATGACACGATGAGGGGGTGTCGTCTTGTGTACAGGGGTTCTGCCTGTCCATGCGTCAGAATGAAAACGGTGGGGCGATCGCTTGCGATCGCCCCACCGTTTTTTGTTGCTGAAAGTACAGGTTGAGGAGTCAAGCGAGGGGCAATCACCCCCTCATCTTGTCATCTTGTCACTCCTCACGCCCTCATCTTGTCGTCCTATCACTCCACATCCCCTCATCCTGTCACCACTCACGCCAACGCCAACTCAGCAAAG
>ERZ795053.5110-NODE-5110-length-13758-cov-9.547836_pt1 | contig 13758 bp, 12 predicted proteins | sample MGYA00375137_ERZ795053 | MGnify/ENA primary metagenome ERZ795053 (study PRJEB30182, sample SAMN05720284) | activated sludge metagenome | isolation source: Anaerobic digester | place: Hong Kong | collected 2014-12-17 ... | reverse complement strand
GTGAACCTATTGATCGGAGATGCAAGCAAAGCACGGGATACCCTTGGATGGGCTCCAAAATATACTCTGGAAGAAATGATCACCGAAATGATTGAAAATGACATAGACCTCCTCAAGCGCAATCATCATTTGATGAAAAACGGCTTTGTGGTACATAACGAACTGGAAGATATTATTTAACCGATTTATCACCTAATCCATTCACCCTCATGGCAAACTTTGATTTTAACACCATTCGCAATAAACGAATTCTAATTACCGGCGCAACCGGATTTTTGGGCAAACGCTTATCCAGGTTGCTGGAAGCAGAAGGAATTTATGCGGAAAGAACCTCGCTAAGTTTAGGGGTTGATCTGCGAAATTACAATGAAACCTATGCATTCTTTCATCAGGTACAGCCTGATTTGGTTTTTAACTGTGCCTCATTCGTAGGTGGCATCCAATTCGGTTATAAATACCCGGCAGATTTGTTTGAAAACAACCTGCTGATGAATGTAAATCTGTTACGGGCGGCCCGTGAAACGGCAGTAGGTAGAATTGTAAATCCTATATCGAATTGTGTCTATCCGGCGAAGGCCATGCTGTTCAAGGAAGATGAAATTTGGGATGGCCCCATGCATGATTCAGTTATGGTCTACGGATTTGTCCGCAAGGCATTCTGGGTTGGATCCTGGGCTAATGCCAAACAATATGGGCTTGATGTTATCAACATTGTGTTATCCAATATGTATGGCCCGGAAGATCATTTTGAAGAGGAACGGTCGCATGCACTGGGCGCTTTGATCATGAAATTTGTGGAAGCAAAACGAACAGGAGCACCGTACGTCACCGTATGGGGTAGTGGGAAACCTGTCCGCGAATGGATGCACGTGGATGACGGGGCAGAGGCAATGATCCGGGCATCCATCCTGCCGGCTACTCAGGAATTTATCAATGTGGGTATTGGCGAAGGCATTTCAGTATGGGAAATGAGCCAGGTTATCAAAGAACTTACCGGCTATAATGGTGAAATAAGGTTGGATACCAGCAAGCCTGATGGGGCCGCTTATAAAACGGTCGATGGAAGCCGTGGTTTCAAAATGATGGGCTGGCAGCCATCCAAGCCTTTTTACCAGGGTGTTGCAGAAGCCATTCAATGGTACGAACGCAATCAGAACTCAATCCATAAAACCAATAAACACGCATTTGTATGATTCTTACGAAAGAAACGCTGGCCATTCAGGGAGGGAAAGCTGTTACCCGAGAACCCGTTCTCATTCATAAACCCTCGATCATAGAGGAAGACATTCAGGCTGTTACCGATGCGGTGAGAAGTACTTTTGTGAGTGGAGACGGTCCTGCATGCCGGAAATTTGAAGAAAATCTGAAACAGTATTTAGGCGTAAAACATGCCCTCTTTATGACTTCCTGTACGGTTGCCCTTGACCTGGCTTTCCGGGTGAAGGATTTTCCTGCCGGAAGTGAGGTGATCGTGCCAAACTTTACCTATACGAGTACGGCGCTAGGTCCACTTCTTAATGGATTAAAAATCGTTCTCGCTGACGTGAGACCGGATAATGGTAACATTGATGTCAATAAACTGGAGTCCTACATTACCGACCGCACCGTGGCCATTTGCCCGGTAGACTACGCGGGAAACCCGCCGGAAATGGATCGCATCCAGGCAATTGCTAAAAAACATGGTCTTTATATCGTGCAAGACACGGCACAGTCCATCGGCTCGAAATACCAGGGAAAATATACCGGTAATCAAGGCGATGTAAGTACCTTCTCATTTCATGGAACCAAAAATCTAACTACGGGTGAAGGCGGAGCACTGGTCACAAATGATGACCAGGTAGCCGAGCGCATTAAAATCTTACGCGAAAAAGGAACCAACAAGTACAGCTTCCTGACGGACCAACAGACTCGTGGTTATTACGAGTATGTCGATATCGGCAACAGTTATGTTCAGTCCAATATCAACGGAGCAATGGGCATTACCCAGCTTAGCCGTTTGGAAGCTATGAACGCACGACGCAAGGAAATTGCGGACTATTATCTGGCCAATCTTCAGGGAATTGGTGGTCTTGAATTCCTGCAGGTGGATGAAGATGTCACCTCCAACTGGCATTTATTTGGGATCCTGGTCCCTGCTGAGCGGAAATATTGGATCATGGATGCTTTACGTGCTGAAGGTGTGATGGCTAACGTACACTACACCCCATTGCACCGGAACAAATATTACGAGCACCTGGGCAACGATGATGCATTTCCGGGATCGATGGCCTTTTTTAACCGGTTGTTGCGATTACCCATTTATCCGGTAATGACCGATCAGGAAAAGGAGCACGTTGTAGAGGCTGTTATAAAGGTGTTTGATCACCTTTCCTGATCATTGATCCTGCTTATCATGCAGGAACTGAAAGTCAAATAATTTATGGAATAATAATAATTGGTAACCGATGAAAGTATTATTGCTGGTACCTAAAAGATATGGTTTTCATCAATCTTTCAGGGAGACTTTTGAGGCGTTAGGAGGGGAGATCCATACGATTGACTATCAACACATCATGGTGGGCTGGAAACAGCGGATTAATACTCAAATGTTCCGTTTGCCCGATAAGTGGAGACAAAAGTGGGAGGGATATTATTATCAGGACATCAATAAATTATATCTGCAGGAATACGACCGTATTCAGCCTGATATCGTTTTCATCTACAACCATGAATTATTAGTGCCGGAGACATTGGCCTATTTTAAGAAAAAATCAAAAATTGCTTTTTTCCTGGGCGACTGTCCTTACTATACGCCCGGCAACAGGCACTTTTTACCCTTGTTGTATTACGCCGACGCTGTTTATACCTACGACACATTTTGGATCGAGCAGATGACCAAAATGGGCATTAAGAACATGCACTACCTGTACCCGAATACACCTACAGATTCCTTTTATGAGAAGGAGCTGAGTGATGCCGTTTATGAAGAATTAAAATCGGATGTTCTTTATGTAGGGATGGGGTATAAGACCAGCTGGGGGATGAAGAAGGCAAAATTCCTTAGCTGCTTTGCAGACTTTGACCTGCAGATTCACAGTGACGATTCCATGGAAAGATGGTTTGAGTACTTTCCTGAAATAGAGAAATGTTACCGTCCGCGCACAGGGCATATTTCCGTAGAGCGACTTAACGACATGTACAATGCAACGAAAATTGCCCCTGTGGATGCAAATCCTGGTTTATTGAATGCTCTGCATTGGCGCTGGGTTGAAGCTCTTGGCGCCGGTGCCCTTCCGGTCCTGGAATGGCAGCAAAATGTCGTCGAAATATTTGGAGATGCTGACGTCCCGGCGGTTAAGGTTTTTGACGAAGCCCGGGAGATGACGGCCTATTACCTGAGCCATGAAAAAGAAAGGAGGGCCATGGTGGTCTGGATGCAAAACCTGGTAAAGGAAAAACATTCGATTAAAAATAATGCCGCACTGCTCTCCGAAACAATGCACATCGGGTCAGCAGTTAAAAATCAGGAAGTCCTCGTAAACCGGTAAACGGATATGGGTAATCAGGAGTATAAACAGTCTGACCTGGTAAAGGTCTTGCGCTTTTTCGGATTGGCTATCCTGGCCATCCTGGCTAATTATTATGCTCCCGTATGGGGAAAAGTGATTTTTCACCTCGCAACACTGGTGTTGTATTTCAAGTGCAAACCAGAGGCGGAGCCTTTCTGGCTGGCATATTTTTTCATCCTTGCCGACGGATTCTTCGGTTTTTTCGGCCTATATGAAGTTACCCTGAGTCTGCTTCCCGGCCTGCCCGAAGTCGAAGTATCTCAGTTATACATTATCCTCAGTATCATTAAAGCCAGAAATACAGTTTCTACCTATCGCCCCTTTTACCAGACGCCGTTACTTGTTTTGTCCATTTACCTCATCTATCTGATCATCCAGGGGTATGTGGTGGGCGTGGATCTAGCAATGAATGTTCAATTCAGGATCTTCAAATGGATTGTGCCGCTCATGTTATTGTATTCGATTCCAAAGTTGTTTCAAAAACAGGAGCAGTATACGGAGCTGTTTGTGTACCTTTTTCCGGTTGCACTCGTAGCATTAGGCACACAGCTTTTTACCATATTGACCAGTTCTTCACCGGTGGCATTCTTTGGTGCCAAAAAAGAAATCTGGTGGGCCATTGAAATCACGAAGGACAAGACTTATCGCGGGCTTTACAATGAAAGTCTGATTATTGCCAGCAACCTGGGGGCATTATTTTATCTGGCCCAACGGAAAAGTCACTTTTCCAATATGTATTTGTTTACAGTGTTGATTGCAAATTTTGCTTCAATATTTCTATCCGCTACCCGGGGATGGACCATATACATGGTGTTTATTTTATTGAGTTCCATGTTTTTTATCGTGCAATTTGATCGACGCAGAGTGATGTCGGTTTCAACCATAATTTTGTTGGCTATTCTGGCCAGTCAGGCCATTCCAACCTTGCGGATCCAGACCAATAATGCCTTTAAGCGGTTGTTGACTCTGGAGAAATTGGCACAAGGCGATGCCACTGCGGGTGGGACTTTAATCCGGATTACTGAACGAGGTCCGCGCGTAATGCGTAAATGGGAACTTTCGAAATTAACCGGCTGGGGTTTTTCCAGGGAATTTATGGATAACAATGACGTGCATGTGGGCAATCAAAACATATTGATGCAGTCAGGTATCATCGGCGCCGCATTGATGATCTTTTTCATTGGGTTTGTGTCGGTTAAATTGTGGTTGCGTTATCTGAATGTGGGCTTTGATTTTAAATATCGCAAAGCGCTTTTGCTGTTTCCCATTTATTTCATCGGATGGTTTATCATCCACTCCAGTTCCGAGCAAGAATTTGCCTATTATCAATTTCCTTCTACCGGAATCACCCAGGCGGTATTTTTTGGCATGATTGCATTGACGTATTTCTATGCCGTGCGGGAGGAAAATGCAGAGTCAGTAGTAGCCGTATGAAACAAGCAAATACAAAACCAATCCATTATGTCCTATGGGATCTCGGTCCGGGAGGAATGGAATTAAATGTACTTCAATACATCGACCATTTTTATGGCCACAGTAAGATGGAGGTGTATGGACTACGTGCCACAGAGAATACCTTGTTTGATGAATCGAAAGTGAAGGTAATTTGCGCCAGAAATAATCCGGGAAATACCTATTGGAAATATTGGAAGTATTGCCGGTCAAACCGGAAAGACATTTTTCATTTAAATAATGGCGGGCCAGTGATTCTGCTCATCACGCTGCTTGCCGGAGTCCAAAACCCGATTTACCACATTCATGGGACCATCTACTGGAAATCCGCCATTCAGAAGGTGTATTTAAAGTTTGTATGGTTCTTCATCCGGATTTTATTGACCTTTCGTAAGGTCACATTTGTCGCCAATTCCCACTATAGTGAAAAGGTATTTCGGGATAATGTTTTAAAAGTTAAACCGCTGGTGATTTATAACGGAATAGATACCGGCCGCTTTTATGCACATTTTCATCCCAGGAAACGATTGAAAAAAATGGCTTATGTAGGCAGGCTCCATCCGGGAAAGAATGTTGAGTTGGTAATCCGGTTATTTGAAGAGATTGCAGCGGACCACCCTCAGCTCGAATTGCATATTGCCGGTTCAGGACCGCTTCAGGAGGCCATCCGAAAGCAATGCGATGCCAGTCCATTCTATCAGCGTATCATTTGCCACGGGTTTATATCCGACATCGAGAGATTTTATGGTGAAGTGGACTTGTTCCTCTTTCTAAGTGCCTTCGAATCATTTGGCAATGTCCTCGTTGAAGCATTGTTGACCGGTCTGCCGGTCCTGACCAGCGATATTCCGGCCTTCCGTGAGATTTATGGCGAACACCATATTTTTGAATTGGGCAAACCCGAAAACTACAATAACATTAAACAGAGATTCATTCAGGCTGTACGCACCTATCCCGTTCTTGCTTCTAAACCACTGACTATGATTGAAGAATTAAAGCATCGATTTTCACAGCAAAATCATGTAGATCAAATTAATGCCTTGTATGTCCAAATGTAGTCCTCCGGTTTTTTATTACCATTCAGTAGCGCCGGCAAAAAATGACAGCTGGGTGTTAAATGGTCTGACCTTCTCATTGCAAAAATTTGAAGATCAGCTGCAATACCTGGCTAAAAATGGGTTTCGATCCATTTTTCTGGATGAATACAGTGATATCCGGGAAGGCAAAAAGTCCAGCAAGGGCAATGAGATCTGTCTCACTTTTGACGATGGTTATCTGGACAACTGGGTTTACGTTTGGCCTCTGGCAAAAAAATATGGTATTCGATTTACCTTATTTGCATCCCCGGAGTGCCTGGATCCCCGGTCTATCGTGCGGCCAAATCTGGCAGATGTTTGGGCTGGGACCTGTACCATGAATGAGCTTGACGATCGGGGCTATCTAACCTGGGATGAATTGCGGGCTATGCAGGAATCGGGAATAGTCGATGTGCAGTCTCATACCATGTCTCATACCAAATACATCACTTCGGACGAGGTAACGGGATTTTATTATGGAGGGCCCCGAGGAGTATACCCGATTTGGAATCAGAATCCCGGCCTCAAACCAGTCTACATGGCGGACCCAGGTTTTGAGAACCGTTTGCCTTGGGGATATCCCTTGTTTAAAGAACAATCGGCTGTAATTGCGCACAAGCTAACCATCAACCCGGAGATTTTTCTGGAGTTAAGCGCGCTAGGGGCAGGATATGATTTGTCGGAAGCAGCCCAGAGACCTGTGTATGAAGCAGACGCCTTGCAGGTACTGAAGAGTCACCGGGCGAACAATACGCTTATTACGGAGCGCGAATTACAAACGGACTACCTGCAGCGGTTGCATTACGAAGTGGTCAAATCAAAGGAAGTTCTTGAACAAAGACTTGAAAAACCAATCCATTTCCTCTGCTGGCCGCACGGAGATAATACGCAGGAGGCCCATGAGCTGGCACGTTCGTCAGGATACCGGGCAACCACTTCAGGCAAATTGACCGGGGAATCCGGTAAGGTCGATCGCATTCCCAGATTAGGAGGAGATTTTGATAATGCGCCATGGTTAAGCCGACAAAAGTTCCATTTTAAAATTAACAGCCATTACCAACGGCAGCCTTACCGGGCGGTCCGAGAAATTTATGACTTAAAAAACAGGATTCTGCACCGAGTCTGATCCTGATAAAATTCAAATGTTCTTTTTTCTTAAACGTACATACCAATCTTCCAAAAGCCTGCAGGTAAAGCAGTGTGCGACAGCTCTGCCTGAAGTAGTCGAGGAAAATATATTGTATTTGGTTGCCGGCAAGCAGTCTTGTTCCAGCGTCGAAGTACCTGCCAAAGGTGTATTCTGGATTTTAGGTGACCCAATTGGAGCCCTATCCAGACCGGAAAATTTAATCAAAGCCAATGGAGACATAGATCTGCATACGCTTTATACGGAGTTAGCCGGGCATTATAATTGGTTCTGGGTCGGTCGTGACCAGCTTGCAACTGGCTCTTCATTTGGCGGAATTCTACCGGTTTATTATCATCATGAGATTAATTGTGTTTGCATAAGCTCATCATCTGATTTTTTAGCGGACCGGATAAATGCTCCGGCCAATGACCGTAGATACATCCTTGAACGCCTATTATTCCATTATCCACTTTTTGACGCTACCTGGTATCAGGAAATCAAATTATTGCCTGCACACAGTCAGTTATCCATCACGGCCACGCATTTTAGTGTCCGAAAAAACCTTGACTTTTCTGCATACTCCGGGACTCCGTCCAAATCGCATAATAGAGACTTAAATCAATTGGCAGAGCAATTTGTTTCTGCTTGCAGCGACTTCATGCCTGTCAACCGTTTCGGAATATCGTTAACTGGTGGATTTGATGGCCGGACGCTGGTGGGTGTAGCGCTTAAAAACAATCGTTCTTTTTTTACATATAGTTTTGGCGCTTCTAGTTCTTCCGACATCCAGGTGCCTGTCCGGCAAGCTAAAAAGCTGGGTTTATCGCATCACTCCATTATCCTGGATGAGAATTATCTGAAAAATGATGCAGATAGGTCGATCCAAGACTTCATGTCTTTGTCAGATTATCACGGAAATGTGGGGAGACCGCATTATTTATACAGTGCATCCATATTAAGCCAGGAAACCTCCTTTATAGTAACCGGGAATTTCGGGAGTGAGTTGTTCCGAGCGCTCCATCTGCCGGGAATGATGATGACCAAACATTTGATTGATGTTTTTTCTTCTTCCGACCGGCAATGGAAAGACCGGCTAAGGACTGAAGTTAAAAGTTGGGGGCAGAACGACTTCGATGCGGAATTAGAAGGGCTAATCGATGACCTCAATAAATACCTGGATGAATCCGGCATGACCGGAAATGCCAGATTTTACCGGTTTGTCTATGAAGAACTATTTCGCAAATATTTTGGCCCGGAAATAATAATGCAAAACCAGTTCTTAAACAACCGGACACCGTATTTAAACTATTCATTTGTCCATTCATTAAATCAAACCATTTGGTCCGGTGTACACCGGCCTTTGTTTGAGGAGAATAAGTTTAAAAGAATGATCGGGCAACTATTCTATGCCCAGGTCCTTCGGATGTGTGATCATCGGCTTTACAGGATGAAGACATCTAAGGGGTATGCACCGAATGACGTAGGTGAATCCTGGCGAAAACCTGTATTGTTTTATCGTTATATCCAGCAAAAATTTAATCAAAATGAAGCGCTTGACGATAACAATGTATTCTCAGTAATCGAACACTTTATGCAAGAATCCAAATTAAATGGCATTCCCGATTCAGGAATTACATTTAAAGGATTAAACCGGGACACACTAATAAACTGGCTTAGTATTGCCTATGGCATTACTAAGCGGAATGCCAACCATTATGCAAGCACAACTTATTAGTATTAACCCTCTAAAGAATAATTTTGTGTCTTTCAGCTTTGAAAGTAACCTGGAATCTGGTTTCTGGGACTCTTACGAAAACTTATGGTGGTCGAGTAAAAACCGTTCACCGTTTCAAGCCCCAGCATACCTGTCCTCATTAGCCAGTCAGTTTCCGGATGGCCTGGCTGCTTTTAAGATGATCAAGAGAAATCGGTTGCTTGGAGCTGTATTATTTCGAAAGCAAGAAGATGTATATCATCTGTTAAGCGATGTTCGTTCCGATCATAATTACTTCATCATTCATGAAACATGTTCGGATTGTGAGATCCGGGAATTTTATCAAAACCTATTCCGGCATCTCAGAAAATTACGTAGCCAGGTTTTTCTAAAGAACATTCCTTCCTGGACGCGAGATGTTGATATCCTGTTGCACGAAGTAAAGCATTCAAGAATGATTCGATACCTCTCAAAACAGAAGGTATGTATGGTATTGAATGTCAACGAGCCGGAAGAAGTCAGCAAATTTTTATTGGAGTCAGGCGATATTCGTGAACGCGAACGAAAGCTGATTCGGCACCAAAAACCCGTTTTCGAAATATTCACTGGGGAAGAGTATCTGGATGATTGGTTGGAAGGATATTATGCATTGCACCGGCAGCGCTGGAATTCAACAGATACACCTTCCAAATACAATGACAAGGAGCAGCGGGACATGATGCGTCGGGCTATTCTCTCCTGGATCGATGATGGCATTATCGTTCGCTTCTCAATCCGTATTGGTGCGCACCGGATTGCCTATGCAGTTTGTTTGCTCCATGGTAAAACACTGATTCACCATACCACAGCTTTTGATATTGCCTATAAAAAATACAGTCCGGGCCGGGTGCTATTACTGACTATGGCCAGGTGGATGAAAGAACATGGATTTGTAGTTCTTGATTTTGGAGAGGGTGGGGAGTCCTACAAAAAAAACCTGACCAATCAAATATTGCCGCTTTACAACATACTCCTTTCGCCGCCCGAAAAAGTTGGCTTTATTATTAAAGCCCGATTAATGAACGATATAAAAAATGTTATTCAGCACTTTGGCCTGGCCGGGTATACTAAAAAAGTGCTGACTTATATTAAGACATCCTCATGAAAAAAGTTGAAGCCTTTATAAGCTATTCAACGCCTCAGGAAACCTTTTGGAAACATTACAATACACTATGGCAAAATAGCGATCCCCAATCGGTGTTTTACATTCCGGCATTGGTTCGTTATTTTATGAACAAATACGTCGGAGATACTGCAACCTATCAATATTGGGTTGATGATGAATTGCTTGGTGTAGGATTTTTTAGAAAGGAAAATAAGGTGTTTCATTTTTTATCCGACGTGCGATCAGATTTAAACTTTTTTGTATTGTCCGCACCATGCAATCACGGTGAAAGGATTGCATTTTTTGATAACTTTTTCCATCAGGCCAGGACCCAAAAGTGGAACCTCTTGCTGAACAAGATTCCTGCATGGGTTGCTCCATTCGAATCAATGTTGCAGGCCGCCCAATCGAACAGCAGTTTCGTCTCCCGCTTTACATACGGATTGTCCCCATATATTTCCGATTCTACGCCTGCTGCTCTTTTTGAACGGATGGTCATCAGTAAAAATGTGCAGTACAAATCAAGACGACTTTTCCGGAATTTTCCAGTCCGCTTTGAAGTACATACAGGGGTGGAAGATCTCCGCCAATGGGCCGATGACTTTATGACCATGCATATGGAACGCTGGGATCAGACGGATTCACCCTCTAAATATCACAACCAGGAGGAACGGATGCTCCTTCTGGAATGCTTGCAGATATGGGCCCGGGAAGGGATTTTGGTACGCACCTCACTGGTGGTGGAAAATCAGCGGATAGCAACCAACTTTGGCTTATTGCAGGGAGATGTTTTCGTCGGTCAGGGGCAGGGTTATAAAATGAGTTTTTACAAGCATAGCCCGGGTAAGGTGCTTTTTTCATACCTGCTGGAATGGATGAGAGATCATGGGATCAAAGGGCTTGACTTTGGGGATGGAGATGATCCTTACAAATACGAATTTCCCGTCTCAGACCGTAAGCTGGAACGAATACAAATTGCAAATCGGCTAAGTTTCCGGTTTATTATCACAGCTTATTTGCAAAAAGAAATAAAAAGAAGACCTAAGCTAAAAAATGTATTTACGCATCAATTGAAACCAATATTATACCGGGCTACCCATCTATTCAATTGATCTTTTAGCTGAACACGTACTGTATTTACGATACAACATTTTTTTTTAGACCCATTCCCTGCCTGGCAGGAACCTTTAATCATTAACATAACCAGCCTTTCTATGCATAAGTATAATGTTGCAATTCTGCGAACGGAATTTGATGAAGATTACCGTTGGTGGGAGAAAGTCTGCCGACTACGCCAAAATAAGTTGAATTTTCAGATTGTCGATCTGAGTCGGTCCGATTGGTTCGAACAGATAGAAGCGGGACGCTTTGACGGGCTTTTGGCCATACCTCCGGGGTTGACCTCTGCTTTGAAAACGATGTACGATGAGCGCCTGGCCATCATTCATCGTACGTTTGATATTCCCATTTACCCTTCCATTGAGGAAGTACAAGTTTATGAAAACAAGAAGTATTTAGCCTATTGGCTAAAGGCTAACAAGATACCGCATCCTGCTACCCACGTATTTTATCACGACAAGGATGCCTATGAATTTCTTTCCCAGTCAGAATTTCCTGTGGTAGGAAAGATGAGTGTCGGTGCTTCAGGCAAAGGAGTAGTGATACTTAGAAATGAAGAAGCAGCTAAACGCTATGTAGCAAATTTATTTGCCGGCAAAGGAGGTGGGCGTGTTACCGGTCCAAACTGGCGAAAAAAAGGATTGTTAACGAGAGCCGTTAAGAAACTGCTGAAACCGCGATTTATTATGGACCGCCTTCGGCATTATCGCTTGGAACGATCCGAGTTGCAGCGTGATTTTGTGATTTTCCAGGAGTTTATCCCGCATCAATTTGAATGGCGCTGCGTACGTATCGGGGAGTCCTTTTTCGCGCATAAAAAGATGGTAAAAGGAGAGAAAGCCAGTGGGGCCCTCCTTAAGAATTACGACAACCCGCCACTGGAGCTCTTGGATTTTGTGAAAGATGTGACCGACCGTGTTGGGTTTCATTCACTGTCCGTTGATCTTTTTGTGGATACCCAGGGCAACTATCTGATTAATGAAATGCAATGCATATTCGGTCAGTCCGACCCGTATCAAATGCTGGTCAATGGAGAGCCCGGAAGATATCGCTATGCCGATGGTCGCTGGGTATTCGAAGCAGGTGATTACAATCAGTACCTGTCTTTTCTATTGCGAATTGATCATTTTATTCAAATCCTAAATCAAAATCATCACGAAAGTTTGCTGATATGAAGGTGCTATTTATTTGCAGTGGGAATGCTACTTTCAATACGCTATCACCTTTTATCAAAGTCCAGGCAGAGTCCCTGGAATCTGAAGGTGTCGAAGTGAATTTCTTCTATATCAAGGGAAAAGGAGTTCGGAATTACCTAAAAAATGTCCCGCTCCTGAAAAAGGAAATTAAAACCAATCATTACGACATCCTGCACGCACACTATGCCCTTTGCGGTTGGGTTGCAGTATTAACGTGGACCAAATTACCGATTGTATTATCGTTAATGGGCAGTGACGTTTTCGGGGACATTAATGAAAAGGGCAAACGTGCATTTAAAAGCAATTTATTTGTGCTTTTGACTCGCTTGGTACAGCCTTTTGTAGATGTAGTCATTGTGAAATCGTCAGGAATGCGTGCCAAAATAACCAAGAAGCGGCATGTTTATGAGATCCCTAATGGCATACGAATGGATCAATTCAGGCCTTTGAATTACGATGCACGGTTAAAACTGGGGCTGGATCCAAACAAACAATATGTCCTTTTCCTCGCCAATCCGGATGATCCCAATAAGAACATTCAATTGGTGCAAAAGGCTGTGAAACATCTTCATCGTGAGGATCTGGAATTCATCAACATCTATAAAGTATCCCACGAAACCATTGTGGACTATCTGAACGCAGTAGATGTATTCACCTTATGCTCCTACAGTGAGGGTTCGCCCAATGTAGTTAAGGAAGCGATGAGCTGCAATTGTCCGATGGTGGTTACTCCGGCAGGTGATGCGCCCTGGGTTATCGGTAATACACCCGGCTGTTATGTTGGGTCCTACGATGCGAAAGGGTTCAGTGAAAAATTGAGCCAGGCGTTGAATTTTGCTTCAATCCACGGACGAACCAAAGGAAGAGCCCGTATTTATGAATTAGGACTTGACGGAAAGCATGTTGCTCAGCAATTGGAGTCCATTTATCTGGATGTTACCACGCCCAAGAACAAGGAAGAAATGGCGCGCCAACAAGAACCTATTTCAATGTCATGATGACGAAATTATTGTATAAAATCCTTCGCTACTCCGGGCTGCCGGTCATCTTCCGGGAATTTATCCAGCGCGACAAGGTGACTATTCTGATGTTGCATGACATCAATCTGCAAAGCGCACGTAGAAGCTTTGAATATCTAAGCAGGAAATACAATTTTATCTCTCTAAGAGCTTATGTCGATGCTTTAAAAAATGAAAGGACGGATGGGATTCCTCCCAAAGCATTAATAGTAACCTTCGATGATGGACACAAAGGCAATTATGAATTGTTGCCCTTGTTAAAGCAATATCAAATTCCGGCGACCATTTTCCTGTGTGCCGGGATTGTTGATACAAACAGACACTATTGGTTCAAGCATGATTATACCCGGAAGCTTCCGCC
>ERZ795053.5109-NODE-5109-length-13758-cov-14.330512_pt1 | contig 13758 bp, 12 predicted proteins | sample MGYA00375137_ERZ795053 | MGnify/ENA primary metagenome ERZ795053 (study PRJEB30182, sample SAMN05720284) | activated sludge metagenome | isolation source: Anaerobic digester | place: Hong Kong | collected 2014-12-17 ... | reverse complement strand
ACGGATTATCATAGATTAAAAGGATATTACTGAAGTTTTTATTTATAGCTGTTAACGGTTAAATCAGTTCTATTTATGATGACAGGGCATCACTCCATGCAGTACTTCGAGATGTCATGGTTCAAATAATTCGCTAATTGTTATAATCTTTGCCAAAACATCCGCGTTCATCTGTGTCCATCTGTGTAAAAAATTTTTAGTTTTAAGCTATACAGTTATTCAAACCCGGATTCTTAACATTATTTTAACATAAATCTTATCTAAACTGCATCTCTGCGTAATTATATCCATTTCATCATAAGTCCGGATATATAATATGAAGAAATTTAAACTCCTTGAACTCTTAAAAAAACTCTTCAGCGAATCAGTGAGCGAAACTTATATACTGATAAGCGGAGGGCTCACCGGCTTTTTTATTATTTTTCTGATAAATGCCATGCTTGGGCTCTATTCGGTTTTCGGGATCTCGGCGGATCTTACAGAAAATCTTTCAGGTATAAATATGGCACGAAATGCTCAGATCGCGCTGCATGAGCAGGTGCTTGCATGGGAGAATATTCTTATATCAGGTAAGAACTATTCAGATTTTCAGAAAAACTATCACCTCTTTTCCCGTAAAGCCGAGAGTGTTCAGAACAAGCTTGTTAACCTCAAGATACTGAATTCCCATGATCAGGTTATCCATGATGATATTGAAAAACTTCTTATTAAACATAAAGTAATGACCGGTGAATTCACAAACCATATTGTTGATATGAAAGATAAGGAGTTCAGGAATGTTCAGGAAAAGATAAAAGCTACCAGCGGTATGGAGGATTCACTACTTGAATCACTGAACCGTGTTGCTTCTGAAATTGAGAACACCGGGGATTTGAAGAGCAGGGCTACAGGTTTCAGATATCTGGTGATTACATCGGTATCGGCTGTAATATTGCTTGTTCTTATTATCTACTATGGGAGGCAGATCGGACGAAGGCTTCTTAAAACGCACAATATACTTGAAAAGATGGTGGTTGAAAGAACACGGGAATATGTGGAAGCAAACCTCTCTCTCCAGAAAGAAATTGATGAGCATAAGATTACTGAACAGAAACTTATAACTTCACGGAATGAGACAGAAGAAAAGAACCGTCTCCTCACTGTATCCGAAAGGAGGTATAGACTCATAGTCGAAGGTACCAGGGAAGTTGTATTTACACTGGATGACAACTGGTATTTTAAAACGGCCAATGACGCGATAAAGCAGGAACTTAAAATCAGTCCTGATGCAGTCACAAAATTCAGGTTCGTGGACCTTATCTGCGATGAACTTACAGAAGCCACAATGCTCAGACGAATAGTTACCGAAAAGCTTGAGCAGTCCAAGAAAGAGCTAAAAAAGATAAAATTCAACGCACAGCTTAAAACTCCGAATCTCATTGAGCCTGTTGAATTTAAGATTACCCTTGAGTTTATTGAAATCGAAGGGAACCTGGAGATTATCGGTAAAGCTGTACGGCTGGCGGATGACAGGTTTACTGAATCATTTATAAGCGAAAAATGTGAATACCTTATCCGCAACCTCCTGTTTGAAGCTGATGATATATCCCACAGGATAACAAATAATCTTCAGAAATACATGGATAAAACTGATATCAATATGATAAGGATAGGTCTCAGGGAGATAATTATCAATTCCATAGAACATGGTAACCTTAATATCTCTTTTGAAGACAAGACTGAGGCAATACTGACGGACAGATATTTTGAATTCGTGAATGAACGGCAGAATAATCCTGAGTTTAGAGACAAGCGTGTAAGGATTGAATACCTGATATCACAATCGAAGGCAGTGTATAAAATTACTGACCAGGGGAAAGGGTTTAACCATAGAAAATTTATGGCTGCGGCAGAAGATGGAGCAGGTGATGTGGCGCTTGCCCATGGGCGCGGTATTGCAATGGTTAAGAATATTTTTGATGAAGTGCGGTATAACTTCAGGGGGAACCAGGTGCTTCTGGTGAAGCATTTAAATAAAGATGAAGGTTTTGATGAAAATGGAAGCAGTAGAGAATCCGGTGAAATGCAGTCTGCTGAAATCGGTTGAAGATGAAAAGATCAGTCATGAGGTTATTTTTAAAAGAGCGGTCTCTCTGTATTACGTCTCTGATTCTCATAATATAGGTGAGATCGCTGAATTATTTACCGGGGACAGAACAATACAGGCTATCGGTGTTGTTGATGATAACGGGAAAGCCGCAGGTATAGTTATCCGCAATGAGCTTTTTTCACTTATCGGGCAGAAATTCGGCAGGGAGCTTTATCTCAATAAAAGCATCAGAGATGTATTGATTACACCGGCAACAGTTTACTATAAAAGAAATACATTTTCTGTAATTGATGAACTGGCCGATGAACTGAAGTCTGAGTATAACAGATTTTTTATACTTGTTGATGGTGAAAACAGGTACAGGGGGATTATTTCTACATCCAGTCTTGTCCTGTTTCTTTCTGAAATGATGAGAAGAGAACTGGCCGCTGCAAGGAGAATCCATTCCGCTATTATTACAGGCAACATAGAAATTTCCGGAGAGAGATTTGAAGCAGCGGGTTCCACTGTGATGGCAGGTGAAACCGGGGGTGATTTTCAGTACATAAAAAAGATCGGAGAGGGGAAATGGTTTATTTCGCTCTGTGATGTCTCCGGCAAGGGGCTTAACGCCGGGCTTATTTCTGTGGCGGTAAGCAGCATGTATGCGGTTTATGATTTCAGCCGCGGGATAGGAGAACTTATCCGGAGTATCAATTCATATATCAATGATCTTTTTGGCGGTGAAATTTTCCTCACAGGTGTTTTTATGGAATTCGATGAAAACAGCGGTGAACTTACAGTGTATGATATGGGGCACTCAATGTTTTATATATTGCGGGACGGGAAGGCAGGCACCCCTTCAAAGCAGAAGGAGAATATTCCCCTTGGGATATTGAAGGGGGCTGAACCGGTAAAATCATGTATAAGACTTGAGAAAGGTGATGTGATTATTTCATATACTGACGGTTTCCCGGAACAGTGCAATATGTCCAATGAGAGTTTCGGTGAACAGAAGCTGCTTTCAATTGTGTTGAAATACCGTAACAGCGAGCTCATCCAGGTGCAGAGGATAATAGCTGATGAAGTTAACTCATGGAGAATAGGTAACGCCCAGGGGGATGATATGTCGCTCCTTCTTTTGAGAGTAAAATAATAATAATCACATAATATCTTCATCTTATTTTTACATGAGAAGATTTAGTATTAAATACTATAGCAAATAACAAAACGTTCTCTACTTCGTCATTTCGAACGCATGTGGGTCCTTCGACAAGCTCAGGAACCGGAATTAATGGTCAGTGAGCCTGCCGAACTGCTCAGTCGCTAACGCTTCTTCAAAATGACAGGTTAAGTTCAAAATTTATCGCTATAAATAATATAAATATTCCAGGAGGAATTTTAAAGATGTCTTTCAAGAAAAGTGTTATATCAATACTTTCAATCGCGGTAGTGGCAGCTTCGCTTACTGCAGGTGTATCCGCTGAAGCGGGTAAAATAAGCATTAAGGGATCAACGACAGTGCTCCCTATTACAATGAAGGCCATAGATGCTTATAAAGCTATTAAGCCTGATGTTTCAATCTCTGTTGAAGGCAGCGGCTCAAGTAACGGAATAAAAGCTCTTATCGGCAATAACTGCGATATAGCAAACTCTTCACGTGAAATGAAAAAAGAGGAAAAAGCAAAAGCTAAAGAAAGCGGGCAGAGCATTAAAGAGATAGCAGTTGCTCTTGATATGATCGTTCCGGTTGTACACCCTTCAAACAATGTTAAAAATCTTACAAAGGATCAGCTTAAAGGTATTTTTGAGGGAACAATTACAAACTGGAATCAGGTTGGCGGCGAGGATATGAATATCGTTGTTGTTTCCAGGGATTCAAGCTCAGGTACATTTGAATGCTGGCATGAACTTGTTATGTCTAAAAAAGATGTAAGAAAAGACGCTCTTATGCAGGCCTCTAATGGCGCAGTTGTAAGCACTGTTGCAAACAACAAAAAAGCAATCGGTTACATCGGATTCGGCTACATGGATAATGCGGTTAAAGGACTTAATGTTAACGGCATAGTTCCTACAATAAGAAACGGAAAAAAGGGGAAATACCCTGTTTCAAGAAAACTTTATATGTATGTAAACCAAAAGAATTACTCATCAGATTCAAAAGCATTTGTAAACTATCTTCTTTCAAAAGACGGCCAGAAGCTTGTTGTTGAAGCAGGTTATATCTCAATTAAGTAACAGTAACTTCGTATCAGTATTATAATGGGCCGCATTTTGCGGCCTTTTTGATTTACATCTTTTCATATTCAGAATCCGCGGCAGGAGCAGGCGGGGGATCGTTCAGTTCAGGCTGCAAAAAATATCTTATTATCCTGATTTATGAAGCAGTTTTTTCTCCCTGAGAAGAAGAGTCCCCTCCTGGCTATGGGATGCCGGCTCTTTCAGAAGGAAGTTTCCCTCTCAGAGATGAATAATCAGATAATAAAGATAGAAGATTGATCGCCCGCAATATTGATAAGAAAAATTCAGTAACCCCCTCCGGGGGTGGCCGCAGAAATTAAATACAAAGCCTGAAGTACTATCGGCCGGGGGCTGATCTGTTCGAACAGCGCGGGTGAATAATGTCTTTACAGCTCCCCGATCCTCATAAGCACCGTAGCTTCATAAGGCGCAAGGGTCATTGATAGAGAAGTGAAATGTTCCCTTGATGTCCGGTGCGTTGAGAACATAACTCTCCACTGTCCCCTCTCTCCCGCATGAACAGACCGTTCCTTTCCGGCGAAGTTAAGTATAATAAAAAAAAGTTCATCCTCATATCTGCGGAAGTACCCGAGCGTGCTGTTAAAGCCCTTGAGTTCCGGAATAAAGTCCCCTTCACTCAGCGCCCTGTGTTTCCTCCTTAAATGAATAAGTGTTCTGTAGAGATTCAGCATTGAATATCTGTCAGCGGTCTGTGACTTTACATTGAGCTTTTTATAGTCGCTGTCAACAGGGAGCCAGGGCCTCCCTTTTGTGAAACCCGCGTGCTCTCTGCTGTTCCAGAGCATCGGCGTGCGCGAACAGTCGCGCCCCCTGTAAACAGGCCAGTATCTCCTCCCCAGAGGATCAACAATTTCGCTTCTGCTGAGGCGCGTGTTCTTCATACCAAGCTCCTCCCCATAGTAAAGAAAAGGGGTTCCCTTGATTGTGAGGAGGAAAACCGCAGCAACCCGTGCCCGTTTCTCAGAGTCTGCCCCGCCAAGGAACCTGCTCCTGCTTCGCGGCTGATCGTGGTTCGAAAGCACATTGCAGGGCCATCCGTTCTCAGGCATTGCTCTGTACCAGTTTTTAATGCATTTGTAGAAACTCCTTGCGCTCCAGAGCCTGTACATGATGGAAAAATCAAAGGCAAGGTGAAGCTCGTTATCACCTGTCCCTAAGAATGATGCTGAGAGTTCCGGGTTCCCCGGCGGCAGGGTGAATACCTCACCTACAGTCATCCTCCCGTCATATTCATCAGCAACAGAGCGCAGCTCTTTCAGGTATTCATGTACCTCGGGCCGGTTTCTGTCGTATTTGTGCTTTTCAGGATCAAGAGGCTTGAAGGTGAAGGGGTTGCTGCGGAATTTTTCATCTTTGACAAACCAGTTCACAACATCGAGCCTGAACCCGTCTATTCCGCGGTCAAGCCAGAACCTCATCATCTTGTGGATTGAACGTCTCATGTCAGGGGTGCGCCAGTTCAGGTCAGGCTGCTCTTTAAGGAAGGAGTGGAGATAGTACTGCTCTGTATGCGGGTCCCACTCCCATGCGCTCCCTCCGAAAGCGGACTTCCAGTTATTGGGCTCCTTCCCCTTTACAGGGTCGTGCCATATATACCAGTCACGCCTGCGGCTGTCCCTTGCTGATGCGGAATCTTTAAACCATTTATGCAGATGGGAAGTATGGTTTACCACAAGGTCCATGATGATCCTGATACCTGAGGAATGTGCTTTATCTATTAGTTCATCGAAATCGGCAAGAGTGCCGTAGCATGGATCAATATCGTAGTAGTCTGAAATATCATAACCGAAGTCATACATCGGTGAGGGATTAACAGGGGAGAGCCAGACCGCGTCTATCCCTAACCATGAGAGGTAATCGAGTTTCTCTATGATCCCCCTGATGTCCCCAATGCCGTCGCCGCTGCTGTCGCGGAAACTCCTGGGATATATCTGGTAGATAACACCTCTCCTCCACCACTCAGAGGCAGACATATCAGAGAAGTCCTGTGTCTTTAAGGAGCTTGCCTATTATGCTGTCTGCAGTAAATGCCTTAGACCTTTCCAGCGCTGCTGCCTCCATGACCGGCATCTCTTTTTTCTTCAGGAAGTGTCCGGTAACTGCGTCAGCCATCTTCTCCTTGGTATTTACAAGGTAGCCTGACCTGTCATTCTCAATAATGTCCCTTGGGCCCTTGGTATTATAGGAAACAACAGGAGTTCCGCAGCTGAATGCTTCAACTATAACATTGCCGAAGGTGTCAAACCTTGAGGGGAGTATGAGGAGGTCTGCTGCTGAGTATATGTCAGGGAGTGAGTTGTGCTCCACCCAGCCAAGGAATTTCGCATCAGGGAGCTGCTCTTTGAGTTTCTCTTCCTCCGGTCCCTTCCCTGCAATCACAAGCTGAAGTTCCGGTATCGATTTTTTCGCTTTGCTGTAGATGAAGGGGAGTTCATTTACCCCTTTCTCCTCGCTTATTCTCCCTACATAAAGGAGAACCGGTTTATCATCATCTATGCCGAAGATCTTTTTCTTCGAGGCATCGGTCTTCCTGAATTTCTCATCAACCCAGTGTGAAGTGAGTTTAACAGCAGTCTTTTTGAACTCCATGTCCGGCCCGCTGAACCACTTCTTCTGCTCCTTGTTCAGTACCAGTACACCGTCATAAGACCTGTAGAATCCCCTCAGTATACGTCTCAGTCTGTTCATCGCAGGCTGAGAGAAATTCAGCGTATCCTTCGCGAATGTTATCCAGTCAGTATGTACAAAGAAGTAGGCAGGTACAGAGTATGCCATCTTCAGGTAGATTGAGATGAGCCCCATTGGCCCTTCAGTTGAGCAGAGAATTCTGTCGTATTCCCCCTCCCTGAACTGCTTGTGTATATCGAGTATATTGGGTATTCGTATCGGCTGATCCTTGTAGAACGGGGGAGTATACACCGCGGTTGGTTTAACAACAACAAGATGTTTTTCAGGCTTTACAGTATCGCTGCATACAAGAATATCTATCGGGAGATCCCTCTCCTGAATTTCATCTAACATATGTCGAAGGGACATTGATACACCGTTTCCATCCTCGAAGGTGTCTGTGAGCCAGAGCATCTTTTCAGGGAACTTAAGGTCATCAAGTTTTTCGGAGAAGGCGTTCAGCATCCCCCTTGACTTGTACATCACCCGTGCTGAGGCGTATGTTGCCGCAGTGAGTACTGATGAAGCGAGGAAAGGGAAGGTGAGGCCGTCAAAAAAATCCGGTGCATTAAAGCTTGTTATACCGTTTTTCTTCCCTCTCTCTTTTTTGCCTGTGCCCTCAAGGAGCCTCCTCATGTGTCCCGGAAGTTCAAGGGTACTTATAAATTCCTCTGCGCTTTTAAGTGATTCATTACCTGTAAGGTTTAAGTCTTTTATCTTATCATTCAGCCTGCTGAACATCAGGTTAAAGAGTGAGCGGTGCATCTCTTCTATCGATTTGTCAAAGGCTTCAGCCATCTTTTCAGGGGCTTTCCTCCTCACATCAGCCATTGATGCTGCTTCTGTGAATACAGGTTTGTAGTCTTTAGGCACCATCAGTTTCTTTGTGAAACCGGGCGCTTCACCCTGGAGACATTCATGGAACAGGGAAAGGAAGTTCACTGTGAGCTTGTGTCTCTGAAGCTCAGAGAATCCGTTGATAACCATGAATGAAAGGAGTTTATCCTGCGCGGAACCTTTATGCAGCAGGAGCCGCAGCAGGCCGGGGTCTTTCATGTTCATCACTATCTGGCAGAAGTAGTCAAGGAATGCAACTGTCATTTTTTCTGTGTTGTTGTACCCGCCGAATGGCGCTGCATCTCCGTCAAGGAGGGCCTTCAGAGCCAGGGAGCTTCTGCTCTCTGTTTTAAGTTTATCAGTAAGATTTCTTACGTAGAGTCTTGTTCCTGTGAGCCCTGTGAATATCCCCATGTGGGAGTCTGAACCTCCGAACATCTCCCTCCTGTAGGGGCTGCGGCAGAATTCAGATGCTTTTATACCGAATTTTTTTTCATTCCGCTCGATATTATGGGCCCCCATGCTTTCCACCCATTTCTTGACAAGGAGGTTCTGCCATGTATCCCTCTGCCCGTTGATTACCTCGAACCTTTCAAATACCAGGGACATCCTGTCAAAGAAATCCATAGGGAGGTTTTCTTTTTCCTGGTAGTGGTAGAGGGGGTGAGCCCATATGGTAGGTATATCATTTTCCAGTGCGAATCTCTGGAACCTGTATGTATCGTGTCTCAGTTTCAGGAGTTTCTCCTCCTGCGCAGGTGTAAACCCGTAGGCAAGTACGTGTATCTTCGCGTCATAATCAGGTACTGTGCAGCTGAACTCAGCCCCGGTCAGTATGTCGTGCCCTTTATCCTGAAGCTCGTAGCATGACCGTGCATTGTTGTGGTTTGTTACAGTGAAGGTGTCGCATTTATGTTCTTTAAGGGTTTTAATCAGCTCTTCAGGGGGGAGCCATGTTTCAGGTATGTTCAGAATCCTCCCAATAACCTCATCAGGCTCGCTGCTGTTTCTGTCGTGACAGTGAAGGTCTATTGTCACTGTTTCTTCTTTCGGGAATCTCAGGGACTGTTCGTAGTTGAATACAGACATCTCCCTGTTTAATCTTTCAAAAAATGTTTCCCTGTAATTCATAAATTCTCCGGTTATTTATTCTTTTCTTATAATCTATTCTTTTGCGGAGAATAAACCCTCTTTTTGTTAAGAAAATATAAAGGAGATGTTCAGGTTGTGTTAATATTTTTTCAGAAATAATAAACAGCTAATTTATCATTGCAAATCAATCCGTGGTATGTTATTGCGGTTAACGATTGTATTAGTTCTCTTCCGGTCATTCCCGCGCAGGCTGTGGTCGACCGCAGGAAGAGCTGGAACCTAATGTCATAGTACTATTTTATGAGATTCCGGCACTTCGTTATCACTACGGCCGGAATGACGAGGGCCTAATTATTTCGTGAAATACTATAATAGGCAAATATATGAAAAGCGCATTACTCATCATTGATATGCAGAATGACTTTATCCTTCCCGAAGCCCCTGCTGAAGTTCCCGGTGCTATGAAGATTGTGCCCAAAGTGAAGAAACTTCTGGAATTCTGCCGTGCCAGAAAAATTCCGGTATTCCATGTAATCCGTCAGTACAGGTACGACGGCAGTGATATCGAGAATTTCAGGAGAGAGGGGTTCCTGAACAGGGGAAGGTACCTTCTGCCGGGAACACCGGGAGCTGAGATAATTGATGAACTTAAACCTGCTGAAGGTGAGTATGTCATTGTAAAACCGAGGTTCTCAGCTTTCTTCTGTACTGAACTGGAACTTATTCTTAAGCGGATTAAGACTGATGATATTGTCATATGCGGAGTTCAGTATCCTAACTGTATAAGGGCAACAGCATTGGACAGTGTTTCGTATGATTACAGCACAACAGTGATCACTGATGCAACAGCAGGAGCTGATGATGAAATTGAAGTTTCAAATATCAGAGATCTGAGGAATATCGGCATTAAGTGTTTGACTTTTGCTGAGTGGAGCAGGCAAATCTGATCTGAGGTGATAACGATGAATATATATCTATACATATTAAATACACTTTCTGACTGGGAGATCGGATATATCACTGCTGAATTGAACAGCAGACGATATCTGAATAAAGATAAATCCTTCTCTCTGATTAAAACCGGCAACACATTAGAACCGGTCACAACAATGGGCGGTATATCCATAGCGCCGGATGTGAGCATAGAAAATATCAGATTCAGTAATGATGATATACTTATTCTTCCCGGAGCTGATACATGGATGGAAGACAATAACAGAAAAATTATCAGTATCGCTTCTGACCTTCTTGAAAAAAATATAACAGTTGCGGCAATCTGCGGAGCAACAGTTGCCCTTGCAGCTGCGGGCCTTCTTGATAACAGAAAGCACACAAGTAATGCTAAAGAATTTCTGAAGATGTTCTGCCCGCAGTATACAGGGTCAGATTATTATATTGAGGAACCGGCAGTTACTGACGGCAGTCTTATAACAGCATCCGGTCTCGCTTCGCTGGAATTTACGTATCATGTATTTAAAAAGTCAGCTTTGATGAAACCTGATACTCTCGAAGCATGGTTTCTTTTAAACAAAACCAGGGAATCGAAGTATTTTTTTGAACTGATGGAATCGATAAAATAATTAAAACAATCCGGGAAGGTGTCACTCATCACTGTCAGATTTGTATCTTATTTTTCCGCCGCAGTGATGACAGGGGAGCTCTTTTATCTTTTGAATAATCGCGGTGTCGTCACATTCAATATCACGGACAAAACCACACTTGCATTCACCTGTAAGTTTAAACATTGATCTCACTTCCATCTGTTTCATTTTTAATTTATCTCTGGCATTGAAGTTTATTGCAGTTTAAATTCTATTGTAATCCCTGATATTCAGTTCGGATAATAATCTCCCCATCATCTTCCCGATTGAATCATGGTGTATTGTAAATATTGCGCTCATGATGTAGCTGCATTCAGGATAATGAATACCTTTGGCGCGTGTGTCGGGGACACCATTCTTTGATCTGCAGTATTCATCTGTCTCTTCCGCAAGGTGGGCACGGCAGACAAAGGGGCGGACATCCCATATCCTGCAGCTCCGGTCCTCCATGTTGAGAAATATGCAGCACCTGTCCTCATCAGGTTGTTCGTCCCAGGTTGTTCTTCCTGTGTAGTTCCCCGATGAGTCAAATTCCATGTATTGATGCTGCCGTTCAAGTTTTGCGAAGTCCATATCAATATTATTTTCTATACAGTAACTGTAGATAAGCGCCGCCTCTTCATCTGTGCAGGCAACGGGCTGGCAGCAGCAGTTAGAACATCCCCTGCGGCAGTATGGCGGAGGGAAACCATCCTGCATGTCGATTTCAAGCTGGTATTCAATTATTTTATCGATTATCCTGTGACATATGCGTGTGCGGTTTTCCCCGAATTCCATATATTGCTCAGACCATAGCTTAAGCTGATCCCAGATCTCCTCTGCGGGGATATTGTGCTCCATGAGGATCAGAAATCCGTATAAATCAGGGTATCTTCCATGAAGAATATTTTTGTCCATCCATTCATGGGCTTCGTTGATATATTTTTTCGCGGAATCCGGATTTGTGCGGGCAGATTTTTTCTCACCACTGCGGGAAACACCCGATCTGTCACTGCGATATATTTTCATCTCCGCCCCGGATTTTCAGGATTTAAAGTGCGAAATATTGTGTAACGGTATTTCCTGCACAGTTAAAGAACTTCAGCGACAACAGATCCGTTGTCATAATCAATCTGCACGTCAATGGATGATGCATTAAACGCTTTGGCCCTGGTACAGGTTTTAGCTATGACATCGCACAACTGTTTTCTCTGCTGATCATTCAGCAGCCTGTTGTTGGCTGAAAGCTGAATGTCTTTTGATTCAGGTTCAGGCAGGTTGATCACCCGGAGCATATAGGTTTTATGGTAACATGATACTTCATATTTCCAGAAAACTTTTTTGTTTCTGGTAACCCAGTCGCCAATTGTTTTGGACAGCTTCATTTTTTCCATGGCTTCCTGTTTTCTGTCTGAGGATACATCTTTAGTGGTGTTCACTTCTGTTTCCCTCCCAGTATTTTATTCATAGATTTTGATATGGATTCCAGAGATATAAGAAATTCATTTTTTTCATCCTCTGAAAAGCCGGATATTAACGATTCCAGATGTTTATCAAAGTCATTCCTGATGAGAGTTGTCGCTTTTACCCCTTTTTCAGTCAGAGATAACTTTGTAATTCTTCTGTCATTTTCAATGGCATTCCTTGTTATAAACCCGTTCTTCTCAAGGCAGTCAACTGAGCGGGTAAAAGAACTTTTTTCAATTCCTGTCATCTGGCTTATCTCGGACATGGAGCTGTTTCTGCATTCATCAATGAGCATGAGTATATTTATCTGTGTTTTGTTGATATTGAGGCCCAGTTTTGATATGTCGTGATCATAAAAGACTTTTTTAACAAATTGAGGGAGAATTGTTATTCTGTCCCTGTACATTATGCCCCCTGTGAGAAATCCCGAAAAGTTGTAAATTTAACAGTTGCAAATACAACCATTTTTCGGGCGGATGGATTCCTGTCAATATAATAATTAGAAAAAACTGCAATTTAAGGGGAGTTTTGATTCAGGAGGGGAGTTGCTTCACAGCATATCTTGCTTTAAGGGCCTGCAATCATGTCGGACTGTTCTGTTGTATTAAAGCAAATAACGGAATTATTGGTATAATCATGTATGCATAATGGGAATAAAAGAACATTTTGGAATTAATTATATCCGGTTTGATGTTAAATAGTTGATATGCCTGTTCCGTATGTAAAAATTATTCTGACCGGGTATCAGTATATACCGGAATAATTCAAATGAAAAGGTGTTGATATGAGCAGACTTTCTGTACTCGCAAAAGAGTGCGCTCACCAGAGGCGTATTGAAATGTCAACTTATCCCGTTGATGAAACACATATACTCTCCCGCGGAAGATTTATAGAAGAAAGGATAAAGCCATACTATAAGCTGACAGGAGAGAGAGTGGAGGGCGGGCCGCTGCATAATCTTGAAATACTCCTGCTGGTTAAAATCCCTGAACTTGTAATAGAAGACGTTGAAGTTATAACTGGAACACTTCCCCGTGGCGACTGCTACAAAACTGATAAATCCCTTGATCCTGTGAAGGGACTCACAATAAAAGGGGGGTTCACATCAAAGGTTAGAGAACTTATAGGAGGAGTAAAAGGGTGCACTCATCTCACCCATCTGCTATGCACAATGGCGCCTGCGGTGATGCAGGGGTTCTGGGCTATATCATATCAGAAAAAACATGAAATAAGTGATATCCGCGTAGAACGGGGATTTAAAATGGCTGATTTGCTAAAAAATACATGTTATGCGTGGCGTGAAGATGGTGATGCATATCAGAAAATGGTGAAACTGCTGGATGAGCGTAAATAGATCCGTGTTTCGTGTATATCAGCCGGAAACCGGCTTAATTCTGGCTGATACACACGAACAGTTCCGGTTTTCTGTTTAAACGTTAAGAGTTTTTTTAATCTGGCTCAGCAGGTTTTCAGGATTAACAGGCTTCTGAAAAACTCCGTTAAATCCCAGCTCGTCAATGCTGATGTTCCCGGCTGTTGCGTTACCTATACTGCTAAGAAGATATACAGGAGTTTTCTTGTCTTCTTTCCTTATCATCTCAGCAACTTTACTTCCGGCATCAACCCGCTCCATCATCATGTCGCAAAGCACAAGGTCAGGTTTCGAGCTTTTGAATTTTTCCAGGCCCTCTTTACCATCAACGGCTGTTACAACATTGTAGCCCTCAGACTGTAAAATTGCGAGTATGGATTCAAGAATATCCGGATCATCATCAATTACGAGTA
>ERZ795053.5106-NODE-5106-length-13762-cov-6.577807_pt1 | contig 13762 bp, 11 predicted proteins | sample MGYA00375137_ERZ795053 | MGnify/ENA primary metagenome ERZ795053 (study PRJEB30182, sample SAMN05720284) | activated sludge metagenome | isolation source: Anaerobic digester | place: Hong Kong | collected 2014-12-17 ... | reverse complement strand
CACGCCATGGCGCGCAGCGTAAGCAGCTTGACAGGCCAAGACAGTCGCTGACCCCATTGCACCCGTATTGAGTCCTGACCCCATTTCACCTCGCGATCGCGAAAGACATCGCCATCCTTCGAATTTCCGTCCTTCTCGGCACTTTCTTCACGCCGGCCGTTCAATCTCACGCCAGCGCCTGGTCGAGATCGGCGATGATGTCGTCGACGTGCTCGAGGCCGATGGAGAGGCGGACGAGGTCGTCGGTGATGCCGAGGGCCCGGCGTTCCTCGGGCGGCAGCTTCGAGTGGGTGGTGGTGGCGGGGTGGGTGACCATGGTCTTGCTGTCGCCGAGATTGTTGGAGATGACGGCGAGGCGGAGCCTGTTCAGGACCTCGAAGGCGCGTTCCTTGGTTCCGCCGACATGGAAGGCGACGAGGGTCGAGCCGGCCTGCATCTGGCGGCGGGCGAGGGCGTATTGGGGGTGGCTTTCGAGGCCGGGGTAGCGGGCGCGGCGGACCTTCGGGTGGGCTTCGAGGTGCTCGGCTATCTGCTGGGCGCTCCGGCATTGCTGGGCGACGCGGAGCGGCAGGGTCTCGAGGCCCTTGAGCAGCACCCAGGCGTTGAACGGGCTGAGGCTGGGTCCGGTATGCTTGAGGTAGGGGTGGAGGGTGTCGTCGCGGTAGCGCTGCGTGCCGAGGATCGCACCGCCGAGGCAGCGGCCCTGGCCGTCGATGTGCTTGGTGGCGGAGTAGACGACGACGTCGGCGCCGAGGGCGTGCGGGCGTTGCAGGAGAGGCGTGGAGAAGACGTTGTCGACCACGACCTCGGCCCCGGCCTGGTGGGCGAGCTCGGCCACGGCGGCGATGTCGACGAGCTCGAGGGTCGGGTTGGAGGGGGTCTCGAAGAAGACGAGGGCGGTGGGCCGGGACAGGGCCTGGCGCCACTGCTCGAGGTCGGCGCCGTCGACGAATTCGTGCTCGATGCCGAAGCGCGGCAGGATATTGGCGATGATGTGGCGGCAGGAGCCGAAGAGGGCCCGGGCGGCGACGACGCGGTCACCGGCCTTCAGGCGGCACATGAAGGCGGCGTTGACCGCCGCCATGCCGGAGCCGACGGCGCAGCAGGCCTCGGCCCCCTCGATGGCGGCGAGGCGCTGCTCGAAGGTGCTGACCGTGGGGTTGCCGTAGCGGGAGTACATGAAGCCGGGGGCACGGTCGCGGAAGCGGTCCTCGGCATGCTCGGCGCGCTCGTAGACGAAGCCCGAGGTGAGGTAGAGCGCTTCGGCGGTCTCGCCGTGGTGCGAGCGGTCGAGCCCGCCCTGCACCAGTTGCGTCTCCAGCCGCCAGCCCTGCGCCCCGTCTTCCGCCATGTTCCTGCTCCGCAAGCAAAAAACCCCGGCCGGAAAAGGCCAGGGTCCACATGACGCCCGGCCTTTTAGCGGATTGTTTAACGTGGCCCGCAAGCCGACCGGCTCAAATCACCACAGGTCGGCGATTAGGCGCGATCGCCGGCGGCGTCAAGCGGGGTGTGCCGGCTGGCGCCGCTCAGAGTCCGGTGCCGATGGCCGAGGCGAGGTCGGCATGGCCGTCCCTGGCGAGGCAGGCCTCAAGCTCGTCGAGGATCCGGTCGATGATGGCGGGGCCCTCGTAGACGAAGGCGGTGTAGAGCTGGACGGCCGAGGCGCCGTTCAGGACCTTCTCGTAGGCGTCCGCACCCGAGGCGATGCCGCCGACGCCGATGAAGGCGAGGCGGCCGGCCGCGCGGCGGGCCATGCGCTGCAGGAGGCGGGTGGAAGGTGCCATGAGCGGCCGGCCGCTGAGGCCGCCCTTCTCGGCGCGCGCGGGCGAGCGCAGGCCGGGCGGGCGGGCAATCGTGGTGTTGGTGGCGATGATGCCGTCGATGCCGCGGGCCATGGCGGTCTCGGTGATGGCGTCGGCCGAGCGGTCGTCGAGATCGGGGGCGACCTTGAGGAAGACCGGCTTTGCCGGGCCGGCGTTCCTGCGGGCCTCGAGCACGGCGTCGAGCACGCCTGCCAGGGCGCGCTCCTCCTGCAGGTCGCGCAGGCCCGGCGTGTTGGGCGAGGAGACGTTGATCGTCAGGTAGTCGGCGAGCGGCAGCAGGCGGGCGGCGGCGATGCCGTAGTCGCGGGCGGGGTCGGTCGAATCCTTGTTGATGCCGATATTGACGCCGGTGATGCCGGTGTGCGGGCGGCCCTGGAGGCGGCCGGCCATGGCCTCGATGCCCGCGTTGTTGAAGCCCATGCGGTTGATGATGGCGCGATCGGCGGCGAGGCGGAACAAGCGGGGACGGGGATTGCCGGCCTGCGGGCGGATGGTGACGGTGCCGACCTCGACGAAGGCGAAGCCGAGGCGCAAGAGGCCCAGGGCGGCGCGCGCGTCCTTGTCGAAGCCGGCGGCGAGGCCGAGCGGATGGGCGAGGTCGATGCCGGCGATGGTTGTCTCGAGCCCAGGGCGCTCGGCCTGCCGGCCGCGCGGCGCCAGCGGAATCAGGCGGATCGCCAGGTCGTGCGCGGTCTCGGGCGGCAGGCTGGCGAGCAGCCGCGGCGGGATGTGCAGGAGCCGCCGGGCCAGGCCTTCCATCGAAGGAATCAGCCGTGGGCGCGGGCGATGAAGCCGCCGTTGCGGAAGTCGGGCTTGGTGTAGGTGAAGGGTTGGCCTGCCACCGTGACCACCTCGCCGCCGGCGGCGCGCAGCACGGCGTGGCCGGCCGCCGTGTCCCATTCCATGGTCGGCCCGAAGCGCGGGTAGACGTCGGCCCGGCCCTCGGCGACGGCGCAGAACTTGAGCGAGCTGCCGCAGGAGAGGGTCTCGGTGATGCCGTGCTCGGCGAGCCAGGCATCGGTCTCGGCGTCGCGGTGGGAGCGGCTGGCGACGGCGACCGGGCCGCCGGCCGGCGGGGCCCGGCGCACGGCGATGGCTTCGGTGACCCCGGCCTTGCGGCGCTCGGCGCCATGGCCGACGGCCCCCCACCACATGGTGTCGATGGCCGGGGCGAAGACGACGCCCATGACCGGCAGGCGGGCCTGGACGAGGCCGATATTGACGGTGAACTCGCCGCGCTGGTTGATGAACTCCTTGGTCCCGTCGAGCGGGTCGACCAGCCAGAAGGGGCCGTCGTCGACGGCCGGGATCTCGCCCCGGCTCACGGCCTCCTCGGCGACGATCGGCCAGTCCGGGGTGAGGGCGCGCAGGCCCTCGAGGATGATCGCCTCGCCGGCCTCGTCGGCGAGGGTGACCGGCGAGCGGTCGGCCTTGTAGTCGACGGCGGTATCCCGGCCGTAGTGGCGCATGATCTCGCCTGCCGCGGCATCGGCGAGGCGGATCAGCTCGGGCAGATGCCGCTTCGGGTCGACCATGTGGGGCTCCAGCTCTCTCGGGGATCGGCGGCCGGCGGGTGTCGACCACGGGGCCGGTGCTAGCGAACCGGGGGAGCGGAAACAAGCACGCGGGCGCCGCACCCGGGCGTGGTCGACCGCCCGAGTGTCGTTAACGGGATCTCAACCAGGTGGTGCTAGCTTCAGCATCGACGAGGCCGGCGAGCGTGCCGGCCCCCCGACCCTGGCCGGAGCGATGCTGCAGCGGGCAGTCGCCGATCGACCCGTTGTGAAGGCGCCCCCGGCGGCAGGTGCCGCGCCTGCGCGGCCTTCGCCGGCGGCGATGCCGGCGTCGTTCGCGCTCCATCCGCCACGGACCGCCCACGGGCTCGATCCGCGCCATCCGGGCCGGTTCGCCGAGCGTATCGAGGCGTTTCGCCGCCATCATGCGGCCCTGCCGGCGCCACGCCTGGCCGGCGGGCTCCAGCTCCTCGACATCGAGGAATTGCGCCTGCGCTTCGGCAATCGCTGGCCGGCGGTGCGCGAGAAGGCCTACCAGATCGTCGAGGGCAGCCTGACGAAGCGGCTCGGCGCGCATGATCTCTACGTCGCGGTCGAGAGCGACCGCTTCCATCTTCTTGTCACCGACATCGATCGCCTGGCTGCGGAGCGGCGCGGCCGGTTCATCGCCGCCGAGATCACCGAGCGGCTGTGCGGCATGGTGCCGGGCGGGGTCGCCTGCAAGCTGCAGACGACCGGCTTCGATCTGGTCCAGGGCCTGGCCCGGATCACCGGCCTCGGCGAGCTCGAGGCCCGCATCAGGGATTTCAGGCGCAAGGTCGACGATGCCGAGGAGGCGCTCTTCGCCGCGCACGAGCCCGAAATCCAGGCGCTCTACCAGCCGATCCTCCATTTCCGCAAGCGGCTGGTGACCGGCTATGCGCTGACGCCGATGCTGGATGGCGAAACAGGCCGACAGGGCGTTGCCGAGCTCTGTCCCTCGAGCCTCAACGGGGTCTTCGACGCGGCTCTCGATCGCTGGTCGATCGCGCAGGTGGCGCCGCATCTGCACGCCGCGCGCACGGCGCTGCGGCTCACGCTGCACTACTCGACCCTCGCCTCGATGCGCCACCGCGAGCCGCTCGTCCTCGCCTGCCGCCGGTTGCCGGCCGGCGCCGACCGGCGACTGATCATCGAGATCGCCGGCCTGCCGGCGAGCCTGCCGCAGGCCCGGGTGCGCGAGCTGGTGAGCTATCTGCGACCGTTCGCGGTCGCCATCCTGGTCCGGATCGATGCCGATCTGCTCGCCGCCGCGGGATCGAACGGTGGCCCGCCGGACAGGCTGCCGATGGTCACCGACAACCTGCAGGCGTCGGGCGTGGCCGGCATTTCGGCGTTGCTGCGGGCCGCCCGAAACGGGACCGACGACGTCGGCGAGGGCGGTCCCCTCGACCGGGCGGCAGTCGCCGGCGACGCTGGTTATGGCGCGGCGGTGCTCGGCGGGCTCGGGGTCCTCGGACGAGCAGCCGGCCTGCGGACCTGCGCCTTCATCGAGACGCGGGTCGAGGCAGGTGCCGGGGCCGGAGCCGCGACCGGGATCGGCCCGGCACGCGCCGCCATCGCGGCTGGCATCGACTATCTCTGCGGCGAGGCGCTCTTGCCGCCCACGCTCCGGCCAGGGCGAGTTGTCGCCTTGTCTGGCTGAAAGGCGCCGACGATGGAGAGCGGAGGATGAGAAGCTGACGGCGGGATTGTCCGCAAGGGCGTCACGGGCAATGGTGACCGACCATTGCAGGGCAAGGCAGTCGGTGGGCCGATTAGGGGTGGTATGGCTCGAGCGGCTGCGCCGGCCGGCGCCGCGCCGTGGCGCTTGCCAGCGCCGTCGGGCGGGGACAAGCTGCAGTTGAAGGCCGAAGCAGGTCGGGGGAGGCCAATGAGCGAGGCGCGTCCGGAAGCCCCGGTGCCGGCGACGAGCGCTGCGACGCCCGCCGGTCGGCAAAGGCCGCTGGGCGAGGGCGAGGGGCCGGAGCGCGGCGAGCCGCTTTCGGCCGTTCGGCTCGGTGCCCTGGTGCTCGGCCCGCTCCTGGCCATCCTGATCGTGCTCCTGCCGGCACCCGAAGGCATGCCGGACCCGGCCTGGAAGCTCGTCTCGATGACGGTCTGGATGGTGGTCTGGTGGCTCGGCGAGGCGGTGCCGATCCCGGCGACGGCGCTCCTGCCGATCCCGCTGATGCCGCTCTATGGGATCTCGGCCATGGGGCCGGTCGCGGCCAGCTATGCCGACAGCCTCATCTTCCTCTTTCTCGGCGGCTTTCTGCTCGCCGCCGCCATGCAGCGCTGGGGCCTGCACCGGCGCATAGCACTGCGCATCGTGGCGGCGGTCGGGACCAGCCCGGGCGGCATCATCGGCGGCTTCATGCTGGCGACGGGCTTTCTCTCGCTCTGGATCTCCAACACCGCGACCACGGTGATGATGTTCGCGGTCGGGCTCTCGGTCATCGACTTCATCGGCCGCCAGACAAAAGACGATCGCATGCTGCGCAATTTCGGCGTGGCGCTCATGCTGGGGATTGCCTACAGCGCCTCGATCGGCGGCGTCGGCACGCTGATCGGCACACCGCCCAACGCGCTGCTCGCGAGCTTCCTCGCCAGCACCTACGACATCCAGATCACCTTCTTCACCTGGATGCTGTTCGGCATGCCGGTGGTCATCGTCATGCTGCCACTGGCCTGGCTGCTGCTCACCAAGCTGATCTTCCCGGCGCGCAAGCTGCAGGTGGGCGATGCGAGCGGCGTCGTCCGCGGCGAGCTTTTGGCCCTCGGCTCGATGGGCTACGCCGAGAAGGTGGTGGGCGGCGTCTTCCTCGGGGCAGCGCTCGCCTGGATCTTCCGCTCGCCGATCGTGGCGCTGACCGGCCTGCCGATCAACGACACCTCGGTGGCGATGATCGCCGCCCTCGTCCTCTTCGCCTGGCCCGTGTCGCGCGCGGAGGGCACCTTCGTGCTCGACTGGAGTGCCGCGCGGAACGTGCCCTGGGGCGTGCTGCTGCTCTTCGGCGGCGGGCTGGCGCTGGCCGGCGGGTTCAAGGAGACGGGCCTCGCCGAGTGGATCGGCAACTCGGTCACCGGCTTCGACGTCGGCACCTGGGTGCTGGTGCTGATCGTGGTGACGGCCATCGTCTACCTCACCGAGATCACCTCCAACACGGCCTCGACCGCCACCTTCCTGCCGATCCTGGGCGCCGTCGCCGTGGGCCTTGAGCTCGACCCGCGCATGCTGGCCGTGCCGGTGGCGGTGGGGGCCTCGATGGCGTTCATGATGCCGGTGGCGACACCGCCCAACGCCATCGTCTTCGCCTACGAGCGGATGCAGCTCAGGGACATGGTCATGGCCGGGTTCTGGCTGAACATCCTGGCGATCGCCGTGACCTTCGGCGCCATGTACCTGCTCGCCGGCGCCGTGTTCGGCATCTGAGCGCCGGGCTCACCAGTGGTCGGTCAGCCGGGCGAACTCGGCCTCGAGCGCCTTCGGCCCGGCGATCACGGGGTTGCCGTCGAGCAGGCCGTTGTTCTCGAGGAAATCGTTGGTGAAGCCGCCCGCCTCCTCGACGAGGAGCAGCCCGGCGAGGCAGTCCCAGCTGTTCATGTGCGGCTCGAGATAGCCGATCAGCCGTCCGGCGGCGGTCCAGGCGAGCCCCAAGGCACCCGAGCCGTGCCGCTGGTACATGCCGCGGGCGTTCAGCAGCTTGTCGAAGAGCGGCAGCATGGAGGTGACGGGCACGCGCAGCGAGTAGCCGAGGCTGACCGTGCCGTCGGCGAGCGAGGTGGCGTCGGCCACCCGGATCGGCACGCCGTTCAGCACCGCCCCGCCGCCGCGCCGGGCGGCGAAGAGCTCGTCCGCCATGGGGTCGTAGACGACGCCGGTCTCGACCTTGCCGGCGCGCTCGTAGGCGAGGCTGACGCACCAGGAGCCGATGCCGTTGAGGAAGCACCAGGTGCCGTCGATCGGGTCGATCACCCAGTGCCCGCCGCCATCGGTCTTGAGCGCGTGCGCGTGCTCCTCGCCGACGAAGCCGTCCTCGGGGAAGAGCTTGGCGAGCCGGTCGCGGATCAGGGTCTCGACCTCGCGGTCGGCCTGGCTCACCAGGTCCTGGGCACCCTTGCTCTCGATCTCGAGCGTGTCGCGGACGAGGTAGTAGCGTCGGGCGAGGCTGCCGGCCTCGCGGGCGACGGCTTCGGCGGCGGCGAGCCGCAGGGCGGGGTCGATCTCGGGCATCATTCGGTCCGGGCTTGGGGAGCAGGTTGCCGCGGGTTATAGGACGGGACGGACGCCGCGACGAGAGCGGGGCGAAAAAATCGGAGGGACGCGCATGATCATCGTCGAGGCGAACGGGGCGAGGATGCCCGCCATCGGCTTCGGCACCTGGGACCTGCCGCAGGAGCGGGTGCAGGCGCTGGTCGAGCATGCCATCGCCACCGGCTACCGGCATGTCGACACCGCCCAGATGTACAAGAACGAGCGCGAGGTGGGGGCCGGCATCAAGGGCTCCGGCGTCAAGCGCGACGACATCTTCCTCACCACCAAGATCTGGCCCGACCAGTTCCGCAGCCACGAGCTGATGCGCGCCGCCGACGAGCGGCTGAAGCTGCTCGGCGTCGATGCGGTCGACCTGCTCCTGCTGCACTGGCCGGCCAAGGACGTGCCGCTCGCCGAGACCATCGAAGCGCTCAACGCGATCCGCGAATCCGGCAAGGCCCGGCATATCGGTGTGAGCAACTTCACGGCGGCCATGGTCGACGAGGCCGTGCGGCTGAGCGCTGCACCGCTCGTCACCAACCAGGTCGAGTATCACCCCTATCTCAGCCAGACGAAGGTCATGACGGCGCTCCGCCGCCACGGCATGGCGCTCACCGCCTACTGCCCGATCGCGCGCGGCAAGGTGCTGGGCGACCCGGTGATCGGCGCCGTGGCCGAGGCGCATGGCCGCTCGGCGACCCAGGTGACGCTGCGCTGGCTGGTCCAGCAGGAAGGTGTCGTCGCCATTCCCAGGAGTTCGAACGAGGCGCGGATCACCGAGAATCTCGGCGTCTTCGACTTCGCCCTCTCGGACGCGGAGATGAGCCGGATCAGCGCCTTGGGCTCGCCCACGGGAAGGCTGGTGAACGGCGCCTTCGCGCCCGCCTGGGACGCATGAACCCGGTCAGCTTCCAGGCCGTCGAGGAGGCCGCCCTCCTGCGCCTGGGCTCGGCGGCGCTGCAGGCGAGGCTGGCCGTGCCGAAGAGTGCGGCCGAGCTCGAGGCCACGGGCGACGACCGCTACCTCTCTTCCATGTCGCTCCGGCTCTTCCGGGCCGGGCTCAAGCACGAGCTGGTCGACCGGAAGTGGCCCGCCTTCGAGGAAGTTTTTCTGGGCTTCGACCCGGCCCGGGTGGCGGGGCTCTCGGACGAGGCGCTCGAGGCGCTCTTGCAGGACAAGCGGCTGATCCGCCACATGGGCAAGCTCCGGGCGGTCCGGGCGAATGCGGGGGAGATGCTGGCGATTGCCGAAGAGCACGGCAGCTTCGCCCGCTGGCTCGCCCGTTGGCCGGTGGGCGAGATCACCGGGCTCTGGGCCAGCCTCGCCAAGCGCATGCAGCATCTGGGCGGCCAGTCGGCACCCTATTTCCTGCGCATGGTCGGCAAGGACACGTTCGTCCTGACCGATTCCGTGGCGCGCGGCCTCGCCTACTGGGAGGTCAGGGACGGCCCGCCCAGGGGCAAGGCTGAGATCGCCGCCCTGCAGGCGGTCTTCAACCGCTGGCAGGAGGAGACCGGCCGGCCGCTCTGCCAGCTCTCGCAGATCCTGGCGCTGTCGATCGACTGAGGAGGCACGATGTCACCTGTGGATTTTCCGGCGGGCGGCTATCGCTATCTGCCGGGGGTGAGCCAGTATTCGGGCGGTGTGGTGGCGGTGGCCGGCCACGAGATCGTGCGCGTGCGCTTTCGCCGAAGGCTGCCGCTCGCCGAAGGCTTCGCCCGGGCGAAGGCGATCATCGAGGCCGCCGGGCGGCCGCTCGCGGCCTTCTGCGCCTGCGAGCTCCGCTCGCCCGCCCCCTTCACCGAGGAGGGCTTTCGGCAGTTCAACGCGGCCTATGTGGCGCGGCTCGAATCGTGGGGCATTGTCCGGGACGGGGTCAACCCGGTGGCCAGGAGCAATCTCTGCCCCGAGATCGACCCGCCGGCGGAGCCCTCCTTCCACGCCTTCTGCTTCACCACCGAGGCGGAGTCGGATGCCCCGAGCTTCGTGATCTCGGGCAGCGGCGAGGTGCCGGAGGGCCAGGGCAACTACCGGGACCACGTCATCCGCCCGGGCGACACGAGCCCGGGGGGCATGGCCGAGAAGGCCCGCTTCGTCCTCGCCGAGATGGAGCGCCGCATGGCCGCCCTCGGTTTCGCCTGGCCCGACACGACGGCAAGCCAGGCCTACACGGTCTTCGATCTCTTTCCGTTTTTCGCGGAGGAGATCGTGCGGCGCGGGGCAGCGGCGCATGGGCTGACGTGGTTCTACGAGCGGCCGCCGGTGGTGGGGCTGGACTTCGAGATGGATTGCCGGGGAGTGGGAAGGGAGGGGGTGGTGTAGTCTCGGACCAAAGAAATTCGAAGCGCCGTTGCCACATATGAAATATGTCCTGGACCCATTTTTCTCCGCTAAAACTTAAAGAAAGCCCAGTTCATTGACTAATGATCCATTTTTTTCACCTGGAGATAATTGGGAGTGGAATGCTTGTATTGGCGATCAAGGTGACGAACAATACTATATCAACGGATATATCGAAGCTGCAATCGAACTCGTTGACGCAATATTTGAAAAAAAGCTCTACGGTAAGAGAGATACGTTGGTCCTGCCCATCCTATATAACGCGCGACATGCCATCGAGTTAGCATTGAAGATGGCGATTCGCGAACTTAAGGGTATGGGTGTCCTCAATAGCGCACCACTTAAGAACCACGATATTCTTGCGCATTGGCGTCATTTAGACAGTTCTAATTTAGGTGATGAATGGCTCAAGAAAATTGTCGCGGAGATCAAACCCTTCGTCTTGAGTCTGGCTCAAATCGACGAGGATGGTCAAGAATTCAGATATCACGAGACACGCGATGGCGATCGGAGTCTTCGGGGGCAGTCTGTAGCAAATCTCGCCGTTATCCGCGAATCTCTCAACTTACTGCAAGAAGCTCTGAAATCCCTGATGCATCGGCTGTATTGCCTCGACAGCGAGCGGAAGGGTGGATTTTTCACTCCTGACCTCTCACGCAATGACCTAGTTCGAATTGCTAGTAGCCTGCCAGACAGAGATGATTGGAACACGCCTCAATTTGATTGCGTAAAAGAAGACAATATGATCAGATACTCCATTGGCGCTCGCAAGTACGCAGAAGCGCTGAAACTTATTCAACAAAATAGAGAGACAAGAGGTCTAATTGGAATGGAGACCGTTCTGCGTTATTTGTCTGATGACAAAGCGCGCTTGTTAACGGAAAAACACCTAGCTCTATGGCCACCGCCAAAAGAAGGCTCGAAACCTCGCATAATTAAAGCATCTGAAATAAATTATGAGGCGATGACCCAGGCTTCCGGGCGAGAAAGGGGCGCTATCCAGGAGCTTCTTGATCAACTTTCTTGCCAAGAAATTGCCGATGTCAGCGTTGCATTCCATATCGGCCTGCTACATGAAATACCCGAGATCTATGAAGTGCTACTTGATACCAAATTGGAAACACTTAAGACTCGTAAGAGTGCTGAGGCAGAGCTTATACATGTATTTAGAAAGTCTAATTTCCGAGTAGACTTGGCGCATGGTCTTCAGAGGCTTGGAAGAATACAGCTTGCAAGGGAATTGCTACGTTGAGACTATTGAAGTTTAAAAAACATCGCCGCTGCCTAAAGGCGGTGGTTTCAGATGACGGGGCCCCAATGTGTACAGAGCACCTCCACCCCACCCGCCCGCATCTTCGCCAGCGCCCGTTGGCGCACCGATTCGGCCAGCGCCTTGAGAAACGGGTCGTGGGCGCAGGGGGTGTCGAGCTTATCGTAGATCAGGCCGTACTCGGCCTCGGTCCAGGTGGAGAAGTCGGCGAGGTTGTGCTGGATCTGGACCTCGAGGTTGTCGATGGCGCCGGCGAAGCGGGCTTCGGGGGTCTGGCGGTCCTCGAACTCGAGGAAGAGGTCGCGGACGCGGTCGCCTGTGGGTGGGCCGAGGCGGGTGCGGATGTCCTCGATGGCCTCGGCCTCGCGCTGCTTCTTGAGGCGCTTCCTTTCGCCGGTCTCGAAATAGGGAACATCGCCCACCAGCGCCTCGACGAGGTCGTGGACGGTGATCATCTCGAGTGTTTTGCCGAGATCGACCGGCTCCTCGAGGTGGGGGTGGGCGAGGATGGCGAAGAGCGCCATCTGCCAGGAATGCTCGGCGACGCTTTCCTGGCGGCCGTCGGAGAGCCAGCTGTGACGGAGTTCGCGTTTCAGGGCTTCGCTGAGCGTCAGGAAGTCGAGGAGCGTGGCGGCAGCGGCGGTCATGCAGGGCCGGCGCCCCTGGATCACGCCACCTCGGGGCGGCGGGCGGCTTTCTTGCGCTCGCTGGGGTCGAGGATGCGCTTTCTGAGGCGGATGTATTTGGGGGTGACCTCGACCAGCTCGTCGTCGGCGATATAGGCGATGGCCTGCTCGAGGGTGAGGCGGACGGGCGGGGTGAGGAGGATGGCGTCGTCCTTGCCGGCGGCGCGGACGTTGCTCAGCTTCTTGCCCTTGAGCGGGTTGACCTCGAGGTCGTTGCCGCGGTTGTGCTCGCCGATGATCATGCCGGAATAGACCTTGGTGCCGTGCTCGACGAACATCGAGCCCCGGTCCTCGAGGTTCCAGAGGGCGTAGCCGACGGCCTCGCCCTGCTCGCCGCTGACGATGACGCCGGTGTGGCGCTGGGCGATCGGGCCCTTGTAGGGCTGCCAGGCGAAGAACAGGCGGTTCATGACGCCGGTGCCGCGGGTGTCGGTGAGGAACTCGCCATGATAGCCGATGAGCGAGCGGGACGGGCAGTGGAAGACGAGGCGCTGCTTGCCGGCGCCGGCGGGGCGCATCTCGGTGAGGTCGCCCTTGCGGCGGGTCAGCTTCTCGACGACGGCACCGGCATATTCCTCGTCGACGTCGATGACGACCTCCTCGATCGGCTCGAGGCGCTTGCCGGTCTCGGGGTCCTCCTGGAAGAGGACGCGGGGGCGGCTGATCGAGAGCTCGAAGCCCTCGCGGCGCATGGTCTCGATGAGCACGCCGAGCTGCAGCTCGCCTCGCCCCGCCACCTCGAAGGCGTCGTTCTCGGGCGAGCGGCTGATGCGGATGGCGACGTTGCCCTCGGCCTCGCGCACGAGGCGGTCCCAGATCTGGCGCGAGGTGACCTTGGTGCCGTCCTGGCCGGCATAGGGGCTGTCGTTGACCGAGAAGGTCATGGCGATGGTCGAGGGATCGATCGGCTGGGCGGCGATCGGCTCCTCCACGGCGGGGTCGGCGAGGGTGTCGGCGACGGTGGCCCTGGTCAGGCCGGCCAGGGCGATGATGTCGCCGGCCTCGGCCTCGTCGACCGGCAGGCGCTCGAGGCCGCGAAAGGCCAGGATCTTGGAGACGCGGCCCTGCTCGACGACCTCGCCGGTGCGGCTCAGCGCCTTGATGCTCTGGTTGGCGCGGACCACGCCGCTCTCGATCCGGCCGGTGAGCAGGCGGCCGAGATAGGGGTTGTTCTCGAGCGTGGTGGCCAGCATGCGGAAGGGGCCGTCCGGGTCGGCCACCGGCGGGCGGACGTGGCGGACGATGAGCTCGAAGAGCGGGCTCATGTCGACGGGGGTGTCGCCCATCTCGCTGACCGCCCAGCCGTTCTTGGCCGAGGCGTAGATGTGCGGGAAGTCGAGCTGGTGCTCGTCGGCGTCGAGGGCGGCGAAGAGGTCGAAGATCTCGTTCAGGACCTCCTCCGCACGCTGCTCGGGCTTGTCGACCTTGTTGATGACCACGATGGGCCGCAGGCCGATCTTCAAGGCCTTGCCGAGGACGAACTTGGTCTGCGGCATCGGCCCCTCGGCGGCGTCGACCAGGAGCAGGCAGGAATCGACCATGGAGAGGATGCGCTCGACCTCGCCGCCGAAATCGGCGTGGCCCGGCGTGTCGACGATGTTGATGCGGGTGTCGTGCCAGAGCACGGAGGTGCACTTGGCGAGGATGGTGATGCCGCGCTCGCGCTCGAGGTCGTTGCTGTCCATGGCGCGCTCGGCCACCCGCTGGTTGTCGCGGAAGGTGCCGGATTGCTGGAGCAGGCGGTCGACCATGGTCGTCTTGCCATGGTCGACATGCGCGATGATCGCGATGTTGCGCAAATTCATGAGGGTCGGGGTCCGGAAGGGGCGCCAATCGCGCCGGTGGCGGCCTAT
>ERZ795053.5105-NODE-5105-length-13764-cov-74.031950_pt1 | contig 13764 bp, 13 predicted proteins | sample MGYA00375137_ERZ795053 | MGnify/ENA primary metagenome ERZ795053 (study PRJEB30182, sample SAMN05720284) | activated sludge metagenome | isolation source: Anaerobic digester | place: Hong Kong | collected 2014-12-17 ... | reverse complement strand
GCACCAATACCTGCGCCAGGGCCATGCCGTTGATCATCGGCATCAGCAGGACCACGCCACCCACGATCCGCAACGGCGTCCAGACGGTCGAGCGCTCCGCGCCGAGGGCTTCCCCCTCGTGCGCGGTGTCCAGCACCGCCAAGACCGCCTTGACGAAGAGCAAGAGGCCCAGCACCAGCAACAGAAAGCTGTTGAACAAGCGGAACAAGTCACCGAAGGGGCCGAGGTCGGCGCCCGTCAGCGCATCGGCCAAGCGGATCTTGTCGATGGCGCTGCCCAGGAGACCGTTCAGCAGCCGGACGCTGATGTCCGTCTCGGCCGGTCGCAGTTGCTCCGGCGCGAACGGTTGATCCTGGGCCAGCGCGAGATAGGGCAGACCGAGCGCCACGCAGCCGAGTAGCCGCCCTTTGCGGCACCCCATCGATACCGGGCGGAAGCGATTCAGGAAACGATTCAGGAAATTCAGGAAGCGATTCATAAGGCACCTGCTTGACGGTTACGGTGGCTCATCGGGTGGCGGGGGACCGGGCCACCACGCGGCGGGATGCCGCAGGAACGCGCGGGCGGGACCGGGAGCGCGGGTGCGAAGGCGCCAGCAGCGGTAGGCCGGCCCCAGCGCGACACCGGCCAGCACGAACGCCAGGCCCAGACTGGTGAGCGCGCTGGACAGAGGCCCGTGGACGAGGTGATCCCCCGCGATCAACCCACTACCGATCGCGCCGGCGAGAAAGACCCGCGCCGGGACGGCATGGGCTTGGTACTCCTGGCGGCATCGCGCGGCGGACCCCCAAGGGCCAGCCACCGCCGCATCCCCAGTGGGCGATGGGGGACGCGAACCCGTGCGCGGCGCCATCCCGATCACCGCCTCCATCCCCAACCTCAGCCGCTTCCAGTCCCGCGGCGGGGTGTGGGATCGGCCCCACAGATCGCCCCATCGAGCGCGGACATAGCGCCCCACCCCACGGCGCAACGCCGCGCGGCGAGACGGGACGGGGGTCGGTGGCGGGGCCTCGGGACGGGAGGGGGGCAAGACCGTCGGCATGGGGCGCTCCTCTATCGCATTCGTATATTATGTTATATTATTTTATATTAAACTAGAGGAGGAAACACATGGCGGGGCGAAATGCGTATTCCGGGCGTCGGGTGGGGATGCTGATGGCGAGTCTCGCGCTCGGTCTCGCCTCGCCGGCGGTTCACGCCCTCTGCGACGCCTGCGTGGTCGCGGCCATCCGTGAGCACAAATTTGAAATGATGTCGCAATTCAAACAATTAAAGGAAGAGATCGCGTCGGGGCTCAAGACCGTGCGCCAATCCATCGCCCAAGTGGAAAAGGATTCCTTACGGGCGCAAGCGGATATCAGCCACCGCCTGCCGGCGCGAGGCTGCGAGACGGCGACCGCCGGAGCGGCGGCCGGACCGGCGCGGGATCGCGCTGAGTCCTATCACCGGGCGTTCAACCATCTCCGGCGCGCGGAACGGACCGGCGCGGCGGCCAGCGCCGCGATGGTCAAGGCCCAGGTGGCATCCTACTGCAACGCGGAAGATGTCGGCTCACACGGCTGCACGCAAGCCAGCCCGCGACCCGACGCCCCGTTTCAGACCGAGACCCTGCTGTCCGGATCGGGCTTGGGCGATCACGCCGAGGCCACCCAACCCGGCACCTTCCTGCCGGAAGTGCTCTCCTTCGACGACGAGCGGATCACCGATGCCCGGCGGTTCATCGACAACGCGGTCGATCCCTATCCTCTCGACGATCTGCCCCAGGAACTGCGGGAAACCCCGCAGGGCCAGACCTACTGGATCCGCCGCAAATTGTACGAGGGGCGGCTGGCGGCGGCCCGCTACAGCCTGAATCACGCCCTGGCCTGGCGGATGCCGGCGGCGGCGCTGAAAGGTTGGCTGCTCCAAATCTGGCCAGAGTCCAAGGCCACGGATCATCGGGACGCACTGATCGCGACGCTGCCGGAGCACATCTCGTACCTGGAGATGCTGAAAACGCTGGTGGACAGCCGCTTTGCCCAGCCGACCTGGTATGCGGGCATCGCCGGCAACAACGAAGCGGCCAATTTGCGCGAACTGGCCACCATGCAAGCCCTGGCGTTGCATTTTCAATACCTGCAACTGCGCCAGGGCGAGCGCATCGAGTACCTGCTGGCGCGGGCCACCCTCAGCGACGCCCAGCCGGCACGGCACGCCCTGCAAGAGGAACGCGCCGCCGCGATCAATCTGGTGAAAGCCCACACGACGCGCACCACCGGCACGGCCGACCCCGGCACGACCGCCGGCGGTACCACCGACCCCGGCACGGCCGACCCTACTCCAGAAGGAACGCCCCCGTGAACGCCACCGTCCTCACCCCCGAACAATTCGGTCCCTATCTTCAGCAACAGCCCGCCCCCCCGAATCCGCGCCTGGCGGACTTGCGCCAGTCATCCCACGGGTCCGAGGGGATACGACCCGCCGACGCGCTGAGCGCCGACGCGCTCGGCGTCACCGAACACGACCCGCGCCAGGCGGTTCGTCAATCCCTGAAGATCCTCCTGGCGGGTCACAAACTGCACGCGGGCCTGGTCGTGGCGGCCCTGAACCGGCCGGTCGGCGAGGCGGAGACCCCCCCATCGCCGCCGGCCGACGTGGCGGCGTGGGTCGAGCGGACCGCCGCCTGGATCACCGCGACGACCGAAGCCCTGGCCCAGCGCTGGGGACCGTCCGCCTCCGGGGGCGCGACCACGGAACCGCTGGCGTTATCGGATTACCACCGCTACGACCTCGCCCGCACCTTGGTCGGCGTCCTGGAACGCCATCCCGGCACCGCCGAGCAGGTGACGGCGGACCAGATGGCCGCGTATCTCGCCGCCACCGAATCGGGTTTGCCCCAAGAATCGCCCGCGCCCGCCTGGGTCTCGGCGGGCGCGGACATGGATCGATCGCTGGCCTGGTCGCGCGCCTTGGCGCGGATTCTGGAAACGGCGGTGGACACCCCGTTCAATCGGCCGCTGGAGACGGTATTGACCGACGCGCGCGCGGCGCTGGCCGAGGCGGTGCCGCGCGCGCTCCACTCCGTCCGGGATGCGCTGGCCTTGCCGGAGGACGCCCAGCGGGTGGTGGAACAGCACCTGCTTCAGACCAGCAGCCGCCTCTACGCGGCGACCTTGCGCCATGTGCATCAGGAATCCGCGCGGATGATCGAACGCTACCAGGCGCTCCAGGCGGCCGGCGACCTCGCGGGGGCGGACGAACTGGCCCACGCCTATCAAGACCGGCGACTCGGCTACGCGGGGGTTGCGCATCATTTCCAAACCCTGTGGGCGGTTCACGCTGCCCAACAGAACGCCGCGCTGGCGATGATGGTCGTCGAGCCGTCGCCGAATCCACCACCACCGATTCAACCGCCCGCCGATCCATCCGTCGAGGCCCCCGCCGATCTCGTGGGTCGGCGACCCGACGCGGCGGTTCGTGCCTCAGCGCCAGCCGGTTGATCCTTTTTCCCCAATCACCCCATTATTGGATTTATAAATGAATAACACAACAGATGACATTCAACACCTCGAAGCAGTCCTGCTTGAGCCGTTGATCCCTTTGATCACCGCTCTCGACGAGGCCGATCTTCATCACGAAGACCTCCCGCTGGCGATGCCGGGACTGTTGAAGTCCTTTCTCGACCCCGAGGTGCAAGCCGCGCTGCCGGCGGGGCTCCGCGCGGCGGCGGCTGTTTATCTGGAGGGCCTGCCCGGTTATCGGGACGGCGATCTCCGCCGAGCCGCCCTCCAGCATGAACTGCGCGTGGCGCTGTGGGATGGAGAGGCGTTCCCCATCGAGGAAAGGGAGATCGAGGAACTGGGTCTGGAGGAACATCGTGATGGCTAGTATCCGTTTCGATCTTTACCACGCGGTGCTGGACGCGATGGCGGCGGCGGGCTGTGCACCACGCGATCCGAAGGTCCTTGTCTTCGATGGGCGCTTGCACCGCTATGACGTGGCGGGGGACCGGCGAGGCCGCCAGAACGGCTGGTTCGTGCTGCATGACACGATCATTCCTTTCGGTGCGTTCGGTTCCTGGAAAACCGGAGTCACCCAGGGATGGAGCGGCGGTGATGTCGAGGCGCTACCCCCCGAGCAGCGCGAACGGCAACGGCGGCAAATGGCCGAGATCGCGGCCCAACGCGCGGCGGAAGAACGAAGGCGCCAGGCCCAGGCGCGGGAACGGGCGGAACGCCTGTGGGCACGGGCCAACCCCACCGTTTCGGATCGGCATCCTTATCTGCGCAACAAGCAGGTTCCCGCCCTGGGCCTGCGTCAACTGCGCGAGTTATTGCTGGTCCCGGTGCATGATGGCGATGGCACGCTGCGGTCGCTGGAGTTCCTGAATCCCGAGGGGGGCAAGAAGTTTTTGAAGGGGGGCGCCGTTACGGAGGGTCGCCATTGGCTGGGTGACCCGCGTGGCGCCCGGACCCTGCTGATTTGCGAGGGCTACGCCACCGGCGCCAGCCTTCACCAGGCGTGTGGATTGCCGGTGGCGGTGGCGTTCAGTCGCGGCAATGTGTTTCCGGTCGCGAAGGACCTCCATCACCGGTTCCCCGGCGTGGCGTTGGTGATCGCCGGCGACGACGACCGTTATACGCCGGGCAATCCCGGCCGACGCGACGCCGAGGAGGCCGCGCGGTGGGTGGCGGGCACGGCGATCTTCCCGGATTTCACCGGCCTGGAAACCGCCCGCCAGCCGACCGATTTCAACGATGTCCACCTCCTGGGTGGGCTGGCGCATCTGAAACGCCAACTCGAAACCCACCTCGCGGCCGTCCCGCCCGCCGAGACCCCGCGCGAGGGACCGCCCACCCGTCCGACCGATCCCGGACGGCGGTCCGAGGCGCACGCTGCTGAATCCACCATGCCGGCGCAAACCGCTCCGCGTGTCGCAATGTCCACCGCCCCCGTGCTGGCGATGGCCGCGCCCCGGCGCCGCCAGAAACCGCGCGGCGACGGCGGACGGCCGAATCCCTACCAGGAAGTGACCGACCGGATCATCGAGATGATCGAGACCGGTACCGCGCCCTGGCAACGGCCTTGGGACCGGCCGCGCCATCCTGGCGTTCCGGCGTTTCCAGTCAACGCCGCAACCGGGAACGCCTATCGCGGCATCAACGTCCTGCTGCTGGGTGGCGATCCGCGCATGGCCGACGATCCGCGCTGGTGCGGCTACCAACAGGCCCAGGCGCGCGGCTGGCACGTCCAGGCCGGCGCTCGGGGCACCCCGATCTATTTTTTCAAGCGGATTGAAGTGACTGATGGGTCGGAGGCGGACGAGGAATTGCGGGTCGATGCGGACGACACGTCCTTACGGCGGACGATTCCGTTGTTGTGCCGACACACGGTATTCCATGCGTCTCAAATCGAGGGCATCCCGTCCTTGGAGGCCGTGTACGGGTCGATGGCGGGGTTGCCCGATCACGTCTGGGACACGGAGGAGCGGCTGGAGCGCCTGTTGCGGGGCAGCGGCGCGCGCTTCGTCCATGCCGGTACCCGCGCCTATTATGACCCCCTGGAGGACACCATCACGTTGCCGCCGCGCGCGCGGTTTCGGGACGCCGCCGCCTTCTTCGGCGTGGCTTTCCACGAGCTGGGTCATTGGACCGGCCATGCCACTCGCCTGAACCGGCCGCTCACCGGGCAGCGGGACTCGCCGGCGTATGCCCGCGAGGAGCTGCGGGCGGAATTGGCGAGCGCCTTCCTCGGCGCGGAACTCGGCATCGCCCACGATTTGGAACCTCACGCGGCTTACCTTGATGGCTATTTGGAGTTGTTGCGGAACGACAACCGGGAAATCTTCCGCGCGGCGCGGGACGCCCAGGGCATCGCCGAGCTGATCCTGGATCGGCATCCCACCTGGCGGCTCCAGGATGGGGTTTGCGTGGCTCGGACCGAACCGGGGCTCGACGACGAAGCGGATGCCCACCGCCAGCGCGTCATCGAGGCGCCGACCGCGACCGACGACCCGGCGGCGCGTCCCGACGTGGCACCGCCGCCGCCTCTCGCGGCGCCTTACCGGTGGGCCTTCGCCGCCGTCCGCGACAGCGATGCGATCCCGGAAGACAGTCCGCTCGGCCGGCTCTCCCGTCGCGTCGATGACGCGCTGCCGCTGTCCACCCCACTCCGCGCCGCCGCTGTTCCAGCCCCCACCCCCGCGCTTTCGCGCCGGCCCGATGGATCTCCGACGGTTGCTTGTCCCTGACCTTGAGCGGTTTTGTCATGCTCTCTCGCCGCCGCCTTCTGCAAACCACCGCTGGTCTGTTTTTCGGGAGTGGTCTTCCGCTGGGCATGGATCGCGCTGGCGTGGCCGCTGGCGCCACCCCTCCACCCGGTGACCCGGCGTCGGCCTCGTTCCCCGACCGGACCCTGTGGCTGCATCGGGTGCAAACCCAGGAAGAGGGTCAAATCCTCTACTTCCAGGACCAGACCCTGATCCCGGACGGCTATTCCCTGCTGTGCTATCTGCTGCGGGACGTCCGCGCCGAACAGGTCACCCGCATGGATGTGAAGCTCATCCATCTGCTGTTTGGGATGCAAGCCTGGATGCGGTCTTGCGGTATCCGCCAGCCGCTGCGGATCAACAGCGGCTATCGGACGCTGGACACGAACGCGAATACCGAAGGGGCGGCGGTCCATTCCCAGCATCTCAGCGGTCAGGCGGTGGACTTCACCGTGGCGGGGATTCCGAGTCCGGTCTTGGCGAAGCTGGCCTTGAAATTCAACGGTGGCGGTGTGGGTGTGTATCCGACCTTCGTCCATGTCGATACCGGGCCGGTGCGGCTGTGGCGGGGATAAGCCAACCTGCTTTCACCCCGACAGCCGGTCGTTTCAGGTGTCGGCGCCAAGCCCAAGCGCTGTCGCCGACACCCCAAGCGACGGAAACATGGAAAATGGCCAAAGTCGAGATTTAGTAAGTTGTCTTATTGGGCAGATCAATATGCCGGTCTGACGTTGGTGGCCTAAACATGTGCAACTAACTGAAATAAAAAATAGATAAATCAAGTTGGTACTGGTGCGGTTGTTGGTATAAGTTTTACTATATATAAATATATATATATATATATTTATATATAATTAAAATAGGCGTTTAATGCCTCAATTACAATGTCTTTTTCAGTTACGCGAGTCCCCATTTTTCGGCTTTGAGTAAAGGCTTCTTCACGCAGCCGTTCGGCCAGTTCTTCAGGAAAATGGAAAATTTTTTGCACACGCCCTCGACCGTGTCGCTTCACTTCCTCCGCTTGGGCGGTTTTCGATAAAAGTCGATCACTCTTTTTTGCGCCCTCCGCCGCATCAGCTATCCCCCCTTCAAGAAAAGCTGTAGGATCTTTTGGTGTGGTAAACTCGGTGATATCCGGCTTTTTTCTCATGGATGAACCTCTGCAAAGAATGATTCCATTTCAGTGATGGCAAGTGGGTCTTTCCCGACCTCAAAAACAGTTGCCCCTTCGCCCACCGATCTTCGGTAAGCAACTCGCTCGCAAACCTTCGTCGAAAGCACTGGCAATTTCTGCTCGTTCAAAAATTCCAACATGTCCGCCGCATCCTTCGTTCGCGGATCGATCCGGTTAAGCAACACCCACACATCCAAATTAGGGTTGTAATCGCGTGCAAGCTCGATGACTTCTAATAAATCTGTCATTGCGGCGGCATCCAAATGGCTAGCTCCCACCGGAATGACAGCGCGCTGAGCGAACAATAAAGCCGCTCTTAGGGCTGCCGAATCGCGTCCTCCGGCATCCACAACGACATGTCCAAAGCCGGACGCCAATTGTTTGCCTTCGGTCAGAATGGCTTTACCGGCTAAACACGCTGTTGTCGGCGATGGCGAGTGAGCGGTGTCCCGCCTCCAGGCCGCCCACGTCGCCGCGCTAGCTTGGGGGTCACCATCAACCAATAGCGTTTTTGTTTGACGGGCTAACATTACAGCCAGATGAATCGCTGTAGTGGTTTTACCCACCCCGCCTTTAGTATTCACACAGGCGAAAATCATAAGCACCCTCACCGTTAATTATATATATAAATATATAATTATTTATCGCCAATATCAAAACATACACGGCACGACGGCCCGCCAATCGATAGTGATCCAATGTGTCGCCTCGCGGGCGCGCTCGCCGTCCGGTCCTGGGTGGCCCCACTGGCCTAGTAGCGTTCCGACTTCGACGGCGGACACCTCGCCCACCGGGCTACCGGTGGCGGGGTCGAACCGTGTAAACCGACAATCCGCCAGCTCCTCCAGCAGGTTGAGTACAACCCGCACGTCCTCGACGGTACAAGAGGCCAGTTTGATTTCGCCCGCGAACCGGGCGGATAGTTCCTCGGCGATCCGCTGCATATTGCTCAGCCGCAGTGGTGGCCGGTCTGGTTTGAAGAAGAAGGCTGCCAGTTGGTCCACAATCGCGGTCCATTTGAAATGGTCGCCCAAAACCGCGACGATCCGTCGGCGCGCGGCGTCCCGCCAGACCTGGCTGTCCTGGAAGTTAACGGACAACATGGCGAGACCCGGGTCATCGGCCAGTATTTGGTCGATGATTTCGTCGGCGATCCGGTCGGCTTTGGCGTCGTATACGGCACGCTCCCGCGTGTGTTCCGCCGCCTGTATTACAAACTGTTCTTCTCGGTCGATCATGGTGTCGTTCATTATATATATAGTTATATATATAACTATATATATAGCAATCCTGAATCAATTGTGGTTGCTTGCTCACCGCGCCCTCACCCCGCGCTGACGCACTCCCCTCTCCCAGCAGGAGAGGGGTCGAGGGTGAGGGGGTTTGAATCATCCGGGCGTCCACAACCCGAATAGAATAGCTATATATATATATATATATAAAATTAGATCAAGTCAAGGTGCGCTTAGCCGACATTAGGGGTACGACAACGATTCCTTCATTTTGGGGTCGCAAGGCTGCAGCTCTCATGCAAGTTCAGAAAAACGAACGTTTTTCTGGTACAGATCCTTACTGTTCCCGACCAACCCGATGGGTGCTGTTCGGACGCCTGTGGTCATACCATAATCTGGCCGTCACCCGTGCGACGGGGTGGGAACAACGGCAGCCAGTCGGGGATGAGCTTACTGGATCACAATCACAGTGGTTCGCCGCTCTCTAGTCTCAGCCACTTTGGAAATAACACAGGATTTCGCGTCACCCCCGGAAGCGTGTCATGTGACCCGATTTGCGGGTCATGCCGCCCTTTTTCGTCGGGCGGCACGACCCAGCACTTCTTTCGGAACTCCACCTGTGGCATGGGCTTGGCCGAAGCGAGTCCGGTTCGATCCGGTTGCTGTTCGGGGCGCGAGATCGCGTAAGCGAGCATGGAGGGTCTTGACGGCGTGGTGGTCGAATTTGCTCATAGTGGGCTCGGGCACGTTCGCACATTTTCTCCTCATGGTACTCAAAACCCAGGCGGTCACGCACCCGTTCCTGGCCGGCGTTGGGATCTTTTGAAGACTGGTTAACATCGGGTGACTGGGGCTTCATCCAAGGTTGGGAGGTGTTGGGGTTTGCAGGGTTTTGGATCAAGGGTTCTGAAAAAAAGCTTCTGAGTAACAGCACCACCACCTAACGATGGGGATACCCGACACTAATTGAAGGCCGAGGGGAGGTTCCGCGCGGTGCTCGACAGTTATTTGGGAAAATATCGACACTTAATGGGCGACGATTCGGGCGTGACGCGCCGTGGTGGGTCGTCACGGGTCCGATTCAGTGGCGGAAACCGCCCGTTCGGCCCGCTCGGCGAGGAACCGGACGGCTCAAGACGCGGGGGAACGGTGGGCGGCCGACGCGAGGACGTGGGGGTCGGACCCCGAGGTGATCGAGGGGGTGGCGGAGGGCGTGTCGGGGAGGGCGGTTTCGCGCCGGGTCAGGGCGGTGGACGGCCGCGTAACTGGTCTCGCAGCGCGCCCAGCGCGGCCCGCGCTGTGTCCCGTCGCGCGGTTTCGGTCGCCGCCTCGGCGGGTTCCGGTGGGGCGGCGGTTTCGGTGCGCTGCCGGAGGGCTTCCAAGTTCAGTTCGCGCCGGCCCTGGTCGGCCGCCGTCGCGACGGTTTCTTGGCGGCGGCGGTGACGCCGGCGGCGCTTGACCGCTTTGTCGCGCTCATGCTGGAGCCATTTGGCCAGTCCAAAGACTTGGAACAGGGCTTCGGGTACGCCGCGAATGGCCGGTTGGCCCCGATAGTGGCCGTCCTCGGTCTTTTGGGCGCGGGGGTGGATGTTGACCAGCCCAGCCTTGCGTAGATCGCGGCAGGCCCGCTCGGCCCGGCGTCGGCCGAGACCGGCTTTTTCGGCCAGAAACGCCAGCGATAGCCCCTGAAGGGTGCCGTCGGCCTGGGGTATCCCCACTCGCAGGGTGGCCAGGTCAAGGTAGTGCACCAGCGCGCCCAACAGGTCCAGGCAGGCTTCCCGCCGCTCGCTGCGCTGTTGCCGGGGTGAGCCGTTGGCGGCGTTGAGGCTGGGCAGGACCTTGGGGTCGTCGAAGTAGGCCCGGACTCGTTCCTGGAGTTGGCGCAGGATCTTGGGTCGGTTGGCGTGCTGGGGCGGCGGTTCGAACCAGCGCGGCGCGGTTGGGTCGTGCCCGCAGCGGTTGCCGGTGCCGGTGACGACCCCGGCGAGGGCAATCGCCAGCCGGTCCGGGCGCGCGCTCGGAAAGGGCGGGCCGCACGTGGCCGCCGGCGCCGCAAGGGCGTCGGGCAGGGGCACGGGGGGCAAGCCAGGCGACATGGCCGGGACAGGTTCGGGTCGGACCGGCGCTCCCAAGCTGAGGAGACGAACCGGGGCCGAGGCCGAGGGATCGGTCGGTCAGGTCGTTACCACGGCACGCGGCCCGGCGGTTCAGTGAACCGTCGAGGACGGCGCACTGCCGTCATGCGGAGGAAGGCACGCGGATCGCGAATCTGGGTGTTGTTCATAAGACTCCCCTGGTTAACAAAGACAAATAACCCTCGGAGGAGGTCTTGCAAGTCCCGACCGGTCCGCTATAATCAGGAATAGATGGTTTCTATTACTGATTGTCGTCCTTAGCGGATCTTTGGCCGGCAACTTTCAAGCTTCCCCTGGAACCCTCGCGCGCCAAACGCGGGGGTTTCTCGGTTTTTGGGTGAGCACTATTGCGTTTTAGGTGTCGTCAACCCCTGTATGGGTGCGGATCGTTCAGTACCGTCCGCATCGGGTATTCAGTCATTCTCGCCATTATAGCGGGCAAATACCACCCGCGCACAATCTTCCCATCGTGCCAATGCCGCGACGAGATCCCTCACCAGTGGATCGCCACCCAGGCGTTGCAATCCGGCGGTGAAAGACCGCCGCGGTGTGTCCGCCAGATGCACCGCCACCGTGTGATCGCCGCTGATCCACGGGACGACCGGGTTCTCGACGGGCGGCGGTCGCGGGAAAGGGCGCATGGGATGACCGCTACCGTGTGGCAGCCACCGCGTCCGCCGGGACCAACGGCGTTTGCGAAATCGTGACCACCAGTATGTTACTCCCGCCCAGATCGACCCCATACACGTAGCCCTTGCCGGGCACGTAACTGACCTGGAGCGGGTTCGTCGTCACCATGCCCGGCACCGTCGCCGTGGTGGCCCGCGTGCCGTTGCCGTAGCGGGTGAACGAGGTGAGCGGCGCGATCGTGCCCACCCGCAAGGTATTGAGAAATTGCTGGAACCCGGTCAACGGCGAATGGCTCAGCAAATCCTGGAGCAACTGATGCTGTAGGTCGCCGAAGATCGTGTTCACCACCTGACACCCCGCTCCGAACAGGGCATCGACCGACAGATGGCTGAGCGCATCGATCAAGTTCCTGATTTGTTCGTAGGTGCTGCCCAGCAAACGCCCGAGATCGAACGCGAAAATGTCGATGGTACACACCCCGCCGGCCCCATCCTGGCGCGGATTGTTGACGATCTCGATGGGGTCGGTCTGCGGGTAGTCCATTTGCCGATCCGAGATCGCCCGAGTCAGTTGACTGCCCGCCAGGGCGGCCTCCTTGAGTTTCACCGCGATGTTGGGGTCGCACCCTTGCGTCGCCGGATCGAAGTTTCCCCATTGGCCGGTGTCGGGATTGTAGAAGGGCGGGGGAATCAGCGTGACGTTACCGGCCGGATCGATGTGGACTTGCCATCCGGCCTCGATCTGATCGATGAGGGTTTGGTCGACGCACAAGGTCGGGCTGAGCTGATAAGGCGTTTCCGGTGGGCACGCCGTCAACGGGTCACCGCCCCCCGAGGCGGTGCCTGTATCGGTGGCGGCCGGGTCCCCTGGACCCGTGGTGACCGTGTCCCCCGAGGCGGTGTCCGTATTGGCGGCGGCCGAGATAGCCGCCGCGCGCGGCGTGATCGTCGCCATCGGCTCGGGGTCCGAGGACCAACCCACCGGCGGCGCGGCGACCGACGGGCTCGCGGCGAGCAGCGTGGGCGCCGCGAGTAGGAGTGGACGAACGACCCGCGCCCAGGCGCGTTGAGCAGTCATTTGGCTTTTGGCCCTTTTCACGGAGGAGTATTTTTGATATAAAAAGATAACACGCCATTCTTGAATTGCAAGCCCGACGGAGTTCCCCATGCCGACCGCAGTCTCGCTCTTGGAGGCTTTCCAGGCCAATTTCCCCGGCTTGACCCAACTCCTGACGATGATGGCTTACCTGATCGGGATGGGGGCTGGGGTTTCGGCGGTGCTGATGGCGCAACGCCGCGCGCGGTTCGACGGACAGGCCACCATCGTCGGCATCGCGATCCGGGCGGTCCTGTGCGCGACCTGTTTGTATCTGCCGACCGCCGTGTCCACCAGCCAGGAGACGCTGTTCGGTTCGCCGACGATCCTGAGTTATTCCGCCGGAACGGGGGTCAGCGGCCAGGGGAAAATCGCGCTCGATGCCGTGATCGGCTTTGTCCAACTGGTTGGGTTGTGGGCCTTTCTGTATGGCGCGGTGCTGTTGAACCGAGCCCACAGCCGAAGCGTTTACGACCCCGGTCTGGGCGGCAAGGCCCTCGCCCATCTGGTGGGGGGTGTGTTCTGCATGAATATCGTGGCCACCGTGCAGGCCATCGCCCAGAGCTTCGGACTGGAAAAACTGCTGAGCTACACCGTGATCGTCGGCGGTTCCTGAAGTCGGCCGACGACGAATGAACCACCCCAATCATCACGAAGATTATTATTAATATTTATATCTAACGAAATTGATGGTTTTCCAGATGTTGAATAGCCACTTCGGAGGGATGAAATGATGCAGTCGAAACTCGCTTGGACATCGCTGGCCACCATCACGACCGTGGCGGCCGGGGCGCTGCTCTGGCTGGAACCGGCGCTGGCGAAAACCGCTGGCGACCTGGGCGCGCACGTCGCCAGTCAGGGAGAGAATCTCGGCAAGGCGGTCTCGGCCCTGTCCTATGTCGGCGGCATGGGGGCCGGCGCGGCGACGGCCTACAAGTTCAAGGCCAACCGCGAAAATCCCCATCAGCATCCCATCGGCCATGCCCTCGGTTGGGCGGTGGTCTGCGTGGGTCTGATGTTCCTGCCGCAGACCTTCAAAAACACCGGCGATACCTTCTACGGCACGGACGCCACCCCCAATCAGGTCAGCGGCACCACGGTCATTGGGAATTGACCGATGAATCCGTCGGGATAGAAGGAGAGGTTCATGCCAATGCGTTGGCTGGAGGAGATTCAACAATTGATCACCCAAACCCTCGGCTTGGATGCCGAGGCGTTGACCAGTTTGACCACCGTCGAGGACGAGGAGAG
>ERZ795053.5104-NODE-5104-length-13765-cov-6.996791_pt1 | contig 13765 bp, 11 predicted proteins | sample MGYA00375137_ERZ795053 | MGnify/ENA primary metagenome ERZ795053 (study PRJEB30182, sample SAMN05720284) | activated sludge metagenome | isolation source: Anaerobic digester | place: Hong Kong | collected 2014-12-17 ... | reverse complement strand
GCATGCCCAGACCGAGAAACTGATCGGCTCCGGCCGCATCGACCACATCAACTTCACCGGCTCGGTTGGCGGCGGCCGCGCCATCGAGCGCGCCGCGGCCGGCACCTTCGCCACCCTCGGCCTCGAGCTCGGCGGCAAGGACCCGGCCTATGTCATGGCCGATGCGAAGCTCGACCACGCCATCGAGAATCTCGTCGACGGCGCCTTCTACAATTCCGGCCAGTGCTGCTGCGGCATCGAGCGGATCTACGTCGACGCCGCGGTCTATGATGACTTCGTCGCCGGCGTTGCCGAGCTCACCGGGAAGTACGTCGTCGGCAGCCCGCTCGACCCGGCCACCACCCTCGGCCCGATGGCGCGGGGCAAGTTCGCCGATCTCGTCCGCGAACAGGTCGCAGAAGCCAGGCGCAAGGGCGCGACCGCGCTCGTCAACATGGCGGTCGAGGGCGATCGCCCCGGCTCGCCCTATATCGCCCCGGAAGTGCTGGTCGGGGTCGACCACCAGATGGCGGTGATGCGCGAGGAGAGCTTCGGGCCGGTGGTCGGCATCATGCCCGTCGCCGGCGACGACGCTGCCATCGAGCTGATGAACGACAGCGCCTACGGCCTCACCGCCTCGCTCTGGACCCGCGACCGCGACGCCGCGCAGGCCCTGGGCGGGCGGCTGCGGACCGGCACGGTCTTCATGAACCGCTGCGACTATCTGGACCCGGCGCTGGTCTGGACCGGCGTCAAGGACACCGGCCGCGGCCAGTCGCTATCGGTGCTCGGCTACCAGGCGCTGACCCGCCCCAAGTCCTACCATCTCAGGAGTGTGCCTTGAGCGCTTCGCCATCCGTCAACTGGGGCTATCCGACCACCGTCCGCTTCGGCGCCGGGCGGATCGCCGAGCTGCCGCGCGCCTGCGCCGCGGCCGGCATCACCCGTCCGCTCTTCGTCACCGACGCCGGGCTGAAGGAGCTGCCGATCACCAAGGCGGCGCGCGGCCTCCTGGCCGACGCCGGCTTCTTCGCCGAGGTCAAGGCGAACCCGGTCGACGACAATGTCGAGGCCGGCGTCCGGGCCTTCCGCGACGGCGGCCATGACGGGGTCGTGGCCTTCGGCGGCGGCAGCGCCCTCGATGTCGGCAAGTGCGTCGCCTTCATGGCCGGGCAGACCCGGCCGATCTGGGATTTCGAGGATGTCGACGACTGGTGGAAGCGGGCCGACACGGCCGGCATCGCCCCGGTCGTCGCCGTGCCGACCACGGCCGGCACCGGCTCCGAGGTGGGGCGCGCCGGGGTCATCACCAACTCGGCGACCCACACCAAGAAGGTGATCTTCCACCCGAGGATGCTGCCCGCCGTGGTGATCAGCGACCCCGAGCTGACGCTGGGCGTGCCGCCGACGATCACCGCCGGCACCGGGATGGACGCCCTGGCGCACTGCCTCGAGGCCTACTTCTCACCCATGTTCCATCCGATGTCGGAAGGCATCGCGGTCGAGGGGGCGAGGCTCGTCAAGGAGGCGCTGCCGCGCGCCGTGGCCGATGGCCAGGACCTCGAAGCGCGCGCCTGGCTGCTCGCGGCGGCCTCAATGGGTGCCGTCGCCTTCCAGAAGGGGCTGGGTGCGATCCATTCGGTCTCGCACCCGGTGGGTGCGATCTACGACACCCATCACGGCCTCACCAACGCCGTCTTCATGCCCTATGTGCTGGCCTTCAACCGCCCCGCCATCGAGAGCAAGGCCGCCCGCCTCGCCGCCTGGCTCGGCCTCGCCCGGCAGGACCTGGACGGGCTGATCGACTGGGTGCTCGCCCTGCGCGACGCCATCGGCGTGCCGCACACGCTCGCGGGGCTCGGCGTGGACGGCGCCCGCTTTCGGGAGATGGCCGAGATGGCGGTGGTCGATCCGACCGCAAGCGGCAATCCGGTGCCGCTCGACGTCGATGCGGCGCTGGCGATCTTCGAGGCCGCGGCGAGCGGCGAGCTGCCATCCAGCACTTGCGCCCTTTAGGGATCGGAGTCAGATTCGCGATGCCGGCGCCGCGTCAGCCGGCGTGCAGCGCGTCGTGGAAGGCGGCAGGGACGTTGCGGAAGGCTCGTGGGCTGAAGCGTCGACGGCGTGAAATCCTTCTCTGGAGCCTCGGCACGGCTATGGCAGCCTCGGGCACAGCGTTGCCGGAGGGCTTGGCGGCGGCCGTGCCCGCGCCCGGCGAAGCGGGTTTCCTCGGACTGCTCGACGGCAAGGACTTCATCGTCGAATATGGGCCGGTGGGCGAGCCATCGCTTGGGCAGGACGTGCTGAGCTTCGAGAGCGGGCGCTTCCGGTCTCGCGGCTGCAGCGATCTGGGCTTCGTGCCGGCGCCGTACTGGCTGCGGCTCGAAGGTGACGCGATACGGTTCCGGGCGGCCATGGAGAGCCCCGAGCACGGCTATATCGACTTCACCGGCGAGGTCGTCGGCGAGCACATCGAGGCCGGCTCGATCTGGACACGCGAGCGGTGGTACCGGACGGTCGTGCTCGAATCTTGGTATCGGGGAGCGCTCGCCGCACCCGGCCAGGCGTTGCCGGAGAAGTCATGAGCGGCCCGCCTTCCGGCGCCATGGGCGAGGGGCCGCTCCCGGGCTGGCCGCTGCGGCGGATTCTGCGGCTCTTGGCGCTCGTCGTGCTCTACGGTGCGATCGTGCTCGGCGGCACCTATGCCGGCGACTGGATCGTCAATCTGCTCGGCATGCGCCTCACCCCGACCTCCGAGCCCACCGTTCACCTGGTCATCATGCTCAGCCTCGCCGCCTATGTGGTGCTGATGGCGCTGCCCTTCGTGCCGGGCGTCGAGGTCGGCCTGGCGCTGATCTTCATGCTGGGGGCGGAGATCGTGCCCGTGGTCTATCTCGGCACGGTGCTGGCGCTGGTGATCGCCTTTGCTGTCGGCCGCCTCGTGCCGGAGCGGCTGCTGGCCGCCGGCTTCGCCGCGCTCGGCCTCGGCCGCGCCGCCCGGCTGGTCGAGCGGCTGCAGCCGCTGGCCGTCGAGGCGCGCGTGGCGGCGCTGGCCGCCGCTTCCCCGGCTGGCATCGCGACGCTGCTCGTGCGCCGGCGGCACTGGGCAATCGCCCTCCTGCTCAACGTGCCGGGCAACGGGCTCATCGGCGGCGGTGGCGGCATCGCCATGGCCGTCGGCATGAGCCGGCTGGTCTCGTTGCCGGGCTTCCTCGTCACCATCGCCCTCGGCACCGCCCCGGTGCCGGTCGCGGTGCTGGTCATGGAGGCGTTGCGGTAGGTGCCCTGCCCCGAGGGGGCGAGGGGAGACGGGAGCAGCAGGGCCGAGGCCCGCCCGGATGCCAGGGCGCGCTTCGAGGCGTCGTCCCGTTGCCCCGACAACGGCGGCACCGGGGTCCGCCGGCCCCGGTCGAGAACCCTCCCGAGGCTCATGCCGCGGGCGGGGTCCGGCGCTCGGCGACCAGCTGCTTCGCCAGGGCCACCGCGCTCACGGCATCCTCGGCGAAGCCGTCGGCGCCGATCTCATTGGCGAACCCGGCGTTGAGCGGGGCGCCGCCGACGATCACCCGACAGGTATCGCGAAGGCCCGCCGCCTCGAGGCTGGCGATGACCTGGCGCATCTCCATCATGGTCGTGGTCAAGAGGGCCGAGAGGCCGAGAATGTCCGGCTTGCTCTCGGCCACCGCCGCGACGAACCTCGCCCGCGGGACGTTGACGCCGAGGTCCTGGACCTCGAAGCCGACGCCCTTGAGCATCGTCACCACCATGTTCTTGCCGATGTCGTGGACGTCGCCGGCCACCGTGCCGACAAGAACCCGGCCGCGGTGTCGCTCGGCGCCGGTGGCGAGATGAGGTCCGAGGGCGTCCACCGCCTCGTTCATGGCGCGCGCCGACAGGAGCACCTCGGGGATGAAGGCCTCGCCGCTGGCGAAGGCTTGCCCGATCTCGTCCATCGCGGCGATCAGGCCGCGCTCCAGGATCTCCTGGGCCGGCACCCCGTCCTCGACCAGCGCCAGCACGCGCTGGCGGATGGCCAGGTGATCGCCGGCGTGGACGTCGTCCTGGACCTCGTAGAAGCGCTCCTCGTCGTCCGCCGCGCCCCTCGCGCTCGGCGCCGCCACCTGGGCCGGGGGCGGCATGGCCGGCCGGAAGCCGCCGGCCTCGAGCGGCAGCCGCCCTTCCTCGGCGATCCGCTGGCCGAGCCGCCGCAGGCGCGCGAACACCGCGTTCGGCGGCACCTGGTCGGCAATCCCGACGACGAACCGGCTGCCCGGCGCGATCGCCCGGAAAAGCTCGTCGACATAGGCGTCGAACGCGGCCTCGCTGGTCTCCGGCAGGAGCAGGGTCGAGGGCACGCCGCCGAAGAGCGTCAGCTTCCCGGCCCACTCCCGGTAGTACTCGGCGAGGCCGACCTGCGTCATCGGCGCCGGGCAGATCGATTCGGCGACATGCATCCCGGAATCGCGGATCAGCTCCATGAGCCCGCGATTCTCGCCGTCGGTGTGGCACATCAGGATCTTTCCGGCATCGGCGAGCGCCGCCGAGGCACGGCGGATCCAGGGCTGGATCTCCCGGGCGAAGTAGGGCGGGTAGGTCAGCATGTCGTCGAAGTTGGAGCCCCAGTTGACGACCGGCGCCGGCGAGGCGCAGCAGATCTCGAGGATGCGCTCGAAGAGCGGCTCCATCCGTGCCGCGAGCTCGCGCAGCTCGCGCTGATGGTCCTTGTAGTGGATGAAGAAGGCGGTGGCGTCGATCAGGTCGCGCTGGATCTGCTGCATCGGCGACGCGCCATGGAAATGCGCCGCCACCGGCACCCCGTCCTCGCCGATCTCCGTCTCGGCCCAGCGGCTGAAGCGCTCGTGGTTGGGCACCACCTGCATGTGCTCGAACAGGTGCCAGACGGCCGGATAGTCGGCGACGCTCTTGATCAGGTGGTCCTCGTGCAGCGGGATCGAGATGCCGAGCCGCTGCATCGACTCGTCGTAGCGCAGGCGGTGGCTGACCACCCCGGCCGGCGTGTGGTAGGTGACCCGCATGACCGGGCCGTCATGCTCCACCTCGACCCCGACATCCCGCGGCAGCACGAAGTCGAGGACGGTGTCGCGGGTCCGGAAGATGCCGATGCCGCGATGCAGCAGGGCGTCGTCCGGGTGCTCGCCGAAGGCGCCGTAGACGTATTTGTGGTGAATCGCCCAGCCCTCGGCGCGCGAGATCTCGTGCTGTGTGCGGCCGGCGTGCTCCGGCGGCAGCGTCCCGGCGACCGAGTTGGCGAGGTGCCAGAGATCGATCCGTGGCACGTAGGGCAGTCGATCCACCGTCTCGCCACGCAATACCCGAAGAACCCGCTCCTTGTGCGTCGTCACGTCGCTCTCCCCCGCATTCGCCAGCCGGCCGCCCCGGCGGGGCGGCAGTCACGGGTCGAGGGACCCCGCGCCCGCGATCCCCATGCGAGTTGAATGGTAACGTTGCCAGTGTCGAGGCACCTTGACGACGGTCAACTCCGTTGCCCCCAAGAATGGGCGCAGCCGTCTCCCGCCCGGCAGGTCTCGCAGCCGGGGTGCCCGCGACATGCCGGGCCTGCACGACCCCGCGAAGGCGCTCGCGGCTGTACGCGGCGGCCGCGAAGCGCTACTTGCGGATGCCAGACAGGGTCCGTCGACAGGCGGCGACGCAGGGAGAGAGTGATGGCGAAGGACATCGGGCATCTGATCGGCGGCAAGCGGGCAGCGGGCACCAGCGGCGCCTTCGGGCCGATCTTCGATCCGGCGACGGGCGAGGAGAGCGGCCGGGTGGCGATGGGCGGCCCCGACGAGGTGGCGGCCGCCGTCGAGGCGGCCAGGGCGGCGCAGCCGGCCTGGGCCGATACCTCGATCGTCCGCCGGGCGCGGGTGATGTTCCGCTTCAAGGAGCTGATCGAGAAGAACATGGACGAGCTGGCGAAGCTCGTCACGTCCGAGCACGGCAAGACCATCGACGACGCCAAGGGCTCGATCACCCGCGGGCTCGAGGTGGTCGAGTTCGCCTGCGGCATCCCGCAGCTCCTCAAGGGCGAGTTCAGCCACAATGTCGGCACCGGCGTGGACCTCCTCTCGGTCCGTCACCCGGTCGGCATCGCCGCCGGCATCACGCCCTTCAACTTCCCGGCGATGATCCCGCTCTGGATGGCGCCGCTCGCCATCGCCTGCGGCAACGCCTTCATCCTCAAGCCGTCGGAGAAGGACCCGTCCTGCCCGATGCTGCTCGCCGAGCTCCTGCAGGAGGCGGGCGCACCCGCCGGCATCATCCAGGTGGTCAACGGCGGCAAGGACGCGGTGAACGCCATCCTGGCGCATCCGGGCATCGCGGCGGTGAGCTTCGTCGGGGCCACGGCCACGGCCGAGCACATCTACCGGACCGGCACGATGGCCGGCAAGCGCGTGCAGGCGCTGGGCGGGGCCAAGAACCACATGGTCATCATGCCCGACGCCGATCTCGACATGGCGGTCGATGCGCTGATGGGCGCCGCCTACGGCTCGGCCGGCGAGCGCTGCATGGCGGTCTCGGTGGCGGTGCCGGTCGGCGACGCCACGGCCGACGCCCTGATCGAGAAGCTCGCCCCGAAGGTGCGCCAGCTCAAGATCGGCCCGGGCACCGAGGCGGGCGTGGAGATGGGGCCGCTGGTCACGCGCGAGCACCTCGACAAGGTCCGAAGCTATGTCGACCTCGGCATCGAGGAGGGGGCGAAGCTCGTCGTCGACGGTCGCGACTTCAGGATGCAGGGCTACGAGAACGGCTTCTTCATCGGCGGCTGCCTCTTCGACGGCGTCACCGAGGACATGCGGATCGCCAGGGAGGAGATCTTCGGCCCCGTCCTTTCGGTGGTGAGGAAGCCCGACTACAAGTCGGCGGTGAAGATCATCAACGACCACGAGTACGGCAACGGCACGGCGATCTTCACCCGCGACGGCGACGCCGCCCGGGCCTTCGCCAACGAGGTCGAGATCGGCATGGTGGGCGTCAACGTGCCGATCCCGGTGCCCATGGCGTTCCACAGCTTCGGCGGCTGGAAGCGCTCGCTCTTCGGCGACCACCACACCCACGGCATGGAGGGCGTGCGCTTCTACACGAAGCAGAAGGCGATCACGACCCGCTGGCCCACCGGCATCCGCGCCGGCGCCGAGTTCAAGATGCCGACCATGGGGTGAGGGGGGGGGGCGGCCTCGCCGGCGCGTGTGCTTTCGAGGCCATTCTGGATCGCTTATTGTATGTACGTTTGGCTGCCATATATTGAGATCAGTCGGTGCAATTCGACGGGTTCGACTGGGATGACGGCAATCGGGAAAAATGCCGGCTTCATGGCGTCTCGATCCCGGAGATCGAGGAAGCTTTGAGTGTCGTCCGCTTTGTCGTCGACGACCCGAGCCCGGTCGAGAAACGGTACCGGACCGTCGGACGCACCAGGGCCGGCCGCCACGTTTTCGCGGTCTTCACGATGCGTGGCGCGTTGCTCCGGCCGATCAGCGTTCGGTACATGCACGGCAAGGAGGTGCGCACCTATGAAGAAGCCCTGGCCTGTGCTGAAGAGCGACGAGGAAGCTGAGCGGTTCGTGGCGACAGCGGACCTCACCGAGTACGACTTCGGCCAGATGGTGCCGATGACGTTCGAGTACACCGCCAAGGACAGCCGGGTGACCATGCGTCTGCCGGGCAGCCTGCTGGATGCGGTCAAGGCCCGAGCCAAGGCCCGCGGCATGCCGTACCAGCGCTATATTCGCGAGCTTCTGGAGCGGGAAGTGCGTGCCAGCGGCGGCGGCGGACGCTAGCTCTGTCCGGTCGACGCAATGCCCGGTCGGGCCGGGCTTGCGGCGCTTCCCGTACTCGTCCCCGCCTGCAACGCGACCTCATAGGCGCCGAAGCGCGGGTCGTCGTCCAGCCACCGGAGCAGGATGTGGATATCGAGGAGGACGGCGCTCAAGGCTTCAGCAGGTCGCCGTCGCCCGGCCCGCCCTCGAAGGCGTCGGCCAGCCAGCCGGGGGTCTCGTCGAAATCTGCCGCCATGCCGATCCGCCCCTTCAGCAGGCCCCGACGACGCTCCGCCACCGGCACGATGCGGGCGACCGGCCTGCCGTGACGGGTGAGCGTCAGCGTCTCGCCCCGCTCGACCAGCTCGCTGAGCTGCATCTTGGCCTGACACAGGCCGATCTCGCTCATGGCGGCGCTCACGATGTGGTTGCAACCTCCGAGAATGTGGTTGCATGCGGCCGGCATGTGAAGCGAGCCCCGGCCTGAATGGCCGGGGCTCGGTGCATCAAAGGCCCTGCCGCCTCAACCTCAGCGCGTTGCCGATGACCGAGACGGAGCTCAGGCTCATGGCGGCAGCCGCCACCATCGGACTCAGGAGGATGCCGAGCACGGGGTAGAGGACGCCGGCGGCGATGGGGATGCCGAGGCTGTTGTAGCCGAAGGCGAAGACGAGGTTCTGGCGGATGTTGCGCAAGGTGGCGCGGCTCAGCCGGCGGGCGCGGACGATGCCGGCGAGGTTGCCCTTGACCAGGGTGACGCCGGCGCTCTCGACCGCGACATCCGCGCCGGTGCCCATGGCGATGCCGACGTCGGCGGCGGCGAGGGCCGGGGCGTCGTTGACGCCGTCGCCGGCCATGGCCACCACCCGGCCCTCGCCGCGCAGCCGCTCGACCACAGCGCTCTTCCGGTCCGGCAGCACCTCCGCCTCGACCTCCGCGATGCCGAGCCGGCCGGCCACGGCGAGCGCCGTGCGCCGGTTGTCGCCGGTCAGCATGATGATCGCGACACCGTCCGCCCGCAGATCGGCGAGGGCCTTGGCGGCGCCCTCCTTGATCGGATCGGCGACGGCGACGAGGCCCGCGAGGGCACCGTCGAGGACGACATGCATGACGGTCTCGCCCGCTTCCTGGCGGCGGGCGACCACTGCCGCGAGCGGGCCGGCCTCGACGCCGAGCTCGGCCATGAGAGCGGCGTTGCCGAGCGCCATCTGCCGGCCGTCGACCCGGCCGGTGACGCCCTTGCCGGTGATCGAGTCGAAGTCCTCGGCCACTGCCGGCTCGAGGCCGCGCTCCCTGGCCCCGTCGACGATCGCCGCGGCCAGCGGGTGCTCGCTGCCACGCTCGATCCCGGCGGCGAGGCGGAGCAGGGTCGCCTCGTCGGGCCCGCCCTCGACCGTCTCGACTCCGACGAGCCGGGGCTGACCCAGGGTCAGCGTGCCGGTCTTGTCGACCACCAGCGTGTCGACGGCGGCGAGCCGCTCCAGCACCTCGGCGTCCCTGATCAGCACACCGGCTTCGGCCCCGCGGCCGACGCCCACCATGATCGACATGGGTGTCGCGAGCCCGAGCGCGCAGGGGCAGGCGATGATCAGGACGGAGACGGCGACCACCATGGCATGGGCCAGGGCCGGCGCCGGGCCGATGAGCGCCCAGACGATGAAGGCGAGGATGGCGACGCCGATGACGATCGGCACGAACCAGGCGGCAACCCGATCGACCAGGCGCTGCACCGGTGCCCGCGAGCGCTGGGCGGCCGCCACCATCTCGACGATCTTCCGCAGCGTCGTGTCGTCGCCGGTCCGCTCGACCTCCATGACGAAGCTGCCGCGGCCGTTGAGCGTGCCGCCGGTGACCGGGTCGCCGACCCCCTTCTCGACCGGCAGCGATTCGCCGGTCAGCATGGACTCGTCGACGGCGCTGCCGCCTTCGAGGACGGTGCCGTCGAGCGGCACCTTGTCGCCCGGGCGGACGCGCAGCCGGTCGCCGACGGCGATCTCGGCCAGCGGCACGTCCCGCTCGTCGCCGTCGGCCTCGATCCGCCGTGCCGTGTCGGGTGCCAGATCGAGCAGTGCCCGGATGGCACCGCTCGTCGCCTCGCGGGCACGGATCTCCAGCACCTGGCCGAGCAGCACCAGGGCGACGATCACCGCCGCCGCCTCGAAATAGAGGCCCACACTGCCATGCGCGTCGCGGAACGCCGCCGGAAAGAGCCCGGGGGTCAGGACCGCGACCACGCTGTAGACCCAGGCGATGCCGGTGCCGATGGCGATCAGCGTGAACATGTTGAGATGGCCGCTCACGATCGAGCGCCAGCCGCGGACGAAGAAGGGCCAGCCGCCCCAGAGCACGACCGGCGTCGCCAGCACCAGCTCGAGCCAGTCGAGCAGCACCGGCGCATGGCCGAAGAGCCCCGGCAGCAGGTGCCGGCCCATGGCGATCACCACGAGCGGCAAGGCGAGCACGGCGCTCAGGACGAAGCGCCGGCGCATGTCGAGATACTCGGCGCTCGGCCCCGTGTCGGCCGTCACGGTCTCGGGCTCCAGCGCCATGCCGCAGATCGGGCAGTCGCCGGGCCCCACCTGGCGCACCTCGGGATGCATGGGGCAGGTGAAGATCGTGCCCTCGGGCATCGCCTCGGCGGCCCGCCGCTCCTCCTCCGGGCGGAGGTAGTGGGCAGGATCCGTCTCGAATTTCCTCAGGCAGCCGGCCGAGCAGAAGCCGAAGCTCCGGCCGTCGTGCGTCGTTCGATGCGCCGTGGTCGCCAGATCGACGGTCATGCCGCAGACCGGATCGCGCACCGTGCTCTTGTCGGTGTGGGCATGGACGCAGGCTGGTGCGGCAGGCATGGCGCGGTCTCCCTGGCCCCAACGGCCATCAGTGATCGGGCTAAGCCTTCCAGCAATGGGAAGGTCAAGCGGGGAATCCCGGTGCTGCCGGGGCAGGTGGCGTGCCATGATCGGCAGGCGTCGGCCCTTGACCGCCGGCCGCGACCGGCCACTTCCGAAGATGGGGCCAGGGGAGGGACGCGCATGGTCGTCTTCCGCATCTGTCCGGTCCTGCTCCTGCTGCTCGCCTGGCTGCCGCCGGCGGCGCCGCAGGGCCAGGCTTTCGACCAGCCGGTCGATGTGGAGCTCCTGCTCGCCGTCGATGTCTCGGGCTCGATGGACCCGGACGAGCACGCCCTGCAGCGGCAGGGCTATGTCGCGGCGATCCGGAGCGAGGCGTTCCGCCGAACGGTGCGGAGCGGCGCCTACGGGCGGATCGCGCTCGCCTATGTCGAATGGGCCGGGATCGGCCGGCAGGCTGTCGTCCTGCCCTGGGTCGAGCTCGCCGGCGACGCCGACATCGACCGCGTCGCCGGCCACCTGGCGCAGGCGCCCATCGCCTTCATCCGCGGCACGTCGCTCAGCTCGATCCTCGATTTCGCCGGGAAGCATTTCGACGGCAACGGCTTCGAAGGGCTGAGGCGGGTCATCGACGTCTCCGGCGACGGGCCGAACAACACGGGCGGCCCCGTCCTCGATGCCCGCGACCGGGTGCTGAAGCGCGGCATCACCATCAACGGCCTGCCGATCATGATCCGGCCGGCGCTGCATGGCAGCTCGACCACGCCGTCGCTCGACGAGTACTTCACCGCCTGCGTGATCGGCGGCCCGGGCGCCTTCGTGCTGCCGGTGCGCGAGATCGAGGCGATGGCGGAAGCCATCCGCCGCAAGCTCGTGCTGGAGATCGCCGGGGCGCCCGTCCCCGCCGCGCGGATCGACCAGGCCCAGGCCCGGCCGCCCGTCGACTGCCGCATCGGCGAGCGGCTGCGGCGCTTCTGGATGGAGCCCTGACGAGGCCGAAAGCCGTCGCCGATTTCACTTGTCTTCGATGTGTCACATTTGCTTGATGACACTACGACGTTCAGGCGGAGCGTATGCGCTTCGACCTTGGCGCGTATCACGATCGGGGGATGGAAATGACGAGGAAAACGCATCTCGAAACCACGCGAGCGCACGCGCTCGAGGCCGCCGAGGATATCGGCCGCAACCCCATGGCGAGCCCGACCATGGGCGATGTGATCAACGCCCGCTTCGCCCGGCGGCGCGTGCTGCAGGGTGCCCTGGCGGTGAGCGCCATCAGCGCCACGCTCGGCCCGCTCGCCCTCGGCGCGTCGCGGCCGGCCCGGGCGGCCGCGCCGAGCTTCGGCTTCGCCGAGCTCGCCGCCGGCGTCGACGAGCGGCACCACGTGGCCCCGGGCTACCGGGCCGCGATCGTCGTCCGCTGGGGCGATCCGCTCTTCGCCGATGCGCCCGAGTTCGATCCCATGAACCAGACGGCAGCCGCGCAACTGCGTCAGTTCGGCTACAACAACGATTTCCTCGGCTACTTCCCGCTCGACGGCAGCAGCGAGCATGGCCTGCTCGGCGTCAATCACGAGTACACCAACGAGGAGCTGATGTTCCCGGGCGTGGCGGCGCAGATCACCAAGGAGGATCCCTTGGCCTATGCCACGCGTGAGCTGGTGGACATCGAGATGGCGGCCCATGGCGGCTCGGTGGTCGAGGTGGTGCGCGAGAACGGCCAGTGGCGCTATGTCAGGGACAGCCCCTACAACCGGCGGGTCACGATGGCCGAAGGCCACACGCCGATGGAGCTGACCGGCCCGGCCGCCGGCCACGCGCGGATGAGGACCGGGGCCGATCCGGAGGGGCGGACGGTCTTCGGCATGCTCAACAACTGCGCCGGCGGGCAGACGCCCTGGGGCACCTGGCTCTCGGCCGAGGAGAACATCCACGGCTACTTCACCGGGGCCCTGCCCGAGGGCCATGCCGAGACCGTGGCGTTCGAGCGCTACGGCGTGCCGGGCGACTGGTACGCCTGGGGCAAGTTCCACGACCGCTTCGACATCTCGAAGGAGCCCAACGAGCCGAACCGGTTCGGCTGGGTCGTCGAGATCGATCCCTATGACCCGCAGTCGACGCCCAAGAAGCGGACGGCGCTCGGCCGCTTCAAGCACGAATGCGCCACGCCGATCGTCATGGCCGACGGCCGGGTGGCCCTCTACATGGGCGACGACGAGCGCTTCGAGTACATCTACAAGTTCGTCACCAGCGGTCGCTACGACCCGGACGACCGCACGGCCAACCTGACGCTGCTCGACGAGGGTGAGCTGTCGGTCGCCCGGTTCAACCCGGACGGCACCATGGAATGGCTGCCGCTCGTCCACGGCCAGGGGCCGCTCACCGAGGCCAACGGCTTCACGAGCCAGGCCGATGTGGTGATCGGTGCCCGCATCGCCGCCGATCTCCTGGGTGCCACGCCCATGGACCGGCCGGAGGATGTCGAGCCCAACCCGAAGACCGGCCGCATCTACGCCATGCTCACCAACAACACGCGCCGCAAGGCGGAGCAGGTCGATGCCGCCAATCCCCGGGCCGACAACGCCTTCGGCCACATCGTCGAGATGACGCCGCCCGATGGCGACCATTCGGCCGGCACCTACACCTGGGAGATCCTGGTGCAGTGTGGCGATCCGAGCATCGCCGACGTGGGCGCCACCTTCAGCTCGGCGACGACGAAGGACGGCTGGTTCGGCATGCCGGACAACTGCGCCTTCGACGGCGAGGGTCGGCTCTGGGTCTCGACCGATGGCAACAGCGACGCGGGCACCGGCCGGTCGGACGGGCTCTGGGCGATGGAGACCGAGGGCGAGGCGCGCGGCACGTCCAAGCACTTCTTCCGCTGCCCGGTGGGTGCCGAGCTCTGCGGCCCGGTCTTCACCGCCGACGACCGCTCGCTCTTCTTGGCGGTGCAGCACCCGTCGGACGATACCGACGCGTGGGCAGCCTTCGGCCGGCTCTCCACCTTCGAGGACCCCGGCACGCGCTGGCCCGACTTCCAGGACGGCATGCCGCCCCGGCCGTCGATCGTCGTGGTGACCAAGGAGGACGGCGGCACGATCGGCAGCTGAGAGCGTGTGAAGGAATGCAGGGCCATGCTGTATTTCGGCTTGGACTTGG
>ERZ795053.5102-NODE-5102-length-13770-cov-4.862341_pt1 | contig 13770 bp, 12 predicted proteins | sample MGYA00375137_ERZ795053 | MGnify/ENA primary metagenome ERZ795053 (study PRJEB30182, sample SAMN05720284) | activated sludge metagenome | isolation source: Anaerobic digester | place: Hong Kong | collected 2014-12-17 ... | reverse complement strand
GTTGCCGGCTAGTAGAGAAATCAATCAAACACCACACCAAAGTTGGCTGCGCAGCAGGGGATGCGCAGCCAACTTTGGTGCGAACTCTATAATGAACGCCAACCGACCACGTTCAGTGAGAATCGACCCGATTTCACCCGCAGAGCTATATGAGCCATCACCGAAACCGTGTGTAGGCAAAGGGGGCCAACAGTGGTGAGCGTTGCCCGGAGAAGACCCACGCTGCCAATAGACGGCTCACCGCTGGTGCAATTGCCCAGCCATGGCCCGACCAGCCGGTACCGTAGTAAAGATTCGCAATGCCCGGTACCTGATCGACGATGGGAATGCCATCGGTACTCTCCGTCTCCAGGCGATCTGCGACCGCGTCGACAATCGCAACGCCATCTAAAACGGGATAGAGGGCCACGGCTTCGGCCACGTTGCCGGTTACCTGATCGGCAATGGTTAGCCCTTGGCCCTGCCGTTCATCCCAGCGGCCCAGCCAACCGCCCGAGATCATTACCTGGCCCGATGGCAGCGCTTTCATCGCCAGGCGACGATGGGCGTGGCCAATGAGATGATGCAGCGGCAGCGGGTCGACCGGCGCGGTCAGAACTACTTGGGGCAAGCGTGACCAGATGGGCAGCGTCAGTTGAAAGGTCGTTTCAAGCAGAGGGGGAACTGCGCTGTTGGCTAGCAGAATCAGCGCTTTCTCCACCGCAATGCGTTCTGTCGTGGTGGTTTGAACGGCGGTAACGCGACCGGCTTTCTGTTCGATGGCGGTGACACTCGTGCCCGTCCAGATTTGGGCCCCTGCCCGCTGTGCTGCAGCCGCATAACCGAGCGTCGTTGCCGTGTGGTCGGCGATGCCGTCGTTGGGGCAGTAGAGCGCACCCAATACCCCCTCGTTAACATACGGTTCGCGTTCGCGCAATGTTGCACCGTCCAACACCTGTGTGGCAATGCCCTGTTGTTGCTGCATCCAGGCGCGCGCCGATGCACTCGGCAGATCGCGTGGGCGTTCAATGATCTGCAAATGGCCAACGCGCGCATAGCATGTATCGTGGCCCAACTCCTCGTGCAAGGTCGGCCACTGTTCGTAGGCCATGCGCATGAGCGGCAACTCGCGCAGATCACGGCCATTGGCGCGGACTCCCCGTTTGCCCAAGCCGCCCGATGCGCCACCGGCAATTGTGCCCGCCTCCAACAGCAGTACCTCCGCGCCCTGGCGGGCCAATTCCCAGGCAACGCCACAACCATACACTCCACCGCCGATAATGATATAGTCCATCGCGCTCCTCCTCCTGAACCTTGGGTTCGTTTCCGCTGTTGCGAAAGGCGGAAAGAGTTCACGCCAAGCCGCCAAGCTCGCCAAGAAACAGCAGTGAGACCTTTGCGATCTCTGCGGCTTGGCGTGAAGCGTGTTCAAGTTTCACAACAAGAACTAGCTAGAAATCGGCAAAAGAACCATCGTCTTCGTGCCAGAACATGCCACGCAACCGGAAGGTCTCATCGCGTGCGGCTTCGAGGGCGTCGTCCTCCATGTCAACACCCAACCCCGGCGCTGTGGGCAACTCGATGTAGCCATCTTTGAAAACGAGTGGCGTTTTGAACAGACCCTCACCGCGGCTGTGGCCCCCTTCACAAATGAGCAGGTTGGGCACCGTTGCCATCACGTGAACCGACGCTGCCACACCAACCGGGCCGGCGGCGTTGTGCGGCGCCACGGCCATGTTGTGGACTTCGGCCATTGCCGCGATCTTCTTCAATTCCAACATGCCGCCACAGTGGCGGATGTCGGGCTGGAGAATGGCACACATCTCCCGTTCGACCAGCTCACGGAAGCCCCAGCGGGTCAGGTGGCGTTCCCCCGTGGCAATCGGCACGGTAGAGGCACGGGCGAGCATCAGCAGCGGTTCGTTATTCTCTGGGTGACAAGGCTCCTCGGCAAAGAGCGGGCGCAACGGTTCCAACTCCTTGACCACAATCGCGGCCATTGTCGGGCTGAGGCGGCGGTGCAGATCGACCGCCACATCGACATCGTTGCCCACCGCGTCGCGTACCGCTCCCACGCGCGCGACCATGGCATCGATCGCTCTGGGCGTGTCGACAAAGCGAATCGGGGTTGGCGTGACCACCATCTTCACGGCACGAAAGCCCTTGTCGACGGCGGCGCGGGCACTGGCTGCGCACTCCTCCGGCGTATTGCCACCGATGCCGGTATAGACCCGAATTCGCTTACGGACCGAACCCCCCAGCAGCTTCCAGACCGGCATACCGACCACCTTGCCAAAGATGTCCCACATTGCCATCTCGATGCCACTGAGTGCGCCAACCAGCGTCGGCATGCTGCGACTGTAGCTCGAGCGATACATCGCCTGCCAATGTTCCTCGATCTGCAGGGGATCTTTGCCGATCAGGTATTCGGCCATATCATCGACGGCCTGGGCCACGACCCGCCAATGTTCGTAGTTCATCGGTTCCCCATAGCCGACCAAACCCTCGTCGGTCTGTAGCTTCAAGACCATGGCGCGCCGTTGAATGGGGATACAGGTGAAGCCGGTGATTTTCATGCGTTCTCCTTGGTAATGTTGCTGCTCATTTTTTGGTGACGCCACTACCTGCCGAGAGGGCCTGATCCACACGCTCGATACCAGGCCAACGCTTCCACTTCAATCGCTTTGATCCAATCGTTTTTTCCATCGTTGTATGCTTGGATGTCGGCCGGATGGCGTGCGTAGACCTCCCGTTTTAGCGTTTCATATTCCCGGCAGCGTTCGGGATGTGCCCGCAAGTAGGCACAAAAGGCCAGGTGCCGATCGACTTCGATGTTGTCAGCCTCATAGATGTGGATGTTGTGGGTGCGGTATTCCTCGCGATCCTTTGTAAAATAGCGGCGGCCGGGTAGGCCGTATTCGCCCCATGCGCGGTATCCGGCCTGCTCCAGCTTAGGCGTGAGCGCACCCACATCCTCAATGTTGCGCACGATGGGCAGCAGGTCAATAATCGGTTTGGCCGCCAGACCAGGGATCGACGTGCTGCCAACGTGGTGGATTGTGACAACCGTGTCACCCAACAGACCGTGTAAGCGTTCTGCTTCCGCGGCAAAAGCAGCGGGCCATTCGGGTGAGTATTCGGTAAATGTATAGAGGCTGGGCATGGTTCCTCTTAGTATATCTTGGCGTAAATACCTTGACAGCAATAAGTAGAGCTTTTCTCTGGAAGACGGGCAATTTCTCTGTCTACTTATTTCTATCTGGATTTACTAGTTATACAATCAAGTCTCTGTCCCGCAACCAATCGAGGATCAGCCGCAAGACAGGCGAACATTTCTCGTAGTCGTTGGAATCGATCCAGATCAATTCTGCGATTTCCGAGGCCGCCGCAATTTCACCAGCAAATTCTGCCTCATAGCAAGTCATCTTGACCATCACCCCTGCCGGCTTGCCATCCGCTTGCGCTTTGAAGGTTTCGACGTAGCGGATCGACGCCGGCATCACGTCAATCGTCAGTTCTTCCTTGAGTTCGCGGGTCAGTGCCGCCGCGTCACTTTCGCCCGGCTCGCGTTTGCCGCCGGGCAGATAGTAAGCCTCTTTGCCCTTGGAGCGCGTGCTCAGCAGTTGTTTCTCTTTGATGTGGATCCAGGCTAACTTGTCGATTTCGTCTGTCATCTCTACTCATTTATTCCTTTGGTGTTGGTTGTTCCCACTTCGCTCTCCGGCAAAACGAGTTCATCCAACCGCTCAATGGTGACAATTTGCTGCGCCAGTCCGGTCAGCGTTGCTTCATCGGTGATGGCGTTGATGCGGGTAACCAACGCCGGCGGCAGCTCACCAAACATCAACCCGAGCAGATGCAGCAACATCTGCCGTTCTCCCTCGACTTTGCCTTCGACGCGCCCTTCAGCACGCAGGCGGTCGCCCCAGGTCATTTCGACATCCAGCAGATTTTGCATAATTTCCTCCCGTGGATCAAACATACGGTATCATCAGTATACCATTTCCCCGACGTTCGCTGGAATTTTATCGCAAAGATGCGCTGTTTTCTCAAAACCCATTGAACCTTCACCCTCCCACCGGTGTCTTAAAGAGTGAGAGGAGCCATATGCAACCAACTGACGCAGCGCTGATCAGCCAAATCTGTGGACAAGATGAAGCCGCGTTTGCCACACTCTTTGCGCGCTACCAGAGTGCCATGACCCGGCACATTGACAAAACCGTGCGCGATTCCGCCGTCACCGAAGATCTGGTGCAAGAACTGTTTCTACGCGTCTGGACACGTGCCGAGCAGTGGGATAGCCGCGGCTCCGTCAAAGCATGGCTCTATCGCATCGGGACGAACCTGGCGCTCAACCACCTGCGCAGCGTACGCCGCCGTCCCCAGCAGCCGTTACAGACAACACCCAACCCGTTACCCAAGGAGAACTGGAATGATGACGACGAATATGAGATCCCCGCGTGGATGATCGATGATGCCGCCGCCCGCCCCGATACAACCGTCGTTGATGCCGATCAACGGCGGCGCTTTTGGGAGACGGTGAATACATTGCCCGCCGAAAAACGTGACATCTTGCACATGGTCTATGCGGCGGAGATGGATCTGCAGAGCGTGGCGGACCAACTTGCGATCCCCACCGGTACCGTCAAATCGCGCCTCTATCACAGCAAACGCCAACTCGCCGGCCGGTTGGATTCTTACGGTGTGGAATGGTAGAGGGTATCGAGAGAATCGACGAACACAAGGAGCACAAAATGAAACCCGCAATCAAATCAATCCCACGCCCGGAATGGAGCCCACTTCCCTTTGATGGTTGTTCCGGCGTGGAAGGGAAAGTGCTGCTCAAGCAGGAACAGCTCTGTTTGGCCATCTTGCGCTTTGCCCCCAACGGCACGATCCACGAACATCCCGCCGACATTGACATCGATGTGATCTGCCTCGAAGGCATGGGCATGACCAGTGTGGACGGCAATCTCGCCGCCATCAAAGCTGGCGAACAAGTGCGTTGGCCCGCCGGTCATCCCCATCGCCTGTGGACCGAAGGTAGCGAAATGACGACATTGATGGTGGAATATTATCCGAAAGGAAAACAACGATAGCATGAACAATGATAAGTTTCTTGCCGACTGGCACAAAACGTCTTACGACCGCTTTCTGAACGACCGTCTGCCCCAATTGTTGGCCGACCGCCTGCCGCTGAGCGGCTATACCAGCAACATCACGGACAGCCATACCTGTACCATCTCGGTGACCGTTGCCGGCAACGGTCACAATGTGGCTGCAACCTTCATGGGGGTACCGTATCCGACAGATGAAGGTGTCTTCAATCTGAATGGCGAATTGCGGACCGTTGTTCCTTGGATAGCTCACAGTGACCTTGACTGTGCAGCGGTCAAGTGTGTGGGTGAGCTGCTCTACGACTGGGTGGACGAGCGATTGGGGGAAGCAGCGGACGACCTGCCTTGGGATGACGCGTTGCTCCGTGCATGGCTGCCGCTCGACAAATGGCTACAAGAGTTCATGCGCAACCACCGCCATGCACAGTCACTGGATATGACCAATTGGCTGGCGCGGCAATGCCACCTACGCCGCATCATCATCGATGAGCGCACCGCACTGACCACGCCAGGCCAATGGGGTCGTGTCGATCCATTCGAGATTCCCGAAGGACCCAACATGGGGCGGATCTTTACGTTGTCACTAGGCGCGTCGATTCGTGATGCGGCGATTGTGATTGATGATGATGCACCCGATGCGATACTCGGCTCAACGTCGAGCATGATCCCATGTCTCGAACATGACGATCCCAACCGCTTGCTGATGGGTGCCAACATGATGCGCCAATGGCTGCCCTACACCGAACCGGAACCGGCATTGGTGCAGACGGGCAATGAACCCAACGCCCCGCATTTCTGGTGTGGGCGCAACCTGCTGACCGCTTTTATCCCGTGGGGTGAGGACAATTTCGAAGACGGGATTGTGCTGAGTGAATCGGCCGCGCAGCGCCTGAGCAATCTGTATCACACGGAAATCCCTTGGATCGGTGGCCAATCCTTTGATCTCTACCACGCAATCGAACCGGGGGATAAGCTGAGCAATCGCCACGGTGCCAAAGGGGTTGTCTGCCGCATTCTCGCAGATGACCAAATGCCAAAATTGAGCGACGGCACGCCGGTGGAATTGATTGTCAGCAGCCTGCGCTTGCCAGGGCGCATGAATCTGGGGCAATTGCGCGAAGCCGTGCTGGGGCGGCTCGCGCGGCACGAGGGGACACCGGTGATCGCACCTCCCTTTCATGGTCCAAGCGAAGCGGAGATTCGGCAACGTTTGAACGTCGCTGATTTACCGGTAGATGGCATGGAAACATTACGTGGCACACGTACAGCCTATGCACATCCCAGCCTCGTCGGTTGGGTCTACTGGGGGCGGACCAATCATCTGGTGCGTGACAAAATGGCCTTTGCCGCCAACGCGTCCCAACAGGGACAGCTGATGGGCGATCTGGAAGTTGCTGCCCTGCGCAAGGTGGGGGCGACCGAAACCGTGCGCGAGCACTTTCTCACGCGTGCCGCGAACGCCGCCATCCCTGAGGAATTGACAATTGGTTCGGTTGCCCAAGCCGCGCCGCCGACACCGCAATTTGTGCAGTTACAACAGCGGCTTGCGGCGGCCGGAATCCAAGTAGCGTTGGTTGATGGTGCATTGCACTTTTCATTTGGCGCTGTGGCCGAGGGCCAGGGCATTGAGGCACCGATTGCATTGGCACAACCGTTGCCGCATCCTTGGTTGCCTGAGCACGCTTTGACTGAGGTGGGGTTACCGTCCGCCCTTGCCGGTCACCATGATGCTCCGCAACAAGTGCCGTTTGATGGGCAGAGCATAACCGATAGCAAGACGGCGGTAGACTATTCCACGATCGGCGAGACCAATGACAAGCTAACAAATCTGTTATCGGGCGGCGCACCCACCAGTTTAATCAAGCAAGCACAACAACAGCTTAGAAGCAGGGTGAACGACTATCTGGAAACCCAACTGCGACCGGAAGATCTGCGGCTGCGTGGCCGTGCCCTCTTTACCGGGCGCAGTGTGCTGGCCAGCGGCGCGGGGCTGGCGCACGATCAGATTGGTTTGCCCGAGGAGATAGCGTGGGCCTTCTTTGGTCCACAAGTTGCGGCAGTGCTGGGCGAGGACGCGGTTGCGCAACGGACCTTTGCCGCCGAAGAATATCTTGATGAGACCATGTCCGATGCTTGGGTGATCCTGCACCACGCACCTGCCGCCGAACCAACGGCCCTGCTGGCGTTTCGCCCGGTGCGCATGGCGGAACGGGCGGTGCGACTGCCTTCGCTAGCATGTCCGTTGCTCAATTGCGATTTCGATGGCGACCAAGTGGCGGTCCATCTGCCGGTTACAGAAGCAGGGCAACAGGAAGCACAAGAACGGCTGTCGATTGCCGCCCATCTCACCCGCGATCCCAGTCTGCTGGAACGGCTGACAAAGCAGGATGAGGCAATCTGGGGCTTAGCGTACCACAGCCTCACCGCAGCCGGACGCACCGCACTTGAACAGGCCGCCGGTTTCCCAATCCCCATGCCCGACGGCTTCTTGACCCGTGGTACGATCATACAAGTATTGCAGCCGCTCCTGGCTGAGCAAGGTGCGGAAGTCACGTTGACCACGCTACGCAACTTGATACAATTGGGATTTGCGCTGGCTTCAACCACCGGTTTTTCTCTGAGTCCTTTTGTCGGAGAGAAATTCTCTTTGGCGCCGGCGCCGACTGGCGATGACGAAACGTTGTTGCAGCGTTACCAAACACAGGTCGGGGAGCAGCTGCTGGCATCTGCCACCTTTGATGACGAATTTGGTCCCTATCTTCTGGGCATCAAGAGCGGTGCCAATCCGGAATCCGACCTACGCACGCTACTGCACATCCTAGGCGTACCACGTATCGTCACCGATGTGCATGGCCAACCGGCGGTCGTGCGCAACGGTTTCCGCCACGGCCTGTCCCCCGCCGATTTTCGCAAAATTGTGCCGGGTGCGCGTGCCGGCATGGGGCGCATCTGGCAACAGTGGGAAGCGTGGGAAGAGGGTGGCAACGAACCACCGACGCTGAAAAGTTTTCATGTATTGGCACGGGCGCGGCGGGTGCAACATCCTGGTGTTGTCTTTGCCCAGGCCGCGGCCACCGGCGAGGTCGATCCGCTGGTGGATGAGGAAAGTCGTCTGTTTGTGGGTTTATCAGTGTAACGCTACAGCGCGTTTCTGAATCTCAAAGGCAGACTGCAAGAATTACCGCAGGATCGCCAGATCCTGCGGTAATTCTTGCATGGTCTCTATCGGTTCTGCAGCCGATAGACGCGCGCCTCGTACGCGCGCAACGTTAGTTGGTCGATCGCCTCAGCGGTCTCTACTTCATAATTGGCGATCAACAGTGCTGCGTTCTCTACCACCAGATGATCCGGCAGGACAAAGCGCGGCGTGTCGGCGGTAAAGTTGAGGATCACCAATAGCTGGTCGTCGTCCGTGGTGCGTGTGAAGGCATAGATCGCAGGATCCTTGTCGAGGATCAGGTCATAGCGGCCGTGGACGATGACCGGATTGTGCTTGCGCAGTTGAATCAGCTTCTGATAGTAGTAGAAGATCGAATCGGGGTCAGCCAATGCCTGCGCAACGTTGATCTGTGTGTAGTTGGGATTGACCTTGATCCACGGTGTGCCGGTGGTGAAGCCGGCGTTGGGGCGATCATCCCACTGCACGGGCGTGCGCGCGTTGTCACGGCTCTTGCGATGCACCATTGACAACACCATCGCCGGATCAGCCCCTGCTTCAATCGCCTCGCGATAGAGATTGCGCGTGGCGATGTCCCGATAGTCGTCAATCGACTCGAAGGCCACATTGGTCATGCCGATCTCTTCGCCCTGATAAATGTAGGGTGTCCCCTGCAACATGTGCAAGAAGGTACCCAGCAGCTTGGCCGATTCGACTCGGTACTCCCCGTCGTTGCCAAAGCGCGAGACCTGCCGGGGCTGATCGTGGTTGGAGAGATATTGGCTGTTCCACCCTTTGCCGGCCAGATCCTGCTGCCAACGAGTCATCACCGCTTTCAGGTCGAGCAGATCCCACTGTCGCCAGCCACGACCAAGTGGTGCCGTCGGGTCGACATCGAGTCCCATGTGCTCGAAATGGAAGACCATGTTGAGTGCGCCATGTTCCGGGTTGGTTAATGCAATCGCTTGGGCCGTGGTAACTTCCACGGTTTCGCCGACGGTCAAGGTATCATAGGGAGCAAGCGCCTGTTCCTTCATCTCATCCAAAAATTCAAGCAGCCGCGGTCCATGGACAAAATATTGGCTGCCCCACTGGTAGCGCCCGGGCAGCACTTCCGGCGCATCGGGTAGACCCGGCACTTTGGAGATCAGGTTGATCACATCCATGCGGAAGCCGTCGACCCCTTTGTCGAGCCACCAGCGCATCATCGAGAAAACTTCGTTGCGCACCTTGGGGTTTTCCCAGTTGAGATCCGGCTGCTTGGTCGAAAAAAGGTGCAGGTAGTACTCGCCGGTCGTCTCATCATAGGTCCAGGCCGAGCCGCCAAAGAAGGCGAGCCAATTGTTCGGCTCTTTGCCCGCGTGACCTGGCCGCCAGATGTAGTAGTCACGGTAGCGATTCTCTTTGGATTTACGTGATTCGGCAAACCAGGCGTGCTCGTCCGACGTGTGGTTGACGACGAGATCCATAATCAGCTTCATGTCCCGCGCGTGCAGCCCTGCCAGCAACGCCTCCCAATCGGCGAGGGTGCCGAACTCATCCATGATCGCCTGGTAGTCGCTGATGTCGTAGCCCATGTCGTCGTTGGGCGACTGGTAGACGGGCGAGAGCCAGACAACATTGATGCCCAGTTCCTGCAAATAGTCGAGCTTTTCGATAATGCCGCGCAGATCGCCGATGCCGTCGCCGTTGCTGTCCTTAAAACTGCGCGGCCAGATTTGGTAGACCACACTCTCTTTCCACCATTGCTGTTGCATTTTTGCCTCCAAACTGCACGCAACATTCTTCGCGCGTCACTGCACCGGCAGCACCAGCCCCATCAGCTCCTTCATGGCATCGACTTTGGGTTGGGCCTGGGCACGGGCGGCATCGGCACCCGTGGCGAGCAGACGGTCCAGTTCGGCGGTGTCGCGCATGAGGTATTCGTACTGTTCACGGATCGGCGTGACCGCAGCGATCACCGCTTCGGCGACGCCGACCTTGAGATCCCCGTAGCCCCGTGCATTGGCAAAATCGGCGAGTACCGCGTTCCGCCCTTTTTCGGTGACGGCGGCGTAGATCTCCAGCAGGTTGTTGACGCCGGCCTTCTCGGGATCTTTGGAGAAGTTGATCTCATTGCCGGAGTCGGTCTTGGCGCGCTTAAACGAGCGCAAGATCTCTTTGGGATCGTCAAGCAGCCGCACGGCGTGGCCGCGAATGTGGGCCATACTTTTGGACATCTTGTTGGCGGGATCATCCAAGCCCATGACCCGCGCACCAGACTCGGGGATCTTGGCTTCGGGCAGCACAAAAAAGTCGGTTTCGTAGAGGAAATTGAAGCGCTGGCCAATATCCCGCGTTAACTCAACATGTTGGCGTTGATCCTCCCCAACCGGCACCTCGTCGGCGTCGTAGAGCATGATGTCGCCCGCCTGCAAGACCGGGTAGTCGAGCAGCCCGGCGAGGATCGTCTCCTGTTTGCTCGATTTGTCTTTGAACTGCGTCATGCGTTGTAGCCAGCCCAGCGGCGTGATACAGTTGAGCAGCCAGCAAGCTTCGACATGGGCCGTCACATGACTCTGCACAAAGAGGGTGCTGCGTTGCGGGTCGATACCACAGGCCAGCAGTATCGCCGCCAGCGAGCGGGTCTGGTTACGTAGCATCGCCGGATCCTGGGGTGCCGTGAGACTGTGCAGATCGACAATGCAGAAGTAATTGATCTTTTCATCCTGGCGCGCTGCCCACCCGCGCACTGCGCCCAAATAATTGCCGAGATGGAACTCGCCCGAGGGCTGAATACCACTCAGCACCCGTTTTTTCGTCGTCGTTTGCATGGTTTCTATCGAATCTAGTCTGAAATGGGCAGGCATTGCGCAATGCCTGCCACAGATAGCGATTAATAATGGAGGTAGTGTACCACAACCTGGGAAATCTGGCTTGTTGCCCAAATCTTTGGTAGATACCTACAATGTGCCACGGCATGATAGCCAAATCCAGCCGCCGTGCGGTCGCTGGTATTCCTATTTTGCCAATACCGTCGGCCAGCCGTTGTCAAAGTTGTAGTAAAAATCCTGCAAAGGCAGGCGGAATGCCTCGACATCCCGGCGGACCGCAGCGGCATCCTCGCCATCAATCAGTACCCGTTGGAAAAATTCGGCAATCGTTGCCATATCCGCTTCCATCAGCCCCAACCGCGTCACCTCAATCGTGCCAATGCGCAGACCGCTGGGGCGATCCCAGTCGGCGGGGGTGTCACCGGGGATGAGATTTTTGTTGGTAATCAGATTCGCCTCGGCCAATTTATGCGCCACATCAAGGCCGCCACCAAATTCACGGACATTGGCTATCGCTTGATGGCTTTGCGTGTAGCCACGCTCGGCGGCCAACATGGGTATGCCCCGCTCCTCCAGCGCTTTGGCCAGCGCTTTGGCATTCTTCACAATCTGCGCCATGTAAACCTGACCAAATTCGAGCATTTCCGCGGCGGCCATCGCCAGCGCAGCCACACGGTTGACCTGGTGGGTGGCAACGAGCACCGGGAAGATCGCCTCGGTGATTGGCTCGGTCAGCGTGCCATCGTTCCACAAAATCATGCCGCTTTGGGGACCGCTAAAGGTCTTCCCCGCGGAACCGGTCAGAATTTCCGCCCCTTCCCGCAGCGGATCCTGGAATTGGCCACCGGCGATCAACCCGGCCTGATGGGCGCCATCGTAGATAAACTTGCCACCCCACGGCGCAACGATCTTGGCCATCTCACGCACCGGCAGCGGGAAGAGCGTCATCGACATGCCCATGACCACCAGTTTGGGTCGAATACGTTCGGCTTCCTCCGCAAAGCGATCCAGGTCAACTTCCAGCTTCTCCGGGTCGAAAGGAACGTCATAGATTTCGACACCCCGGGTGCCCGCGGGTCCATCGTGGCGGTTGCTGGAGTGGCCGCCAAAGGGTTGGGCTGCGGTCATGATCCGATCGCCCGGCTGGGTGAGCGCATGATAGACAGTGAGATTGCCGAGCATGCTGCCCATGAGACGATGGTCGGCGTAATTGCAGCGGAACGCCTTTTTGAGTAACTCAACACAGAGCGACTCTACCTCGTCAATGTATTGTGTGCCGGCAAACCAGCGATTCACGCGGCCAATGTGCCCTTCCGCGGCACGGGTACCGATTTCGCTGGCGAGCAGACGGCGCACGGTGGGGCTGGTTGGTGCCTCGGGCGCAAGCAGGTTGATACAGCGTTTGCCCCGCCACGCTTCGTTACGATTCACTGCATTCAACACTTCCTGGGCCATGCCGGATGGACTGCCGGCTGCGTCCAGCAAGGCGCGGGCGTTGGCTAAAATCTGTGGATCGTGGACTTCAACTTGGGTCATGATTGGCTTTCTTCTTCCTGTTGGAGATAGGTGGTCAACGCGCTACTTGCCTTACTGAGGTGGTTTCGCAAAACAGTCTGGGCACCTGCCAGATCGGCGTTTTGACACGCGTTGAGCAGGTCATGGTGCTCACGCTGCGACTGCGCATAGGCGTTCATGCTGTCGAGATAGAGCACCTGGTACCGTCCCACATTGAGATGGAGCTGCTCAAGCGTTGCCAGTAGATGAGGCATGGCTGCCGGCTGGTACAACGCCGCATGGAAAGCCCAGTTACGGGTCATCCACCCAGCCGGGTCACCCTCTAAGTCCAGTAGCGCAAGCGCATGGGCGGCGTGTGCCAGATCCTGTGGCGTGTAGCGTGGCAGGGCCTGGGCAAGCGCAAGGGGTTCCAGCGCCAGACGCATGAGATAAATTTCATGGGCCTCCGCTGCCGAGAGCGCGGTGACAAAGGCCCCGCGATTACTCTTGTAAGTTACCAGCCCTTCCGCTTTGAGCTGTGCTAGTGCCTCACGCACAGGAATCTTGCTAACGCCCATCTCTTCGGCGAGCTTGTCCTGACGCAGTGGCTGATGGCTCTTCAATTCACCACGCAAAATGGCCTGGCGTAACTGGCCGGCGATCAGTTCTGATGTGGTACGTAACGATGGTTGATTTTCTACGCTTGTCTTCATGAGTAGGATTGTATAATCGTATACGATTATTGGCAAATTGTCTGGAGGACGGTAGCGCTACATCTATCATATGATACATATGATTGAGAAATGACTGTTGCGTTTTTAATAACCTATGTTATAATTAACATATATGGTGGGAGTACCTGCGCAACTGTTTCCGGCTGATCGGCCAATGACAAATAGACATGTTCCTTTTTAAGCGATCTAGGTGACAGTCACTGTCCATAACGTATGTTGTAAAGCAGACAGGGCACGGACAGTGACTGTCACCTCCGCCACTCGGTTATTTGGGAACAACTCTAATATACGTAGACCCCAATCTCTGCGCCGCTGGGATCGACAGATCCAGCGGCGGTCTGCCGACCACCTGCGCGCATTGCGGTTTACTGAATAGATTTACTGAATATAAGCGATAAGGCTGTAGGGGGGGGCGTCCCACTCTTTTGGAATTACAAAGCAGGACCAGATAGACCGTCCGGTGTAATTCCAAAAAT
>ERZ795053.5101-NODE-5101-length-13771-cov-5.135973_pt1 | contig 13771 bp, 11 predicted proteins | sample MGYA00375137_ERZ795053 | MGnify/ENA primary metagenome ERZ795053 (study PRJEB30182, sample SAMN05720284) | activated sludge metagenome | isolation source: Anaerobic digester | place: Hong Kong | collected 2014-12-17 ... | reverse complement strand
GCTGCCGAGAACAGCTCTTCCACGGCGCGGATATGCCAATCCATCGACCCACCCACGTCGAAGAACATCAGCACCTTGACCGCATTGCGCCGCTCAGGGCGCATCTTGATGTCGATATAGCCCTTGTGCGCGGATGAGCGGATCGTCCCGTCGAGATCAAGTTCATCGAGGGCGCCGCTACGAGCAAACTGCCGTAACTTTCGCAGCGCCACCTTGATGTTGCGCGTGCCGATCTCGATCCTGTCATCAAGATCCTTGAAGGCGCGCTTGTCCCAGACCTTGATGGCGCGGCGGTTGCGGCTTTCCTTTTGTCCAATCCGCACGCCCGCCGGGTTATAGCCATAGGCGCCAAAGGGGGAGGTGCCGCCGGTGCCGATCCACTTGTTGCCACCCGAGTGGCGGCTCTTTTGTTCCTGAAGGCGCTTTTGCAGCTCCTCCATGATCTTGTCCCAGCCGCCCAGCGCCTCGATCTGCGCTTTCTCCTCGTCGCTCAGATGCAGTTCGGAAATGGCGCGCAGCCATTCATCGGGAATGGCCGCGTTGGCCGTCTCGCTCATCAAATCGAGGCCCTTGAAGACGTGACCGAAGACCTGGTCGAAGCGATCCAAATGGCGTTCGTCTTTCACCAGGGTGGCGCGCGCCAGATAGTAGAAATCCTCAACCCGTCGCGAGGCGAGGTCAGCCGAAAGCGCCTCCATCAGCGTCAGGTATTCGCGTAGCGTCACCGGCACCTTGGCCGCCTTCAGTTCGTGAAAGAATGTCGTGAACATGCGGGTTTGCCTGCACTGCTCCAAATAGCCGCCATGCGGGAGGCACGCATTTTGCCTCCCTTGGCGAGGGTCACCAGCCTATCTCACCTGTTGGCTCACAGCCAAACGAAAGAGGCCGCTCAGGTGAGCGGCCTCTTCGTTGTGGAAGGTAATGTCTAGAGCATTTTCCGACGAAGCGTACAGCGGTTCGGTGTCGAAAATGCGATAAACAAAAGTGTTTGAGCGCCGATCCGATGGTATCGGATCGGCGCTCAAGAAGCGTTGGATCAGAAGTTGATCAAAGCACCGAACTTGACGAGGTCGAAGTCGTCGAACTCGTGATGGAGGCCAAAGTTTCCAGTGCTATCATTGCAAGAAGCGCTGCAATCAAACTCGCCTTCGAAGTGGCGGTAGCTTATGAACATAGACATCGCTGCAGCATCGATCTCCTGCACAATGCCCAGGCCCCACTGCTTCAGCTTGCTGCCGTTAGCAAAACTATTTCGAGTACCATCGCAGCCAAACATACCGCAATCAAGCGTGTCGTTCTTCTCGCCGTACTCACCATAAAGAACCGTGTGACCCAGCGTGTTGAACTTGCGACGTAGACCAGCCTTCAAGTACCAGGTGTCTGAATTGTCCATGGTACTAACGATGGCTTGCGGCCCATCTGTGTTTTCATGACCATAGGCACCGTACAGGAACAAACCAGTTGGCATATGGTTGATGAATGCGCCAATCTGGAAGTAGCCAACGGCAACGTTCTCAATGGCATTGTTGAACGCACGAAGGTCGGTCGAGCGGGCATACGATGCGGCGACGGCGACCTTCACGCCATTGAACTCGCCAGCGTACCGTGCGGCGACATCCCAGATGTCATCCTCGCCCCAGTCAGCTGAAACTGAAAAGCCAGCAAAGGTCGGAGAATCGTAGCGAACATAGTTGCCTGGGACACCAACACAGTCGCCGGAGACACCGAGGCCACCTTGCCCTGGAGCAAGAAAGTTACAGTGAGCAAGATCGCCCCAATTTCCAGGGGTTAGCTGCCCGTTTATGCGAAGATTGAAGTTTTGATTGTCGAACAGCACCCAGTTGGCAGGGACAAGCGAGCCTGAGCCGTCAACGAGGATGGCAGTGTTGTCAGATGCAGGTGAAAGCTGGCCCAACGAGAGTCTACCGTAGCGATCCGAATTGATGAACCAATAGGACTGCAGCAGATTGATACCTGCGTTCGCGTCGTCGTCATTCTGGTTGACGAGCAGCGGGTCGGCTGTGTCTGTTTCAACCTGGATCACATAGCCAGCCTGATATCCCGGTGCGATGGATGCTTGGCCTGTCAGCTTGAAATGGCTGGCCAGCGTCGTGCCAACACCACCGACATAAACATTACTTTCCGTGCCGTCATCCCACCACATCACCTGCTCGGCCACCCAGCCTGATATTGTCAGTGAAACTTTTCGATTGCCCTTGCGGACCGTGGTGGCTTCGAGCTCCGAAATACGCTCCTCCAGATCTGCGCAGCAGTTGCCGCCTAGATCGGCTGCTTGTGCGCGATCAGCCAGCCCAATGCTGGCAGCGAGGGCAACAGCGGAAACTAATCCGATATGTGCCGGGGTCATTCTCTTACCCATTCTTCTATCCCCTGTTTTGAAATTTTAATTTTCCGGTGCCAGTGCAGATTTGGGAAGACAGGGTGAGAATTCGCGATTCGTTAAAGTTTGACTAAAAAATATATAACGCTTACAGATCGGCTCTGTTAGAGCGTGTCTGATCCGCAACATTCGGTTCTGGCGTTATCATTGCCGTCAACGCCAAACGAAAAAGGCCGCTCACGTGAGCGGCCTCTTTCGTTTTGGAGCGTGATGTTTATCGGGCGACGCTCTACAGCAATTTCCGACGAAGTGGACACCGGTTCGGCGTAGAAAAAAAACGATAAACAAAAAAGTTTAAGCGCCGATCCGATGGTATCGGATCGGCGCTCAAGAAGTGTTGGATCAGAAGTTGATCAGCGCGCCAAACTTGACGAGGTCGAAGTCTTCCAAATCACCAGAGACCCGCGTCGCCCCGTTGAGAGCATCAAAGTCGCCATCGCTATGACGGTAGACCAGCCAGAGCGACATCGCAGCTGCATCGATCTCCTGCACAAGGCCAAGACCCCAGTTCTTTACGTTAGAACCGACAACCGGCACGTTTGTCGCGATTTCTGCGCCCGGGCGATACATATCGTTGCGATGCCCATACTCGCCGAACATGACGGTGTGGCCAAGCGCCAGCCATTTACGCCGCAGACCAGCCTTGATGTAGTACTGGTCGTTGTCCTGAGAAACAGCGTTGTTTTTGTTGATGTTGTCATTGTTCTCATGGCCGTAGGCGCCATACAGGAATAGACCCGTCGGAACATGTTGAATGTAGGCACCGATCTGGAAGTAATCAGAGTCGCGGTGCCATACGTCGGCTGCGCCACCAGCAGGGCCACGCTCATCGGCATAGTGAGAATAGGCGGTTGCCACGGCGAGCTTGATGCCGTTGAATTCACCCGCATAGCGCACCGCAACGTCCCAGAAGTCGTCCTCACCCCAGGAGGCGCTAGCTGAGAAGCCGGCGAAAGCAGGCGTATCATAACGAACTGCATTCTGCGGTACACCGTTGCAGTCGCCACCAATACCTAAGCTGATGTGCTGGCAGTACTGGAAATCACTCCATGCCAGAGTGTTGTAAGCACCGTTGGTGCGCGTCAGGAAGTTGGTGTGATCGAAGTCAACCCAGTTGGCGGGCACGAGCGAGCCCGAACCGTCAACAAGGATGGCAACGTTATCCGAGGCATGGCTCAGCTGACCGACGGAGACGCGTCCGAGGCGATCAGAGTTGACGAACCAGTAGGATTGAAGCAGGTCAACCTTGGGCCCACTCCCATCGTCCTTGGCCTGATTCCAGCCCAATGGTTCGTTGGAGTTCGCCTCAACCTGGATCACATAACCAGCTTGCCAGCCAGGAGTAATTGTAGCTTGCCCCGTCAACTTGAAGTGGCTGGACAACGTTGTGCCAAGGCCGCCGACGTAGACATTCGACTCTTCGCCGTCATCCCACCACATCACCTGCTCGGCAACCCAACCGGAAATCGTCAGGGATACCTTGCGGTTGCCCTTACGGGCCGTCGTGGCTTCGAGTTCCGAAATGCGCTCTTCAAGGTCGGCGCAGCAATTGCCGCCAAGATCGGCGGCAGAAGCGCTGGTCGTCAGCCCGCCTGCAAGCAGACCGGCTGCGGCAAGCGCGCACAGGCTATGTCTTCTCATTGGTCTTCTCCAATCTGCGTTGGCATCAAGACGGCGGACACAAAACCTACGCGACGAGAAACGCGCCCTCTCAATTACGGCGTGGTTGTCTTCCAGGTGCCGCATGGCCCGGAGATTCAGTGATTCTCTCGATCGCTACAATCGTGAGAGTTTTGTTTGATCTGCACCGGCAAACCAGGTGTGGCGATCGTGCCACGGAAAAAATGCAACATGGAGCTGATCGCTTCGAGTTAACGATTTGAAACAACAACGGTTATGTCAAAATTCATCAGCGTACTATTGGCAAGGTATGGACTCGGACGATGTGAAGATTAGACAAGTAAAGTTCTTGTGGAGCCAATGGAGAAAGACAAAAAAGCCGCCCGGCGTGGGGCGGCTTTCTGTGTTTTTGCCAAAAAAGCGCTTGGCGATCAGAAGTTGATCAGCGCACCCGCCTTCACGACGTCGAAGTCGTCGAAGTCGAAGTGGCTGGCCCCGGTAAGACCTGCACTACCGCAGCCAACAGGGCTGGAGCAGTCGACTTCGCCTTCAAAGTGGCGGTAGCTGATCCACAGTGACATGGCGGCGGCGTCAATCTCTTGAACAAGGCCAAGGCCCCACTGCTTGAGCTGGCCACCCGTCACCCGGTTGGCGCCGTCGCAGTCAAAGGCAAGGTTGTTGGTGCTGTTACCATTATTGGTATTGCCACGGCCGCAATCGATGCCGTCGTTCTTCTGGCCATACTCACCATAAAGAACGGTATGACCCAGTGACGTCCAGCGCTGACGCAAGCCGGCCTTGACGTACCACCGGTCGGCGCCGAAGTCATACGCGCTGTCGGGTGCATCCAAGTCGGCACCATAGGCACCGTAAGCAAACAAACCGGTTGGCACATGCTGGACATAGGCGCCGATCTGCCAGTTGGAGCCGGAATCGCCGCCTGTGTGCGGGTATTCGTTTTGCTGGAAATAGGCGGCTGCGACGGCCAGCTTGAAGCCGCCGAACTCGCCCGCATAGCGACCAGCGACATCCCACATGTCATCTTCGCCCCACGAAGCGCTGAGCGAGAAGCCGCCAAATGTCGGCGTATCATAGCGAACCACATTCTGCGGGCTTGCAAATCCACCGCAATCGCCAGCACCGCCAAGGCCGATCCCTGTGCCCCACGACTGGCAGTGCGACAGGTCACCCCAGTTGGCGCCCGTGTACTGGCCATTCACACGCAGTCCGAACGCCTGGTTGTCGAACAGCACCCAGTTGGCCGGAACCAGCGAGCCCGAACCGTCGACCAGGATGGCTGCATTGTCGGAAGCCGGTGACATCTGACCGACCGACAGCTTACCTAGGGAATCGCTCTTCAAGAACCAGTAGGACTGGTGCACGCGCACGCCGCTGCCACCGTCGTCGTGATCCTGATCCAGGCTTGTCAGTGGATCCTCGGTGCCCGCTTCGACGTGGATCACATAACCAGCTGACCAACCCGGGGTGATTTGTGCAGCACCCGTCAGCTTGAAGTGCGACGACAGTGTTGTGCCCAGGCCCGTCACATAGACGTTCGACTCTGTGCCGTCGTCCCAATACATGACCTGTTCGGCAACCCAGCCCGAAATTGTCAATGAAACTTTGCGGTTGCCCTTGCGGACCGTCGTCGCCTCAAGTTCGGCAATACGTTCTTCGAGGTCAGCACAGCAATTGCCGCCGAGATCGGCGGCCTGGGCGCTTCCCACCGACAGCCCGCCTACGAGCAGACCAGCAGCTACGGCAGCGCCGAAACCAAACTTTGTCATTTTACTTACTCCCGTCTGCTTACATCTACGCGGTCGCCACAACGAGGCTCCCCGCAACGCAACGGCAGTTACTTCGGCCGCCACCGAATCACCGCTTGGGCAGGCAATTAAGCAGAACGCTCAGGTGAGGGGAACGGGGTTCGTAACTGGTTCTGTGGATTGAAGGTAATTAGTGGCTTCAATGCAACGCAGGCGATCATCCAACACATGGAAGTTTACGAGTTATCAAAGGTAAAACAGTTGGTTGTGTAAAATTAAACCGGCGCCGTCCTATCGCGCAGCCCTGTGGATGAGTCGCCGTGTCATCAGGACGACGAACACGACGGTGAGTGCTATTCCGTGCGTGATCAACACCATTTTTGGACGTTCTGCATATTGGGCGAGGACGAACTGTTCATAAAATTTAGGCTGGAAGCGTTCCACTTGCCCAAACAGCGTCCGGTACTGGTCATGCATGGCATCGAGCAGCAGGTACGCGTTCACCAGCGCAGCACCGTTGATGTACTCAAATGCCGCCACGCCAAGGAGAGCGAAGAGGCGGGCTGTGGCATTCCAGTGGTTGATCGCTTCGCTATAGATAAACAAGAGGGCGAAGACGGCGATGTGCACGGTGACGAACACCTGCCAGATAAAATCAATCTGAGTTCGCGTGTTGATGATCGCCTCGACCAGCACGCCTTCTTGAAAGACAGCCGCATCCATTGCGCAGAACGCTCCCTCGACGCCACAATCGGGTCAACCCCCACTCCCCGTGCGTTTTGCCACCGATTAAAGCGGCGTGCCATGGCTGCGGGGTCAATGCGAAGTGCCACGAGGATGCTCTGTGGCGAATATGGCACGACAGGGGTAAGGATAGATATCAGCAATACATATTAGCAAAAGAGTTGCTACAACTCTGGGTGGTATGTTTCATTTATCGATCAATCCTGGTCGAGCGTGGTGGCGTTTCCTCGCTGGTGCCTTCGCCTTTGCGTAAAAGACGGATCACCTCGCCGACGAGATCGCGCACGCGGATCGGCTTTGCCTCGATGAAGGGTAGGGGGCGGCAGACTTCGATTGCCGCCGCACCAACGCGAGCCGTCAACGCCCCATTGAACACGCCCTCGCCCAAACGCCGCGACAAACGCCGCACAAGATCCTGGCCAAGGAACTGGCCGATGAGGTCATCGGTCATGGCAAGGCCGCCTGTGGCGATGATGTGCGTGATGACCATCCGCCCGAGCCGGAGCGCGCCCAGTGCCCCGGGGCGGCCGCCGTAGAGCGTTGCAAGGCCACGCAACATGCGAATATTTTCAACCAGCACATAGAGAATGGCGAACAAGAAGATAGGAGAGATCGCCGTCACGACGCCGACCCGCTTGGCCGAGGTGAGAATGGTCCGGCGCGCCGCGACGTCGAGTGGGGCGACAAGCTCGCGCTCGGCCAGCGCCATCAGGCCGCCAGCATCATGTACGTCGCGCTCGTGCTCGCGGAACCGGGCGAGCCCCCATTTGAGGTCGTCGCGTCCCAAATAGAGCGCGCGGATCCGCCGGACGGCCGCCCGCTCCGTCTTCACGTCATTGGCGTCGATCGCGCGCCTGACGTCGGACTTGATGCGTGTGAGGCGCGATAGGCGGGAAAACCCGATGATTTCGCGAACGGTGAGTGCGGCGGCCGCCACCGCTGCGATAATCATCAAGCCGTAGGCCGTCCAGCCGATGATGTCATCGCGCGCCAGCGCGGCGGAGACGAGGCGTGCAAACCACGCGCCGGCGCCGAGCATGAATAGCCCCGTCAAGGCGGAGAAAAGCAACCCGCCCCAGCCGATGCCACGCTTCAAGTCGGCCATGCTGGCGCGCCCGCCCGCCACCATGTCACCTGCGCCGGATGCCGGCGCCGTATCGGATCCATCAGTGCCCCTCACCGTCTCAAACCCGGCGGGTGTCGTCGTTTCGCCGGGTTCGCTTACTTTCAGGGCCGGATCGTCGGGTGCGAATGCGCGCGGTCGCCGGCGCTGGTCGTTCCTGGTCATCGCAAGTGATCCCCGAGCAGAAAATCCAAGGCGCGATCGAGGCGGATATGCGGCATGGCAACGGGTAGCCCGTCCGAGGCGGCCAGGGCAAGTCGCGGCGGACGGAAGCGGATGACATCGATCTGGCGGTCCTCCGCTGAAGCCGTCGCAAACGCCTCGATGGCCGCCGCGGGATTGTCAGGCAGATCGCCAGGGAATACGGCGGCCTCGGTCTTTCCATCGAACACGCGCCCGTCGATGGTCTCACCAGGCAGCGGTGTTCCCACGATGCAGGCAAGTTCCTCACTGCCGCTTTTGACTTCCGCTTCCCGCGTTGCCCGCAGCGCGGCGATGGCCAGAATCTTGACCTCGGCGCCGGCTGTCTGCGCGCGGGCGATGGCGCGGTCGGTGATATGGCGCAACAACGCTTCCAGTCGATCATGGTCGGCATGGTGCAGGTGGTCAGCTTTTGTTGCCGCAAAAAGGAGATGGTCGACGCGCTTTGCCAACAACGAAGATAGCCAGGAGTTAAGGCCTGGGCGGAATGCCTGCAATGCGCCCTCCAGGGCGCGTTCCAGGTCTTCCAGCGCATCGGCCCCGCCATTTATTGCACCCAACGCATCGACCAGCACAATCTGCCGGTCAATGCGGCTGAAATGATCGCGAAAGAACGGGCGCACGATATGCGATTTGTAGCTGTCGTAACGCCGCTCCAGAAGCGCTGCCAGTCCCATGTGTTCCTGGCCGGCCGCCTCAAGGCCAGGTGCGGTGAGCAAAGGAAAGAAGGTGAGCAGCGGTGATCCTTCGTGATCGCCCGGCATCAGGAAGCGACCAGGTGAAAGTGTTGCGATTCCGCCATGGGCCGTGCGGGCTGCCGCTAGGTAGTCGGTAAACAGCTTGGCGCCTTCCAGGGCGATCTGTTCTGGCTCGCGCTGGCGCTCTGCAGATTGTGTGATGCGGTCAAGGAAGGCGCTGAACGCCTGCGCGGAGGGGAAGTGGCTGTGGCCTTTGACGTGTTTGAGTGTCGCCGCCGCCCAATCCGCGTAACTTTGTTCAAGGAGTGCCAGATCAGTCAGCCATTCACCGGGATAGTCAACAATGTCAACATGCAACTTTGCGGGTCCGAGCATCCGCCAAAGCGCTCCCGTCGGCTCGTATTCGATCGTCACACGCAATTGCGAGATGCGTCGTGTTGACGAGGGCCATTCGGGCGGATCGCCGGACAAGGCGGAAAGGTGACGCTCATAGTCAAACCGGGGAACGCTATCGTCCGGCTGCGGTTCGAGGTAGGCGCGCAAAATTCGCCCTTGCGCGTGCGGCTGGAAAAACGGCAGGCGCCCACCAACCACGAGATTGCGCACCAGTGAGGTGATGAACACGGTCTTGCCGGCCCGCGACAGGCCGGTAACGCCCAGGCGCAGCGAAGGTGTCATCAGGTCGGAGACGTAACTGCCGGCCTGGCGCATCACGCCAGATGCTGATTGGGTCAGGGACTCAAATGCCAACCGGGAAGCCTCTTTGCGGGCAGTCCTGCCAGCATCTGGTTGACCTTTGACGCAAGCGAGCAAGCTTTCGTCAAAGGGTTCAGTCACGCGCTCCGGCAGGAATTGAGAGCAGGCCACGACAGCAAGCATAACAAGCGCTGACGGCCGCGTGCACTAAAGCATGTTTAGCTGAAAGGTGCAGCGATTCTGCGGGAAAAATGTGCGCAAGGCAAATGATTGGATGACGTGCGTATTTCGTCAAACCAAGATCCCAAACTAAGGCCCCAAAGCAAGACCTCGGTGTGATGGGGAGGTCCCGCCGCCTGCTCGGTGTTTACGGTGTTGCCGCGGGGATCGGCGCACTTATGTTGATGCCTATTCGGCATCGCCCAACACCCGATTGTACGTCAGGGTTTGAGGTAGGCGTAACCTTTGCCCTGTAGATGGGCCATTTCGGCGTTGCCTGAGGGGACGATGTCCTCCTTGAAGACTTCAAACAGGCTTTCTGGATCAATTTTACGCCCGATCAACGTGTTGTTGCAGACCAAAAACATTACGTTCTGTGTCTTCAAGCTGGTGATCACACCTTGCAGCTTCAGGTTCGTATTGGCATCCTTGAGCATGTTTAGCCCGTCACCACTCAACATGACCTTCAGTTCGATATTTTCCTTGCCCACGGCATTCACGTGGTTTTGCACATTTCTGAGCGCCTTGAAGTAGGCCTTATCGTCCTCACCGCCCACGTAATTGACATCATAGACGGCCTTTTGCTTGCCATAGCGGCCGTCGGCGTGGACCGTTGGCGCGGCCATCGTCGCGACCATCGTAATGACGAGTACCAGCACGAGTTGGAGGATTTGGGGCATGGACTTCATCGGCTTCTTCCTCCACGAATTCGGCTTTGCATGGTGGCGATGATTGCTCGCTATGCTTCCTGTTCAAGACACACGTTCCCAGACGCTAACAGACCGGCCTGGGGCCGGCTTTCGACGGTTTGCCAATCTACATCGAATAGCGGTCAAATAGGATCATATCTGAACATCTTTGGCTGGTCGGGGTCGTCGCCTCGGTGTGGAGCCGGGGGTATGGGGGCGCGGAAATTCAACGGTCTTACATCTTCGCCGTTCGGCTTGGGTTTTAGCCGATCGAGGTGTGGACAACGCCAAAAACCGCACCCGCGGGTGATGCGGGTACGGCTTGCTTGATACCAGATCGTTTTAGTTGAGCTTCAGCCAGCCGTCTTGGCGCGGGCTTCCTGAGCTTTCGCGGCGTTCTTTTTCAACCGCTTGCGGGCGCCCGCCGTGTTGCCCTGGTTGCGTGTCACCTTGGCGCGCGGGATGGCGCGGGCGTTCTTCTTCTTGCGGGTTTCGACGGCGCGAGCGGTGCGGGCTGCCATGTATCACCTGAATGTTCGTGTGGATCATGAATGGGTTGACTGGCGGGCATCAGGAAACGCGCGCCACCGGGTTGGCCCGATGCTCTAGGCGATCTGGACGCCTGGGGCAAGGGGGCGGGGGAGGCCGCGCCCGCCGATTGTCACTATTTTGGGTGGTTTGTGGAGGGGCAGCGGTCAGCGGGTAAACCAGCCCAGGGTGTGCCCGGGGCCCAGGAATACGCCCGCCCAGATCAGGCAGGAGATGGCGCTGGCCAGCAGGAACGGCAGCCAGCGCATGTGCGTGGCGCCGGCGACCACAGGCACGAATGGGCGCATCATGCCTAGGAATTTCGAGGCGATGATACCCGGTGCGCCCCAGCTATGAAAGAAGCCGCGGGCCATGACGAACCACTGCGGTTTCCTGGAGAACGGCCAGATGCCGGCGATGTCGGCACGAAAATAGCGCCCCAGCGCATAGGAGAGAATGTCGCCCAGAAAGGCGCCGCCGGCGCCCGATAACCAGAGCGTCAAAAATTCCCCACCGGCAGCGTGATGCAATCCGCCGATCGCAAGAAAAAGGATCGTTGAGGGTACGAACAAGGATACCAAAACGATGCTTTCTGCAAAGCCGAGGGCAAAAACCAACGGTTCGATCAACGCCATGTGCTCGGCAACAAAGCCGATGACGCGATCCCATATCGGATGTGCAGGGGTCATCAAGAACTCGCGTTATTCCAGATGCGTTTGTAGTGAGTGTCCATCACCTGCGGTCTTGTTGAGGTGCTGCTACGCGAAGGTTCCGCGTGCCCAGGAGATGCCCCAGCCGATGATGTCACCGAACACCAGAAGCACAAAAGCCCACAGAAAGGCGGACGACCAGTTGGCGATCTGGAACTTGACCCGGTCCATTTCCGTGGTGCCGGCAACGATCGGGACAGAGGCGCGAAACGGCCCCGAGAAGCGACCCAGAACGATCGCCCAAACGCCCCATTTTTCCATGAAGGCATGGCCGCGTGGTAAGAGATCAGGGTAGCGCGAGAGTGGCCACATCCGTCCGATCTGGTCGTGGAAATGAAAGCCCAGCCAATAGGACACCCAATCACCCATGGCCGCCCCGATGGCCGCCGCAAACCAGACGATCACGAAGACTGTCAAGTCATTGCTGCCGATCATCGCACCCAATGTGACCAGCATGCCCCAGAACGGCAGCACGAGGGAGACGAAGGCGATGCTTTCACCGAATGCCAAAATGAAGACCATCGGTGCCATCCACTGGGGATTGGTGCGCACGAAGCCAATGGCCGCATCGGCGTAGTCTTGGAGCCCCATGCGTGTTGTCTCGCTTTCTTGCAGGTGGTCCGTCAGCGCGGACATCAAGGTTCATTGTGGTGTGGGTGGTTCTGGTTGCCCCATTTGATGCAATCGACGCGATTGAAGGTGACGCGATTGAAGAAAGAGCCTCCCATGCCGCGTTCACCCGCCAATGCTTGTGCCACAAATAAGGATTAGGCTGATCCGTTGCGCGATGTCGAGCCGCAGCGTTAATTGCAACTCTCGATAAGCCTAGCTTTGCGGCGGCAGGTTGGCTGGTAAGCACTTTTTCGCGAAGGCGTCGTGATCTCCATGTGTTGGCCGAAATAGCGCCCCCAGTCCAAGGCGCCGATACAACCCGTTTTCCCATTGGGCATGCCCCTTGCATTGGTTCCTCTATGACCATATCGGTAATATCTGGTTAAGGTTTTCGAGTTTCCCAAGGGGGCAACGCACTCCCCATGGGAATCGCCAATTTGGGTGTTGCGTGTCTGTGGACGTGTCTGTCAAAGCGTTGGACGAGCACAAGAGGCCGGATGGCGACGCGGATCGTTCCGGACTGGTTCTGGCTTGGCTGATCCTGATTGCTTCGGGGCTTGTCATCTGGGGCATCATGTTGCGCGCCCTGTTTCCGCCGCTCGACATTCTCTCGCCTCTCGGACCGCACGCGTTTGCGACCGGAGCCGCTGCGGCCATCGCCCTGATGCTGTCGCGCTGGCGATCTTTTTTCCTGATCAGCGCGCTGGGTGCGATCCTCGTCACACCCTCGCTGTTATCGCTGGTCGCGCTCGAAGAGCCGGGCGAGCAGCGACAACCCTGGCATGATGCGCTGGCCGGCGTACGCGACACGGTTCCACAACTGCGTGTCCTTTCGATCAACACATGGCATTCGAACACGAACCTGCCAGGTCTTGCCCGCTACCTCGCCTCTGCGGATGCTGATGTCGTTGTGCTGTCCGAATTCGGCCCCAACAAGCAACCGCTCCTGGAGCAGTTGCGCACCGTCTATCCCCATCAGGTGAGTTGTGCCGCGATTTGGGCATGCTCCCAGGTGCTTCTGTCGCGAATTCCATTCGTGCGCTCGGGAACGCGGCGGCCGACACTGTCGAACCCGCCGATGGTCTGGGCGCAGTTTCATGTCGGCACCGTCGACGTTGCCAAGCTCACTGTGATCGGCACCCATATCTACCGGCCAAGCCGGCGTCGTGATTGGCATTTGGCGCAATTGGCCGGCCTTGCCGCCTATGTTCGCAAGACGGAAGGCTCAGTCATTGTTGCTGGTGATTTCAACATGACGCGTATGTCGCAAAGTTTCGACGATTTCACGTTTGCTTCAGGGCTTGAAACACCAGGCAGATTGCTGGCGAGCTGGCCAGCCTGGCCGGTGCCCCTGCCGCAGTTCCAGCTCGATTACGTGTTTGTCTCAAGCGATCTTGGGATTCTCGATCAGCGCTTAGGACATATGGTTGGCTCCGATCACCTGCCGTTATGGACATCGGTGCGGTTGCCCGAACACGCCAGCATCATGGCGCGAGGCGCTGGCGCAAGGACGGTGCCGATCGCCGCGCGGCAGGCCAAGCCGGCAGGCGTCATGCTCCAGTAGCGCTGCACATTTTGGACAAATCAACCTTGGTACCCGCGGAACCGCTGCACATCGCAGGTGCAATTGCGTCAGTCGTTCTTGCCCGAAATCTTACCCGCGACCGCAACGTCGGGCGTGTTCACGCGCCAGTTCGCGTGACACTTCTTCGCCGAGCATGACGCCGCGCGAGATCTGGGCCAGGCTCAGCGAACGCCCTTCAG
>ERZ795053.5099-NODE-5099-length-13772-cov-5.293723_pt1 | contig 13772 bp, 10 predicted proteins | sample MGYA00375137_ERZ795053 | MGnify/ENA primary metagenome ERZ795053 (study PRJEB30182, sample SAMN05720284) | activated sludge metagenome | isolation source: Anaerobic digester | place: Hong Kong | collected 2014-12-17 ... | reverse complement strand
TTCGATGCAGCCGGGCTGGAGTTCGCTGCTCGTCACGCGTGCCGCTCCGCTGCCCTTCAGGCAGGCTGCGGGCGTGCGCTCTTTGGCGGTGGAAGGCGGCGTAGACTTGGACTCCACGTGGCAAGCCGCCGGAGGTTTGACCCTCGACGCACCGCCCTTCCCGCCGATCGAACCGTTGGGGGGCCAAATGGGCGTATGCCTGCTGCGCTCACCGGGAATTCCGCAGTCGCTGCATTTCCAGATCCCCGGCGCCCTCGACCGTACGATCCCAACCCCTGATGCGACAGCCCTATGGGACGTGCAAATCGCACCCCAGCGTTGATCCCATCCGGCCCTCTTTGGAGAAGCCGCTCGCAGGCGCGCGTGCGAGCGGAAAGGGTAGCGGGAGCTGGGTTTCCATTTTCGTTTCCCAAGCTCGCCGGGCGAGGGCTCACTGGCCGTTGCGCAGTTTCTTCACCGAACCGTCGACCCCATCAGGGGGCTGGGCGTCTTGGAACCGGTCGTCGTCTTGGAACTCGTGGCGCAAGCGCTCCAGCTCGGCTTTGAGCTCGACCACTTGCTGCGCTTGATCGGGGTCCGCAATCACATTGTGCAGCTCGAGCGGATCGTGGACGAGGTCGTACAGCTCCCACTCGTCCCGGCTATAGAACCGGATCAATTTGTGGGTGGCCGTGCGAACCCCATAGTGGGCGCGGGTGTTGTGGTGGCCAGGATCGTGGTAGTAGCGGTAGTACATCGACTGGCGCCAGTCGGTGGGCACTTGGCCGCGCAACAGGGGCACGAAGCTCCTTCCCTGCATGCCAAAAGGCGCCTGCAAGCCCGCCATGGCCAGCAGCGTCGGCGCAAAATCGATGTTGAGGGTCAAGGCCGACTGCACGCTACCGGGGGGGGTGACCCCTGGCCAGCGCACCAAGAGCGGCATATGCAACGAAGGCTCGTACATGAACCGCTTGTCGTACAAGCCGTGCTCGCCCAGGTAAAAACCTTGGTCGCTGGCGTAGATCACGATGGTGTTTTCGGCCAAGCCATGCTGGTCCAAGTAGTCCAGGATCTGGCCCATGCTGTCATCGACGCTTTGTACGCAAGCGAGGTAGTCCTGCAGGTAGCGCTGGTACTTCCAGCGCACCAACGCTTCCCCCACCAAGACCCGCTTCTCGCCATCGACTTCAATCTCCACCGCATCGGGCACGCTTTGCAACCAGCGGTTGCGCTCGTCCCCTTGGAGATCAGTGGGCGGCTCCAGTTTCAGGTCAAAGCGCGTCAAATCCCTGGCGATCGTTTGCCGGAGGAAATTATCTTGGTGGTTACAGCGACCATCTCCCTGTTTATCTTTTCCTTATCAAAGAAGAAAAATAATCCGGCAAAGTTCAGCAGAGAAGTAAACTGAATTTCCTTATGGAAAATCAAACACCGATTCAAACAAACTCTATTCTTACGGTATCATCTACCCTAAGGCCAAGCAATCCTGCTGCATTGGCCATGCATACGGCAAGCTGAAGATAACCTGAAGAACTAAACAAAGCAACAATCTCACCCTCAGGAACATCCTTGTAAGATTGACTGATTTTTTTTATACTATACCTGGATGCACCAAAAAGTATTCGAAATGGCCTTTTCTGACCAATTTTTGCAAACAAATCCCTGCTAATGTTGGTAAAAATATTTTCATACTGGTCAATGTAGGTTACATGCCCTTTAATGAGGTTTTCGGAAGTAACCGGACACAAACCAATTCGGGAAGTCAGCTCCTTACGTTCATGCCCCAGTTGAGCAGGATCATTCCCTTCAACAATAAACTGGGCCACCTTGACAAAAACATCAAAAGCAGCAAATGTAAAAGTATCCGTATCCTGATAAATATCAATTTCGACAAGTTTTTCAGGCTTGTGATCAAATGCCAGGGAAAAAACACCATTATCCGCCCCGATAAAATAACTGCCATCATAAACAGCCAGCACATGTGGCATTTCAATGGTTGCCTCTGAAGTAATATCAACAATATGAATGGTGCCTTCAGGAAATGCAGAATAGGAATTCCGGAGAACAAAAGCAGCACTGTTCAGATTGAATGGCGGAATATTATGCGTAAGATCCACTACAGTGGCACCGGGTATTCGGGAATAAATTTTACCTTTCACAATTCCTGCGTAATGATCTTTTGTTCCCCAGTCCGAAAGCAATGTTATAAGCACCATATTCTTCAGATACTCTGTACATCTATAAATTAAAAAGCAAAATTAGTATTTCTTCAGCACAGCTTGAGTAAAAATTGATAATTTTGGGCATCGAAAATCATCGAATTTCATGCAATAAAAAACGCTTAACATACTGAATGTCCGAAAAAATCATCCCGATTGAATCTGTAAATCCTTTGGAGATTTTTGGTGTCAATGATACCAATCTGGATCTGCTTAAAAATCATTTCCCAAAATTGAAAGTTATCGCACGGGGCAATGAAATCAAAATACTTGGAGAAGAAAGCGAAATTGATGTGTTCGAAAAACGATTTGCATTAATGGTACTTCATCTCGAACGCTTCGGTAAGCTCAGTGAATATGATGTGCGAGATCTGTTGGAAGGTGAACCGGATTATCTGCCACAAACAACACCTGTAGCCGATGTTCTTGTTCACGGACGCAATGGTAAACTGATAAAAGCCCGCACACCCAACCAGCAAAAAATGGTTGAAAGTTGCCGGCATAATGATTTGGTCTTTGCCATTGGCCCTGCAGGAACCGGCAAAACTTACACTGCTGTTGCCCTTGCCGTACAGGCACTGCGCAACCGCGAGATCAAACGGATTATTCTGACCCGTCCGGCGGTCGAAGCGGGTGAAAATCTTGGCTTTCTTCCCGGTGACCTTAAAGACAAGCTTGACCCCTATCTGCAACCACTCTATGACGCTCTGCGTGATATGCTCCCTTCGCAAAAACTGCTTGGTTTTCTTGAAGACGGCACTATTGAAATTGCACCACTCGCTTTTATGCGCGGTCGCACACTCGACAATGTTTTTGCTATTCTCGACGAAGCCCAAAATGCTACCGAAAACCAGTTGAAAATGTTTCTGACCCGCATGGGAACTTCGGCAAAATTCATTGTAACCGGAGATATCACACAAATAGACCTACCCCGTAACCAATCTTCAGGCCTTGTTCAGGTAACAAAAATACTTCGCAACATCCCGGGAATAGATTTTATTTATCTGAACGAAAAAGATATAGTCCGGCACAAACTCGTCGTTCAGATCATCAACGCATACAGTAAATCTTCATCACAGCAAAAAACAGAAAATGGAAACAATTACTCAAACCAACTTTAATTTTCCCAATCAAAAAAGTCGTTACACAGGAAAAGTGCGCGACGTTTACAATATTCACGACGAGTTGCTGGTAATGATTGCAACCGACAGAATATCAGCTTTTGATGTCGTTTTGCCAAAAGGGATACCATACAAAGGACAGGTTTTAAACCAGATAGCAGCCAAATTTCTCGATGCTACCTCAGACATTGTTCCCAACTGGAAAATTGCCGTTCCTGATCCTATGGTAACAGTGGGTTTTTACTGTCAGCCTTTTCCGGTTGAAATGATAATTCGTGGGTATTTAACCGGCAGTTCATGGCGCACTTATCAGAAAGGTGAACGTCAAATCTGTGGTGTGCCAGTTCCTGATGGTATGAAGGAACACCAGGCATTTCCCGAACCAATAATTACTCCGACAACCAAAGCCACCACTGGTCATGACGAAGATATCACAAGAGAAGAAATAATAAACCGTGGCCTTGTTTCAGAAGAAGATTATCGTCAACTCGAAAAATATACCCTTGAACTTTTTAAGCGCGGGACCGAAATTGCTGCCATGAAAGGCTTAATCCTGGTAGATACGAAATACGAATTCGGAAAAAAAGACGGTAAAATATATTTGATTGACGAAATCCACACACCCGATTCATCGCGCTATTTCTACCTGAATGGCTACAATGAAAGACAGGAAAAAGGCGAACCTCAAAAACAACTCAGTAAGGAATTTGTACGTGAGTGGCTGATGGCCAATAATTTCAAAGGAGAACCGGGCCAACAGGTCCCCGAAATGACCAGTGAAATAGTTTCTTCTATTTCAGATCGCTATATTGAACTCTTTGAAAAAATAACCGGCGAAAGTTTTGTAAAATCCGAAACTTCGGAAGTTCCTAAAAGGGTGGAAAATAACATAAGAAGGTTTTTAGACGATTATTTCCGTAATAAATAAAATCAAAACGAATTTCAATACTTCAAAACAACTTCACATGAACGAGGACATTTTTCAGGGCTATAAAGGAGGAGCACTCGAAACACTTAAAAAATATAATGTACGTGTCTGGGGGCAAGCAAATATTAAAACAACCAGAGGGCCTTTTACAGGAACAATTCTTCCAAGATCGGAAAACGATGACGATCAGCATATTGTAATGAAAATACCCACAGGTTACAACATCGGCATTGACATTAAAACCATTCTTGAGATGGAAGAAACAGGTTACAAAAAAGCCAACTACAAAATCCCTGAAAAAGAATTTCCATACACCAAAGACCTGCCCAGCGTCAAATTATTTGGAACCGGAGGGACAATCGCTTCCCGCCTCGATTACCGGACAGGTGCAGTAATACCTGCTTTTTCGCCGGGAGAACTTTACGGAGCTGTCCCTGAATTAGCTGATATTTGCAACCTTACTACAGAAAAAATCTTTGCAGTGTTTAGCGAAAATATGGGACCTAAGCAGTACATAGCACTGGCAAAAGCTATTGGCAGAGAGATTGAAAATGGTATTGACGGAATCGTCATAGGACATGGAACTGACACCCTTCATCATACGGGGGCTGCACTCACTTTCATGGTTCAAAATTCTCCGGTACCCATCGTTCTGGTAGGCTCGCAAAGATCATCCGACCGCCCCAGTAGTGATGCAGCTCTTAACTTAATGCATGCAACCTATGCTGCAGGACATGGTGATATTGCCGAAGTCATGGTTTGTATGTTTGGCCCAACCTCTGATGAATATGGACTTCTGCACAAAGGTACCCGTGTACGCAAAATGCACTCATCTTATCGATCAACTTTTAGAACCATTGGTGATATTCCACTTGCTATGGTCAGTCGTAAAGGTATTACTCCGTTAAAGAAAGACTATCACCATCGCAGGAAGGATCGCAATGTTACCATAAAACCTTATTTTAGTGATAAAGTAACAATGCTTTATTATTACCCTGCGTTGAAACCGGATATACTGCACGCCATTATTGACCAGGGATATAAAGGAGTGGTAATTGTAGGAACCGGTCTTGGCCATGTAAACAAAGAACTTTATCCGGCAATTGAACGCGCACACGCTGAGGGAGTCAGTATGTTCATGACTCTACAGACCATTTGGGGATACGTTCATATGTTTGTTTACGACACCGGACGCGACATGATGGCAAAAGGGATAATTCCGGCCGGGAATATGCTCCCCGAAGTAGCATTTATCAAACTGGGCTGGGCACTCGGACAAACAGAAGACCCCAAAGAAGTAAAAAAACTTATGCTGACACCTATCAACGACGATATTACCGAACGAGAACCATACAACGGCTATCTGGTTTTCCAGGGCGGAATTCCGGAAGTAGAAGAATTCATACGAAAGGTTCATAAATAAAAACAATCCTTTTTCCTGATTCAAATCAATACAGATGTGGATTACCCTGACAAAAAACCAAAGAAATTACACGTTTGCGTCAAAATCCGTTGTCCTCTGCCAGCATCTTAACTCAATTTTTCCTTCAATTTATGCAATGTTATCCCATAATCAGGGTTTTAACATAAATAACTTGTTGCCATGAAATACCTGATAGCCAATGCCAACATTGTAAACGAAGGCCGTACTTTTAAAGGTTCTGTATTAATTCGTGAAAAATACATTGAGCAAATTCTGGAACATGAGACAACCATAAGTTCTGAACAATACCCCGGCTATATTTTCATAAATGCCGAAGATAAAATCCTGATGCCTGGTGTTATTGACGACCAGGTGCATTTCAGAGAGCCGGGACTCACACACAAAGCAGACATTTACACCGAAAGTAAAGCTGCTGTAGCCGGAGGTATTACCTCGTTCATGGAAATGCCAAACACCATTCCCAACACACTAACGCAAACCCTCCTTGAAGAAAAATACAAACTCGGATCCGAAAAATCTTTGGCCAATTATTCTTTTTACATGGGTTCTTCCAACGATAACCTGTCAGAGATTGTCAAAACCAATCCGGCGACAGTATGCGGTGTAAAAATATTTATGGGATCTTCTACCGGAAATATGCTGGTTGACAACCGAGATACGCTTGAAGGGATTTTCAGGGAATCGCCATGTCTGGTTGCCGTCCATTGTGAAGACGAGAATACCATCAGAAAAAATACAAGTTTTTTTCGAAAAATATATGGCGAAAACATCCCAATCTATCTTCATCCAGTGATTCGCAGCGAAGAAGCCTGTTTTAAATCATCTTTCCTGGCTGTGGAACTGGCCGAAAAATATAATACCAGACTCCACATATTGCATATCTCCACAGCTAAAGAAACTAATCTCTTCAGAAATGACATCCCGCTGAGCCAAAAAAAGATTACTGCTGAAGTTTGTGTCCATCATCTTTGGTTTAACAGCATCGACTACACCAAAAAAGGAAATTACATCAAATGGAATCCTGCAGTAAAAACAAACAGTGACCGTGATGGACTCTTTCAGGCTTTATTGAACAATCAGCTTGATGTTGTAGCAACTGACCATGCACCTCACACCAAAGCAGAAAAACAAAATACATATTTTAAAGCTCCTTCGGGAGGGCCACTTGTACAGCATTCATTGCCGGTTATGATTGAATTTTACCATCAACACAGAATCTCACTGGAACAAATCGTTCAAAAAATGTGTCACGCACCTGCTGAATGTTTCAGAATAGAAAAACGAGGATATATCCGTCCGGGCTATTATGCTGATCTTGTTATTGTTGATTTGAATACTCCATGGACAGTTTCTCCTGAAAATATTTTATACAAATGCGGCTGGTCTCCTTTCGAAGATGTAGAATTCAAAGCCAGGGTTATCCAGACTTTTGTAAATGGTCATCCGGTTTTCGATAACGGTACATTTGACGAATCTGAAAGAGGAATGAGATTGACATTTGACCGGTAATTCAGCATTTTCCAATATTGCTTTGCTGAACTGCTATTTTCTGGAATTTTCAAAATCCTTTAACAACCCCAGCGCTAACCAATTGGCTATTGCCTGGCGGTTACTTTCTATTACCAGCCTTCTACGGTCTCTATCGTGGTTAATATTTCCCAGCTCGATGTATGAGGAAACCGGTTTCGTATTGCGAAGTGTGTATAGATTTCGTTCGCTCACCGTTCCCCGATAACCACGGTTGGGCTGATTTTCTTCATACTTTTGTTTTATGGTGTTCAGCAGGGTTACTCCAAGCTTTTTACCTTTATTGCTTCCGGGATGGTAATAAAAGAAAATATCCACTTTTTGATTAGAATAACGTGAATCAACATGCAGCTCAATCTTTCGCTGGTATTGTCCGCTGTGTTTTTCGTATAACTGGTTAACTGCATTCACTTTTTGATTGAGTCGTTGTGTGATATTCAGCGGAATCTTTTTATTACCCCAGCAATACTCATCTTTGTCACATTTTAGATAAGCTTCGTCTCTGATTCCATCATTGGGATCACGGGTAATAACATAAACCATTGCGTGATGCTCAATCAGATTTCTGGCCAGGCGCAGAGCAATATCATAAGCATATTCATCTTCACAAAGCTGATGACCATTTGTTTTTGCAACAGCACCAGGGTCTGGCCCTCCGTGCCCCGGAACAATATAAAAAACAGCACCCCTGAGCAATTCATCTTTAAATTCAACTTCCTGATATTTTTCACCAAAAATGGGAAAAGTACCTGTTGATTTCTTTGCGGCAGCCGTTTCTTTAACTGTAACTGTGGGAATCAGATATGTTTTTCCTTTGATCAGTTGAAGGTTTTCATCAAGTTTATCCTTATTCAGCTCCAGAAAGGTATTCAGGTAATCGCCCGGATTGAGGTTGTGTCGTCTGAGCAACCCATAAATTCCCTCACCCGGCAATGCTTCTACACTCAGGTTGTCTTGTGCTAATACACTGATTGAAAGTAAAATAAAGGAAAAAACAACTATTATGTAATTGATCAGCAAACGCATGAACCTATCGATTAAAATCAATTTTGGCAAAAATAGTACATGTAAAGCTATTTTCCCGAAAAAGCAGAAAAAGTAATCAACAAACTGATTGTTAATAACTCGTAAATGAACCCGACTGAAACAAATTCCGGAACCTGATAATCCTGAATCCGCATCATTTGAATGGAATCAGACATCGAATTGTAGTTGATCTGATGATAAAGGAACAAAAGTTCTCATTCGAACATGAATTCAAAATCCATGTCAGGCATAAAATTTTCGCGATGCCAGAAAAATAATTTCTTTTCATTCTTTTGCGCGGTTGAATCAGGGGTAATGGAAATGTGAGTGAGCTTCAAAGAAGAAGGGATTTCAAGACGATAGTCAGCAGTTTCGAATGGTTTTCTCCATTTTTGTGTAGTCAATATGATGTATTTAGCTTCATTTGACTTTAGCTGTTGCCGATAAATGATATGATAAGCAGCTTGTTCTCCGGGCAAAAGGTTTACAATAAAAAGTGCTCCCTGGTCTTTTTGATTAATAATCATGGACGATGTATCACCTGCTTTGGTTATTGAAAGAAAAAGAATTTTTCCATACCTTTTTACATCCGGAAAAGGATAAATCATAGTCTGGTTGATTTCCAATGCAGTATTGTTACGAAAAAAATACAGTCCGTCAACTTCAAATATCTCTTTCTGCAGTCTGAAAGTAAGATCTTCGCTGAAGAAGTCAACCTTTTGACCATAAGCTAACAAAACGCCGGGTAACCAACCCGCCAGAATCAGAATCATTTTCATTGTGCAATTACCATTTTGGAATTAGCCAACAGTTTCCTGTTCATATTCACCCATTTCTGATATTCTCCATCAGTCAGACCGAACACAGCATTGCTGGTCCATTCGATGTGAGATGCATCATTTTCAAAATAGATTTCGCTAAAAAAATCCATCCTGATGATTGGATTTGCCCTGGTTCGCAACTGGGGCAGTGTTAAAACCAGCAGAGCAATCAAGATCATTTTTTCATGATTATCTCCTCTTTTTAAAGTTTTCTGAATGGTTGATTTAAAAAACATCCGAAAGATACAATAAAAACAAAAGATGCAAAAAAAGGCTGTCTCAAAAGCTTTTTTTGAATAAAATTCAAGTCTTTTGAGACAGCATTTGAAAATGTATAAAATCAATAATAACTAGTCCTTGCGAAGTTCCGGAAATCTTCCCGGTGTCCAGGGTGCGTGGTATTTTTCCATTTCTTTTTCGATTAATTTGATCTCCTGGTCAATTCTTTGAATTTCTTCCAAAACCGGCGGTAATTCTTCCATCAGAATCTGATAATTGTCTGTCTGTGTTTTGGTAGGTGCAGAGGTTGAATTCCAGTGCGAATAAGCAATCACCCCAAGTCGGTCGTTCAGCGGCATTGGTTCTGGCGGAATTTCTTCTGAACTTGCTTTTGCCGGAGTGCCATTGAATTTGAAATCTATTTTACGAAGTTGCTCGGCAATTTTTTTAGCTTTTTGGGACAGTTCTTCCGGGGCTTCAGGAGTATTTTGGAGAGCCTGTCTTATTAATTCGTTTTTTTTCATCAGATCGTCGGCAAAATGATTGGCACCTCTCATCGAACGGGCAAGTTCAGCAACCTTATTCTGATAAGCCACCAGAGCATTACGGTCATCAGCAGGCAAAGTCACATTCTTCAAAGGTTTTGCGGTAAATTCAACCGGTCCGGCAAGATGGGTTATTTCACCATTGTGATCCATTGCCATCGAAACCGTGTAATTTCCTGGTAAAGCATGCATTCCAGAAGTGCCATTGCTAAAGGGATCAAACTTTTCTTTTCTCAGATTTACCGGATTTTTCCCCTGGTAACGAAGATCCCAATTGGTTCTGTTTATTCCTTCTGAAGGTTTTTCATAAAGCTTTCTAATCACATTTCCGGCATCATCATTAATGGTAAAAACCAATCTGGGAGGAATTTCATTTTCTTCTTCAATTAATTGTTCACGAGTGGGTTGGGGAATAGGATCACCATTTTTGAACAATTCTTTTTCTTTTTTCAACCGCTGTTGTTTTTTTGTTTTTGGAACTTCCTTCAAATACCAGGTAAAAACTGCTCCAAAGTCCGGATTTTTTGCTACATATTGGGTCGCACCCTGTCCATAACGCAAATTACTTTCGATGAACATCAAAGCATCTTTTACAGGGAACAGGAGTGCATCAGAATTTCTGAGCTTTTCAGCCGAAAGTTCGCGTAGGGGTGAAAAATCATCAATAATGTAAAAACCACGCCCAAAAGTAGCTACAACAAGATCATTTTCCCGTTGTTGGATTTTAAGATCTTTCATGGCAACGTCAGGAATTCCTGCAGAGAGTTCAGTCCAGATTTTCCCTCCGTCAAGGCTAAAGAAAACATTAAATTCAGTTCCGACAAATAGCAGGTCCGGATTCACATGATCCTGCACAATGGTATGCACTGTTTCATCCGGCAAATTTCCGGCAATAGATGTCCATGATGCCCCTTTATCTGAACTTTTCAACAGATAAGGTTTAAAATCATCCCTTTTAATATTGTCGAAAGCAGCAAAAACTACATCAGCATCATGCAATGAAGGTTTAACGTCGCTCACATAAGTAAATTCGGGAACGCCAGGAAAGCTGCTTAGTTTTCTCCAGTTTTTCCCTCCATCTTCAGAAACCTGTATCAGACCGTCATCGGTGCCAGCGTAGAGCAGTCCTTCTTTTTTCGGAGATTCAGCCAGTGAAACAATTGTTCCCCATTGTGAAGTGGATACATCTTTTGCAACTGCATTTGATGGCCAGTATTTTCCCATAACTTTAAACTGGTTACGATCTTCATTACGGGTAAGATCTTCACTGATTACTTCCCAGCTGTTTCCCCGGTCATCACTCCGAAACACTTTATTAGCCGCCATATAGAGGCGGGTTTTTGAATGGGGACTGAGAAAAAATGGTGCATTCCAGTTCCAACGGTAAGTCAATTCGTCTTTGCGTGGTTCTGGTCTGACTTTCAAAGCTTCTCCCGATTTTTTATCATACCTGTAAATATTGCCATACTGATAGGCAGAATAGACAATGTCCGGATTTCCTGGTTCAATCGCCTGAAAAAATCCGTCTCCGCCGAGTGTGGTAATCCATTCACAACTGGTTACACCAGTCGAACTTATGGATCGTGAAGGACCTCCAAGGCTGTTGTTGTCCTGCGTACCTCCGTAAACCCAATAAAATGGTTCTGTATCATCCAGCGTTACACGATAAAACTGCGTAACCGGCAAATTGCTTTTAAAAAGCCAGTTTTTACCACTATCGAAAGTTTCATAAATACCTCCGTCACCGCCTATCATAAAATGGTCAGTGTTGTCAGGATCAATCCACATGGCATGATCATCCACATGCCGGTTACTTAAACCAACATTTATCCAGGTTTTACCGCCATCGTCCGAAACTTTTGTGACAACATCCAGTAGGTAAACTTTATCAGCATTTACCGGATCAGGCACCACAATGTTGAAATACTGCCCGCTGGCATGATGATCACTCATTTTTTCCCAACTTGCACCTCTGTTTGTTGACCTGAAAAAACCGCCTTTGTCTTCAGCGGCCTCCAAAGCCAGGTAGATCACATCAGGATTAACCGGTGAAACCTCAATACAGCCTCCACCGAAATCAACATTCGGTAAACCTTTCATGATTTTATTCCAGGTTTTGCCACCATCCGTTGTTTTGTAAACAGCAGATTCAGGTCCGCCGCCAATTTTTGTGTACACATGTCGTCTCCGTTGCTCAGCAGTGGCATAAAGAACATCCGGATCACGCGGGTCCATGGCAATATGATTAACTCCGGTATTCTCGCTAATTTCAAGAATTTTTTCCCATGTTTTTCCACCATCTGTTGTTTTGTAAAGGCCACGGTCTCCACCCGGCCCCCATGCAGACCCTTCAGCAGCCACATACACAATATTTCCGTTTTCAGGATGAACAATTATTTTTCCTATCTGACGTGAAGATTTCAAGCCCATATTTTCCCATGATTTTCCACTATCCATCGAACGGTAAACACCGTTTCCATAACCAAGTGCGCGCTGATGATTGTTTTCGCCGGTTCCCAGCCATATTGTACTTGTGTTTGATGGGTCAATGGTGATGGCACCCATAGAATAGGCACCGTAATTGTCGAAAATCGGTTCGAAAGTCGTTCCGTTATTCGAAGTTTTCCATACATGTCCCGAAGCTACAGCTACATAATATTCGCTATGGTTTTCGGGATTCACGGCAAAAGCTGCAATTCGTCCTGAGGTGAAGGCGGGGCCAATACTTCTCCATTTTAAACCGGAAAATGTTGAAGACTTCAGGGTATCCCCTTTAACCTCCGATCCTTTCTTTTTTTGTGCCACAACATTTGCTGAAGTCAGAAGCAGACAAACAGCAATTAAAAGCCCGATCAGACTTCTTCCATTTGATTTTTGAATTAATCTTAAGATCATAGAATTAAATTTTTGAGTTAAAAAAGTAAAGTATTTCGCGTTTCAAAAATAGGGATGTTTTGCGACAAGAGAATGGTTTGTGTTATAAATTGTTTGATAGCAGCCTGAAAAACTATGATTTACTCAGCCGGATTGCTTTTTGAGAGCTGTCTTTTTTTGAAGTTGAGTTTTAATGATGAAATGCTGATTACGGCATTTGACTTATTTTCGCCAAAATTTTTTCAATGAAATTCTTTCGTTATATCCCGACATTTATCATCCTTTTCAATTTTGCCAATCCTTTGATTGCACAAAGAAACGTTTTACAATTCTCAGCAAATCATTATGCAACAAAAATAAAAAAGGAGGACAATAAAAACCTCAGTGCAAATTTTGCAGTCTTGAAAAGATTTGGCACTGCGCCTATGACTGTTCAGTTCAAGGATATTTCAGACGGTGAACCGACAAAATGGACCTGGAATTTCGGCGACGGACATGCCGATTCAATTCAACATCCGCTGCATACTTATGAGCAACCCGGTAACTATACCGTCAAGCTTATCATAGCAGATACATCCGGTACTTCAATTTTATCAAGAAGCAACTATATCAGCGTTGTAGCCGTTGGTTCCTGCGATACAGCAGCCTGGCCCCTGCAAGGAGATTACATTTATTATCAAATCATTGGGAATGGCTCAGGATATGTTTCCGGAAACAATTCTTTCGGCGATCTGGCAAAAGCAAGTTTCTTTGATCAGATTGAAATGGAAACCACGCTGATTGGTGGCATTTTTGATTTTGCAGTTGCCAAAAAATCTATGGCCAGCAACCTTCCGGTTAATTTTTGTGTTTGGGATGAGAATTTAATTGATAAAACACCCGGCAACATCCTCGCCCAAACAGCGATTTCGATTTCTCAGCTTGCCGATGAATCAGGTTTTGGCTGGGCATCGGCTGTTTTCTTTGACAATCCGCCAACCGTAAACCAGTCTTTTTTTATGGGACTGCAACTCCCAAACTCACCAGGAGATACACTGGCACTCTATACTAACTATGACGGAGATACCGA
>ERZ795053.5093-NODE-5093-length-13784-cov-6.945153_pt1 | contig 13784 bp, 16 predicted proteins | sample MGYA00375137_ERZ795053 | MGnify/ENA primary metagenome ERZ795053 (study PRJEB30182, sample SAMN05720284) | activated sludge metagenome | isolation source: Anaerobic digester | place: Hong Kong | collected 2014-12-17 ... | reverse complement strand
GGCGTCGGCACCTGCGTTTTCGCGACCATGCTGACGATTTTCTACCACTTCGCGGGCCGCGAGCCGGAAATCGGGAATGAGGACTGGTAGGCCCCATGATCGATTTCACCTTCATCGCCGAGCGCTATAACTACTGGATCTTCATCGTTCTGATGATGGTCGGCCTCTATACGGTCATCGCGCGCGGCAACCTCATCAAGAAGATGATCGGGCTCAACCTCTTCCAGACCTCGGTCTTCATCTACTACATCTCCATGGGCAAGATCGCCGGCGGCACGGCGCCTATCCTCATCGGCGGCGAAGCGCATGGCGGCGGACATGAAGAAGAGGCGGCGCATGGCGCCGAGGCCGTAACGTCTGCGACGTCAACGCCTCACGCGGAGAGCCTGCACGCGGCGCCGGCGCCCGAAGGCGTCAACGATCTTTCCGCCGCCGTGGCTGATGCTGCGCCGAGCGCGATGGAAGGCCATGAAGCGCTGCACGCCGCGCCGACGGCGAACCCGGCTCTGACGGCGCCCGCTGAAGCGCCTCCCATCCACACGACTCCGTCATTCGATGTGGCGCCGAGCGCCGACGCGCATGCCGCGGCGGCGGGCCATGCCGGCGCCACGCTTCATCAGGCGGCGGAAGTCATCTACACGAACCCGCTGCCGCACGTTCTCATTCTCACCGCCATCGTCGTCGGCGTCGCGACGACGGCTGTCGGCCTCGCGCTCGCCGTGCGTATCCGCGAAGCCTACGGAACGATCGAGGAAGACGAGCTCGAAGCGGCGGACGACATTTCTGAATTCGGCCACGCGCTGAACGGAGAGACGCGCGCGTGATCAACATCGCTCAACAACTGCCGGTCATCCCGATCATCTTGCCGCTGGTGACAGCGCCGCTGACCCTGCTCATCAAGCCGGGCCGTGCGCCTTGGGCGTGGGTGACGTTCATCTCGTGGGTCATCTTCGGCGCGTGCCTTGCGATCCTCGCTGAAGTCGCGACGAACGGCGTCATCTCTTACCATCTCGGCAATTGGGCGCCGCCGATCGGCATCGAATATCGCATCGATCTTGCGAATGCGCTCGTGCTCGTTCTGGTATCAGGCATCGCCGCGACGGTGTTCCCATTCTCCTATGAAAGCATCCGCGCAGAGATAGACGAGCTCCAGTCGCCTTACTTCTACTGCATGATGCTGATCTGCCTGACGGGGCTTCTCGGCGTCACGATTACGGGCGATGCGTTCAACGTCTTCGTCTTCCTCGAGATTTCGTCGATCTCGAGCTATGCGCTCGTCGCCATGGGTGCGCGGCGCGACAGGCGTGCGCTGACGGCGGCGTTCAACTATCTCGTCATGGGCACGATCGGCGCGACGTTCTTCGTCATCGGCCTTGGCCTTCTTTATCAGGCGACCGGCACGCTCAACATGGCGGACCTTCACCTGAAGCTTGCAGGCGTCAATTCGCGTGTCGTCGAGGCGGGCTTCGCCTTCATCATGGTCGGCATCGGTCTGAAGCTTGCCATGTTCCCGATGCATCTCTGGCTGCCCAACGCCTACACTTATGCGCCGTCGGCGGTTTCGGCGTTCATTGCGGCGACGGCGACGAAAGTTGCGGTCTACGTTCTCGTCCGCTTCTTCTTCTCGATCTTCGGCGTCAACTTCGCCTTCATGACGGCGGCTTTCACCTTCGTGCTGCTGCCGCTTGGCGTCGCCGGCATGTTCATCGCTTCGATCGTCGCGGTTTTCCAGGACGATGTTAAGCGCATGCTTGCTTATTCGTCGGTCGGTCAGATCGGTTACATGCTGCTCGGGATCTCGCTCGGCACGAAAGACGGTCTCCAGGCAGCGCTCGTCCATCTCCTCAATCACGGACTGATGAAAGGCGCTCTCTTCATGGCGGTCGCCTGCGTCGTCCTGCGCATTGGCGATCACTGCAATACGGCGTTCCAGGGCCTCTCGCGGCGCATGCCTTTCACGACCTGGGCCTTCATCATTTCCGGCCTGTCCCTGGTCGGCGTGCCGCTCACGGTCGGTTTCGTTTCGAAGTGGTACCTCTTGAAAGCGGCGTTTCTCGCCGGCCACACGGTGACGGCGTTCCTCGTCGTCTTCTCTTCGCTGATCGCCGTCGTCTATGTCGGCCGTATCATCGAACTGATGGTTCTGCGCGAACCGCCGAAAGACGGCCCGCTTTCAGCGCCGGTCAAAGAAGCGCCGTGGTCGATGATTATCTGCATGTGGGTGCTCGTCTTCGCGAACATTTATTTCGGCGTGCGCACCGACCTGACGGCGGGGCTCGCCGGAAGGGCGGCCGAAGCGCTGATGATGACGGCGGGAGGGCAGTAGATGATTTCGCCCGAACTCGCCCTTCCGCTGACGCTTGTCGTTCCGCTCATCGGCTTCGTTGCAATCTGGCTGCTCGACAAGCAGCCAAACTTCCGCGAAGCGGCGACGCTCGTTACGGGCGGCGTTCTTCTCGCGCTCACGATCTCGATCTTCATGGCGGTCGGCGCCGGCGAGCGGCCTGAAGCGGCTTTCCTCGAAGTGATGGAAGGCGCGCCGATCAGTTTCCGCGCAGAGCCTTTAGGCGCGATGTTCGCCGTGATCGCGTCGGGGCTCTGGGTCGTTAATTCGCTCTATTCGATCGGCTATATGCGCGGGCACCACGAGAAGCATCAGACTCGCTTCTTCATGTGCTTCGCCATCGCCATCTCGGCGGCGATCGGCGTCGCCTATGCGGCGAACCTGTTCACGCTCTTCGTCTTCTATGAAGTGCTGACGCTGTCGACCTTCCCGCTCGTCACGCACAAGGGCGATGACAAGGCGCGCAATGGTGGCCGCGTTTATCTCGGCATCCTGCTCGCGACCTCCATCGGTCTCTTCCTGCCGGCGATCGTGTGGACCTATGCGATTGCGGGCACGACCGATTTCACGGTCGGCGGCCTTCTTGCGCGCCATGTCGACGAGGCGGGCCCTGTCGCCGGCATCCTTATGGCGCTTTACGCGTTCGGCATTGGTAAGGCCGCGCTGATGCCAGTCCATCCATGGCTGCCAAACGCGATGGTCGCGCCGACGCCGGTCTCCGCCTTCCTCCACGCCGTCGCCGTTGTGAAAGCGGGCGTGTTCTCGATCCTCAAGGTAGCGGTCTACATTTTCGGCATCGATTTCCTCGACAAGACGGGCGCCTCGACGCCGATTCTTTGGATCGCTGCAGGCTCGATCATCCTTGCTTCCGCAATCGCGATGCATAAAGACAATCTGAAGGCGCGGCTCGCCTATTCGACCGTGTCGCAGCTTTCCTATGTCACGCTCGGCGCGATGCTCGCGACGTCGACGGGCGTCATGGGCGCAGGGCTCCAGATCGCCGCTCACGCGCTCGGCAAGATGACGCTCTTCATGTGCGCCGGCGCCGTCATGGTCGCCGCGCACAAAGAGAACATCTCCGACATGCGCGGGCTCGGCCGCAAAATGCCGATCACTTTCGGTGCCTTCTTCATCGGCGCGATGTCGATCATCGGCCTGCCGCCGCTCGCGGGCTCCTGGCCGAAATTCTTCCTGATGCTCGGCGCGATCGATGCGCAGAAGCTCTGGATCGTCGGCGTGCTTATTCTCTCGTCAATCCTCAACGTCATCTACCTGCTGTCGATCCCGGTGCAGGCGTTCTACATGTCGCCGGAGACGAAAGGCGGCAAAGCGATTGGCGCGGCTGAAGCGGAGCTGGCGCCGATCGACTGGCGCAATCTCAAGGAAGCGCCGTTCCTTTGCGTGCTGCCGCCCGTGCTGACGGCGCTTGGCGCCTTCCTGCTCTTCTTCTTTGCGAACGGTCTTTACGACTATCTCGCGCCCATTCTGGAGACGCAGCCATGACCGAGCATCACGGATCATCGCACGCGCCGGGCGAAAAGCAGGGATGGGCCGACCAGCGCTGGTTCCGCACGTTGTTCTTGAGCGTTCTTGTCATCGCCTGCCTTGCTGCGGCGGCGCTCAGCTTTATTCCGGAGTTCCAGAAGGAGCATCCGCATTTCACGAGCGAAAACGCGCCGTTCCAGACGGAGGAGTTTCCGGGCTTCTTCGCTCTCTACGGCTTCATCATGTTCTCGCTGATCGTTCTCGTCGGCCAGCACCTGCGCAAGCTCGTCGCCCGCAAGGAGACCTATTATGACGAGCGGGAATAGCCTCTTCGCAGCGATCGCGATGAACCCGGCGGTGATCCTCACCGTCGGCGCGGTGCTTTGCGTCTTCATTCCCGCAGCGCTTCGCCGCTTCTTCATGCTCGCCTTCGTGGCGGCGAGCGCAACGCAGCTCTATCGCCTCGGCCTTGGCAATTTCGGTTCGCTGACGATCTTCGGCGAAACAGTGACGATGCTAAGGATCGATGCGCTCGCGCGGGTGTTCGCCGTGGTCTTCCACATCGCCGCCGCGCTCAACATTCTCTATGGCTGGCACGATAAGGACCGCGCTTCCGCCTTCGCGACGCTCGCATATCCGGCGGCCGCGCTCGGCGGTGTTCTAGCGGGCGATCTCATCACGCTATTCGTGTGGTGGGAGCTGGCGGCGATCGCAAGCGTCTTCCTCGTCTTCGCACCGGGAACGCGCGCGACCTATGTCGCGGGCATGCGCTATCTCGCGATTCAGATCCTTTCGGGCGTCATGCTTCTCGCTGGCATACTGCTTCATTTTGCAGAGACCGGGTCCTTTGCTTTCAACGCGATCGCGCTTCACGACCCGTCAGGCGCTTACAAGGTTTCCGGAGTCGTAATGCTGCTCGCCTTCGGCATTAAGGCGGCGTTCCCGCTTCTTCATAACTGGGTTCAGGACGCTTACCCGAAGTCGACGATTTCCGGCACAATTGTGCTTTCCATCTTTACCACGAAACTCGCCGTTTACTCTCTCGCGCGCGGCTTCGCCGGCGCGCAAGAGCTGATCTACATCGGCGCGGTGATGACTTTCTTCCCGATTTTCTTCGCGCTCATCGAGAACGATCTCCGGAAGGTTCTGAGCTATTCCATCAACAACCAGGTCGGTTTCATGGTGGTCGGCATCGGCGTCGGCACGGCGGCGAGCCTCAATGGCGCGGTCGGCTACGCCTTCTGCAACATCATCTTCGAAAGCCTTCTTTTCATGGCGGTCGGCGCGGCCATGTTCCGGACCGGCACGTCGAAAGCGACGGAGCTCGGCGGGCTTTACCGGACGATGCCGATCACGATGGTTCTCTGCGTTATCGGCGCCTTTTCGATCTCCGCCTTCCCGGGCTTTGCAGGCTTCGTGACGAAAGGTCTCATTATTGACGGCGTCGCCGAGCAGCACCTTTTCTGGATTTGGCTCGCTCTGCTCTTCGCCTCGGCGGGCGTGCTCGAGCATGCGGGGATCAAAATCCCGTATTTCACGTTTTTCGGTCATGACAGCGGCAAAAGGCCGAAGGAAGCCCCGCCCGCCATGCTCGCCGCCATGGTGATTTCAGCCGCGCTCTGCATCGGCATCGGCGTCTATCCGGAACCGCTTTATGCGCTCCTTCCGCATCAGGAGCAGATCGCGAATTATAACCCCTACACGCTGCCGCACATCGCCGAGCAATTGCAGCTTCTGCTCTGGGCGGTGCTCGCTTTCGCAGTCCTCATTCTTCTCAAGTGGTATCCGCCGGAAGTGCCGTCGGCCAATCTCGATACGGACTGGCTCTACCGTGTTCCGGGCCGCGCGGTCTTGCGCTGGGCGACGGGCGTTACGCGTGTTCTTTGGATTACCTGCTGGAAAATTTTCCAGGGCCGTGTCGTGCGAATCATGGAGCGTATTTACGCCGTGCACGGACCGGAGGGCGGCCTTGCACGGTCATGGCCGAATGGCTTCATGGCGCTATGGACAGCTGTCGTTCTCGGGCTGGCTCTCGTCCTCGCTTTCTTTGCGTAAGATAATCTACATCTTGGCTTAGGGTTAATTCCTCACACGTTTTAAACGAAAACGGGGAAACTTATCCTACAGTTCGATTCAAACTTTATACTCAGCGTTGGGTGTAATTCTCCGTATGGAGCGTTGAGTGGAGGCTTTGATGGCGGCTGTAAGGAGGGGTATGGATCGCCCCCAAATGCTCCAGGCGCTGATAGCGCGCGAAGCAATCGAAATCGCTTGTCAGGCCTGCAATGTCTCCATGCACGACATGATGGCGCGAAAGCGCCGCCGCGCGCATGTCGCTTATGCAAGACAGATCGCCATGTATCTTGCTCATGTCGTCGGCCAGCTGACGCTCGGCCAACTATCGATCGCTTTTGAGCGCGACCGCACGACGATCGGCTATGCGTGCCACCTCATCGAAGACCGGCGCGACAGCCCGATCTTCGATCAGCAAATTGAGTTGATGGAGGCGGAGATGCGCTCGCGCATGAAGGCGATCTTCTCGCGCTACCAGTTGAGGGGCGCCCCGACGCAAGTTGATGTGCAGTTTACGCGGTTGCAGTTAGTGCGTGCGTCGAGCGCCTCAATTTGAGGCGTCGGCGATTTCGTTGATGCGTTTGACCATGGCGGCGAGGCCGTTCGAGCGCTGCGGGGTCAGATGGCCTTCAAGGTCGAGCGGTTTGAGCGCGGCGTTCGCGTCAATGGCGAGAATTTCTCCCGGTGTCTTGCCCGCATAAAGAGCGAGCAATAGCGCGACCAGCCCCTTGACGATGTGCGCGTCGGAATCACCGTGGAAGACAAGGATTTTCCGGCCCTCTTTCTCGGCCGGCTCGAAAGCGAGCCAGACCTGGCTCGCGCAGCCTTTCACCTTGTGGGCGTCGTCACGGCGATCTTCGGGGTAGGGCGGGAGCGACCGGCCGAGGTCGATCAGGTATTTGTACCTGTCGTCCCATTCGTCAAGAAAGGCGAAGTCGGCGAGAATGTCGTCAAAGCTCGGCATAACCCGCAGATAGGCTCCTGGTCCTGCGCCTGCAAGGCGAAAGATTAGCTCGCCAGGCGATCGAGTTCTTCCGAGGAGATGTCGAAATTGGCGTAGACGTTCTGAACGTCGTCGCAATCATCGAGAAGGTCGAGCAGTTTCAGAACCTTTTCCGCCGTGTCGCCTTCGACGGCGATAAGGTTTTGCGGCTTCCAGATGAGCTTGGCCGAATCCGGCTCGCCGAACTTCGCTTCGAGGGCCTTGGCGACTTCGCCAAGCGCGTCGCCAGCACAAAAAATCTCGTGCATTTCTTCAGATGACTGAACGTCATCGGCGCCTGCCTCAATGCCGGCTTCAAGCATCGCCTCTTCGCCCGCGACATCGACCGGATAGGTGATCGCGCCGACACGGTCGAACATGAAGGAGACAGAGCCCGTTTCGCCGAGATTGCCGCCATTCTTCGAAAAGGTTGAGCGCACTTCGGAGGCGGCGCGATTGCGGTTGTCCGTCAGCACTTCGACGATGACGCCGATGCCGCCGGGGCCGAACCCCTCATAGCGCACTTCCTCGAAGATGGCCGCGTCCGCCGCCGTCGACTTCTTGATAGCGCGGTCGATATTGTCTTTCGGCATCGACTGGGCCTTGGCGGCCTGAACCGCGAGCCGCAGGCGCGGATTGAAGTTTATATCCGGCCCGCCCATTTTCGCCGCGACCGTGATCTCCTTGGAGAGCTTGGAGAAGAGCTTGGAACGCTTGGCGTCCTGCTTGCCCTTGCGGTGCTGGATGTTTGCCCATTTTGAATGGCCGGCCATGGTCGGACCCCGAATTTCGCTGCGGTTTTGGAATGGAGGCCGTTTAGCCTGAGGAGCATGGGAACCGCAAGGGGGCCCCACAGGACGGGCAGGCCTTAGGGGGTGCTCTGTGAGAGCCTGCCTCCGAAGCGTAGGGGCTCGACGGAGATGGCGAGCCCGGTTTTGGGATCGGTTTCCACGAGAATCCCGCAGACCGTCGCCTCGCCAGCCGCAGGGCCGATCCGCCCCAGGGTCATCTTGGAGACGAAGCGGTTCATCGGCTCGGTTTTCTCCATGCCGATCACGGAATCATAGTCTCCGCACATGCCGAGATCGGTCATATAGGCGGTCCCGCCCGGGAGGATCTGATGATCCGCGGTCGGCACATGGGTATGCGTGCCGAAGACGAGGCTCGCCCGTCCGTCGAGATGATGACCCATCGAATATTTCTCGCTCGTCGCCTCTGCATGGAAGTCGACGATCACCGCCTGCACATCGAGGCCGAGCTGGGCCGAGCCAAGCGCGGCGTCGACCGCCGCACACGGATCATCGATCGGCATCATGCCGCGTTGGCCCTGTGCATGGATGACGAGCACGTCGTCGCCATTCTTCGCCTTGTAGAGACCGGCGCCGCGCCCCGGGTTGGAAGGCGGAAAGTTCGCCGGACGCAGCAGGCGCGTTTCCTGATCGTAGATCGCGATCTCGTCGCGCTGGTCGAAAGCGTGATTGCCAGTGGTGATGACGTCGACGCCGGCGTCGATCAGCGCATCGCAGATTTGCGACGTCACGCCAAAGCCGCCGGCGGAGTTCTCCGCGTTCACGACGACGAAATCGAGATTGTAGCGCCTCCGCAAGGAAGGCAGCCGCTCGATAAGCGCGACACGGCCAGAACGGCCCATGACATCGCCAAACGCGGCAATTTTCATTGATGCTAGCTACCTACTGCGAACGCGGATCGCCTCGCGTTCTGTCACGACATAGTCCAGAGGCTGGTCTAGAGGCGAAAGGGGAAGGGCGTCAACTTCCTGCGCGCCATAGGCGAACCCGACCGCGAGAATCTGCTTTTCCTTGCGCAGCGCTTCAAGCGTGCGGTCGTAAAAGCCCCCGCCATAGCCGAGCCGCCCGCCGGCCCGGGTGAAACCAAGAAGCGGCGCCACGACGATATCGGGAAGGACTGCTTCAGCGTCCGGCGCCGGGGCGCTCGTGCCGAAGCCGTTCGGCGTGAGTTTGTCGCCCGGCGCATAGCGGCGGAAGACGAGCGGGGCGCCTTTCTTTACGATCACCGGCAGCGCGATCGCGACGCCGCGTTCGATCAGCGCGACCGCTAGCGGTTCGGTGTCGAGTTCATCCTTGATCGGAAGATAAAGCGAGACGACCGCGCCTTCCGGAATCGGTATCGCATCCAGAAAATGCCGCGCCGCATGCTTGCCGGCGTCGGGCCTCGCCGCCGCGCGTCGCTCGCCGCGCAGCTTCTCTCTCAAGACCTGCTTCAACGAGAAAGGTGGCGCGATGGGCGGCAGCAGGGTGGAACCTCCGAAGAAACTAGCGCCGCCCTGGCCGTTGGACATTTATTCGCCCTGGACCCAAAGGACCAGGTGGGCGCCGCTTAGTGAGGACCAAGGGTCCCCTCCAGAGGCAGCTCCCGTTCTGAGAGATACGGCCCCGGGGAATGTTGTCCTGACGCGCCGGGCAGCCGCCAAGAGATAGGGGGCGGCGGCGGCGGCGTAAAGGGGCGCCTGCGTGCGGTTACGGGACCGAATGGGCTCCTAAAACGGCCAGATCGCCATACCATGGGCGGCGTTGCGCATATCCATGGTGATGTTTACCGACTTCACGCGCTGCTCCTTCGAGAGGTCGTAGAGCGAGACAGTCGTCGGCGACGAACCGCCAGCGACAAGGGTCTCCGAAATTACGCAAAGGCCGCGGCCAAAGCCCTGGCGTGCGACGCCGCTTTCATCGGCCTCCGCATTCAGAAGATCTTCGCGCGCATATTTGGGGACTGGAATGGAGATGAGCCGGTTCGGCAGAAACAGGACGAGGCTATCAGCTTCCGTGTCGTTCAGAAGGACGCCATTGCGGAAAGGCCGCGCGTTATGCGTGCCGGAGGGAAGCTCGGCGACGGCATCGACCGATTGAGGCGTCATCCGCACGAGCGCCGGCAATTTGAGCCCGCACACGAATATCCCGCTGTCGTTCGCGTAAACGCTGTTGAGGTGAAACTGGACTGATGGAGCGGGGCCGCCCGTCGCAAGCGGATCATATATCCGCGCGCTGAATCTTCCTGCGGTGTCGAGGAGTTGAAGGCCGAGATTGAACCGCCGAGTCGCGAGATCGAAACGCAGAATGCTGTCGAAACCTGTTGAGGTCAGATAAAGCGAGCCGCGGTGTTCCGATATTTCGTGGCAGTGTTTTAGGTAAGGATTTCGATATGAACCGACGACTTTGAAGTTCCTATCGAATACGAACAACTCATCGCTCGCAGCTACGAAAATTTCATCGCCATGAACGACGATGCCGCGCAGGCCACGATCCGCGCCGCGCCCGCCGAAATCGATTCCGCAATCGTTCCAGTCGACGCGCTGCTCGAAAGTTTCATTTTCAAGATCGACAATATAGACGCCGCCATGGCTATCGCCCTGATTGGCGCCGCGAACGACGGAGCTTACGAGCAGCTTAGGAAGCGGGGGCATCCGGCACGTAGTCGAAGATCAAGTGCACCCTGTCTTCGGCGCCGCGATTGATGACGGAGTGAAATTCGAGATTGTTCACCTCGTAAGCGGTCCCCTCGAGGAGATTCTTGGTTTCGCCGCCAATAGTGAAATCCGCGCCTGGATTCGTGATGAGCGGCACGTGGATGCGGTGCGCGATCGAAAAGGTCGGGTGATTGTCGATATGCTCGTCAATGACGCCGCCAGCGACGAGTTTGGCGACGACCGCGCGAATGATTGTTCCGTGGGGAGTGTAATACGAGCTGACCACCTGCCGCATCAGCGGTAAGGCTTCGCCAGCAAGAAGATCCCACCCCTTGCGCTTTTCAATGGAAATATCCGGCCAGCCATTGGCGAAGAGCAGGATGAGAGACTGTGTCTGGGAATGCACGTCATAGGATTCCTGGCGCAGCTTGTCATCCAGCCAGACGTCATCTGGAAGTTTTTCGACAGCGGCCTTCAGCACGGCGTGGTTTACCGGCCCCAGCGTCCGAAAATTGGTGTCGAGTTTCATTCGTTTCCAATACGCAGCAACGCTTTTTTATAGGTCAGCGGATGGTTGAATGCTAGGGGCGGGCGAGCGGGTCAGGCCGCGTCGCCGCCCGAGACGAACCGGTAGATGCCGATCTGTGTGTCGCCGTAAAGGCGTCGGTCTACTTCCGTGAATCCATCCGCTTCCGCCGGCGCTTCGTCTTTCGCCTGCTCGACGATGACAAGCGCGCCATTAGCGAGCCAGTCGCCGGATTTCAGCGTCCGCATGGCTGGCGGGGCGAGGTCCTTCCGATAAGGGGGATCCAGAAAGGCGAGCGTAAAGGGCGGTCCGACGCCGGCGGGTTTTGGCCCCAAAGTCGTCGCCGACCGGCGGTGGAGGCGGGTAGAGCCGAAAAGACCAAGCGCTTCGATATTGTCGCGGATCGCGCCGCGCGCCGCCGCTTCCGTCTCAACGAATAGGCACCACTCGGCGCCGCGCGACATCGCCTCGAATCCCAGCGCGCCGGAACCTGCGAAGAGATCAATGACGCGCGCGCCTTCGAATGAAAAATCGTCGCGGTGAGCGAGAATGTTGAAAAGCGACTCGCGGGTGCGGTCGGTGGTGGGCCTCGTGCCTCGTCCGTCGGGAGTGATAATCGTCCGTCCACTGAATTTTCCGCCAATGATACGCATGCTTAGTCGCCTTTTCCGATGCGGCCTGCGCCGACGATCCAGCCCTCTTCCGTGAGGACGCTTTTCTTATCCGTCGCCGTTAGCCCCGGCGGTGCCGCCAGCATGTCGCGGAATTTTCCTTCCGCATCAAGCGCAGAGAATTGGGTCGCGGCGGCGCGAACCTGGGCTCTGTCCTTCACTTCGCCGGCGCGCGGGGCGATGGTGAACATGGAAGGGTAGATTTCAGCGATGACGAGCGGCGCCTCAAGCGCGTCGGCGAAGGCGGTTTCGAATGGCCAGACGGCTGTGCGCGTCTTTAGCGCCGGGCGCCGGCGCAGCGCTTCGAGCCGCGCAAGACCGAGCATCGCCTGCGAGCCGACGGCGCCGTTGTAAGCGAGCTGCCACACCGATTTCGCAGGCCTCTGCCAGGTCTCGACGATGCGAAACTCCATAGCGTCCTTCGCAGCGTGTTTCGGCTTCCTGGCTGAAAGGCAGTCATAGGAGTGCTGGTGCGGGCGGCCCCAATAAACCGCGGCGCCCGGAAAGCATCGCGCATTGATCGCGCTTGCGAGCGTGAACCGGTTCGAACGGTTCTTGGCGTCGTCTTCGACTTCATCGTGAAAGAAGCGCCAGAGCGCTTCCCAGTGCGGCTCGCCTGCAATAAGGCTCGCTGCGCCCGCCGGATAGCCGAAAGGAAAGTCGAAGCCCGCGAAGATGCGCCGACCGCGCGCAAGCAGGTCGATGAAGCGCTCTTCCAGATACGCCATTGTTTCGGCGCGCGTCGCGACATTTATTGGTTCAGCCACGACAAGCTTTTCCTTCTCGCGACGCATCTCCGCGATCCAGATCGAGTCCTTGCCGCGTTTGGGCGTGTTCGACGCCGACCAGTCGACGATGAAATAGGCGTCAAATAAAGGCTGCATTGGCGCGCCTTAGTCGTCCGTGTCGTCCGTCTTGTGCGCGTCGAGATGGCGCTGGAGATTCTCGCGCGAAGCCTCATCCCGCGCTTTCTCGGTTTTCGTTCGGCCGAATTTCGTGCGGTTTTCCTCCGCGCGCTTTTCGCTTTCCTCGCGCGCCTTCTTCTTGCGGAACTTGTTGAGGTTGACGACGTCGCTCACAGCCCGATCTCCTCGCAGATCTTGCGGCCGAGCTGTTCGCGGAGCTGTTTCGCTGGGACCTCTTCGATCCCGCCTTTCTCAAGCTTGCCGAGTTGGAACGGTCCGTAGGCGGTGCGGATGAGGCGGTTCACCTTGAGGCCCAAATGCTCCATCACCTTGCGGACTTCGCGGTTCTTGCCTTCGGTGATGGAAATCGTAATCCACGCGTTCCCGCCCTGCATATGGTCGAGTTCGGCGCGGATCGGCTTGTAGTCGACGCCGTCGATCGTCACGCCATTGGCGAGCGCGGCCAGTTTCTTCGGGTCCGCCGGACCATAGGCGCGCACGCGATAGCGGCGCACCCAGCCGGTTGAAGGGAGCTCCAGCCGGCGCGCGAGCGCGCCGTCATTCGTCAGGAGCAAAAGACCTTCCGTATTCAGATCAAGCCGCCCGACGGAGACGACGCGCGGCAGGCGGCCCGCGACGGATTCGAAAACGGTCGCGCGCCCTTGCGGGTCCTTGTGGGTCGTCATCAGCCCGGCAGGCTTGTGGTAGCGCCAAAGCCGGGGGGGCGCTTTTTCCCCGACGCGCATGCCGTCGACGCGCACATCCATGCCCGGCAGCACTTTGAAAGCAGGCGTTTCGAGCACCTTGCCGTCTACTGTGACGATGCCCTGCTCGATGAGCTTTTCCGCATCGCGGCGGGAGGCGACGCCCGCGCGCGCCAGGAATTTCGCGATGCGCTCGCCATCGTCAGGTTTTTCGGGGCTCTCGGCCGTCATGCTTAAGGCGTCCTTAATGGGTGCAAGTGTTAATGAGACGCAATGTGCGGCGTTGGGCTGCGCCGCGTGAGAGTGCGCGATGGATCTGAAGGAAGAGTCCGCGATTGGGGGCGACCCGGGAGCCCATTGGTATTACATCGCCAAAGGGCGCGCCATCAAGGCGCTTCTCGGGTCGGAGCCAGTGGAAGAAGTCCTGGATGTGGGCGCCGGGTCCGGCGTCTTCTCCCGCATGCTCGTTCGCGACCGCATCGCCTCGCGCGCCGTCTGTGTCGATCCCAATTACGCGGATGGCTGGCTCGCCGGAAAACGCGGCGACCTCTTCTGCTACACCCGCTCCGTAGACGACGTCGCAGCTGATCTCGTGCTGATGATCGACGTGATTGAGCATGTCGATGACGACAAGGCGCTGATAGCAGAA
>ERZ795053.5091-NODE-5091-length-13787-cov-20.876857_pt1 | contig 13787 bp, 10 predicted proteins | sample MGYA00375137_ERZ795053 | MGnify/ENA primary metagenome ERZ795053 (study PRJEB30182, sample SAMN05720284) | activated sludge metagenome | isolation source: Anaerobic digester | place: Hong Kong | collected 2014-12-17 ... | reverse complement strand
AAGCGCACGCGGTAGAGGCCGTCGCCGTCGTAGAAGCCGTCGACGGCGATGGTGCGGTGCTTGTGGGCGAAGGTCGCCGAGAACTGGACCTCCTGAAACGGGTTGCCGGCCGCGCTGCCGCGGAGTGTCACTTCAAGGATACCCCATTGCTCGACTGTCTGATTCGCTGTCACTGGATGCTCCCGCTGTCACTGAAAACCACAAAGCTGCGAAGGACATGAAGGCGCACAAAGGTGACGTCGAGTGGTGTGCCGCTTCGCTAGTCTGTGGTTGGATTTCGTTGGTGAGGTTGCTTGCTCTGCATAGATCACCGTTTGCAGTGCGCCAGCTTCTATCATACCCGGTTCGTGACTTTCACGAGCAGCACGACTTACACGGTGAGGAGCAGTTTCCTCCATGAGGGGGTGGATTAGTCCCCGGCATTCGCCGCTGCGGGCGCGCCCTTCTCCACGCGAATATTGCGCCGCCGCAGCTTCTGCAACTGGATGTTGCGGAAGGCGTCGAGCAGCACGGCGGCAAAGATGATGGCCGCCGTGATCAGCGGCTGGATGTAGATGTCCACTTTGGTGAAGATCAGCCCGGTCTGGATCATCTGGATCAGCACTGCGCCCAGCAGCGTGCCGGGCAGAACCGAGCCGACGCCGCCAAAGAGGCTCGTGCCGCCGAGCACCGTCGCCGCAATGGCGCTGAACTCGTACCCTTCGCCAAAGCCGGGATGCACCACGCCCTGCTGCGCCACCGAGACAAAGCCGCCCAGCGCCGCCATCAGCCCGCTGACGATGTAGACTGTCGCCAGCACGCGCCCCACATTCAGCCCGGCTTTCTTGGCCGCCTCGGCGTCGTTGCCCACCGCGTAGATCTGCCGACCGATGGGTGTCATCGTCAGCACCAGGTGCGCGATGATCGCCACGCCCACGAAGATGACGATGGGCAGCGGCACAAGGCCGAAGAGCCGGCTGGAGCCTAGCTCGAGCACGCTGTCGGGAAAGGGAATCTGGATCGAGCGCGAGAAGAGCAGCCCGACGCCCTTGCCCGCCACCATCGTGCCCAGCGTGGCGATGAACGGGATGATCTTCACCTTCGTGATCAGGAACGCGTTGACGCCGCCGAAGATCACGCCCACCGCCAGGCAGGCGAGCAGCCCCAGCCAGACCGGCGCCTTGAACTCCTGCATGACCAGCCCCGCCACCGTCGCCGAGACGTACATGTTGGAGCCGACCGACAGATCGATGCCGGCCGTGAGGATCACGAAGGTCATGCCGATGGCGACGATGCCGATGTAGGACGCCTGCTTGAGGATCGTCTCGAAGGTTTGCAGCGCAAAGAAGCGCGGCGAGAGCAGGCCAAAGACGACGAAGACGACGACAAACAGGATCACCGGCGTGTTTTGCAGGGCAAGTTGTGCCAGCCGATGATTGCTGGAGTTCTTCATGAGCCATTCTCCCGGAAGGCGGCGCGCAAGATGCGTTCCTTGTCGAAAGCCGAACGGTCAAAGACAGCCTGGATCTCGCCGTTGCTCATGACGAGCATGCGGTCGCAGACGCCCAGCAATTCCTCCAGTTCGGAGGAAATGAAGAGGACGCCGGCGCCATCGGCGGCCAGGTCGTTGAGGATCGAGTAGATCTCGTACTTGGCGCCCACATCGACGCCGCGCGTCGGCTCGTCCACGATCAGCACCGACGGCTTGTCGAGCAGCCACTTGCCGATGACCGTCTTCTGCTGGTTGCCGCCGCTGAGCGTCTTCACCGCCTGCTGGCGGATGTTGCCGCTCTTGATTGCCAGACTCTCGGCGACGCCGCCGATCTGGTCGTAGTAGCGGCCCTCCTTGACGGCGCCGGCCGACGCCGCGGCGTAGTGCGGCAGGGCGACCAGCCCGATGTTCTCGGCGATGGAGATGTCCATCAGCAGCCCTTCGTCGCGGCGGTTCTCGGTGACAAAGGCCATGCCCGCGTCGATGCTGCGCCGGGCCGACGGCCTGGCATAAGGCTTGCCCGCCACGCTGATCTGGCCGCGCTCGTGGTCGTCCAGGCCAAAGAGGATGCGCGCCAGCTCCGAGCGCCCCGACCCCATCAGCCCAAAGACACCCAGGATCTCGCCCTTGTGCAGCGTAAAGTCGATCGCCTCGACGATGCCGCGCTGGGAAACGCCCTGCACCTCGAGCACGGGCGTGGCTGTCGGCGCCGCGCTGCGCTCCGGGTAGAGTTGCTCGATGGCGCGCCCCACCATGAGCGAAATCATGCGGTTGATCGTGAACTCGCTTGTCTCGCCGTGGGCGACCAGCTCGCCATCGCGCAGCACGGCGATCTCGTCGGCCAGGCGCAGCACGTCGGGCAGGATGTGCGAGATGTAGATGATCGACGCACCGTCGCTGCGCAGGCGGTCGATGAGGCGGAAGAGGCGCTCCGTCTCGCGTGCGGTCAGCGAGGTCGTCGGCTCGTCGAAGATGATGATGCGCGCGTCGAAGCTCAGCGCCTTGGCGATCTCGGCAAGCTGGCGTTCGCCCGGTGAGAGCTTCTCGACCAGCGTGTCGGGCGCGACGTCCAGTTCCACCGCGTCGAGGAACTGCTGCGTGCGGGCGCGCATGTGGCGCCGGTTGAGCAGCGGCAGCCAACTCACGCGCGGGAAGCCGTCGATGAAGATGTTTTCGGCGATGCTCAGGTTCGTGAAGAGGTTGAGCTCCTGGTGGATGAAGGCGATGCCGGCGTCGTTGGCGTCGCTGGGCGTGCGCGGCGCGTAGGGCTTGCCGTCCAGCAGCATCTGCCCGCCGTCCGGCGCGTGCACGCCGCCCATGAGGTTCATCAGCGTGCTCTTGCCCGCGCCATTCTCGCCCACCAGCCCCAACACCTTGCCGCGCGGCACGCCCAGCGTGATCTCCTTGAGTACGCGCACGCCGAAGAAACTCTTCTCGATATTTTCAAAGCTCAGAATCACATCGCTCACAGTTCATCACCTTTTGCCAAAGCCATCCCCGTTGACGCAGAGCCGCAGAGGTACAGAGGTTACGCAGAGAAATCATGGACAGGGTGCTTCGAAGTGTCACCTTATTCTTCCTTCGTGAACCTTTGCGCCTTCGCGTCTTCGCGGCTCTCTTCTTTCTTTTCTTACCCTCTCGCCAGCAACCGCGTGCGCGCCACGTCCAGCGCCGCGGCCATCAAGATCACCGAACCCTTCACGATCTGCACCCAGAAATAGGAGAGATTGAGCAGGTTCAGGCTGTTGTCGAGCAGCACGAAGAAGAGCACGCCGAAGACCGTCCACATGATCTTGCCCTTGCCGCCAAAGAGGCTGGTGCCGCCGATCACGGTGGCGCCGACCACATCCAGCAGCAGCGTGGCGCCCAGCGTCGGCCGGCCCGCGGCCAGCCGCGCCGAGTAGAAGACCGAGCCGACCGCGGCAAAGACGCCGCTCAACATGTACGCAAGCACGATGACGCGCACCACCGGCACGCCCGACACCGTGGCCGTGCGCATGTTGGTCCCCACGGCGTAGAACCAGCGCCCCAGCACCGTGCGGCTCAGCAACCACTGCGCGGCAATCGCCAGCGCGCCGACGATGAAAAACGAATAGGGGATAAAGGAAATCTGTCCCTGGCCGAGCAGCACATAGCTCTCCGGCAGGTGAATAATGTTCTCGGATTTGACCAGGTAAATGGCAAAGGCGCTGAAGAACATCATGCCGACCAGCGTCACCATGAAGGGCGGCATCTTGAGCCGCGCCACCGCCGTGCCGTTGAACCAGCCGATCAACGCGCCGACGAGCAGCATGGCGAAGATCGCCACGGGCACGGCCAGGAAGCTGCCGGCCAACGGCCCGCCCGCCTCGGTGAAAACCACGCCCCACAGCGGGCTCTTCTCAAAGAGCACCGGGTCGAGCTGCGTGGTCATGACCGCCGCACCGACCACGCTGACCAGCGCCATGATCGACGGCTGCGACAGGTCGATGCCGGCCACGATCAGCACAAAGGTCTGGCCGATGGCGACCGCCAGCAGCGGCCACATATTGGAAAAGATGTTGCCCAGGTTCTGCGGGCTGGCGATGCGCGGGATGAAGGGCCACAGCACCAGAAAATAGACGATGCTCAGATAGAGCACGAAGTACTCTGAGAGCAAGAGCTTGCGGAGAACGCGCTGTGTCTTGCCCCTGGCGGCGGACTGCGCTCCGGCTTGGGTGCGCGGCGCCGCACGGTTGGGTTCGTTCACGTTGGCCTCCATCATCTCCTGACCTCCGGCAAAATGTGCGATAATCGATTCGGCAGGCCAGACGCCGCTAGCGCCCGTTCCAGCAGTCGCCGTGCGACGCCTGGCCCTGACAACCGAGTAGAGCAAGTGTGCAGCTTGCTCTACTCAACCTCTCACGGCATCTCGAAGGTGCGGTCCAGGCTCTCACCGCCCTCGGCGAAGAGCTTGCAGCCCCACATGTCGTTGGCCTTCTCCTCCCAGTTGCCCTGTGTCAGCGCAAAGCCGGGGTCGTCCATCCAGTTCTCGGGCGTGGTCTCGCCGGCGGCGATGGCGTCGAGCATGGCCTGCATGATCGTGTCGGCCTCGTAGAAGAGGTCCTGCACGCCGGTGGCGTCGACAAAGCCGTCACGCATGAGCTGGCAGGCGCGCGAGTCGCCGTCCAGACCGCCCAGGATCACATGTCCTTCCTCGCCGATCTTCTTCCATTTGCCCAGCGGCTCCAGCACGGAACGGATCTGCGGGTACATGAAGTCCGAGGAGGTGAAGAGCAGATCGACTTCCGGGTTGGCCTGCATGGCCGCTTCCAGGTTGGCCAGCGCAGTGGCGCCGTCCCACTTGGTCGGGACTTCGATCACTTCGTTGAAGAGATCCGGGTTGGCCTCGATCGTGTTGTAGAAGCCCTGGCGGCGGCCGACGGCATTCGGGTCGCCCAGGTCGCCGACCATGATCAGCGGCGTCACCTTGCGGCCGAGCTTCTTGGCCTCTTCGGCCATGTAGTCGGTCGCCTGCTGGGTGATCACTTCGTTGTTGGCCACGATGACCAGCGTCGGGTTGCTGTCGTTGGCCGGCGGGCGGTTGAAGACGCCGATGGGAATGCCGGCCTTGTTGGCCTCGCCCACGATGGTCACGGCGCTCTCGCCATCCTGCGGGATGATGATGATGCCGTCGACGCCCTGCGCGATGCAGTCCTTGACCTGCTCGAGCTGTTTGTTGGCGTCTTCGTTGGCATTGCGCTCGATGACGGTCACGCCCAACCCGCCGAGCGTTTCGACGATGGCCTTGTGCCCGGCCACCCAGAACTCCGTCTCCAGGTCCTGATAGGCGAAGCAGATGGTCTTTTGCTCGCCGGCAGGTGCGGCCGCGGCCTGCTCACCGGCCGGCGCCGCGGCTGGGGCCGCCACCGGCGCTGCGCATGCCGCAAACAACATGCTGATCGCCATCAAGATGGAAAGTGCAGTCACAAGTCGCTTCATAGGTCCTTTTCCTCCATTCAAACTAGATGTGCACCAGGCGTTAAGAGAACTTCGTCCAACCTATCCAGGCGCCGAATAGAGCGCCGGTCAAACCGATATTGGCTGATTCCCGCCTCCTTTCTGTGGACATTGACTCGAACACGGGCCGCAAACCGGGCCGCCGCCGGGCTGTGCAAGAACCGTTTGACGGATGTGACGGCACAGGACTGTGCTGCTGTCGTCACTCCAATCGCGCGGGCGGCGCCGATTGCGTCGTATCGCTACGGGATGAACACCGCCTTCAACACCTTGCCCTCCAGCGCCATCGTCGCTCCCTGCTTGAACTCCGCCAGCGGGAAACGATGGGTGATCAGCTTGTCCACCGGGATGCGGTTGGATGCCACCAGCTTCACCGCCAGCCGGTAGTGGCGCGGGGCAAAGGTCGTCGTGCCGATCAGCGCCAGCGCATGGTAGTGCACCAGGTTCATGTCCACCGGCGGCGTGCAGTCATCCTTGGGCAGCCCGCCAAAGAGCAGGATGCGCCCGCCCTTGCGCGCCATCTCCACCGCCTGAACGACCGCTGCCGGCGCCGGCGTCGCCGTCACGATCACGTCGGCGCCCTTGCCATTCGTCAGCCGGCGCACCTCGCTCACGATGTCGGACTTGGAGACGTCGATCGCGGCATCCGGCGCAAACGGTTCGGCCAGCCGCAGCCGCTCGCCGTTGATGTCGGCGATGAAGATGCGGTCGGCGCCGTGCAGCCGCGCCAGCGCAATGTGGATGCAGCCGATCGGCCCCGACCCGATGATCACGACCGTGTCGCCCAGCCCCACGCGACCGCGCTCCTGTGCGTTGAGACAGGACGAGATCGGCTCGGCGATGGCCGCGCTGCCCGGGTCGACGCCCGCCGGCACGCGCTCGATGACGCCCAGGCGCACGGCCTCGGCGGGGACGGCCATGCGTTCGGCCAGCCCGCCCGGCCACGCCTGCGCGATCTCGCGGTAGTTCTCGCAGAGCTCGAACTGCCCTTCAAGACAGAAGTCGCAGTGGCCGCAGTAGACGACCGGCCCCATGCTGAGCAGGTCGCCGCGCTGCCACGGGCCACCATACCCTGGCCCGGTCTCGGCGACGACGCCGCAGATCTCGTGGCCGATAATGTAGGGCAGCGCCACCTTGCGGTGGCCGCTGCGCAGCGTGCGCAGGTCCGACCCGCACAACCCGCACGCCTTGACATCCAGCAACAGCCCGCCGCTCGGCAGCGCCGGCTCGGCGACCTCCTCGACCCCAAAGTCCATCGGGGCGCGCACCACGACCGCCTTCATAGCAGACTCTCCTGCAACTGGCGCAGCTTGTAGACCAACTGCGTCGTATCCGGGGCGAAATTGTCAGCCGTGAGCAACTCGCCACGACCGATGTCCTTGGTCACGCGTCCGCCCGGCGTCAGCCCCATCGGTATGCCGTGCAGCGCCCCAGCCTCTTCGGCAGTGTAGATGCGGCTGAAAAAGTCGTAGCCGCCGATGCCATCCACCTTCTGCCCGGCCTTGAGATCGCGCTTGGCGACGCTCACCAGTTCGGCGACCATGCGCTGCGGCTTGAGCACCGCCTCGCCGTAGATCACCGCCTCGGCCACGGCCTGCGGCGTCTCGATGCTGCACAAGTGGAAGGGGCGATAGAGCGTGTAGTAGGGGCCGTCACCCATGGCGTAAAACTTGAGGTCGGCGCGGATGTGCGCGTCGGCCGAAGTGATGATGGCAAAGACGCCCGGCGCCACCTTGCCGACCGAATACTCGACGCAGCCGCGCCGGCTCAGGATGCCGCCATCTGTGGCAGGTACGAGCACTTTGTTGAGATCCGGGACGTCGACCTTGGGGCCGTGTGCGCCCGGCACGTCGGGCACGAGACCGGTGGCGTTGGCCATGGCCGCCAGCTCGACCATCGTCTTGGTGCCGTCCTTGAAGGCCGCCAGCATCTTGGGGTTCATGTGCTTGCTCTCAGCCTCGGCGCGGCAGCTATCGGGCGTGGCGTAGAAGTCGATGGGGTTGTTCTTGCCTTTGCCCAGACAGACGACCTCGAAGCCGAGCCCGACGGCGAAGTCGTAGAGCTGCTTGCAGACGCCCGGCTCATCGCCGGTGGAGGCGGTGTAGACGCAGCCCATCTTCTCGGCCATCCGGCTCAAGATCAGCCCGACCGTCACGTCGGTTTCGACGTTGAGCATCACCACATGCTTCTTGTGCATGATGCCTTGCCAGGCAAGCTGCGCGCCGACCTCGGTCACGCCGGTGGCTTCGACCAGCGCGTCGAGGCTCTCCAGTTGCGGCAGCAGCAGCGCGTCCTGCGTGACGACATAGTGGCCGCGGCGCAGCGCATCTTCCGCGGCGCCGACCTGGTCGGTGACAGTGATTGATGATGTGGGGATGCCAAGTGTTTGCAGCGTATGCAGCGGCCGGCTGACATCGATGTCGGCGATGGCGGATGTCTCCATCCCTGCCATCTGGCGGGTGACATGCACCATGCCCGACCCTTCTTGTCCACAGCCGACCAACCCCAGACGGATAGGGCGATCCTCCGCCTGGCGTTTCCGCAGGTGACCCAACAGTTCCATACAAGCGCTCGCTTTCGTTTGACCCAACTGAGGCTTGAGAGTATGCGGTTGTTGTGGCCACCGGCTATCGATTGGAAAAGTGTGCGTCAGGCGATGGCTAGCCTGTCCGGTATCTTTTCGTGCAGGAGTCGAGTGGCCGTCGTTTCATCCGTAATCAACACGTCGATCAGGTCGCCGCGCACAGCCCCGCGGATGACCTCGTATTTCCCTTCACCGCCGGCAACGCCGATGACCCTGGGTATCTGCCTGATCTGCGCCAGGTCCAGCCCGATGATGTGGTCGTTGATGGGGTGATCGACTGCATTTCCGTTCTCGTCGAAGAAGCGCAGGGCGATGTCGCCGACTGCCCCCAGTGCCCGCAATTCAGCCAGGTCGTTGTCGGAGAGAATGCCCGCTTCCACAATGACCGAACCTGCCAGCGGGGCGCCGATGCCCACCAGCGCAAGGTCGGCCCGCGCTGCCAGTGCCAGCGTTTCGGCGATGTTGACATCCTGTAGCAGCGCATCGCGCACCAGCTTGCTCGACACGATGCCGGGCGAAGGCAGGAGCCGCATCCGTGCGCCCAGCGTCTGCGCCATGCGCATCGTCAGGTCGGCGCCGTAGGTCTCCGATTCCGCCCGCCCCAGACCGCCCAGCATCTGCACCACGCGCAGGTCAGGCAGGTTCTGCGGCGCCAGCGCTTCGATCACGGCCAGCAGCGTCGAGCCCCAGCTCAGGTCGAGCAACTGCTGGTCGCCCAGGCAGCGCGCCAGGTAACCGGCCGCCGCCGCACCGAGCCGCGGGACGACATCTGCCTGCTCGGATGAGAAGGTCGACACGACAATGACTTCATCCAGCGCATAGGCAGTTTCCAGGTCGCGCTCGATGTCGCCAAAGGAGTCGGTCGGCGGCGTGATCGTGATCTGCACGACCCGGCTCTGCCGCGCCTGCTGCAAGAGGCGTGACACCTTGATGCGCGACAGCCCGAAGCGCTTGCCGATCTGATCCTGCGTCAGTCCATCTTCGTAATATGCTTTGGCAATCTTGTAGAGAAGCGTGTTGTCGGTCACGGTGGTGCTTCCTTTCGTTCATGTGAACACCACTGAGCAAATGACCAAACGTAGAATAGCACGGTTTGCCGTGCGTGTCAAGTGTTCAGTTGTGTTCATTTGTTCATTTCGTCCGGCTGAGCGCGTCCCGCAGGACACAGCCTGACTGCCTGCCCTGTCATATCATCAGCGCGCGCTGCGCGCAAAGCGGCGCCGGCACGGAATTGTTATCGCGGCGCAGGGTTAAGGGCGCACGGGTGGGGTGGAGTCAACCGGATGCGAGCCGGTCTCTGGCGTACAGAGTGGCTCGCATCCGGCGCACTGCGGGTTGCGTATTGCTGTGATTACCAGAAGAGCAGCCGCAGCCCGGCGACGAACGTCAGCACCAGCGCCAGCAGTTCGAAGACCTGCTGGTTGATGTGCCGGATCAGCACGCGGCCGGTCAGCGCGCCGGCTACAGCCACCGGCGCCAGCGCCAGGCTGATGGGCAGCGAGTTGGCGTTGATCAGCCCCAGGCTGTACGAAAAGGGAACTTTGAAGAGGTTGAGGATGAAGAAGTACCAGGCGGCCGTGCCCATGAAAATGTACTTGGGCAGGCGCATGGCCAGCAGGTAGATCACCATGATCGGCCCGGCCGCGTTGGCGACCATGGTCGTGAAGCCGGCGCTGACACCGGTGACCGCGGCCAGCAGCGGGTGCGGCTTCGCTTCCGCCTCGAGATCGGCCAGCGCCTTGGTGCGCGCCCGCCGCCAGAAATGCACGACCACGATCGTCACCAGGATGGCGCCGATGAGCCGCTGCGTGGTCTGCGCGTCGATGCGCCCCATGACGAGGAAGCCGATGAAGATGCCGACGGCCGCCCACGGAAAGAGGCGCAGCAGGTGCGGCCAGCTTGCCTGCCGGCGGTAGGTGATCACCGCCACGATGTCGGCCGCAATCAGGATGATCAGCACGATGCCCGTCGACTCGCGCGCCGGCAGCGCGCTGGCAAAGAGCGCCACGGAAAAGACGCCCAGCCCGGCAATACCGGTCTTGGAGATGCCGACGAGATAGGCGCCCAGCGCAGCCAGCGCCCACTGCCAGGGGGAGAGTACGGAGAAGAAATCCAGCATCATTTCCTCGATTTTTGTGAAATCTGAGACTGGAGACTGGAGATTGGAGATTCGAGATTGGAAGTCTCTCGCACTGGCAACTCAAGCCCAGCGTTGACGAAATCTCCAATCTCCAATCTCTACTCTCCTATTCTTGCCAGCCGCGCATACACCGGCGCCAGCGCCAGGTAGCTCTCGGTGAACAGGTTCAGTAATTCGTCGTAGCGCTGCCGGTTGGCGGGATTTGGTTCGACGATGGCCACCACCTGCGAACGCTCGGCGGCGATCGACCAATCGTAGATTCCCGCGCCCACACCCGCCGCCACGGCCGCGCCCCAACTCGTCGCCTCGCCCTTCAGCTCCAGCATGTGGATCGGCAGGCCGAAGACGTCGGCCAGGATCTGCGGCCACAGCCGGCTCTTGCCGCCGCCGCCGATGAGGCGCAGCGCGTCGATGTCCGGCACGTGCTCGCGCAGGCTGTCCAGGATCTGGCGCAGCCCGAAGGCCACGCCCTCCAGCACGGCGCGCGCCATCTGCGGCTTGTCGTGCGGCATGGCCAGGCCGACGAACGCGCCGCGCGCCTGCGGATTCCACCACGGGCTGCGCTCGCCCATGAGATAGGGGAGAAAGAGCAGCCCGCCCGCTCCCGGCGCCACCGTCGCGGCCGCCGCGTCCAGGTCGAGGTCGCCGTCCGCCAGCGCCTTCCACGCCCACTCGCGCGCGCCGCCCGCCAGTTGCTGCACGCCCATGGGCGCATAACGCTGCGGGTGCACGTGATGGAAGGTCATCGTGCGCTGTTGCGGGTCGGGGACGGGGGCGGGCGTGCTCACGCTGATCCACGCCGACGTGCCGATGACGCAGTAGGCCGACCCCGGCTCGATGACGCCCGCGCCGATGCCCGCGCACGAACCGTCGCCGCCGCCAATGACCACCGGCGTGCCCGGCGCCAGCCCCGTCGCCGCGGCTGCGGCGGCCGTCACCGTACCGACGACGGCAGGCGAAGGGTGCGGCGCCGGCAACTGCTCAGCCGACAGCCCCAGCGCGTCGAGAAACGGCTGGTGCCAGGCGCGCGTCACCAGGTCGAAGAGCAGCGTGCCCGACGCGTCCGAATAATCGGTGGCAAACTCGCCGGTCAGCTTGTGAACGATGAAATCTTTGGGCACGAGAAACTTGGCCGTGCGCGCATAGATCTCCGGCTGGTGGTTGCGCACCCACAGGATCTTCGGCGCGCAGTAGGCCGGGCTGGTGCGATGGCCGCAGCGCAGATAGACCTCGTCAGCGCCACAGCGTTCGGCGACGAAAGCCGCCTCCTCCTGTGCGCGCTGGTCCGCCCAGATGATGCACGAACGCAGCGGCGTGCCGTCGGCGGCGACGGGCAGGCAGCCCATCATCATGCCGCTGAACCCCACGGCGGCAATGGCGGCGGCGTCGATGCCGGAGTCAGCCAGCAACTGGTGGGTGGTGGCGCAGACTGCCTGCCACCACGCGGCCGGCTCCTGTTCCGCCCAGTTCGGGTGCGGGTAGTGCGTGGCGTAGGCCGCAAAGGCGCTGCCCACCAGATGGCCGGCGCCATCGAAGAGCGTCGCCTTATTTCCCGATGTGCCAAGATCATGTGCCAGAATGTAAGTGCCGGGCATTTCCCCCTCCTTGTTCGATTCTAGTGTGTGTGCCGGGCATCGCAAAATAAGCGTAACTGGAACTTTCGTTACAGGTTTCTATATCAGGCTAGGGTGCTTGTTTTCTGCTTGCAAGTAGCGAAATTGTGTGCTACATTGGGGGCGACGTTTCGAATCAATTTCACCCCAACAACAGCGTGTCCTTATGATCATTCAGGAAGGGGCTGACGTGCAACTAGAGCAAGCCCTCAACAGTTTCGATCCTGGCATCCGCCGGGCAGCACTGGCCGATCTCCTGTCCCGGATTCCGGATGCACCGCCGGGGCGCGGGATCGCCAACATGCACTGCCACACCTTTTTCTCGTTCAATGCCTACGGCTACTCGCCCACCGGTCTGGGCTGGCTGGCGCGCCAGGAAGGCATCGACCTCATGGGCATCGTCGATTTCGATGTGCTCGACGCCGTGAGCGAGTTCCTGGACGCCTGCGACGCCACGGCGGTGCGCGGTAGCGCGGGCATTGAAACGCGCGTCTACGTGCCGGAGTTCGCCGACCGCGAGATCAACTCGCCGGGCGAGCCGGGCGTGCTCTATCACATGGCCATCGGTTTCACGCGCACGGATGTGCCGCCCGCCGCACAGGCCATCGTCGACGAACTGCGCGGGCAGTCGGCCGCGCGCAACCGCGCGCTCATCGCCCGTGTCAACGCCTATCTGGACCCCGTGACCATCGACTACGAGCAAGATGTGCTGCCGCTGACGCCGTCGGGCAACGCGACGGAGCGCCACATCGTCGTCGCCTACATCGATGCCGCTGCGCGCAAGGCCGCCGATGCGGCGGCATTTTGGGCGGGAAAGCTGGGCATCGATCGCGCCGCGGCCGAGAAGGCCATGGCCAATGCCGCCGGCTTCCAGAACACGGTGCGCAGCAAGCTCATGAAGCGCGGCGGGCCGGGCTACATGCAGCCCGACGCCGGCACCTTCCCGCACGTGGAACGGCTGCACGAGCTGGCGCTTGCCTGCCGTGCGCTGCCCTGCGCCGCCTGGCTCGACGGCACCACGCCGGGCGAACAGGCCATGGACGAACTGCTGGCGCTGCTGGTGGGCAAGGGCGTCGTTGCGCTCAACATCGTGCCGGACCGCAACTGGAATATCGCCGACCCCAAGAGCGCGGCGCTCAAGCAACAGAAGCTGTACGAGGTGGTCGATCTGGCAAAGCAAATGGATCTGCCGCTCAACATCGGCACCGAGATGAACAGCTTCGGCCAGCCCATCGTCGATGACTTCGCCGCCGCTGCGCTCTTCCCCGTGCGCGATGCGTTCATGGACGGCGCCTACTTCATTTACGGCCACACGGTCATGGAACGCGTGCTGGCCATGGGGTATCAAAGCGCGTGGGCGGCCGATCTGCTGCCGGCGCGGGCGCAACGCAACGCGTTCTACGCGGCGGTGGGGCGATGCGTGCCGGCAGGCCCGGCCGGACACAAGCTGCTCGCTCGCGTGCACCAAGAGATGGCGCCGGCGGAACTCCTCGACGCACTGACCACCTGACGCCAATGAACAGTGAAGGATAGCGACATCATGAGTGAATCAACCACTGCCAAAGTGCAGAACTACCGCGCCGCCGGTGAGCCGGCGCCCGCGGACAACCGCCTGTGGCCGCTCTACGGCGCCGGCTGGGAGAACCTCGGCAAGGAGGGCGGCGCCATGGATGTGCCCATGCGCGCGCCCGGCCCCGAGGAACTGCTGGTGCGCCACGATGCGGTCGGCATCTGCTTCTCCGACATCAAGGTCATCCGCGCCGGCGAGAATCACCCGCGCATCCACCGCAAGATGAAGGATGAGCCGGTCGTGCTTGGCCACGAGGTGGCGCTGACCATCATCGAGGCGGGCGAGAAGCTGCGCGACACGTACAAGCCCGGCGACCGCTTCATCGTGCAGGCCGATATCTACCTCGGCGGCAAGCCCTATGCCTACGGCTACGAGATTCAGGGCGGCTTCTCGCGCTATAGCCTCGTCGACTGGCGCGTGCTGAACGGCGA